>Ga0081473_127734_pt1 | contig 31549 bp, 32 predicted proteins | sample CisSprmetagenome_FD_70977 | JGI IMG/M metagenome (GOLD analysis project Ga0081473, IMG submission 70977) | Hypoxic/sulfidic aquatic microbial communities from Cistern Spring, Yellowstone National Park, USA v2 (version 2) | ecosystem: Environmental > Aquatic > Thermal springs > Hot (42-90C) >...
GCTCCGGCGGATCGAGGGACGCGCCGAGCGCCCTCTCCAGAAGCTCGACGGCGACCTCGTCGACCGCGGCGCCCCTCCTCTCGGCCTCCGCCTCAAGCCTCCGGTAGATGCTCGACGTAACCAAGACCTGCATAGATGGGTGGAGCCAGATCTTTAAAACCTTAGAGCCACGGACGCCCGTCGGCGGTGGAACGGAGAGGTCATCGACGTAAAGCCTCTCTCGGCGTTCCCCCGTTCGGCCCCGAACCCGGAGCGGGCCGACCGCGGCGACTCTGCCGGCGCTTAAGGCGTCCGTCAGCGCCCCTTTATCCCGAGCCGCTCCGCATGTTTCCTCGCGGCCTCCTGTCGTCTATGGCTGAGTCATGACGTCTTTGCCCTCGCCAACTGCCGCCTCAAGGCCCGCAGTATCCTTATCTCCATCCTCTTGAGGTATAGGGTGAGCACGGCCACCGCGCCGGCCGAGCCGCCCTCGACGGAGGCCCGCCGGGATCTAGGCGCGGGCCGAGGCGCCGCGATGCGGAAAGAGATTTAACCTAGGTCTCTAAATTGCTCATGGGCCACGTGTGGGTTAGGGCCAAGTTGGCAAATCCGCTCACGCAACAGGAGGTCGACGCGCGGGCTCTGGTCGACGCCGGCGCCACCTTCACGGTCCTGCCTAGGCAAATCGCCGAGAGGCTCGGGCTGAAGGCGCTGGGCAGGAAGTCGGTCAAAACGGCGAGGGGCCATGCCGAGCTCGACGAGAGCTTCGCCGCGGTGGAGATCCAGGGGAAGCGTGGAGTGACCCCTGTCTTGATCTCGCAGGAACTCGACGAGGTGCTGATAGGCGTGATAACGCTGGAGGCCCTCGGCCTCGCGGTAGACCCGGCCACCAACAGGCTGGTGGAGACGCACATACTGCTCCTCTGACGAAGGCCGCAGGCTCCCATGGCCCGACCCAACCAGGCCATATAGGGCCCCGGCCGAGCGGGCGTGGACAGATATCACGGCGGACGTCGCTACGCAGAGAGCCGCGGTCGACGAGGTAGCCGCCGGAGGACGTCAGGGGCCTAACACGCCCCTGGTGTTTTTCTCGTTTCCCCGGCCTGGCCCCCCATCCGGACCCTCATCGGGATCCCTTGACAAGCGGCGTCGCGTCGTGCGGTAGCCCATGCCCACGACCCTCGAGCGTCCTTCAGCGGGTCGCCCCCGGCGACGAGATCGACGATCTTGCGCCCAGCTTGCTCGCTCGGCGGCCTGCCGATGCGTCTGCCCTGGGCCTTCAGGCTGAACAACGCCTCCCCGGCGCGTTGTCCTATGAACTCGCGCCCCACCTCAGCCGCCCATCCAAGGACGCCGACAATAATTGCCAGATCGCGGTCTATGTCCTGTAATCACTTTTCCTGCACGCTGATCAACAGCTCGCCGTTGATCCCCAACCTCTGGCGACTGCAGCGAAAGAGCGCGCCACTGGTCCAGGTCGTAGACCACGACGCCGTCGGCGCCCTCTAGCGGCTACGGAGCCCTCCGCCCCCGGCCTTCCCTGCGGCTGTACGGCGCTTGAGACGTTCACGCTTCACCATATCCACCGCCTGGCGCCCTTTCTCGGCTGACTAGCGGGATATCGCATACTCCTGGCCCTCGGTCTCTTCTCGTCCTTAGAGAGGTCCTGGTGCAGCTTCAACCTGGGCGTAGGGCTTAGATGCCCAGTATGCGGGGACAGCGCGGCGACATGCCTTATAGTAATAAAACGGGAAAGCCCCGCCCTTTAGGGCGGGGGGTCGGTCTATCCGTCTCCGCAATTAAGGCGGAGATGGGGTGATTTGCCCATGGGGCTTCCACGCCAAAGCGTCTAATTTATAAAGCAGAGATTTGTATCCATGCAAGAGCTTAAGGCGAAACGCATAGGCGAGATCACTCTCTACGCCGTTGACGACAGAAATCTCGTTGATGTTCTTAAAAAACTTGGGATCTACCAAGACGTAGTGGCAGGCAGATTCCGTTGCTACATCTGCGGCAGGTCTGTCGCTATGCAGAACATAGGCGGCATCTTCAAACACGAGGGGCAAATCCGCCTGGTCTGCAACGACGTCAAGTGCCTCTACGAGGCGGCACAACTAACCGCCAGGCGGCGCCAGCACTAACTCAGCGACGTAGGCAGGTACGCGCGGCCTCCCCCTAAACATCAGAGCCGTGTAAAGCTCGGCGCGAACGAGCTTCGCGCCAGTTTTCTCCGCCATAAAACTGACAAGTTCATGTGCGACCTTTCCACGTATCACACCCCCGGCAGACACCACATAGATCTTCCTCAAACCCCTACACTTACCCCGGACACCTTCCACAAACCCCACATAGGGCTCCCACATATCTAGCATCACCTTCTCAAGCCGCCCGGCTCTCACAACCACAAGGCGGAGATACGACCCGCATAAGTACGGCACATCGATCTCGTCTAGGTTAGCTAAAAGCCGTAACAGCTCCAGCGCCTCCCTCCTAAACGTTTCCCTGTCCAGCTCAGTAACGGCGAAATCTTGTAGAGTCCTGCTAATCTCCGGAAGAAAAATGTGGGAGTAGTATGATACCTGTTCGGCTCTCTTGACGAGCTTCACCACATCCCTAAACTCGGCATCGCTGGCTGTAAGCCCGTTTACAAGATTGTCCAGACGCGTAAGTACCCCGAGGTCGCGGGAGGCGTGGCGATATGCGATGCTGACAGTCAAGGCACGCGCCAGCTTCTCTCCAAACACCGCCGCAAGATACGGCGAGACCAAATACGGCGATGCGAGAAGCAACGCCTTCGCGATCACATGTTCTAGCTCCTCCACATAAGGCATGTTGACAATCAACGCCCCTTCATCGAGCAAAACATCAACACCCTCGCTCTCAGCCCATCGAATCTCGACCTTGTACCTCTCACCGGACAGCGGCACCTCCATTCCGTCTTTGGTAAGACTCTTCAAGGCGTTCTCCACATAACGCCTACCTAGCCACCGCCTCCAGCGAACAGCCAAAGGACGCAGAAGCCAAGACCATACCTTCCAAATACGCCGTATTAACCACCCGAATATAAGCACCAGGGATAAATAAGCCAGAATCGTCTCGATAGGTTCAGGGAACCTAGGTACATATTCCAAAGTCTCCGGTAGGTTCATACCATTATATGAACTCAATGATAAAAACAATAATAGCAACCATTCCCGTCGAGTACAGGCCTTATCGTCTCTCTGTACCTTTGCTCCGCATCCTCTAGCGTTTCTATATAACCCTGTCGTCGTGTCTAGGCTTTCGCCGGTCTAACTCCTACCTCAGCAAAGGAAGCTTAGACCCAAAAGACCGCTGGCTGGAGACCGTCTCGCAGAGTTCCTCCGAATCGCGACGAGGTAGCCTTACGTCATCTCCTGCACATCTTCTTCGTACTTCCTTGCACGATAGCTTGGTCGCCTGCCCCGCGTTTCCCGCCCAGCCAGAAGCCGGCCACGCCGACTTAGTCATCGGGAGGAAGGCGGCCAGGAGTACCAGGGGCGTATGGCAAGCGCCAGGGGGTATTATGGACAAGAAAAAACGCGGTTGCTATAAAGCGAATGGTCTCGGCCCCGGAGCTACGGCTCCTAGCCGTGGCAACTACCGTGCCACGGGCGCCACATATACCAGGAGATACAAATGCCAAAGGCAGGAGGTAGCCTATGAGCGTCGTTGCCTTCTCCCGACAACTCCTCGCATCTATCTCAGCGTAGCCAACCTCCAGCCCAATTATGTTCCGCCTCACAGACTCCAGAGCACCCTCCAAGGTAACGAACAGCGACGGCCCAAGGCCTACCTCAGCTCCTCCAGCGCGCGTTCGAGCTCCTCCGTCCACCTCACTCGGGGCTTGAGCGACTCCACCAGCCTCGCGACCTCGGCCGCAAGCCTCCTCACGTCCACCGCCGCCTCCCCCCGCGTCGTATATTTAGAGAGGGCCATGTCCGGATCCGGCCCGTTGTGCTGGTAGTCGTGTAGGTTAAGCGCCTTGTCCGTCCAGGCTGAGACGCCTCCATGGCCCAAGTCCTCCAGCAGATTGGCGAGGGCCTTGATCTTGGTCGTGGGGACCCTAGGCACCGCGGTGGATTCAAGCCAGCGGCGCTCCTCCTCGGGCTTGACCAACGCCTTGAGCCTGTCGAGCTCTAGGCGCAGTAAGGCCGCCAGGAGGGCCCTCCATGCTTGAAAGGCCTTGCCGGCCGCGTTCCTCGTAAGGCCCTCCTCAAGAAAGCGAAGCGCCAGGCGGGCCTCCACAAGCGCCTCGAGAAGCCTAGCCTCTATATAGCCCTCGTCGGAGGGCTTGGGCAGAGGACGCTCCACGGCCTCAACAGCCATGGAAGGCATGGCCTCCTGGCTTAAATGCTTTACAGTACGGCGAGCCTCCTCTACGCAGACGGCGTCGACCGCCTATATGGCGCTATGCGAGGAGAGTGGCCGAGATCCCCATAGACCAAGCCCCTCCATCCACAATATCTAGTTTGTCGAGATCGGAGACATCTCGGCTCGTTGCGCGGTCCACATCGCCAGCCGCCGCGCCGGTTACGCCGACTAGCTCGACAGCGGTCTCGGGAGGGCTCTGGCCGCCGCTGGAAGGCCTGAGGATGCTGGACAGGCCAAAGGCCGTCGGCTCCTGCCGCAACTATATATTCCTCTAGGGGATCTCGGCTGGCCGGGGCCGACGTCAGGAGGGCTACGGCGCGGCATCTCGCCGACAGGCCCAGGAAGCGACGCCTAGTGAGCGCCGCAGAGAGTCCCCTTGACCAATCAACTCGTCGAACCGGGGCCGCGCCGAGCTCGCGGCGCGACTCCTGAGGCTTGTGGGCGTGGACGCCGAGGTGAGGATGGCGGGTAGCGGTGCTTGGTACGTCGTGGCCACAACCGACATACTCGCGGCCGGGCGCGAGGAGCTCAGGGACGCCATCGCCAAGGTCGTCAAGGCGGCCGCCGCGATGGGTTGGGTGAACAGGGAGAAGGCGGAGCGCTGGCTGAGGAAGCTGGAGAGGGGGCACACGATAAGGGAGGGCCGGCCCAAGTACAGCGTGGGATTGATAGGCTACACGCTGGCGGTCAGATATCAGTCCACAAACCCCCACAGCATAGAGCGGGAGGCCCGGCGGCTTAGGGAGATGGGCCTCATGGAGGGCCGCCACTTCACGGCCAAGATGCCGGAAGACGGGAAGATTGGCTACGTCTTGATCCGCAGGGAGGGCTTGGCTTACACGGCCTGGCTGTCTACGCGCGGCCCCGGCGGGCGGAGGAGGCTCGCTGTCGAGTTCGTGGAACACGTGCTCCAGAGGGCGAAAGAGAGGGGCGGGGAGGTCTATAGAAAGGCCCTGGAGGCCGTGGAAAGGGACAAGGGGTAGCTCCCTAAGGCCTGCGGACGTAAAGGATGGGGTCTTCGTAAGGGGGACGAAACAATCCTCTCTTTCCTCCTTCTCCTTCATCTCCCTCCTTTCAGGAGTGCCATCAGATCAATCCTCACAGGGGGCTAGCCCCCTGTGAGCATTAATTCTGAGTTGCCCCTGTAGGCGCGCGGCCGAGGGCGGACAGGGCCCGCGGCCGTGAAGGCGGCCCGGACGGCGTTCAACCCGACCTGCCGGCGCCGTAACGACACGCTCTAGGCGACGGCGCATCGAATCAATAAAACGGCCTTCCCTAACCTAGATTATGGAGTGGAAGATCTCATTCGATGAAGTTAGATATCGCCTTGAACTCGCGCTTAAGCCGGCTGAGCCGCCAGTTCTTGACGAGGTTCTGGCGGCCGTAGAGAGGAACGGCAGGCTCCACGGCCCTGTGGATTGGGTCTTCTCGGCGTGGAGGTTGTACGTCGAATATGCGGCGCAGGAGATCGCCGAGACCTTTCAGCTCACAGAGGAGGAGAGGAGGACGCTTCTAAACTTCCGAGACGCGGTGAAGACGCTGCTAACGGAGGCGCAGAGGCAGGCCAGGGAGAAGCTGGCGGCGCTGTATAAGGCCGTCGCCGAGGGCAACTACAGGCTGGAGGGCGGCAAATTATTCGCACCGGACGGGACGTGGATGTATGCTACAAAGAACGTCATGAGGGTGCCGATACGCCGCGTATCGGCCTCGGCACGGTTCCCCGATGTCCTCAAGTTGCCGCGCCAGAGGCTTGAAATGATACAAATGGGGTGGCGGGCGAGCGACGAGGGGAATGAGAGGGGCCGGCCGTTCATGGCGACCACGCAGCCCTGGCAGGTGTTCGCCTGGGCCGCGGCGCGGCCCGGAGAAATCTACATATTTCCAGCCTCCGTAAACCTGACGCGTCAAGGCGTCAGCGTCACGCTGAGCATGGTTGCCAGGAGCTGGCGGCAACAGTGGCGAAAGGAGGAGGCGATAGGCATGGTTCTTACGTGCCTCCGGCAAGGCGAATTGGCGCCTCTGCTGACGATGTGGTTAGGAGATGGAAAGGCGCGGTGGGGCAGAATTGGGCGGTTCGAGATCGCAGTTGCGGCCAAGGAGCCGTGGAAAATAGGAAGAGCAACTGGCGATTACGAGGCGGTCGTCGCGAAGGGCCATGACGTCTTCATGCGTTTGGCGGAGGCGGCCGGCCCCTACGGCATGTTGCTGGATCTGTTGAAACGCCACAAGTGGAACTACATAAAAGAGACGGTCGCGAGGAAGAGGTCTGTAGACATCCTCAGAGAGGCTGTGAAAAACCCCCGCTCGGAGGATCCGGATCGAGTCTTGGCGTCGATGAAGTTTTCGCTGGTAAGCGGCAACGGCGGCACGCTGATAGCCGCCTACTACGCCAACACCGCAGAGGAGGCAGTAGCCGCGGCCAACGCGTTAGAGACGTTGGGAATGCGGCCGAACGTGGTTAAGTCGAACAGGAAATACATATACGTCGGGCTCGGCGACATAAAGAAGAACAAACAACTAAGAGAAGCCGCCATGCGGTCCCTAATGGAAAAGATGAGAAGCGGCACGCCAAGGGAGAGGGAAATTGTAAGAAGAATTATCGAAAGAAACCCCGATTTTTTCCAATGACCGACCATAAAACTGGAAGCGAGGAAATAGCGGGGCCCGGATTTGAACCGGGGACCTCGGGGTCTCACAGGGGTTGCCCCCTTATGAGCCCCGCGGCCTACCTGGCTGGCCTACCCCGCTTCCGGCCTCGCCGCCCCCAGTCCAGAGGCGGCCCATCGCCTACTTTTCCTCAGTTTAAAAGCTTTGCCCGCTTTAGGCCCACGCCGCGGGCAGACGCTCGCAGCCCCTGCCGAGGATCAGGTAAATCCCCCTCCTCTGCGGCCTTCCTCAGACGCTCCGCCGCATCCCTCGGCGCGAGCTCCACGGCGATCGCCTTTATGTATATCTTGGCCCCCGTGAGCCTCTCGGCGGCCTCCACCGACTTCCTGGGTTGCTCCAGAGGGTCCCTCGGCCTTCTCCGCGCTCCTAACGGCTACGGACACCTCGCCTACAACCAGAAGCTACGGGCAGAAGAGGTCGACCTCCTTGAAGCCGTCCACCGGCGGAGTCACGTTGATGCGGGCATCGCACCCGACGCCTCTCTCCCTGAGGACCGACCTGACGACCCTAGCCGCGAAGTACCCAAAGCCGCCGCCAGGAGCATCCCCTATTTCGGAGAGAGCCGCTATCATCCATCTGGCTAACCTAAACTGCCCCTCCCGCTTCTTGTAGTTCTCCCGCCAACGCCTCTCGTCTCCTCCCGCCGCCAATTCTCCTGCCACTGCTTTGCATCATCCTCCCAACGTCTCCTCAAGCTTGGAAGGCCTCGCCCTCCCCATCGTGGAGATCCTCGTGGGCATGTGGAAGAAACCGAGGGCCCTCCCCCGGCGCCCTCGATGACGATGTAACCCCCGCCTAGGCAGAGGCGGCAGTCGACGGTCCCCAACCCGTCGGCGCGCTCAGCGGCCCTCTCGGCGAAAAGCCTGACCAACGGATTTCGACTATCTGCGGCTGGCCTCCCCGCACAGGCATAGAGGCCGTCTAGGGCTGGGCACGCCGTCTGTCAGCCTCCCTCCGACCAACGCGTAGGACCTGTCGGCGAGTCTACAGATGAGCTCCATGTCGTGCGTGGCCACCAACACGGCCGATCCGCGGCGTCTCAGCTCCTCGAGCAACTCGACCACTCTCTCCGTCGACTCCTCGTCTAGATACGTCGTGGGCTCGTCCAGCAGGAGCAGGCTCGGCTCGTGTGCCGTGGCGGCGGCCAAGGAGACCAGCTTCTTCTGGCCTCCGCTGAGCTTGTAGGGCGGCTTGTCTAGGAGATGCGAAATGCCGAGCCTCTCGGCCATCGCCCTTGCCGCCTTGAGCCCGACGTCTGCCCCGTATATCCTCGCAGGGGTGTAGGCGATCTCGTCCAGCACGGTGTCGTTGAAGAACATGTCGTCGGGATTCTGGAAGGACACGCCGATGAGCCTTCTGGCCTTGGGCAGACTCCCCTCGTCCAGCCTTTCCCCCATCACGTACACGTCGCCTCTCCACGGCTTCAGAAGCCCGGCCAGGAGGAGCAGGAGGGTCGTCTTGCCGGAGCCCGTTGGGCCGTAGATGGCCACGACCTCGCCTTCGCCCACGGACAGATCCACGCCTCTAATCACGGGCTCGCCGAAATATCCGAACTCCAGACCCGACGCCCTAAGGACTTCTCGCCTCATACGCCATCCTCAAGGCCCTTCCCCTCTCTATGCCGTATATCAGCACATCGCCGATGGCCGCGGCGAATGCCCTCCTGTCGAACTGAGGCGTCCGCGCCTCCCTGGCCGCCGCCACGACGACCGCCGCCCTCCCCAAGGCGTATACTGAGGGCGGGAACAGCTCCAACATTCTGTATATAGGCCGCGGCAGAACGCGCCTAAACGCCCCCAGGAAACAGACCCAGCCGCAGTGGAGAAGACCTCCGGTGAAGACGGCGGCGGATGAGACGGCCCGCGAGACGAAGAGGGCCAGGTCGGCCTTGGCCGGAAGGAGGCCGAGCGCGGCGGGTAGGGACACGATGGCCGCGAAGAAGGCGGAGGCCCCCACCACCGCGAGCCACTCCTTGAGGCCGCGCCCGCCCCACGCCGCCAAGGCGCCGATTGCCACGAAGGCGGGGGCCAAGATCCAGACGGGCAGAAAGGCCGCCGTGATGGTTGCCGCTGTGAAAAAATAGGGGAGAGAGGGATGCGCCTCGCGGACCCTCTCGAAGGCCGCCACCGCCTTCGTTATCCCTTCAACTAGTTCTCTTAACACGGCCCCTCCTGCCCACCAACGCCATATAGAGCACAAGGTATATGGCGAGGCCTATAAACGCCGAGACTATATAGCCAGCCCAGTCGGGAAGCCCCGGCACTGTGTAGTCTATGAAGGGTGTCCAGTTCATCTGGTACCTAGTATCGTTGAGGATCGTGCGGTTGGCGGCCTGATTTATGAGGTCGGCAGCCACGTCGAGAGGCTCGTGGTAGTTTATCAAGTTGGCGAGCCAGACGCCGAAGATGGGCGAGATTAGCGCGAGGGCTATCAAGAGGGCGAGGAACCTCCTCGTCATAGCCTCACGTACTCGGGGGCCCTCTTGGAGAGGTAGAGCACCACGAAGCCGGTTATGGCGCCCTCCACGAGGCCCAGCAACGCGTGCCAGCCCGCCATCGCGGGGACGCTGATGGTCCAGCCGTAGGGGAACCAGGGGGATAGGCCTATCTCCAAGCCGGCGGCGGTCCCCGCGACGGTTATGCTGGCCCACCCGGCGACGAAGGCCGACCAAAAGACGCCGACGCGGGGTCTCAACGCCTTGTACGCGGCGTACCCCACGAGAGGCGCTATGACGCCCATGTTTATCACGTTTGCCCCAAGCGTTGTTATCCCTCCGTCGTGGAACACCAACGCCTGCACCAACAGAACCAACAGGAGGACGAAGAAGGCGTTGAAGGGGCCCACCAGTATCGCCGCCAGAGCCCCGCCCACCATGTGGAGGGAGGTCCCGCCCGGTATCGGCCAGTTGAGCATCTGGGCGACGAAAATCGCGGCGGCCAGGGAGAGCACCAGCTCCATGTATTTCTGCAGCTCGCTGTGCCTATAGGCGTAGTAGCCGTAGGCCAGCATTATGGCCCACGTAACGCCCGCCGAGATGGGATCGAGATATCCATCGGGTATATGCATTGAGTATTACATTTACTGGATTTAAAAAATATGTTTTCATTAACACGAAAAACCGAGTCCCCTCGGCGCCTCACTGTATGCGTAGCCCGGGGGCCGGGACGCGCGGGCCCACTGCGCCACTCGAACAAGTCTCTTTCCCGGAACGCCTCGCAGGCACGTCGTAGACCTCCTCTATTGCCTCCTCGGCGAAGATTTTCTCCACAGGCCTGCGGCGTGGATAGCGCCTTTCTTCATGAAGATGGCGTAGTCGGCGTATCTAACGCCGCGCTTAAGTCGTGTAGCACGACCGCCACGGCGACCTCCGTCGAGAGATCACGCATGAGCCACAGAACCGCAACTATCTTCACGTCTATGCTGCTAAATGTAGCTAATCAGCTCCTCGGCCCTCTGCTCTCCGCCCAGAAACTATGCCCACAGCTCTCAGAGCGTAGAACAGCTCCGTGGAGTTCATGCCGCCGACGGCTCCGTAGCTGACGGCTATCACCGGCATCTCGGTCTCGGCTTGGATCTAATCCGGCGTCGCTAGACCGGGGATGTTGTTGTCACGTCAGGATGATTTTGAGGATAGCCCCGTAGTAATCATAATAAACTATATAAACTATAAACCGCCCAATAAAACCTGTGGTAATCGGCGTATTTAGCGAAATAGCGCCGGGGGGCTCGGCGAGGCCGTCGACGCGCCGTCTAGGCGCAGGCCCATGAAGGCCTATAGGATACACGCCGTGGGGATAGTCCAAGGCGTCGGATTTAGGCCGCCAGAGCTAGCCCACTTGAGGTGCTTTGTATCTCAGCTGAAAGATAGGCCGAGGTATGAACTCTAAGACAAGGTATTGGGCAGTTAAATTTTTAACTTCTTGAGATTTCATAGTTATATATTGCATAATTTATCACTTATCTTTGTCTACACTCTATAGCCTAAAACGATAACGCCCAGCTCTGTGCCGCTTTGGCTACATCAACGGTCTTGCTCAATAATTAAGAGCATGTCGTTAATAACGTCGACGTTATGCTCCAAGAACGAACTCTATTACGTTTTGCTTAATACTTAAATACTAAGTAGTTCTTACGGACATGCGGAGCATTTGGGTTTGGGTGATTGCGGTTGCTATAGCTATCGCCGTAGTTGCCGCCATCTATCTCTTACAAATTCCCAGCGAGAAAACCGAGACGTCATACGCCGCAACTACACCCACCGTAACCACGCCTGCCGAACAAACCACACCGACAACTACATACATCACACAAACATCACCACAGGCTACGCCTACCGCCCCCGCGCAGAAGGAGGTAAAAATCCGCGATGTGTTAGGGCGGGAGGTTGTAGTTAAGGTGCCAGTAAGGCGTGTGGTGGCCATAGGCCCCGGCGCCTTGAGACTTGTGGTTTATCTAAACGCCACGGATAAGTTGGTGGGTATAGAAAACTTGGAAACAAGGCCTCCACAAGGACGAGACTACGCCTACGTACTATGGGCAAAAAACCTCACAAAACTACCCATCGTAGGACAAGGAGGACCAGATACACAAGTTAACTTCGAAGCCGTACTCAAGGCGGAGCCAGATGTGATAATCATGTCGCCCGCTCTCGCAAACACGCCAGACGAGGTACAGGCAAAAACAGGCATACCAGTAATCATAGTCAGCTACGGAACCGTGGGGGGTGTAAACTTTACTGAATTGTTCTACTCCATTAAAATTTTAGGTGTAGTTTTGGGCCGTGAGCAGAGGGCTGAGGAGCTTATCAACTACATGAAGACGCTAATGGAAGATTTAAACAGACGCACCGCCGGGATCTCCAACAGACCGACAGTCTATGTGGGCGCCATCTCCTTCAAAGGTGGTCAACCCTTCACTAGCACCCAGGCACAATTCCCGCCGCTTGTCTTACTCAACACACCTAGTATCGCAGATCGATACGGCGTAAAGCCCGGCATGCAGATACAAAAAGAAGCTATACTAAAAGAAGATCCGCAGATAATCTTCATAGATCTAGGCAACTACATCAACGTAGCGCAAGACTTCAACAAGTCAAAAGATTTCTATTGTTCCTTAACTGCGTTTAAAGAGGGAAGGGTATACGCCATCTTGCCGTTTAATTACTACTGGACTAACGTAGCTACGCTCTTCGTCGACGCCTACTACATGGGTAAGGTGTTGTACCCAGACCGCTTCGCCGACGTAGATCCAATAAAGAAAGCCGACGAGATATACACAAAATTCCTAGGAATGCCTATATACCAAAAAATGGCAAAAGATTTCGAAGGAGGATTCAGAGAATTAACAGAATTTAAATGTGGGTAAATGCTGACGAAGATATACTTAATACTTTCTTTTTTCCTCGTCTTAGTTTTGTTTTTCTACTCTTTATCCATTGGCACGTTCTCCATGAATCCTCTTGACGTGTTTTCTAAGGCGGGTGGCGGAGGTCCTGAGGGTGTGGCGGCTAAGCTTAGGCTTGCCCGGGCTTTAACGGCGTTAGCCGTAGGCGCCGCCCTGGCAGTCTCAGGGGCCGCACTGCAATCAGCGTTGAGAAATCCCCTGGCCTCCCCCTTCACCCTCGGCCTTCCACAGGCAGCGGCCGTGGGAGTGGCGGTGGCTATGTTGATAATGGGGGCGGGCACGATACAACGCGCCTTCATCTCTATACACAACCCCTACTTCGTCGTAGCCATGGCCTTCCTGGCGGCTCTCTCCAACGCCTTCCTAGTGTTGTTCCTAGCCGCGGCGGCGGGGCTCTCTCTGGCGTCGATTATTTTAGCCATGATAGCCGTCTCGTCGCTATACCAAGCCCTCCTAGCCCTCCTCCAATACCTCTTCCTAAACGACGTACAGACAGCGGCAGTCGTCTTCTGGACCTTCGGCGACGTGGGGAGGCCTACGCTTGTGGAGAGCTACGTCCTTTTGGTTGTTGCCGCCGCCGCTTTAGTTTTCTTTTGGTTTCTTTCTTTTAGTTACAACCTTTTGGCTGTGGGTGATGAGGTGGCGAAGAGCTCTGGCGTGGATCCTAAGAGGCTTAGGTTCATCACTCTGGTAGCCTCCAGTTTCTTCACCGCAGTCTTGGTTTCCTTCACCGGCGTAATAGGTTTCGTCGGTCTTGCCGCGCCTCACATCGCCAGACTTATCATAGGCGGCAACTATCGCATCTTACTACCAGCCGTAGCACTCACGGGGGCATGGCTTCTGCTAGGCGCAGATATCGTGGGCAGGTTGGTGAAGCCGCCCGTAATAATTCCAGTAGGCATCACTATGTCCTTCATAGGGGTGGCGGCCATCTTGGCGTTGCTCCTTAGGCTGAGGAGATATGGTGAATATTAAGGTGGAGGGGGTGACGTTTTCGTACTCCTCCACGCCGGCGTTAAGAGGCGTGACTGTGGAGATCCCGCCGCGGACGTTCACGGCGGTTCTAGGTCCCAACGGCTCTGGCAAAACCACGTTGCTGAGGGTCATGGCAAAGATACTTAGGCCTCACGGAGGCGCCGTCTACGTTGAGGGAAAGGAAGTAAGGAAATGGGGCAACAACTTGTATAAGGTATTAGGTTACGTACCGCAGAGGGTAGCCCCCACTGGTAGAATTAGGGTCTACGACTTCGTGCTAAGCGGGAGAAAGCCGCATATGGGCTTTCTTCCCAGCGCAGAGGATTACAAAGCCGTCGAGGAGGCGTTAAGGACGGTGGGCGCGTGGCACCTAAAAGATCGCGTGCTCGAAGAGCTCAGTAGCGGCGAGCTTCAGCTGGTCCTCATAGCCAAGGCCTTGGCTTTGAAGCCTAAAGCCCTGTTGCTCGATGAGCCGCTTAACAACCTAGACGTGAAAAATCAACTTGCAATTCTGCGGCTTATGCGTAGGCTCTCGGCTGAGGCGACTGTCGTAGCTGTGTTGCACGATATCAACATGGCCTACAGATACGCAGACTACGCCATCTTTATGAAAAAAGGCGTTATACATGTCGCAGGTCCCACAGAGGAAGTCTTTACAGAAGAGGTAATAGAGAAGATTTACGATGTGCCGGTGAAGCTACTTCGAGAACACAGAATAGTCATCTTTGATCAAGAGAGTCTCCCGATATAGTATGGATATCTCCGGCCTCAATATTGCTCCGACGCGGAAGCCGCTTATTAGACTATTTGCAGAACGGGCGGTGGAACGCATAGAAGGATTAAGAATCATTGACTACTGTCTCTGCCTCAGCGGGGGCTACGTGGTGGTGGAAGGCGCCAGAGGGAGGGCTATGGGGTTCGCCCACATCCCTCATGAGGATCTTCACGATGTGGGAGACGTGAAGATTCCCAAACTTGAAGAGATACCGGAGTTTGTTATAGACATAAATCCATTGAACAGAGTACTTGGCGTCGCTATGTTAAACGCCGTATCGCAATACCACCTCGATGAGGTAAAACCAACCTCGATAGACTCATATCTAAATGAAGAACCCATATGCCTCATCGGCAATATGTACCCCCTAGCCGAGAAGCTGAGGGCGCAGGGGAGGAAGGTCTGGGTTTTTGAAAGGTCGCCCTATCTAAGGATGAAGGCCATGTCTGACGTAGAGGAGGAGATTCTCCTCCCTCTATGCAAAACGCTGATAATTACCGGCGTGACGTTGCTTAACTTTACACTAGATAGAGTCCTCCAACTCTCTAACGGACTAAATATCTTAACAGGCCCTACAGCTGGCGTACATCCAGATTTCGTAAGAGGAACAAAGGTACACATCCTAGCATCAATGAAATTCAACATAGAAGAGACTATAAAGCACTTAAAATTAGGCAACTATATCTCGTTGGCGATTCATAAAAACCTGGGAATTCCATACGCCATAGATCTAAGGACGTAGATGATAGAACTGTCGAGCTCAAGCCCTACGGCAAGTCGTCAACGCTGCAACCGCATCTAGAGTTGCAACTGGAGCGTATAAAAGGGGGTTGACGCTGAAGAGATGTGGAAAATGACTCATTTAGAAGATTTACACAGAGACCTCGGGTTGTTAACACGCATGATCATGTAACTACAAAGACTTCCATCAGTATAGACTTAGCCGAGTTAAATAACCGCCTTATCTCTCTGCGGGGCCCATGAAGGCTTATAGGATCTACGCTGTGGGGGTTGTTCAAGGTGTTGGTTTTAGGCCATATGTAAAGTTGCTTGCTGATAGGGTCGGCGTGAGGGGCTACGTGAGGAATCTAGGCGGAGGCGAGGTGGAGATATTTGTCGAGGGCGAAGGCGCCGACGCCTTCGTCGAGGCGTTGAGGCGGGAGAGGCCCAGGGCCATAGTGCTCGAGGAGCTTCTGGTGGAGGAGGCCCGGCCGATGGGGCACAGGGCCTTCGAGATCTTGAAGAGCGAGGAGCGGTCCCTCGCCCTCTCCAACATACCGCCCGACCTCGCCATATGCGACGACTGTCTGGCCGAGGTGCTGAGCGGCGACGAGAGGAGAAGGCTTTACCCCTTCAACAGCTGTAGCTTCTGCGGCCCCCGCTTCTCGGTGATGCGCAGACTGCCCTACGACAGGGAGAACACCAGCTGGTCTAAGTACCCCATGTGCGACAAGTGCAGAGAGGAGTACTCCAACCCACGCATCGGCGGCGTCAGGAGGTTTTTCTACCAGGGCATATCCTGTAGACACGACGGGCCTAAGATAAGGCTGTTACGTATAGACGGCAGAGAGATCGCGGTTGAAGACCCGATAGTAGAGACGGCACGGTTGATAGATACGGGTCATATAGTGGCGGTGAAGGGGGTGGGGGGCTACCACATCTTTGCAGATGCGCAGAGAGACGACGTAGTGGCTGAGCTCAGGCGCAGAAAGAGGAGGCCGAGCCAGCCCTTCGCGGTCATGGCCCTTGACTTAGACGTGGCTAAGGCCTTGGTAGAGCTCGACGAAAAAGCCGCCGAGCTGTTGACCTCGCCCCAGAGACCCATCGTTCTTCTGCCAAAGAGAGAAGACAGCCCGGTCTCTCCCCTGGTCTCTCCAGGCCTAGACAAAGAGGGCGTCTTCCTCCCCTACACAGCTCTTCAATACCTCCTCTTGTCGCATACTAGAGGTAAATTCGCCATAGCCACAAGCGGCAACGTACATGGAGAGCCCATGTGTACAGAGCTGAGCTGCGTCTTCTCGAGGCTGGGGAAGGTGGTGGACTACGTCCTTGACCACGACCTAGAGATAGTCCATAGAGTCGACGACAGTGTGGTCAGATTCACTAGGGGGGCCCCGGTCTTTCTCAGAAGGTCCAGGGGCTACGCCCCCGCCTGGATAAGAATCCCAAGGCGGCTGAAAAAGCCGGCCGTGGCTTTCGGCGCAGATCTACAGACGGCGGGGGGCGTGGCCTTTGAGGACAAGGCCGTCTTGACGCAATACATAGGCGACTTAGACAGCTTCGACGCCCTGCAAGATCTAGATAGAGAACTACGGTGGTTTATAGAAGCCTATAAACTCAAAGACTTCGTACTCATCTGCGACTTAAACCCAGCCTACAACAGTACGAAACTGTGCCGAAGCTGGAAAGAGGAGCTCGGCGCAGAGATGTATACGGTTCAACACCACCACGCCCACGCCCTGTCGGCCGCAGCCGACGCGGGGCTCAACGAGCCCTTTGTGGCCATCGCCATAGACGGCGTGGGGTACGGGACCGACGGGATGGCTTGGGGCGGGGAGGTCTTGTTCGTGGAGGGGGCCCGCTTCGTCAGGGAGAGGCATCTCACCTACGTCCCCATGCCAGGGGGCGACTTGGTTGCGCTGAGGCCCGGCAGAATGGCCGTTGCATATTTCTACGTAGCCCTCGGGGAGATCCCCGACAGTCTCGCCGAGAAGTTGCCCGGTGGCGCCGCCGAGCTCTCCATTGTGGAGAGGGAGTTGAAAAATCCCAGGATATACACCTCAAGCGCCGGGAGGTTCCTCGACGCCGTAGCCGTGGCGTTGGGCATCGCACAGGAGAGGACGTACGAGGGGGAGCCCGCCATAAAGCTAGAAGCCGCCGCGAGGAGCGGGAGACTCCTCCCCTTAAAGGCTGAGGATCAAGTGGAGCTCTTCGCCGAGATGGTGGAGAGGATAGGGTCCGTCCCGGTGAGGGATTTGGCCTACACAGCCCAGTACAAGCTCGGTTCGATCCTTGGCAGATGGGCTTGCGAAGTTGCCGAGAGAAGGGGGACAAAGGCCGTGGCGGTATCCGGCGGGGCCGCCGTCAACGACATAATCGCGTCGGCCATAGCCGAGGAGGCGGAGGGCTGCGGCCTCGTCTTGAGGCAGCAGAGGAGGGCGCCGCCGGGGGACGGCGGGATAGCCCTCGGGCAGATCTACTACGCCGCGTCGATGGAGTAAGCGCTACGCGAGCTCCCTGACGGCTTGCCTCCTGCCGGCCCTGGCCTCCTCGGCTATCTTCACGACGCGCCACATCTCCTCCTCTATCATCCTGGCGGCGGCCTCCGGGTCCTCCCCCGTCGAGGCGGCGAGCTCCCTCGCCATCTGCTTCCACATCTCGACGCTCTCCTTCAAGGTGGAGAGGTCCACCTTGGCTATGATGACCCCCGCGTGGACCATCACCAGATCCCCAGGCTGTAGCGCGGACTCCTCGATGCCTATTATCGCGGGCCTCTCCACGCCGTCGCCGGGATCGACCCAGGCGATGCCGCCCTCGATCTTGGTCACCACAGAGGGGACGGCCCAGCACATGGCTAAAACACGCCTACGGCTCTCGCTATCTCATCGGCGAGTCCGCCACCGCCGAAGCGAGCCCAGATGGCGCAGGTCCCCTCCACGGACACCATACACGGCCCAATAGGCCTATCGGGAGTGCAGGCCTTCATGAACAGGGGGCAGTCGGTGGGCTTCGCCTTGCCTAGATTCACCTCGGCGCATCTACAGTTGGCGGGGAGGTCGTAGCGCCAAGTCTCGGGGGTTAGGTCGGATATCCCGAAGTAGGCGAAGGCGTCGTGCCTCCTGAACTCCTCCCTAAGGGCCAAGCCGCTCTTGGGGATATAGCCTATGCCCCTCCAGGCAGAGTCCACGGTCTCGAACACGGTCCTTATGGAGGACTGGGCCTTTAAATCTCCCTCCCAAGTCACCGCCCTCGTGTATTCTATCACCACCTTGTGCTCCCCCCTAGCCATCTGCCTCAATATCTCGGCTACAGCCGCCAACACGTCGTTGGGCTCGAAGCCCGCCACCACGACGGGTATCTGGAACTGCTCGGCCACGGGTTGCCAAGCCTTCCCGCCAACTATCGTCGAGACGTGGCCCGGCGCTATGACGCCCGAGATGGGGTAGTCCGTGGGCTTCTCCCTCACCACCTCCAGGGTGTAGAACATGGCCGGCGGGGTCAACTTGACGAGCGACATCAGCTTTAGGTGGTCCGGCACAAGGCCCTTGAGTATGGCCTCGGAATAGCCGGGCGCGACCGTCTCGAAGCCTATGCCCACGAAGAGGGAGTCCTTGTTGTGCTTCCTCGCGTCTATCACGGCGTGGAGGAAGGAGTGGACTATGCGCACATCGCCGCCGAGCGCCTTGGCCTCCGCCAGCGACCGAGCGCCCTTGACGGGCCTAAGCGCGGGGACCTTAAAGACGTCGCCGTAGGTGTAGACCACGACGCCTTCGAGAGCCAGCTTTATGGAGTGCTCTATGTAGTACGACGGCGTTACGCACACGGGGCAGCCGGGCCCGGCGACCAGCTCCACGTTCCGGGCTCCCGCCTTCTCCAGGAGGCTCCTCAAGCCGAAGTGCACGATGGTCCACTCGTGCGTCCCGCAGAAGTCCATGACCTTGTAGACGTACCGCCCGTCCCTCTCCCTCAACTCCCGCGAGTACTTCTCGATGCTGTGGAGGAGGGTCGAGGTTATCGAGGACTTGCGCCTGAAGGCGAGCTCCAGGGCCTCCATCTCCCTCTTCATCACGGGGCATTTCCAACAGTCGAGCGTAGGCGCTACGGGAAAATCCTGAGGCGTCGAGACGCAAGCCATGGGGCGTCCCGCGTTCACTAAAAAAATATCTTTTTCAAATGCCTGAAAAACCGGCGCCGCCGCAGACGAAATAGCCCACCAGAGAGTTCAGGAGATCCCCTATCCTCTTCATGTGGGACAACACGTATTGCCATCCGCCGCCCACCACCAGGTAGGCCATATATCGGCCCGTCCCCACAGGCGTCACCGAGACGTATATGCCCTCGCCCCCCTGAGGCTCGCCGCTCATGAGGACCAAGCCCGTCCTCACGAACTCTATGCCCGATATCGACACCTTCTCCTTCCTGCAGTCCTCGCCGGCGAGGCCGAAGGAGACGTGTAGCTCGGCCCTCGGAGGCTCGGGCATCGACAGCTCCATCAACGCCCTGGACACATCGGCGATCCCTCTGTTGAGCAGGCCGTAGCCCTCGCTGAAGACTCCCAGAGCCCCCCTCTGTAGATCCGCCAGAAGGTAGACGATCCCCTCCTCGTAGACCCTCCTTGCGGCGTAGCCGCCGGGGAGGGGGTCCAGATAGACCGCGCCCTCCCTATAGCCCGCGCGGCCGATCTCGTAGCCGAGCCCCACGAGCCTCCCCAAAATGGCGGGGAGGTCCAGGCTGGAGCCGTAGACCAGCCAATAGACGTAGGATATGCCGTAGATCATGTCCCGAAATGTTTCTTGACGCTCTCGCGGAGATCCTCGAGGCTTCCGCCCGAGAGCTCCTTGGCTCTGCCGAGGTCCGTCAAGCTGCCGTAAAGCGCCGAGCCCAGAGCCCTCTTGAGCTCGCCCTCCAAGGGCTCCACCACGGGCCTAACCAGAGAGGCCCTCAGCTCCTCCAGCGGCTTCAAGAAGGGATCCACGACAGCCCTCTTCAGCTCCCCGAGGGCCTTCAGGAGCTCCGCGAGGTCACGTACGGAGGACACGTTTATAACACTCCTCAACGCCCTTTTTAACATCTCCCTCCACCTTCAGCTCGTAGCCGAATTCCGCCACCTTTCTCTTCAACTCGGAGACCGCCGCGGGGGCCGCCTCCACCGCCTCGCGCGACGCCGGCGCCAACGGCTCGAGGCTCTTGGGGCCCACCGCTATCAGATAAGCCTTGGGGTTTTTGCCCATGGCCCTCAGGTAGCCCACCAGGAGAGACGGCGGCGTCCTATGGGCGTCCACAAGCCTCGTCTCGGACACCGTGAGGGACCCCTCTATCCTCTCCACCGCCACGGCGCCTGGCGGCAGATTCGCGTCCACGTCGATGAACACCAGGACGTCGTAGTCGGCCAGATTGCCGAGTATCCCTATGCCGTGGGCGTTGCCGTCGAGGACGAAGGGGTTGAAAAGAGAGAGGTATTGGGCGAGGCAGGAGCCGAGGCCGTCGTCGCCGTATATGGGATTCCCCAGCCCTACAACGAGCAAGCGTTCCATATAACCTTCTCGATTACGTTGTAGACGCGGCCGCCCTCTCCCTTGGCCTCGAAATGCACGGCGCAGGCGAGGCAGGGGTCGAAGCTGCGGATCGCCCTGACGAAGTCGAGGCCTGTCCACTGGTCCGGCGGAACCTCCTCGGTGACCTTGCTGTTGACGACAGACATCTCGAAGGGACCTCTGCACTGCCCCTTCCACGGATCTGTGCATCTCGAGTTCTGCGGACTGACGTTGGGCGTCGTGGGGGCCTCGTACTGGTAGTTGGCGATCCTCCCGTTCTGTTGGACCAGCCAATGCATGCAGTTGCCTCTAGGCACTTGCCACCAGCCGAAGCTGTAGCTGAACGAGGGCCATCTCCCGAAGGACCACGGCCTCGAGGTCTGGGTCTTGCCGGCGTTGACGAGACTCAGGCCGTAGAGCAGATTGGCCCAGGCCAACGAGACCGCCATCGCCAGGTGGACCGCCCTGGCCAGAAGCCTCTCCATGGTGGTGGAGTAGTTCGGCAGATTCCACGTAATCGTCAATTCGCCGTAGGTCCCCTCGGGCAAGTCGGGGTTGACCGTGCCGCCCGGCAGATAGACCTTCAACTGGCTTCCGTTGGACTCCCAAGCCTTGTGGTTGTCGACCTGCACCGTGGCTGCGTGCAACGTGTCGAGCCACAGCTGGGCTATGGGCCCCGTCTCTATAGGCGCTATTCTGCCGTCCTTCAACAGGAGCCTGGGCTCCGCGGCCCAGGTGTACTTATCGGCGAAGTTTATCGCGCCGGGCTTCGGGATGGTGGTCCTATTCCACATGTGGTACTTGAAGAGCGGGTCGTTGCCGTACGCCAACGGCCTCCCCAAGGGATCCTCCTTGAGCCAGCCGTACGGAGGAGCCACGTCGGCCTTCACCCAGTCTTCGTAGAAGGAGGAGTCGGCGAACTCGAGGTAGCCCAGCTGGATCTCGGTGGGGTTGGGGCTATATATTTCGTGGCCTATGGCGAATCCCGGCTTCTCCCACCTGGCGTTATACGCCTTGTCCAATAGGGAGTAGAGCTTCACCCAATCGCCGCCGGCCTCGTCGTATATATCGCTATACACCTCCGGGTCGTCCGACCAGCCGCTCGCCAACAACACGGGCGGGTCGTGGGTCTTGCCCTGCGTCAACGCGTAGCTCTGGCCGTCGGGGGTGGAGACGTGGTCCCTGAAGAACTCGTAGAGGTCCTGCCATATGGCCCAGACGAACTTGACCCATGCCGTGAGGAGGGAGAGGCGGGTGTAGTACTCCTGGAGCAACGAAGCCAGGAGGGTTATGTCGGTCGATATGCCGCCGGGTATCAACGTGGAGGGGTGCGAGTGTCTGCCGTAGATCAACACGCCGGCTTCCCTCGCAATGCGTTGATGCTTCACCGTCAACTGCCATATCCTCCCCTGTATTGGGTTCAAGTCCCTCATTATGTCGGCGATAGTGCGGTAGCCGTGTATGCTGGAGTAGTTGGCGGGGGTCTGTTGCGCCGTCTGCCACACCGAGGGCGTCAGCTTGCTGACTATGGCCTCGCTGTAATCGGGCCCCTCGAGCATGTTGAGTATTATGGAGTGGTCGTAGGTGTAGTCAGTCATGGCGTAGGCCATGTTCCTCAAGACGTTGCCCATGGGGAGCGGGGTCATGCCGGCCGCGACGTCGCAGGCCCGCGTGGAGGCGTTGGCGTGGGCGGCGCCGCAGACTCCGCAGGTCCTGGAGGTTATGTGTATGGCGTCCTCCGGCGGCCTCCCCCTCAGGAAAACCTCGAAGCCGCGGAACATCATGACGGTCGTATGGGCGTTGGAGACGGCCCTAGCCGCGCTGTCTATCTCGGCGTAGAGCGCGAGGTGCCCCTCTATACGGGTTATGGGGTCTATCCAGAGCTTTATCGTAGACATATGGATGTCGCCTTCGGCTTGTTAAAAAACCTGTTTCCAAGCCCGTGAAAAAGTTATTGGGTTTGAGAGGTTTGTATACTCCAGAGCGGATGCTCCTCCCTCGCTATGCCCGACGGGATCTTCCCCTCGTGGAACATCCTGTTGTAGGGGAATATGTGCGGCATGAAGTGCGTGTATGTTAGATGCACCAACAACAGGAAGGAGACCGCCAACACGGCCTCCTTCGTGTGGAACAAGAAGGCCAGCCCGTCGAAGGCCGAGGGCCCGTATATCGCCATCAACGCGCCCGGTATGCCCAGTATGACTATACCCCAGTAGACGCCCCAGTACTCGAAGAGCTGCTCCGCGTCGTATTTATGGACCCATTGGGGCACCTTCCAGCTGGGCTTAACCAGCCATATGGATCTGTGGACGAGATACTTCACGAAGCCCCAAGTCCAGAGCCTCAGAAGGGGCCACCTCTCCATCACGGGCCTCCTCCTGATTATGTCTATCAGGACGCGGGTTCCGTAGTAGGCGAAGTGGGCTATGACGAGGACGCCCATGGCTATGCCGCTCCATACGTGGATTATTATCATCCACTGGACGGGGCCTGTCTGGGCCGGCCAGAGGAAGTAGGGCGGCGAAGCCGCTGCGTTGTACACGCCTGGTATATACCATTGGTGCCACTGGGGATTGTTCGCGAACATGGTCACGAAGCCCGTAAACGCGGTCAACACAAGCGTCACGAACATGGTTATGTGCTGCACCCTCTGCATGACGGACCACCTCTGCACCTTCGGCGTGTCCATAAGCTGCCTATAGCGTTGATAGTTGGCGGCGTAGACGGCGAAGTGGCCCAGCACCCAGTAGGAGCCGTATATCACGATAAGCGTTATGAGCAGATCGAAGGCGAGGCTCCAGAACAAGAGCTCGAACTGCAGGTCGAAGACCCTAATCCCGTAGGCGGCCACGTAGGACCAGAACTGCGGCCAGGTCTCGAGGAGAGAGGGGAGGACCAGGAAATATTCGACGACCCAGGTCAGGCCTACCGTTATCGCCGTGGCGATAAGGCTACCTATTACTCTGCCGCTCCACGTCATTTCTTCTCCTCGGCCTTCTCGCCGCCCTTCTTCTCCGCCCTAGCCCTGGCGGAGGCCCACACGCCGCCTATAACGCCGGCGCCAGCTATGGCCGCGGCCGAGGCCACAGCCACCTTGGTGAGCGTGTCGACGCCTATGGGCGCGTAGGGCAGCTTGGCGTAGAACGGCTCGAAGGCGTCCGTGAAGCCGGGCTGGGTGCAGCCTATGCACACCGCCCCCGTTCTTGTGGGCCCTCCGACGCCGCCCACCCAACCCACCTTGTTCCACGGACAGTGCGAGACGGGGCCCTTGCAGCCCACGGCGTATAGGCATTTGCCGTCGCCCGCTCCGGGGTACGGCCTGAAGTCGCCTGCGGCGTACCAAGCCGCTCTGGGGCACTGCTCGTGCGTCGTCAGCTGGAAGATGAAGTTGGGCCTGGCGTATTCGTCGAGGAAGGTCTCGCGGCGCAACACGCTGATGTCCAGATATCCGGCCGCCACGAGGACCAACAACGCCAACGTGCGCATGATGCCGTTTCCGTTGGCGGGACAGCCGGGGACGGCCACGGCGGGCTTCACGGTCTTGAGGTCGGGCACGCCGCCCTCGTCTATATACTTGCGGAAGGGCTCCACCTCAGGCTGGAAATAGCTCTGGTGTATCGCGCCCTTTATCCCCCTGATCGGGTCGTCGAAGAAGCCTATGGCGCCCGTCGGCGATTGGGACCAAGTGGCGTACTGGAAGCCGGGCGGAGGCTCCAACACCTTGTTGGCCGGGATGCCTCCATAGGAGGCGCAGTTGCCCACCGCGACTACGGCGACGGCGTTGGGGAGGAGCTTCTTGAGCCATTCGGTGCAGGTGTGCTGGCCTATCTTGCAGTAATACCCGCCCTCGGCGCCTATGTTGGAGCCCGATATGCCGAACTCCTGCGGAAAGCTCCCCTCGAGGACTAGGACGTATGGACCGTATTCGCCGTTGGCCAGATCGGTGAGTATGGCGTCGGCGTTGCCGGGAGGCGGCTGTTGCGACACGATTGAGGCTAGATACGCGTCGTTGTTCACGTCGGCCGACGACGTCACGTGGTAGGCGCCCCACTGGGGCATGACGGTCTCGTGGAAGAGGAGTCTGACGGTGCCGGGGCCGACCAGCGGCGTGGTGCCCAGCAGCACGTCGACCAACGAGGGGTCGGTGGCTTGAATTACCGACGTGGTGTTGCCGGCGCAGTCCTGCGCCTCGAGCCAGACCACGCCTATGTCGCCGCTCCTTATGGCCTCGCCTGCGGCCTTCGTCAAGGCGCTCCAGTTCAACGCAGCTAGGGCAGAGGCCAGCGCCGAGGCTTTTAGGAAATCACGCCTTTTTATCCGCATTGTGGTTGCTCTTGGCAACTCTTAAAAAATGCGTTTTCAAAGACCTGAAAAACGCCTTGGCGTGGGGGCACTCGGGATAGAGCTTGAGGCACGTATCCCCACAGAGCTTGCAACGCGCCGCCACGATGCCTCCACCGCCTAGGATGAACGCAGATCCGTCGATCTCCACAACGCAGTCTCTACAGAACCGGAACAGCAGATCGACCGCAAGCCCCTCGACGGGTGTGCCCCGCAGCTCCCTCAGGGCCTCCAGCCCAACCAAGCCCACGGTATCGGCGAGAGACCCAATCGGGAGATCCGCGTCGCCCAGCCTCCTGCAGACGAAATCGAGGTACTCCCGCATCGCGGCCGCGGAGACGCCGTATTTCCTGGCCAATATATTAAGTGCAACGTCGTCGTGCAGAGCCAACAAGATGAGGCCCGCCTCTGTCACCCTCACGCGGCCGCCGTGATACTCCATGTAGCCGCGCTCGGCGAGGCGGCGGACGATCCTCCACGTAGTGGCCAGAGGTATCGACGTCGACTTGTAGATATGGTAGAACCTAGGCGAGGCGAGCGCGGCCCTTAAGACCTCCAGCTCCCTCTCCTCCAGCCGCCTACACATGGCCCAGCAACTCGACGACCTTCTCGGCCATGCGCTCCGCGCACCTCTCCCCCTCTGGCGACAGCCCTATGCCCGGCTCCGGGACGGGCGGCTCGCAATCCACCACATACGTCCTCCGCGCCGTGGGGCCCAAAACGCTGAGCCCGGTCAGGAGGTCTTGAAGCGATATACGGCCCTCCAGCGACGGGCGCAACGCGTCCGCCGCCTCCAGACTGTCCTTGAAGCCCTGGGGGCGGAATTCGTAAACGTCTATAGTCCCCGGCGGGCGTCCTCTCTGGATCGTGCCGATTAGTATCAACACGTCGTGGGGACGGCTCCTCAGCTCGTCGACCATGGCGAAGACGTCGCCCGATAGCTCGACCACCTCGTACCCCTTCTCCCTCAATATACGGCCCGCCTCGTAGCCTATGGAGCAGTCGCGTTTCAAAAAATACCCTATAGAGGCGATAAGGATCCGGCCGAACGGCATATAGGACAACTTTATTACCCCTTTTATTCTTTTCTTAGCATTTCTACTTCTTTTTCAACTTAAAATAGAATTTATTAGTATAAATTATGATGACTTAGATATGATATTTAAAAGAGAATGTATATTTATAATTTTCATATATATATATTATATTATCAAAATATTTTCTACTATATTGTAGTTTTAAAATTGTTAAAGTTTAGTTTTTATGTAGAATTAAATACAATGTTAGCGACCTCCTCTATGGTCGTAAGCCTCAGCCTGTCCATGTCGGCGTCGTAGACGAGCAGTTGGTCTACGCCGTAGAGTATGTAATACCTCACTTCCGGATCGTGTATCACGCGGGGCATGAGCGAGCCGAACATGGACATGAGCTCGTTCGCCGCCACGGCGTAGCAGACCTCCCTCTTCTTCGAGGCGAGGCACTCCAGATACCTCTTCCTAATGCCCTTGAGGCCCTCCCTTATCATGTCTATCTTCAAATCCCTCGGAGTTATGCCGTCGTCCATCCTGAACACAGCCGGGAGCTACTGCTTTTATTTAAGGTATTTCTCGATTATATGAAAAGGATCAGTCTGGCTCTCGACGACAAGCTGTATAGGGAAATCGAAAACGCCATGTCCATGGTCGGCGAGACCAACAGGTCGCGGTTCATCGCCTCCATAGTGGCCGAGAAGATCTCGGAGATGGTCCAGAGGCCTATGGCCTCCATAATAGTCTACGTCTACGACCACGAAGTGGGGGAAGTGGCCAAGAACGTGACCGAGGTTCAGCATGAGTTCAGGGACGTGATTAGGGCGTCCACCCACATCCATCTAGACGATAGGAACTGCCTAGAGGTGGTCCACGCGCTGGGCGACAGCGATAGGATAAGGGAGCTGGTGACCAGGATATCGAGGATAGGGAGGGGGCTCAAGCATCTGAGGGTGGTCAACATACCCCACCTCGCCGAGGGGTAGGGGCCGCTGTTTTCGGCAACGCGGAAAATCCCTTTTTAAACACGGCTCGGGCCAACATATGCACGAGTGGTCCCTGGCGCTGTCCTTGGTGCAGACCCTCGACCGCTGGGCCCTCGAGAGGGGCGTGCAGATCAGACGCGTCGTCCTCTCGGTCCCGTCGCCGGCACAGCTCGACGTGTCCATACTAACCGAGGCCTTCGACGCCCTCAAGAGGGAGTCCAGGCTGGAGGGAGCCAGGCTGGACGTCAAGGTCAGATCTCCGCGGTATCGCTGTAGGGCGTGCGGCTACGAGTTCGGGCAGGAGGAGGTCGACGCGCAGATAGGGCGGTTGATGGGGCAGTACGGCGAGGAGTACCCCCTGCATCTGATCCCGGAGCTCCTCCCTACGTTCGTCAAGTGCCCTAGATGCGGCTCCCACGACATCGAGGCGGAGCTCTCCATAAAGGTGGACGAGGTGGAGACGGCATGAGGCCCCTCTTGGAGATCGCCAGGGAGAGGCTGAGGCGGAGGAGGGTCGTCGCCGTGATGAGCGGGAAGGGCGGCGTGGGGAAGAGCGTAGTGGCCGCTCTGGCGGCGCTCGCCAGGCCGGGCTCGGCCCTCGTGGATCTCGACCTAGAGGGCATGTCCGCGCCGAGGCTCTTCGGGCTGTCGGGGAGGCTGCACGAGGTCGGCAAGGAGGGGATAGAGCCGCTGGAGGCGGGGGGAGTCAAGGTGTTCTCGCTGGGGGGCATAGTGGGGGATAGATACGTGGTCCTGCCCGGCTACGGGCAGGCGGGGGCCGTCGAGGCGCTTCTGGCCTTCGCGAAGCTCGGCGACTCGGACCCGGTCGTCGTGGACATGCCGCCGGGCATGGGCGAGGAGCTGTTGGCCCTGGGCAGGGTCGCGGACTTCCTCCCAGTGCTGGTCGCCACGCCCTCCAGGGCCTCCTACGGCGTCGTCAAGCACCTGGCCGAGTACCTCGCGGAGATGGGCAAGAGGCCGGCGGCGGTGGTGCTCAACATGGCCTACGTCGACTGCGGCGGATCGAGGATCTACCCGTTCGGCCGCGGCGAGGATGCCAGGAGGCTCGCCGAGAGCGTCGGGGCGCCCGTCCACGAGGCGCCGATAGACCCCTCCCTGGAGGACTACGTCGGGAAGATCCACGAGTACCGAGGCCCCGTCGCCGATGTCGTTAGGCGGATGGTCGAAGGCCTCTGAGGCCGCGGGGGAGCGGGCATGGAGGACCTCCTGAGGGAGGTCTACAGCGAGGAGCGCGTGGTCCCCCCTCTCTTTAAGTATAAGGCCATATCCCCTGCCCAATACGCGCGGATCTACAGGGAGAGCCTAACTCCGGAGTTCTGGGCCGGCGAGGCGGCCCAGCTGCTGTGGGAGAGGCGGTGGACCAAGGCCCTGGAGGGGGAGCCGCCGGCAGTCAGGTGGTTCCCGGACGGCCTCTTGAGCCCGTACCGCAACGTCGTGGGGAGGCACGAGGGGACCTGGATCTGGGAGAAGCCCGCCTTGATCTGGAGGGGGGAGGAGGGGGTGACGAGGGTCTTCACCTATTCGGACCTAGACGCCATGGCCAAGTCGTATTCAGGCGTCCTCAAGGCGTTGGGTGTGGGGAGGGGGGATTGGGTTGTGTTCTACGCCCCGCCGACGCCGGAGGTGGTGGCGTTGATGCTCGCGGCCGTGCGGCTGGGCGCCCCCATAGAGCCGGTCTTCACGGGCTTCGGCTACGGCGACCTCGCGGCGCGTGTAGACGACACGAGGCCTAGGCTGTTGGTGACCGTGGACGCCTTTCCGCGGAGGGGGAGGCCGATTAAGGTGAAGGAGGCCGTGGACAAGGCGTTGGGGCTGGCCAAATGGAAGCCGAAGGTCTTGGTGGTGGAGAGGATGGGAGTGGACGTGGGGCTCGTCGAGGGGAGGGACCACCGCCTCGGGGACGTGAGGCCGGAGCCCGCCGAGGAGGCCGTGGTGGAGTCCGCACATCCCCTCTTCGGCCTACATGTGGGCTACGACGGGGGGCTGGGCCTCGTGGTCCACGGAGCCGGCGGCTACCTGACGCAGACCTACGCAACGACGAGGTGGATAGGCCTCAGGCCCCGCGACACCTACTTCTGCACGGTTCTGCCGGGGTGGATAACAGGCGTTACCTACGTCCTCTTCGGCCCGTTTATGGTGGGATCCGCCGTGGTGATCTACGAGGGAGGGCCCGACTACCCCGGCTGGGACGTCTGGTGGAGCATAGTGGAGGACTACGCGGTGACGGTGTTTTTGACCACGGCGGGCGCCCTGAGGGTCCTGTCGAGGCAGGACCCGGAGATGCTCAGGGAGCACAACCTGGACACGCTCAAGCTCATATTGACCACGGCCGAGCCCATGGAGGTCAAGTACTGGAAGTGGGCGTACCACCTGGTCGGCACGGGCACGGTCCCCTCCATAGACTCCCTTCCCGAGAAGCTCAGCGGGAGGATACCCGTCATCCACATGTTCATACAGACCGAGCTGGGCACGTTCGCCACGGGGAGCCTGCCCAACTACACCTTCGTCCCCATCGCGCCGGGCTCGGCCGGCCCCCCGATGCCGGGCTTCCACATCGATGTGGTCGACGGGGAGGGGAACCCCGTGAGGGGGAGGCCAGGCCAGCTGGTCGTGAAGTCGCCTTGGCCCGCGATGCCCGTCCAATACCCGCGGTGGTATGCCGAGAGGTGGAGAGGCGGCGTCTACTACGCTGGCGACTACGCGGTCATGGCCGACGACATGAACATATTCCCTCTGGGGAGGTCCGATACGGTGATGAAGGTGAACGGCTACCGCATAACGCCGGAGGCCTTAGAGAGGGCCGCGGAGGCCGCGCCGGGCGTCAAGAGGGCCGTGGCCTTCGGCGTGCGCGACCTCCAGAAATTCGAGACGCCTGTGGTCGTGGTGGCGGGCGACGTCCAGCCCGACGAGCTGAGGAGGAGGATCAGAGAGTACGTGGGCGCTATAGCGGAGCCCGCCAAGATAGTAGCCCTGGAGGCGATGCCCGACGCGCCGAAGCCCGAGCTCAGAGCCGCGTTGAAGGCGTATCTCTGGAGGGGGGCCGCGGCGGACGGCCCGCTGCGCGGCTGGGTCGAGGAGGTGGCGCGTAGGCTCAGATGAGCCGGCCGCCGCTCCACCCCAACTGCCCGCCGCTCGGGGATCGGGGCCCCGCCGCTAAGGCGGCGCGGAGGGCCGCGAAACTAATTTAAGGAAGGCCTCGCCCGTGGCCGTGGAGGGCGTGGTCAGACTCGCGCACGGCTCGGGGGGCGTCGAGACGTCCCAGATCCTGGAGGCCCTCGTCTTCTCGCGCCTCGAGGAGAGGCTGAAGCGGGTCGAGGGCGGGGTCGGCATAGATTTCCCCGACGACGCCGCGGCGATCCCCATCGGCGACGGGCGCTATCTAGTGGTCACGATAGACTCCTACACGGTCAATCCGCCTTTCTTCCCCGGCGGCGACATCGGCGTTCTGGCGGCGTCCGGTAGCATAAACGACGTCCTCATGATGGGCGGGAGGCCCATCGCCATGCTGGACGCCATAGTGGTGGAGGAGGGGTTCCCCATGGAGGACCTCCGCAGAATCGTGGACTCGATGCTGCGGGTGCTACGGGAGGAGGGCGTGGCGTTGATAGGCGGAGACTTCAAGGTGATGCCCAAGGGCCAGCTGGACAAGATCGCGATCGCGACTGTGGGAATCGGCGTCGCGGAGAGGCCCATCGTCGACAGGCCGAAGCCGGGCGATAGGATCGTCGTGAGCGGCTTCCTCGGCGACCACGGCGCCGTGATACTGGCCAGGCAGATGGGCATAGCGGAGGAGGGCGCCGGCGGAGGCCTCACGAGCGACGTAAGGCCCTTGACCAAGCTCATGATCCCCCTGGTGGAGAAATACGGCGAGCGCATACACGCGGCGCGCGACCCCACGAGGGGAGGGCTCGCCATGGTCCTAAACGACTGGGCCAAGGCGTCGGGGACCGTTATAGTGGTGGAGGAGGCGGCCGTGCCCATCAGGCCGCAGGTGGCGGCCTACGCCAACATGCTCGGCATAGACCCCCTGGCCCTCGCCAGCGAGGGCGCGGCCGTGTTGGCCGTGGATCCCGACGTAGCCGACGAGGTGGTGGAGCACATGAGGAGGCTCGGCTTCGAGAACGCCGCCGCGATAGGCGAGGTGAAGGAGGCGGAGAAGTATAGGGGATACGTCCTCCTCAAGACTGTGGTGGGCGGGCTCAGGATCCTGGAGGCGCCCAGAGGCGACCTCGTGCCCAGGATATGTTGAGGTTCAGGGGGGTGGATCTGTGGAGGACGGGCGGAGCGGCCGGGGCAGCCGTGAGAAGCTCGGGCAAAACCCTCTGCATAGACGCGTTGAACACGGTGGGCTGCGACTATCTGCTCTACACCCACAGCCACGTGGGGCACTTCCCAGGAGGGGTGGACGCGTTCTATTCCCCATTCGGCGGGACGATAGTGAAGCCGGGGGACGTCCTGGAGCTCGGGCCCTTCAGAGTGTCGGCGGTCCACGCCTACAACATAACCAAGGCTAAGGACGGCAGGCCCATACACCCCAAGGGCTTCGGGGTCGGCTACGTGGTGGAGGCCGGCGGGGTCAGGCTGTACCACATGGGCGACACCGACCTGGTCAGAGAGGTCGCGGAGGTCAGGGACGTGGACGTGCTCCTGGCCCCCGTAGGGGGAGGCTCCGTCATGACGCCCGAGGAGGCGGCGGACGCCGTCATGTTGCTGAGGCCCAAGATAGCC
>Ga0081473_127941_pt1 | contig 31533 bp, 29 predicted proteins | sample CisSprmetagenome_FD_70977 | JGI IMG/M metagenome (GOLD analysis project Ga0081473, IMG submission 70977) | Hypoxic/sulfidic aquatic microbial communities from Cistern Spring, Yellowstone National Park, USA v2 (version 2) | ecosystem: Environmental > Aquatic > Thermal springs > Hot (42-90C) >...
TCTTACCCCTATTGGCACTGGCAAAGTATGCACTATACTTCTCGGCATAGAACGGTGGACCCCAATCACGGGATGAATCACCCTCAGGAGGCTCAACCTTAATCACATCCGCACCAAGGTCCGCCAGAAGCATTGCAGCAAAGGGCCCAGCCATTGCACTCGTAAACTCCAAAACCCTAACACCAAAAAGAGGCCTCACGATACCGCATTTTTACATCAGTTTAAAATATTTACGTCCACGGTACACCATATTACATTTTTACCACCTCACACAGGGCATGTGCCTCCGTGGCTCTACAGCAGGATGGTTAAGTTGAGTGGGTTGGTAGTTGAGTTGCTGGTTGATGAGCATGGGATTGGGGAGACAATTAGGCTGTTCTCAAACCCCATTTTCTTCCTGATAAAAAGGTACGGCAAACCTCGCCCCTTCTAGGGGCGGGGTCGCCCCACTACGTGGGATTCATAGCGATAGGTTTGTTAACCCCTGCCCTGCTAGGGTATTTAGTAACCCCCACAAAGGGGGTAACCTCCAAGACCCCAAGGAAACCTCGCCCTTTTAGGGCGGGGAGGGGTCATAATGCACCTACTTCCCTTAATGCTTCAAGTATTACGGACACTAAGCACTTGGCTATGTCTTTCCTACTCACTTCGAGTCTCAGTAGCTTCTCCCATGATGGTGGCTTAATCCTCTTTTCAGGTTCTTTCTTTGCGTGGTTCTTTAGGTAGCGTTGTAGCATCTTGACGTAGTCATCGGGATCAAGCTCATTATCTGGATCGGGGTATTTCGTGGTAGCCTCCCTAATGTAATCAATGGCTTCCTGCTCAGTGATCAGTGGCTCATTGTTCCTATCCACAATGAATGGCGCCCAGGACAGAGCATACCATATGAGATTCTGACGGCAGTCCTTGATGTAGACTTTGTTCCTAACAATATACCTAACCCAACCAAGACCTGCCATAGCCCTTGGGTAGCATACTCTACCGAAATCAGGAGTATCCAGGCACTTAATCTTTGACTTGGGCCTTTCTTCGAAGGGTAGGTTTAGGGATACATGAACGTATTCCCTGGTTTTAGTGGGTAGCTCAATGGGTATTATACCTTCCCTAACCTGCCTATACACGACGTTCCTATAGAGACTCAGTGGATCAATGACGTGCTTAGAAACACCCAGGTAGTGGATAAACCTAGCTTCATTGTTACACTTCGTGTTTATTGTCAATGGTAGCCTAAAGAGGTGCTCGGGATCAAGGGCGTGCTCATCAAGCTCTATACCCAACTCCCTAAGCCCTAGGTCTTCGTAGATTTGCACCCTAAGGTCTTTGGCGTCCTTGGCAGGTACTAAGTCATTTAGGTAGTAGGTTATGTGTATGCCGTGGCACCCAGAGTGGACAATGATTGGGGTTACGCCGTACACCCTACGCGCCCTGGCTATTATGGACCTAGCTATCTTCCTAGCCTCTTCCATAGGTAGTTCTCTCCCAAAGTCTATATCCAGGCTAACCCTATCCAACACAGCGGCACTCTCGCCAGTCTCCAGGTCGTGCAATGCGTCGCTAATAGCAATGTTCACCTTTGCATGGGATTTGTAGGCATGGTAGATAAGCCTCAATTGGTATGTCCTCACAACCTCATTAACATCACTACCAACTATCGGGAACCACTCTTTTCGTGTACAGAATTTATCGGGTAGCCTACCCATCTTCCTTAGCCAACCTGGTACTTCCACGCAGTCCTCCCCCTCATAATCCTTCGGTGGGAAGAACTGGATACGCCTTGCCAAATGCGCATTATGCTCAACATCATACCTGAGTACCTTATCAGGCACGGCCCCCAGTAATAACTCAGCCCAAACCCTAAGCCTGCCCTGCATGATTAATCACCTCGACACCTGCCCCTTGAGCTTCGGCGATTATTACTGACAGAGGGATGGCGTCCGCAAATTTTGAGTCCTCGGGCGGGGGGACAATCGTGATTGAACCCCTACTCCTTGTAAGCCCCACATACCAAAGCCTGGCTAGATATGCGTCGATTTCACGTTTCTTAATATCCCAATTAAGGAGGATGACGTGCTCCGCCTCTAAACCCTTGGCTGTGTAAATAGTGTCGACATATAGGTGGGCATTAGGGCTGTGGTTATACGTCATTTGTCTCGGGTTTAGGTAATCATTGAGTACACGCACCAGCGCTTCCAAGCCACTTTCATCACTTCGTCTCTCCCTATTGGCAGTTTCAATGGCGAAGTTAATGATGCTCCTAACGATACGGTATTCCTCAAGCTCTAAGCTAGCAGGTACGTACCTAATAATGTCGTCGTTCGATGCACCCAGTATCGTGGGCTTGTCCGCAAGATACCTCCTAATGACTTTCTTTGCGATGCCGACATAGTGATTAACCATGGATGGGACCGACTTCAAAAATAATGGTACGATACCGTGGGCCAACAATGAACGGGTGGCATACAGTACACCCGCATTGACGGGAGCAAGGATGAAGTACTTCCTTAATAAATTATTGTTGTATAGATCAACCAACTCCCTAACCACATGCTCCCAGGTCTTTATGTGAATCATGGGCACCGAGCCCTCTTCCTTCCTGCCTACCCAGTCATCCCAGTCCTGCCTTGGGGTAAACCTGCGTAACACACCAACGGCTAGCCGATTGAGAGGCTCCAGGACACGATGGCTCCGGCTTAGGTGTATGATTTCTCCCCTAATCCCACCCCCCTTGATAGCCCTATAGACAGCCAGGAATGCGTTGTCCTTAGCACCATTGAGAGAATGGTAGATCAATTGATCTGGATCTCCAGCCAACACCAAGAAGTCAATGTGTCTCATCCAGTTCGCTAGTATGGCGTTCATTAGGGGGGACCAATCTTGCCATTCGTCGATTACCACCGAACGGATCGGCATACTACCGACGGTAGGTACCGAAGAACGCAGTAGCTCAGGGAGCACTGTGACGAAGTCAAATGCAGGATTGCATTGAATATCCTCGACCCTACCAACCTTACCACTTAAGCAACCTAGGTATAGTTTAATTACATGGGCTAGTCTAGTATCAATCTCTAACAACTTATCAAGTAGTAGACCCGGTTCACTAAGCCCCTGTGTATGGACGTAAATATCGAATACGTGAAATACCTTGTTTCCCAGCGACTCTACGAAAGGATCCGTGCTATATGGCAAGCCGACACTGCGGGCCACGGTGGATCTAAGTTTTTCCTGTGCCAGGGCAATATCCACGAACTCACGCTCATACTCCATATCGCCCCTACGGACCTTAACAACCCTCTTAGTCCCTGGGACCTCTATGGCATAACCGACCATGGAGTTAATACCGACGGTCCTAACAGCTATAGAGTGAAGTGTCGTCACCTCAAAACTATCCAAACTCCCGACCCTATGTTTCAACTCGGCAGCGTCAGCGTTAGTGAAGGCCAGGGCTAGGCCGGGGGTGGGAAGACCAACACCACATATTTTAATATTTCCACGAATAAGCCTAGTCGCGTACTCAGTCTTACCTGTGCCGGGATTGCCGATGATGAGTGCTATACAGCTAACATCACGCAAAGCATCCAAGAAGTGATCCAGATCAAATACGCGCGGTTTGGCAATTAAATGCTTAGTTACTAGATCCAGCTTGGTAATTAATTTGGCTATTACCTTGACCTCATCTTCATTCTCCAGACTAATCTCGTCAAGCCTGATGTCAGGAAGTCTCATGAGTCGTCACCCAATGCTCGCAACTACGTAAAAGTGGGCTATGTAGTTGCGATTCGAGGGCTAACCCACGAGGAATCGTAACAAAACATTTCAGTATTTTCCTGGAGTATTCAAACAAGTGATAAAAGAGGCCCGTACCGCAACTACATCCCATAGCTGCGGGTAGTTCTACGTTCGTGCAACATTCAATTCCTAGGAACTGAACGGGGAAGTTGAATGGGAGACCGCAACTACGTAAGCGACGTTCAACTCTCACGGTTGATGTAGTTGCGGACATGAACCTCGTACGTGCCTCGAACGTGAAAGGTTTCACGTAGTTGCGAACGTAGATCACGAACGCGGCGCATTCGTGGAGGGGTTTTATGTAGTTGCGAACGTGCATTTACATTCAGCCCTCCCGCGCCTACCGTAACTACGTAACTACGTAGGGAACTTTTTAGAGAAGTGTCCCCCGCGCAAAAGCGCGCGCCCCCGCGCGGGAGTTTAGTTGCGTAGTTACGGCTAAACATTATTTCATGAGTCATGGGACATCACCCGTGTCCTCACATTCCGGCTCTTTATGAACAATGAAAAGTTCTATCGAGCCTTGGAGGATCTCCTCAACCTTTGCTTTATCCAGGATCACCAAATTTTTCATTTCTATCGAGCGCTCTCCCCCACACGTCCTTACTCGCCTGGTGGTCCTACTATCCTTAACTATGCCCCGTATCGCTTCTTCAGTAATCCTCACACTTTCCAATTGTTTACGTAGTTTGATCCACATAGGGTACGGGAACCAAATCTCGTTATCTTCAACGTTGAGGAATACGTATCCTTGCCATTCCTTTATCGACACTTCATTCTTGAGAACGTATCCGCCAGTTTCATCTTTACTGATGAATGCCCAATGATACTTAACAAACACCACGGCTAGAGCATCCCTGAAACGCTCCTCAGGCATCTTTACCATCTCTATTTTGTCCCTGATTGCATCGTAGAACTCCGGCGTTGTGCCATCAGGGATCCAGCCCGCCCTCAAAAATCGGTCGATCCATGGCAAGAGAAAGGCAGGAATGATGACCGCAAAGTTACCTATGGCCACGAAGGCTTTTTTACCCGAGCCCTTGATCGGAGGTGCGGGTGGGCGCGTGATGTCGGTAACCCAGTGTGTGATGTCTTTATTTTTAATATGTGCCTCGCCTAGTTTTCGCAAGTCAACCACAAGATCAAAACTCTCACTTTCCTCACCTGTGCTTCCCGTCGCCTTGGGCAGGATCACATGCACAATCATTTTATTATTAAATTCATCAAGATTCACCCCAAACACGTAGTTCTTGAAATCCATTGGTCTCATCCTCCTCTTTGTCATCGCGACAATGGCACTGAGGATCATTGACACGTAAGGTTCTCCATTGTTGGTTTCTTCAATGACCCTCCTAAGCAGGGCATCTTTGGCCTCAGGCTTTAAGCCGAGCCTGGTTATCGATGCGCTGATCGTTGCATTTATCCTCTCTCGGAGTTCATCCTCAGGTTTTGTCAATTCCTCAGTCAGCAATCGATATACAATTTCGCAAGTATGCACGCCACGTTTGTCAACCCCAAGGAGTGTGGCCGAGACGTACGCTGCCCTAAAACACTCCTTGAGCGAAGGCTCGTCAGTGGCACCATCACAGACGTCGTCAATAACCTTGGTAATGGTGTTGAATAGGTCCTGGTGTGGGTGGTGGATCACAAGGCCTTCCTTCATTATCGCCATCCACGTCTCCTCACATCGCTTGTTTATCGCCAAAGCAAGTTCCTTTGGTGCCTCAAGCACGGAAGTCTTGCTTGGCGGCCCAACAGTCCCAAAATCCTTATAAACCTCCCCTTGATTACTTACCTGACTGCTGTTTTCCACTGTCATGGTCTCCACCTGTACCCGCTGAGGCGCCTACCAAGGTGCCTACGACTTCCTTTTTGTTTTGAGATTGAACGGGCGTTATTGAAACAACCCATGCTTTGTTTACGACAATGATCTGTCCATTAGTATTGATCAAGTAAAAGTACTTGGAAGCAGTGACGATAACTCCCCTTATCACTTTCCCGTTACCAAGTTCCGTCAAACAGTCGCGGCCAACCAAGAGACTGTCAAATCCCCCATGGTCGCTGGACCCTCGTTGCTGTGGTCGTTGCTGACCAGGACGTTGATTAAACGGCCTCTGTTGATGTTGTGCCCCCTATTCCAGTGTAGAGTATTCGTATTGCTGGTCATGCTCATCCCCTAGTGTGGACCATCGTAGCTGTCAACGGTGTTATTATTACAGGGAACGTACGACCATCATGCCATAATGCCTCGTGAATATTATGTAGTGATTTGGGGACTGAAATATACACCCTATTTCTTTTCAATCTCATATTACCCACAAACGAGACTGGGTACGGCTGAACTATCTGAACCATAACAGGCATCCTTGACACACCTAGGTTAATCAATATCGTTCTGAACGCCTCATTAGTACTTTCATCAACGGCGAGAAAACGGTGATCCTTGCCTTCACGGACCGCGTAAGATAAGGCCGCGATACTTTTATTCGCTAAACTTAAAAAGGTGTCCCCTAGTGTCTCCTTGAGTGATGAGTTTTTAACTCCGATACCCCTAACCCGTGTGGGCCTGCCCATACCCCTCACCTGGCTGAGTCCGGAAGGTACATAAATTACTTATATTAAGTGAGTGCGGATAAAATAAGATAAGGATTGAAAGGTGGTGTGTTCAATCCCACAACTTACGAGGTGGCTCCATAGGCACGCATCGAGTGTAAAGCACGAATCACGCACACGCAATTTGAGTGAACGTTCGTGAGCCCCATTTACGTGCACCATACGAGGGTATTTACCTAAGCACGGGGTTGGGTCCCGCCTACCATATTCTATCGTAACTAATTCTACGAACTTTACAATCTATTTATCTTCACTCTAACCTGTTGCGCTACTATTTTGTGTAGTATGTGAGCATTCTCGGAAAGATTAGACGTAGCATTTACGGTAATTCCCTGGATTCGTTAATCATACAACTTATCTATTTATTCTCGTAATCTTTATTATCTTATAATAAGTTATGAATGAGTTCGCCGAGTTCTCCTTGTTTGTTTAGTAGGTCGTCAATTATGACTATACCCATGTTTTCGAGTTTTCTCCTTAACCCATCGTTTATTTTCGTAAGTACCGTAAGCATTAGGTGTTTTGGTTTTAATAAATGCCTATATTGGTCTAATTGTTTAATTACATATTCAGGACTAGCCCATTGAGTTCTCTCTAAACCAGTCTTGACCTCAATAACTAATTGAGGCAATCGATTCAAATTATGTAGTTCTCCCCAACCAATTCTCTCCTTAATAATGCCCTTAAAGACCACGAAGTCAGGCACAACATTCCTAATCCCCCTTCTACGTAATTCATGGTACTCCTCACTAAATTGAAGCACATGCGGGTATATACTTGGCTGATAATAAATGGTGTATTTCTCATTATTTCTCCTCGATTTAATGAATGCAATGGGTTCATTTCTCATAAATTCAATCCACCAATTATTGCCAGGGGAATTAATCGTCAATCCCTCAATAACCCATCTATCCAGTGTTTCCCCATCAATAGCCTCAATAAGTTTCGTAAAAACCCAAAGTTCAACAATGTGACTAAGTCTAACCTCAATTGACTGAATTCTACCCTTTTCATCAGGTAATGCCATCAATGTGAGCAATGAGAAATAAGGCGTTTAAAAGTCTCTCTAAGTCGCTCCGCATATTCGCCGAACCTAATATCGCTGGTTTTTGACCTTACCATTACTGACCTAATATCATTAATTAAGGGACTTACAGTATCCATATAAAACCTAACTAGGTAGACTTCATCCTTAGATAACTTGAACATGTTTAGGAGCACCTTAGCCGAATCCTCATCACAATCACATATGCAGCACTGCATGGAGTTATTACTTAATGTGCATATTTCAAAAAGTGGATAACCGCTGTTACTGAAGGATACGTGTAGTATAGGGCCTTTGATAGATGATGTTGGTACCTTATAGGTAAGCTCAATCCTCCTACCTGGCTCCTTGCTGACTAACCTAGCACCGGGTACAGCGCTAATGGGTATAAAGAAGGACCCGTCATGGACGTAGTAATAATCTGAACCCCTGGTACCGCTTCGGCGCTCGACAACCTCTAACTCAGTGCCATATAAATTCATAAACCCCACATGCTCTTTAACATTTCTACATTTACTCGTTACTATGTTTGAAAACACGTAGTAAAGTATGAATTCATTGGCTTATATTACTTATTATTTATGTAAGGAATGGCAGAGCACTTAGCTGTTTCTTTAATAGTTCCATGTCACTATATACTTTTTAATTCTGTTTTTCTTCTTTTATTCTTGGGCGCTGATTATGATCCGCACTGCGGTGAGTCAGCGCTTTCGGTGAGTGGTTACCTGGAATGGTGTATTTATTTAATGGCCATTAATGGTGGAGGTATATGCTACAATTATTCCTTGTAAAGATAATTATTCTTCTGTTGTAATTTCTTCAACTTCGTATTCAGTATTGGCGTGATTCTTCAGTAGTTTCTCTCGTTTTTTAATTTCATCCGTGATGTTTATTCCGTATGTTTTGCTGAGGATTTTTAGTCTTTGGCTTTTCCCTATGTCTACCTCGCCTGTGCTTGTTAGTATGCTTTTGAATTCGAGGTTTCCGTTGTTCATTGCTGGTTCCACTATGTCTGTTACGAGTCTTTTTCCATTCCTTATTGTTGTGAATACTACGGTTGATATTAATTGTAGGTTGCCAGCGTTTACGTTTAGCGGTGGGCTTGTGAGTCTGACCATTAGTTCCTCTGGTGTTGATGCGTGGAATGTGGTTAGCATACCGTGACCTAGTGCGGAGGCTTGGAGCATCGCGTGTACCTCCTCGCCCCTGACCTCCCCAACAATTATGTAGTCTGGCCTATACCTAACGGCTAGTTTTATTAGGTCGAACATCTCGATTCTAGACTTGTCATCATCACCATCCCTCGTGAACATCCTGACCCAGTGCGGGTGTGGTATGCGTATTTCCGGTGTGTCCTCTATCGTGATTATCTTCGCGTACATCGGTAGTTTGCTGACGATTGCGCCTAGTAATGTGGTTTTTCCGCTGCTCATGGGCCCACTGATCATTATAAAGCCCCTGAACTCAGCCATCAACCATAGGTAGGCGGCAGCGCTTGGGCTTAGCATTCCCCTGCTTACCAACTCCTCGAGTGCCATTGGCTTTGGTGGGAATTTCCTTATGCTGAATGTTGGGCCTATGGTTATTTCACCAATGGTTCCCGTGAACCTATGTCCCTCAGGCAGTATTGTCTCGATATATGGCTTTAGCAGGGAGACGGATCTTGGTAATCCCCTCTTGCTCATGCTCATTATGAAGTCCTTAGCCTCCACCTCGGAGTTAAACCTGATGTTTGTGATTAACCTAATTCCTGGAAGATCCCTGTGAACTACGGTTATTGGGTGGGACCAATTGTTCAACTCCACCTCCTCAATGTCTGGATCGAAAAGCGGCACTGTTATTGGGCCGTAACCCCTTAGGTCACGCATTATGTGGTATAACACAGCCTCAACGACTTGTTTATCACCCACATTACTGAGCACCTCGTTTATTGCGTCCTGTAATGATTGGTTTCTCTGCCTCATTGAATCTATGATCTTAGCCTTCAGGTTAGTGCATTGGTTGTCACACCTTGGCTCCTTGACCAGGTAGTAATAGGCGTCCTCCTTATTGACTATGGAAACAGGAACCCTAAATACGAAACCCTCTAGTCGCACTGGCACGGTGTAATTGCTCATCATAATCATAATCCTCAGGAAGAGATATAAGCCACTGATGAGATTTTAAGCACGACTGAAATGGGAGTTAACTCATCACTGTGAGAGGGCTATTGACTCAACCGCAACCTCCTGACCATTTGGTGTTTGTCCCTTAACAACCACTATGTAGTTACTTCCTGTTACGAATTGTGTTGGTGACGTCCCAACAATACTGGTCGACTCCCCCGGGTTTAATTGCGTGTTCAGTGTTTGTGATACGACTGGCGTCTGTGAGTTTTGTGGATATATCTCTATTGATGTTATTGTTATTGGTGTTGTCCCTATGTTCTCCACGGTGATTGAGTACACATTACCTGCCAATTGCGGATTCACAATGCTGAGTTGTGCCTGTGTCGTGAGTACCGAGGTTCTTGATTGGAAGTAGTTATAAAGCATTATTGCCGCCACAACCACGAAAACTATCATCAATATCGTGTAGATTGGACCACTTAGGTCGCCCCTTCTTCGTCTATCCCTTTTATCCGTATTACTCTGGTAATACATCAATATTTTGTTCTCAGGTTAGTATTTAAGGCAGTAATGGTTAATTAAGGCTGGGACAGTACGTAATTCGTTGTGTTGGTGCTATAAACCATGCAGATGGTGGTGTTCGCTATACAAAACGTTATGTACACCCTACATTGCGTATAGGGCACCTGTTGGTGCAGGATTATGTAGTTGCCTGGCGTTAGGTATGCCGTGTTATTCATTGTAATGGGAATCGTCCCATTAACACCCACTAGGTATATTCTCTCTATGTTTATTGGCATGCGACCATTATTATAGATCACTAGGTATAGTTGGTTTACGGAACCGTTGTTTACGATCACGGCATCAGGCACGTATATGCTTGTACTGCCTATTTCATTTATATTCCTCATGAATGTAATGGCGATGCCCATGTGGTTGACCACTGTGAATAATGCGTAACCTAGGTATAGGGAGCCCACGAGTAGTATCACCTCCGCAATCAACCTATCAAGTGCCATACTGATTTAATAATCCTCACCTCAATTAATAAGCCACTTACAACCGCCAAGGTGTTGCCGTGCATGTAAGCTAATATTTTTAAATTTCCCAGTTACGGCTTGGTCAATGAGTGCTGAATCGACTATTGAGGCCTGGCAACCTAAGACGTGGATTGGTAGGATGGTTAAGGAGGGTAAGGTTAAGTCGATTGACGACATCTTTAGGCTCAACCTACCCATTAAGGAACCCGAGATAATTGACTTCTTCCTGCCAAACCTCAAGCATGAGGTTGTTAGTATAAATATTGTCCAGAGGCAGACTGACGCTGGTGAGGTGAGTCAGTTCCAGGTGGCTGTGGTTATTGGTAACGAGGATGGTTACGTGGGAGTGGGCATGGGTAAGGGTAGGCAGGTTAATCAGGCGATAGAGAAGGCTATTAGGGAGGCTAAGTTGAACATAACGCCGGTGAGGAGGGGTTGTGGGTCGTGGCATTGTTCCTGTGATGAACCTCATAGTGTTCCGTTCAAGGTGGTGGGCAAGAGTGGCAGTGTCACGGTAATGCTAATACCAGCACCTAAGGGTGTTGGTTTAGTTGCGGCTGATGCTGCCAAGGTCGTTCTTAGGTTGGCTGGTATTAAGGATGTTTGGTCGTATACGTGGGGCGAGACCAGGACCACACATAACCTAGTCAAGGCAACATACAATGCATTGAGGAGTACATACGCGTTCTCAATATAAGCATTCATGAGGGCTAAAATTTAATAATGCGTGGGTCAGTACGTGCTCAATCATGCAGGTTCAAGAGGGTGCCCAGACCATTAGGAGTTCACCGTATTCAAGGATAGCGGTCATAAGGCTTAGGGGCCTTGCTGATACATCACCAGATGTTGAGAGGACACTCGATCTCTTAAGGTTGAGGAGGAGGTATACGTGTGTTGTGATTGATGAGAGACCGGCTTACCTAGGCATGTTACGTATGGTTAAGGATTGGGTCACATGGGGCGAGATAGACGCAGACACACTGGCTGAGTTGTTGAGGAAGAGGGGTAGGCTCGTTGGTGACAAGCCCTTGACGGATGAGTGGGTTAGGAAGTATGGTTGGTCAAGCATTGAGGAGTTTGCATTAGCATACGTACTTGGCGAAGTCGAGAGGCTCTCCTGCCCTGAGACTGGGCAATGGCCAAGGTCTGGTAATAAGGTGCTATGTATACCAAAGCTAAAGCCCTTCTTCAGATTGCATCCGCCATCGGGTGGACTTAGGAATATTAAGAAGGGGTTCAACGAGGGTGGCGACTTGGGTTATAGGGGCATTGCCATCAATGAATTAATACTCAAGATGCTATAATTAATTATTACTTAGGATTACTACCCAATACTCACTCTAACCTCCATAATATAACTATTAACGCGGTGATGGCCCTGCAACCGCACTACCTCATTAATGCCGTGGGCTCCTCCGCATTAAATACTGCGGTGTGGGGTGTAAAAACTTATTAAGGGCTTTGGGTATTCGATCGCGATCATGGTTAGGAGATTCGAGAGGAAGGTTAGGAAGTATAGGGGCTATAGGACGCATGGTTGGGGTAGGGTTGGCCAGCATAGGAAGAGCGGCTCTAGCGGTGGTAGGGGTAGGTCTGGCCTTCATAAGCACAAGTGGTCGCTTGTTATGAAGTATGCTGAGGACTCCAGCGGTTATCCGTTCTATGGTAAGCACGGTTTTGAACAACCCAACGCACTAGTTGCCGCTAGGCTCGGTATCAATGTTGGCGAGCTAGAGTCGTTACTAGATGAGCTTGTGAGTAAGGGTTTAGTACAGGTCGTTGATGGTAAGTACGTGGTTGACCTAACGAAGTTAGGCTTCAACAAGTTGTTGGGTAGGGGTAGGGTTACGAAGCCCATTATTGTTAAGGCCGTTTGGGTTTCTAGGAAGGCTGAGGAGAAGATTAGGGCTGCGGGAGGTTCTGTAGAGTTAATTAAGGGTGTGGTGCATGCCTGATGGTGGGCGCAGGTTCATCGACGCTGTGGAGCCGATACTACGTTACATGCCCACGGTACCTAAACCAAGGGAAGCCCTCGGGATGGGGTCTAGGCTTCTCTGGACCTTCCTTGCCATAACGGTTTACCTACTGATGTCGATAACCCCCCTCTACGGACTCTTTAAAACCTCGTTCTTTGCATCACCAGCGATAGCGGCAATACTTGGTATTAGTTTCGGCACCTTGGCCCAGTTGGGTATAACGCCAATTGTTGTGGCTGGGATAATCCTGGAAATCCTGGTCTTCTCGGACATGATAAACATAGACATGGAGGATCCAGAGGATCAGGCGAAATTCAATGCACTACTGAAACTATTATCCCTAGCACTCGGTCTTCTCGAGGCTGTAGCCCTCGTGGTGAGTGGACAGTTGGTTCCATTCAGTCCAGGTTTCCTGTATGGTTCATTAATCGTGCTTCAGTTGTTCCTGGCCACGGTAATAATAGTGTTGATGGATGATATGATATCCAAGGGGTGGGGTCTCGGTAGTGGTATATCGCTGTTCATATTGGTCACCATAATTAGGCAAATGTTCGCAGAGGCCTTTACACCGTTCATACCCACAGGGGCGACTATGCCCCTAGGCGTAATACCGGCCCTTGCGACGGCTATTTACTACGCGTTGGGTGGTAAGCTTAGTTACTTGGTGAGCATCCTATACCAAACAAACCTGCCGAGTTTGACGGGGTTGATAGCAACCATAGCCCTGGCCCTGATCGTGCTTTATCTGGAGTTGATGGAGGTTTCAATACCCGTGGCCCTCGTTCAGTATAGGGGGTATAGGTTCTCTGTGCCGTTAAAGCTCATGTACGTCTCAGTCCTACCCATAATCTTTACGGCATACACAGTCTACCTAATAGGTGAGGGATTAACCCTAGTGTGGAGTGCGTATAATAGGGCCAATGCCAGCCCATTACTTAACCTAATTGCGTGTGCCCATGTGGGACCCACCGGGCAATTAATACCCTGCCCCAACTCCCTACTCTACTACTTCACGGTTGTTCCCCCGAACATAAATGCGGCATACATCGCGGTTCACATAGTGATGTACGCAGTCTTATCCATGGTCTTCGCCATGGTCTGGGTCAGCCTTGCTGGACTTAGTGCTGAGGATCAGGCTAGGTACATAATCCAGGGTGGTATGCAAATACCGGGCTTCAGGGCTAGTCCCAAGGTCATTGCTAGGTTCCTCGATAGGTACATTAGAATACTCACAATAGTTAGTGGCTTAATTGTTGGTATAATCGCAGCCCTTGGCGACATAGCTGGTGTCTTTGGTGGTGGGATTGGTTTGATACTGGTTGTTGAGATAATAATACAGTACTACTCGCTGGCGCTGCAGGAGCAATTGTTCGAGATTTACCCAGGGCTTAAGAGGTTGATTGGGAAGGAGTGAGGCATTAAATAAAGCTTATAAATTATTACGCGATTTCGTAATCCGTGGGCGGCAGACAAAGGACTAGTTTATTCATGACGAGTGAGGAGGAGGAGAGGAAGTTGGGTAAGGCCGTTACTGAAACCACTGGGCAACAGCAGAGTAAGCAGGCTAAGGGAGGCAAGAAATAATTAGTTTGTCACACAAATTTGGTGTTAAAATGAGGGTTACAAGGCTTAAACCCATTATAGACATTGCAATACCCAGCGATTTCCTTGCCGAGGTTCCTGACGATAGGGAGGCCGTGAGGAAGATTGGGTATGTTGGTAGGGGTGCCGCGATATTCCAAGTCAATAAGGTCCTCATTTACAAGCATAAACTTGCTGGTGAGAGGGATAGGGCTGACTTCATATTAAGGAATCTGCAGTACCTATCAACACCGCCATACCTGAGGAAGGATTTATTCAAATTAAATAGGGATCTCAGGTACGCAGGACTACTACCACCGTTGAAGACCCCGAATCACGCGCCCGAGGGTAAACCAGAGAGGGGTGAGTTTAGGGAGGGGATTGTCGTTAGGTGGGATAGTTACTTCTCAATAGTTAAGATTGGGGATGGAGTTTACGCGAAGGTTCCCAAACCAATGCCTATAGGTAGTAGGGTTGTTGTTCAAATCGATGCACCAACGACTAGGGACGATACGTACAGAGCCCATGTGGTTCCTAGGGATAGGCTTAATATTTATTGGGGCTTTGACGTGGAGGTTGGAAGTTTGGGTGAGGTTTTACGTGGATACGGTAATGTGATCCTAACGGGTAAGGAGGGTGCAGATATTAAGAGGGTTATTAAGGATCTAAGGGAATACATGGGTAGGGATAGGTTGCTCGTTATCTTTGGTTCTCCATACCATGGGGTTGATGAGATACTTAGGGCGGAGGGTTTGGATAGCATGTTGACGAAGTACCCCTTCATAAACTTCATACCTGGGCAGGGTGTTGAGACCGTGAGGACTGAGGAGGCTGTGATAGCCGTACTCTCCATACTTAATATATTTCGATATTTACGTGATTCACCATAATGGCGCATGCGCGGTACCTCTGCAACGTACAGGGTAACTAATAATCTTTAAAAAAGGGGGTTACAACTACGTAGGTTCGAGATATGGGTTTAAAGATTCATAGACCTAAACGCGGATCCATGGCTTACTACCCAAGGAAGCGTGCAGAGTCGTTGGTGGCTAAGTTCCGCGTATGGCCTGATCCACACGCGGGTAAGCCCATGCTTCTCGGTTTCGTAGCCTATAAGGCTGGTATGGCACATGCCGTAATTATCGATGATAGACCAACAAGCCCCTTCTACGGTAAGGAGATCATAAGGCCTGTGACAATGCTTGATGCGCCACCAATCAAGGTACTGGCCTTTAGGGCTTATTACTATGACCCCTGGAGGAACCTGAAGCTCAGCCTCGGCGAGGTTTGGTCTCCCGAGGTTCCTAAGGACATCCTTAGGAGGGTCGTTACCTTGCCTGATAAGTTCAATAAGGAGGAGATGATGAAGAAAGTACTTGATAACATAGACATCATTACGGAGGTTAGAGCTATTGTGTCGACACAACCAAGGCTCAGCGGTATTGGTAAGAAAACCCCAGAGATACTCGAGATACCCATTGGTGGTGTGGATGATATGAACCAAATAGTTAAGTACGCAGACTCGCTGCTGGGTAAGGAGGTTAACGTGAATGATGTTTTCAGCGAGGGTCAGTATGTAGATGTTGCGGCAATAACCAAGGGCAAGGGCTTACAGGGTGTTGTTAAGAGGTTTAATGTTAAGATACTGCCGAAGTGGCATAAGCATAGGAAGGGTTATAGGAGGATTGGGGCGATTGGTCCACAAAACCCAGCATTAACTTTCACAACACCAAGACCTGGCCAAATGGGTCTTCACAAGAGGGTTGAATACAACAAGAGGATATTAAGAATAGGGCTTAACGGGACGGAGATAACGCCAAAGTCAGGCTTTCCGCACTATGGTGTCATTAAGGGCCCATACATAGTCCTGGACGGTTCAATACCTGGTGTTATAAAGAGGCTTGTGACGCTGAGGTTTCCTGTAAGGCCTAGGCCATCCACATACCCAACCGGTAAGGTTCAAATAGTGTGGTTATCAACACAACCACTACAGGGTGCATAAGCATGGTGAGTCAGGACCTATCACCATTCATCAAGCCCCTATACACGGTGCCCACCGTAGTTAAGGTATTCGGGATTGATGGTAATGCGATTAGTGAGGTGACGTTGCCTCCACAGTTCCTTGAGCCCGTGAGACCCGACCTCGTGCTTAGGGCATACCTGAGCGCAATAACGGCTAGGTTACAGCCTAAGGGTACCGATCCAATGGCTGGTAAGAGGACTACTGCGATAAGCTTTGGTATTGGGCTCGGGTTAGCTAGGGTGCCTAGGGTTAAGGGTAGCCTGTGGCCGACGGCGAGGTTTGCACCGAATGTGGTTAAGGGCAGGAGGGCCCATCCACCTAAGGTTGAGAAGATTCTTCGTGAGAGGATCAATAAGAAGGAGCGTAGGAAGGCCATTAGGTCTGCCATAGCTGCGACGGCCATTAAGGACTTGGTCATCGCCAGGGGACACATTGTGGATAGGGTTCCGCAGATACCGCTTGTTGTCAGTAACGATGTAGAGAGGGTGGGCATTACGTCAGATCTCAGGAAGATACTCATTACACTAGGTCTTTGGGATGATGTGGAGAGAGTCGCCAAGGGCGTTAGGATTAGGTCTGGCAAGGGTAAGATGAGGGGTAGGAGGTATAAGGAGGGCAGGAGTGTCTTGATTGTGACTTCAACAATCGATGCCCCAGTAATAAAGGTTGCCAAGAACTTACCAGGGGTTGACGCGATCTACGTGAGAAACCTAAGCGTGCTACACCTAGCGCCGGGTGGTGTACCTGGTAGGTTGACGCTGTGGACTCTGGGTGCAATTGAGGAGTTACGTAGGGGCTTGTTCATGGGGTGATCACCATGATAACCAGGTTCGTACTAACAGAAAAGAGCCTTAGGCTTGCCGAGAGGGAGAATAAGATAACCATAATAGTCCCAAGGAACGCCACCAAGAAGGAGATTAGGGATTATGTGGAGAAAACGTACAATGTTAAGGTTGAGAGAGTAAACACAATAATAACAATGACCGGCGAGAAGAAGGCTTACGTTAAATTATCACCTGAGTACAACGCGTACGATTTACTCAGTAGGTTAGGTCTCGTCTAACCGTCTTTTCCAGAGACGGTAGTTTTCCTGGATCTTGGGTTGCACCGCTTTTTCGGGCTACTTGGTTGCGGCCCAACTATGTGCGAGAGTAGTTTCTTGATTGCTGGGATGGTCCTTTATTTTACCCCGTCCCCTGGAAGGCGAGACTTTCCGTTTGTTTTTATATGCGTTGGCTCTTAAATCCCTGTTTTGTTTCCAGGAAATAGGGTTTGGTTCTTCCTGTAATAGGGATGAGATGGTAAGGGTCAGTTCGTGGGTTCATCCTCACCAAAATCAGCACTTAAGTCCTTGCATCACCAAACCTATGTAAACCATGTTGGTATATAAAAGTATTTATAGGAGGTTAACGCCATAACATAATGTGATGACGCTTCACCTCCCCGAGTGGTGACGAATCCTTTAAGTGCTGAAAAGCTTATTTAGTCATTACTGCATTGGCACTACCGTGGAGGTAATTAAGGAGGTTGGTGGTGATGACATTAAGGTTATGTTCGTTAAGGATGATCAAAATGCTGTATTGGAGGCACTCTACGTTAAGGGATTCAGTGAGGATAGATATAGAAAATTGAGGAGGTATATCAAGGAGAGATTGGGTGAGGAGTTCACGGGAATACTGAACATGGATACGGGTAAGGCATTGAGTAGGGTATTGTTAATCAGTGCAGACCTTGTCAATAACCTCCTAGTGAGTGATGTTATAGAGCTTGAGATTGATAAGACAGGTAGGTGGATCGAGGATGGAATACTTAGTGAGTTGGTTAATAAGGTCGTGAGTGAGGTCAAGGAGGCAAAAAAGGCTAAGAGGCGTAAGGCAAGGAGGAAGAGGAAAAGGAAGGCTAAGGCAGCAAAAAGCGGAACCAGGGCTAAGAGGGCTAGGGGAAGGAGGAAGAGTAAAAAGAGGAGTGAATGATAAGCCTACTTTATGGTGTATGGGTTCGGTCATTGGAAAATAATGGGCAAAAAGGCTTTTTATAGGGGTTGGGGTCTTACGGAGATAGAATGTCCGCAACACCCTTTGAGAAGCCACAGGGTACCGTAGAGGTGCCTCATATAGAGGTTGATGAGGAGACCAAGGAGATAATAAGGGAGATACTATCGCAAATGAAGGATACGGTGGAGGTATTATTCTTCACAAGCAATACCTGCGGTAACAGGGACACCAACTGGTGCGTACCAACGGAGGAGCTACTTGACCTACTCGCCGACCTGGCACCACCTGGAAAGCTTATTGTTAAGAAAATGAGGTATGAGGAGAACAGTGATGCATTCACAAAGTACAGGGTTGAGCCACAGAGGGTACCAATCATTTACTTACTGGATGGTGCAATTAGGTACCTCGGTGCACCACTTGGTGAGGAGGTTAGGGCGTTCATAGAGACCATAGTGAGGATTTCACTGGGTGAAACGAAGCTCAGGCCTAAGACCAAGAAGGGGCTTGAGGCTTTAATTAATTCGGGTACTGATAAGAGGGTTGAGGTCATGACGGTGGTTACTCCATCATGCCCATATTGCCCATATGCGGTGCTCATGGCAAACATGTTTGCCTATGACAGTAAGGGTAAGGTAATCTCAACAACAGTGGAGGCTTACGAGGAGGGAGACATTGCTGATATGTACCAGGTGTCCGCTGTACCAACCGTGATACTTAGGAGGGAGGATCAAGATGTTGGTAATGTGGAGTTCATAGGTGTCCCACCAGAGAGTGATTTGTTAAAGAAGGTTCTCGACTATAGTGGTGTGGCATCGCAGTAAAATATTTTTTATTCCCAAAAACAGACCCAGGTTAAAATGAGGGTCTTCTTCGTAACGGGTAATAAGGGTAAGTTCCTGGAGGCATCATCAATACTTAGAGAGTACGGCATAGAACTACAACTAGACACCATACATGAGAAGCTCGAGATCCAAAGCGAAAACCTAGAGGATATAGTTAGCCATGCCCTTAAGCATGTGTGTGAAGGTTCGATACATGACTACTTCGTTGTCGAGGATGACGGTCTATTCATAAATGCATTAAATGGTTTTCCAGGTCCTTACTCATCCTACGTCTACAAGACAATAGGGATTACGGGTGTTTTAAAGCTCATGAGTGATGTTGACGATAGATCCGCGTACTTCAAATCCGTAGTCGGTGTATGTGGGCCTAGTGGCATTACCAGGTTATTCACGGGCGTTGTGCGTGGTTCAATATCACGGGAACCAAGGGGGTCCGGAGGCTTTGGTTTCGACCCAATATTCATACCGTCAGGCTATGATAGGACATTCGCTGAGTTAGGTATTGAGGTTAAGAACAAGCTATCCCATAGGGCAAAGGCATTCAGAGCCTTGGGTGAGTGGCTATTAAGTAATAGGTGAACGCGAAACTTTTACGATCAGCAACACGGCCATATAAATGAGGGCCGACGCAACCCCAATTAGGATATACATCAATAGGTAGCTAACGCTCACGTTTTGACTATACCTACAGAGCAGGCTCCTTATGGGGGTTTCTGGTTGGATTAAGTACATTATTGGCTTATTAAGTACAGTTACCATGTATACTGGCGTTAATTCACCCGTATTACACACAACATGACCCACCACCGTGGGTATGACAACCACGGATCTCATTGTTGTGCCATAGGTTATTAGCGAGCTCGAGCTATTTGTAACTATTGGTGTGGCGCCTACAAACGAGATCACCTCTACGAAGTACCTTGTTCTCAATACCGTATAATTATAGTTACCTGGCATGGTTTCTATGGGTGCATATTCCTGATAGCAAACCGCACCATTGTTTGTGAGCACCGTTATGTTTACGCCACGTATGGGCATCACGTTACCTATTAAACTCATTGTTAATTCAACATTGTAATTATTACTTAAACCAAGATTAATAATTAATGTATTATTTGACATCTCCACGGTTTCTGGTACAACGAAGTTATTGACCGTTATGCCGCACTTGCTTAGGGCTTTGTTGATGGCGCTATTTAATTGCTTCACAACAACGCTTGGTTGTTGTGCGTATGCCGTTGCTTGCGTAATCGATAAAATGAGGATTATCCCTATCAATAACGAAGTGATTACTAACTTACTTACCATTATCCCTCGCTTTACAGTTTAGGTTTATTATAGTTTCCTCACCTAGGCGTCGGCGTAATCCTCGACCCTTATTATCGATGTTATTAATCCCTCCCTCTTCATATTAATCAACGTCCTTACCAAGTGATTCCTCAGTATCTTAGCACCGCAGTACGTGCAGTATGGTCTTCCATTTATGAGTACCGTAGCCCTGCTCGAGCCGCAGACACTGCATTTAAGCATTAAACCTAATTGTTGGCTTGGGCTTATTAAGGATATGGTTGTGAAGGTTTTCGTGTTTTCAATATTATTGATGATAAATTATTTATAGGTTTTGCGGTTATGTCTTTCACTTTAACTGAAGCAAATGGTTTAAAATGGGTAGGGTTCGTGGTGTTATTTGTATAGTGTTGACGAATGAGCAGCAATGATGGCGCTAAGGCTTCTCTAAGTAATGGGGAGTTGGATGATGTTTATAGGCTACTTCACCCCATAATCCAATCCGCATTAATTGAGAGGGGGTTTTTGAAGGCAACCGAGCCTCAAAGGATGGCTATACCTAAGATACTCAATGGCCGTAATGTGTTGGTGATAGCACCAACGGGTAGTGGAAAGACGGAGGCTGCCGTATTGCCTGTGCTCTCAATGCTTAGGTGGGGGTTAGATAGGGGTGAGTTTACTGATAAGGGTATCTACATACTCTACATAACGCCCCTGAGGGCGTTGAATAGGGATTTACTCGATAGGCTCATTTGGTGGGGTGAGAGGGTTGGTATTAAGGTTGATGTTAGGCATGGAGATACGGACCAAAGCGATAGGGTTAGGCAAAGTAAGAACCCTCCACAAATGCTCATAACCACGCCAGAAACCCTACAGGCAATGCTCTCCGGTAAGAGGCTTAGGGAACATTTGATGAAGCTTAGGTGGATCATAGTTGATGAAATCCAAGAACTTGCTGAGGACAAGAGGGGGACACAGCTCGCGTTAACCCTTGAGAGGATTAAGTGGTTAATTGGTAAAAAACCACAAATAATCGGTTTATCAGCGACGGTCGGTAGTCCGGAGGAGGTTGCAAAGTTCCTTGTTGGTGATGATGGAGAGTGCGATATAGTTCAATCGAGTATAGTTAGGGAAATGAAGATAGACGTTATACACCCAACGCCTTCTAAGGAAGATGAGGAGATCGCCGACAACATGTACCTATACCCAGAGGCTGTGGCTAGGCTTAAGGTCATTAAGGACTTAATTAGTAAGAATGGCGCCACAATAATATTCGTAAACACCAGGTCAATGGCTGAATTACTGATGTATAGGCTTGCAATGCTCGGTTACGACTCAGTTGGGATACACCACAGCTCCCTCTCGAGGGTTTCCAGGGCGACTACGGAGAGGGCATTTAAGGATGGTAAGTTGAGGGCTGTCATAGCGACGTCAAGCCTTGAGTTGGGTATAGACATTGGTCGTGTTGATTTCGTGATACAATACGTATCACCGCACCAGATTGTCAGGCTTGTGCAGAGGATTGGTAGGAGTGGGCATAGGCTTGATAGGGTGCCCAGGGGTGTCGTAATAACGGAGGATTTGAATGATACGTTGGAGGCGGTGGCGATAATAAATAGGGCCAAGGCGGGACTCCTCGAGTTTACCCAAATTCCGGAGAAGCCCTATGATGTGCTTGTTCACCAAATAGTTAGTCTATTGATGATTAAGAATAGGTGGAGTGTGGATGAGCTCTACGACATAGTGAGGAGGGCTTACCCATACAGGAATTTAACCATTGAGGAGCTTAAGGGCGTCCTCAGATTCATGAGCGATGTGTTAAATCCAAGGCTAGCCTACTTCATAGAGGATGAAGGCGTCGTACTCAGGCCAGGCGGTGTTAGGGCTCGTAGGGAGATGTATAGGTACTTCTTTGACCAAATGTCCATGATACCCGATGAAAAGCATTACCTGGTGATTAACCAGGCAAATGAGGAGCCAATAGGCGTGCTTGACGAGGCCTTTGTGGCTGAGTATGGCGAGCCAGGTATTAAGTTCGTGTTTAGGGGAGGTGTCTGGGTTCTGCAGAAGATCGTTGGTGATACGATATATGTGGTACAGGCCAAGGACACCGTTGGTGCAATACCATCGTGGGTCGGTGAGGAGGTGCCCGTACCCTTTGAGGTGGCTCAGGATGTTGGTAGTATCAAGAGGGAGATTGGTGATTACCTGGTTAAGGTTAGTCCCGAAACCACCACGGAGTTATTCACAACAAAGCTTGGGGTCTCCAGGGATACTGTTAGGTATATCGTTAATAGGGTGATGGAGCACCTGGAGAGTAATGTACCAATACCATCAGACAAAACAATATTACTTGAGCGCGTTGGGGATTTAATAGTCATCTACACGCATGGTGGAACCCTGGTCAACAGGACGTTGGCTAGATTGCTTGGTGAGATTCTCACGGAGAGGCTTGGTTACCCAGTGGGTGTTCAGCAGGATGCCTACGCCATAATACTCCAACTACCCAGACCTGGCATTGATACAAGCCTCATCACGCAAACAATCATGGATGTGGCGGAGATGGACGATAAGACATTCATTGAGTATGCCATTAGGGCTATAACGAAGACCGGGATTTTTAAGAGGAAGTTTGTTCACGTTGCCAGGAGATTCAATGTGATTAGGAAGGATAGGGAATTGAGTGATTTAGCCATTACGAGCCTAATCGAGCTCTATAGGGGCTCCCCAGTGTTTACGGAAACACTTAAGGAGGTATTAACTAGGGACTTTGATCTGGATAATACATACCTATTCCTAAAGTCGCTCCTTAATAGGAATAGGGAGATTGTAGTTGTTGAGAGGAGTGAGTTTAGTCCGTTGAGTAGGGAGATTGTGGATAAAATAAGTCATAGGCTTGAAATCATGGCACCAGAGAGACTTGATAAGTTGGTTAGGGAGAGTGTTAAGGCAAGGCTTCTAAACGAGTCAGTAACGCTAGTATGTCTAAACTGTGGTTGGGTTAGTTCCGTAAGAAACAAGGACTTACCAGACAAACCCAAATGCCCCGTTTGTGGTTCAGAAAGACTTGGCGTATTGAGGATTGATGAGGAGAGGGTTAAGCAAATCGTGGAGAGGTGGAGAAGTGGGAGGGCTAGGTCTGAGGATGAGGAGGTGATTCAGCATATAAACAGGACTGCAGAACTCGTTAGCAGGTATGGAAAGCTTGCGGTGTTGGCGTTGTCAAGTAGGGTTAGGATTGACGAAATTGAGGAGTTTCTACCGAGAATAAGCAGTATGGATAAGCTGGTCCTCGTAATCCACGAGTTAGAGAGGAGGGAGTTAAAGAGGCGCTTCATGGAGTGATGCGTCATAGACCGCGCGTATTAATAATATCTCGTTTTCATTAGCGTTAACCCCTCTCAACCTCGTAAATCTCTTGTAAACCTCAACAACCTTATCCAATAGGTACTCCTTACAGTCATCATTTATGCACAATTTAAACGGCGGTACATTAGCTCTAATAAGACCAAGCACGTTACTTCCCTGGCCTATGTACTTACCGCTCATTATTGAGGTGTTAATACCAATCTTAGCCCAATCACCAATTACAGAACCAAGCTTAGTCAAACCAGTGTTAATTCCTCCATACCTGATAACACCCATTGTATTCTTTAGGTTGGAGGTCACGGAGCCAGCCCCAATGTTCACCCACCTGCCAACGTATGAGTCACCCAGGTAGCTGAAGTGCTCCTTAAGGCTGTGCATGTCCATGATCGAATTCTTGATTTCACCACCAACAACGTTGTGCGCGTATAAGACGCTACCCTCCCTAACATATGCATGGGGCAGGATCCTGGAGCCCGGTCCCAATAACACAGGCCCCCTCACGTACGCTAGGGATTCAACTGTTGCTCCAATCATGATGGCATTACCACCTTTTTCATCAATCACGGCATTACTCGACACATCGGAGTCGACAACCTTATCGCCAACTAATTTAACGAGGTACTTCAAGTTCTCACGGAGTAGGTAGGTATTCCACCTAATCACGGACCATATTCCATCGAGTATTGGCAAGTCGCAATTATCGATTACATTATTCACATCACCATCATCAGTAAAACTCAGCAACACCCTATTGCCGCACCTAACCTCACCGCCAATGCCATTGATTAGGTTATTTAGTGTGTCTATCCGTGGTAATAATGAGGTATGTATTATCAATGAGGGACCGCTTATGTCGCTGATATTTTGTACGTACTTGATGAAATACCTCAGACCAACCTTGGATAGTAATGATTCGGCAATACCGCTCCAAAGACGTGATAGGTAATCACGTGTGACCACGTAGATCTTCGCGTCAAAGCCCATGTTCATGAGCCAAAGGGCAATGTGTTCATAGTACCTAAGCCCACCAATTATTAAGTCACTAATTGGTGTGCTAAGTGATGTTGGGTAGAAATTCCTGTAATTATCCTCCACAATCACCACATTATCGAAACGCACTAATTAACGGCTTAGCCGAGAATTTTAAGGTTTGTTTACGCCAAGTTTCTCAAGCATTAACTCGAGGTACGTCCTCCTCTCAATCCAATCCCTACTCAAGCCCAATTTATCACCAAACCTAAGCACCTCCTCAGTGGCCTTATCGATTAATCCCTTATCATTAACCATAGTCTCAACCTCAACAAAGTTCCCCAGGCCCTCTACGGTGTCTAGGTACACCGTGAAATTCTCATAGTTGTAAATATCCCTCCTCTTGACTATCCTAGCCACCTCCCTAAAGCCAAGTCTCTTCAGCATCTCCAATGTATTGTCTAGGTCATTGGTTGCTACGTTTATTTCCTCCCTGGTCTTGCCAACATCACCAATTCGGGGACCCTTGTACGTAACCACTACGGTACCATCACCATAAACCCTAACCCTAAGGGCCTCATCGGTCTTTGCAAAATCCCTCACCGGGCTATTGAAGTATACATCGGTCTCCTCTGTATGCTCGAGGAACTTGGCGTTAAGCTCCCTCAGTTTATCCCTAACATTGGTGTGGTCCGTAACCCTGTATTTAACCTCAACCTCAAACACGGTGAAGATGGACGATGCCTAGTTTTTAAGTAATCTTTTCTCTATTGTTTAATTATTTGATTAAATAATGATCGATAAAACAAGCGCAGTATTTATTAATCAGTTAAAATAATTGTTGTAATGATGAGTAAGGAGTATGGGGTATTCGTAAGGGAGTCCACGGGTTTGGTTAAGGAGGCTGGTTTTTGGGATGCGGTCTCAATAAACATCGCCAACATGTCGGTAGGTGCTGCACTGGCAACAATAGGCTTTACCCTAGCCTCACTACCTACGGTGGCGGGGGCTAACCTAGTCTACGCATCCCTAATCGCAGCGCTCCTCGCCATACCCCAGGTCGTTGTTTACTCGATCTTGATTAGGTATATACCAAGGGTTGGTGGTGATTATGTGTGGCTGGGCAGGGCTTTGGGTTCAATGCTTGCTTGGTTGACAAATGGCCTTGTGTTTGGATTCATAGTAGAAAGCCTTACCTACTACGCCTTAATAGCGTTCGCGGCAGTTTTCCAACTGGAGTCGGCGCTCCCAATACTCGGTATAAACGCATCAATAACCCTGCCAGAGGAGGTAGGTATTGCGATTGCGTTCTTTGCCGTCATCGTGCTAGTTAATATCCTGGGGACAAGGTATGGCATTAAGTTAATGACTGCATTGACACTGTTGTCATTACTCGGTCTTCTAATGGCAATAATAATATTATTCATCACGCCAAGAGCCCAGGTTATTAGTGCGATATCTTCATTGCTGCCAAGTGGCTACACGTACTCGAAGGTAGCTCTTAGTTACACAGGGCCTTACTTCTCCATGGCGACAACCTTGATGTTACTACCCTTCTTTGCAATCTACGTTTACCCATGGCTTAATGCAGGGCCTGCCATAGCCTCAGAGATAAGGGGTAAGAATGCGCTTCATTGGAATGTTCCACTTGGTTTCCTCATCACGTTGATGTTCTTAACCCTGGGCTTTGAGGCGATGTATTACTCTATGGGCTTTAGATTTACAACAGCTGCGTTATCAAATTATGACTTAAACGGCATCATTAATTTCTGGACTGTGGCTATGGTGGTTTCTGGTGATGTGATTGTTAGGTGGTTTGTTGGTTTATCTTCGATTGCTTGGTACCTGGCTGTTTTAGCTTATGGTGCGATTGTTGTTGTTAGGTATTGGTTTGCCCTAGCCTTTGATAGGGTCTGGCCAGGTGTATTTGCCTACCTAAGTCCAAGGTTTGGAACACCAATATACGCACACCTAACAGACCTAGCCATAACGGCAGCACTAATAGCAGCGGCTGGTATACTATACCAAACATTCACGGCATTGTATGGCGCCGTTGTTGAGGCAATAATATACTACATGGTGGTTGGTATCGCCGCCACCATAATAGCCACACTGAGGTACTCATCATTTAACATGGGTAATAGGGTCAGGGCATTGTTAGCATTATTTGGTGCCTTAATGACTGGTGTTATGGCTTACTTGACCTATGAGTTTCTAGCCTACCCACAGATATGGGGAGGCAATTGGCTGGCCTACGGTGTGGAGTTGGGCGCAGTCATACTTGGGGTATTAACGTACCTGGTGTCTCGTTACATAAATCTAAGGAGGTATGGCATAGATATATCGGCAGTATATACGGAGATACCCCCTGAATAATTATGCGTTAATTACTATCTTTCCTCTATTTTGCTTAAATTACATTTTATCTATTCGATCTATTTCTACCGTCTCACTAGAAATAATGGAGATCGTTAAATTATCAATTATTAGATAATAGATAATATTTAAATATTGAATAAAAACAACAGCCCATATGGCAAATAGTGCTGTTTGGCTAATCGTGGGTTTAATGGTGGGTTTGGTGGTTGGTTTTGCAATAGGTTATGTTACAGTTCCGCCTAAAGTCGTTACAAAGACGGTAACTAAGTATGTCAATGTAACAGTGTCTACCGTATCTACGGCGCCCTTTGCTGTTGGTGCGGCCGGTACGTTGAAATTCGCCTTCGGCGACATATTAAATGTCATGCAGAGCATGTACCCAAGCATAACCATAGCGCCACCATTGTTTAAGGGTAGTGGTGAGGTTGCCCATACAGAGATCGTCACACGGCAATTTAGTGTTGTGGCGTCTGCGGATACCACGACAATTCCCTCAGTATTATTCCCTAATTACACAAATTACGAGATAGCCTTTGGAGTTACGCAGATGGTCATAATAGTGAATTTAAATACAACGGCTGGTCGGGAGGTTTATGAGCTCTGGCGGCAAGCCCAATCATACACACCCCTATCTGCGCAATACAATGAGACTTGGCGTAAGATATGGAGTATAATAGCACTAAACAGCAGCACGGTTGTTGGCGTCTCCAACCCATTCACAGACCCATCGGGCTACCAGGCACAGTGCATGGTTAAGCTGGCTGGCCTTGCATTCTTCAATAATGCATCTTACCTATACGATGCCATATACACGAACCCGAGTAAGTACATGATGAGGAATACTGAGATTGACCTATTAACGTTAATGGCGGCAGGGCAGGTTGACTTCATATTATCCGCGTACGAGAGTAATGCAATACCGCAGACTAGGGAGTATCACAACATGGTCTTTATAACGTTACCACCTTTCATAAACCTCGGTAATTTAAGCTACGTTAATTACTACCACCAGGTTAGCGTAACCTGGACTGAGAACGGTGTCACAAAGACGTTCGTCTGCAATCCCGTGGTTTACACGATAACAATACCATTCCAGGCACCCAATAAGCAGGCTGCGGAATTCTTCCTAGTCTTACTCTTCAGCTCAATAGGTCAGGAGATAATGGAGGAGAATGGCATTAAGCCAATAGTGCCGGGCATTGTTTACGGAAACTACAGCGCGGTGCCAAATGTAATTAAACCCTTTGTTGCACCATTGAGTCAATACCCACAGTATGCCTCAATATTCCCAAGCCAGGGTTAGGGAATGGCGCCCTAGCATGACCTCATTAAAATTAAAAATAAAATCAAACATATTATTAATCCTGGTTTTACTCTTCTCCATACTCATCTTCTCAATCCTAATAATATACCCACTGGCCCTCCTCATAGTATTAGGCTTCCCAATGATACCCAAGGCATTATCCGTGGTAAGCTTCGTACAGGCCATAGAGGTTACGGTGGTTATGTCAACCCTCTCGGCTGTGATAGCGATAATCATGGGCACTCCCCTGGCCTACGTTATGGCTAGGTATGAGTTTAGGGCGAAGAGTGTTGTTGATGCTGTGATAGATGTGCCTATAATGATACCGCACATAATAGTCGGCATAATGGTGGTACTAGCCTTCGCATCGCAGTACGGGCTGGGCCCCATACTTAAGGCTCACGGTATAAACTTCATAAATACGCTATGGGGTGCGACGACAGCTGTGGCCTTCCTCTCCTCAACCTATTACATAAGGGTTGTGGAGACCTCCATAAGGATGATTAATCCTGAGATGGAGGCTGTGGCTAGGACATTGGGTGCTGGTCCAGCTAGGGTCTTCGCAACAATAATATTGCCTAGGATTTGGAGATCCATGGCAACAGGGGCTATACTCTCGTGGGCCAGGTCCGTGTCGGAGGCAGGCGCCCTCTTCATAGTTGCCTATTACGTATTATTCGGTAAAAACCTGGTCTACCCAGCCTCGGTATACATATACGAGAGTTACGTAGGCATAGGCCTAGTAAATGCCGTGGAGTTTTCGGCAGCGCTTGTGGCTGTTATGCTCGTGATATTCGTGATATACAGGTTACTCCTGAGCGTAGGTGGTGGGTATGGGTACGGTTGAGCTCAGGGATGTTACTGTTAACCTAAGGTTCTTCAGGCTTGGGCCGATAACCACGGTGTTCAACAGCAGGAGTTACAATGTTGTTTTGGGACCCACGGGCTCGGGTAAGAGCACCTTGTTAAAGGTTATAGCCGGTTTATACAATGTGAGTAGTGGTAGGGTTTTCATTGATGGTGAGGATGTGACGGAGATACCACCTGAGGCGCGCGATATTTCCTATGTGCCTCAGGGTTATGCGGTCTTTGATCATATGAGTGTTTACGAGAATATAGAGTATGGCCTTAGGTTTAGGGGCGTGCCCAGTGGTGAGAGGCGTAGGTTGGTTGAGGAGATCGCTGAAGATCTTGGTATTAAGCATTTATTGGGCAGGAAGGCTGTTAATCTAAGTGGTGGTGAGCAGCAGAGGGTTGCGTTAGCCAGGGCTTTGGTTGTTAGACCTAAGGTTTTGCTGTTGGATGAACCTCTCTCAATGCTTGATAGGGTGACTAGGGAAAGGATAATACCGCTATTGAAGGAGTTGCCTAGGAGGTATGAGACTACGGTGATTCACGTAACTCATGATTGGGATGAGGCTTACTCGCTAGCTGATAAGGTGTTCATAATGAACATGGGCAGAGTGATAGAGGAGGGGGATCCCGCGCAGATCTTTGAGAGACCTAGGAGTGTATTCACGGCTCAATTCCTAGGGTTTCAAAACGTAATTAGGGGTGTTGCCGAGATAACTGGTGATGGCAGTATCATTAGGGTTGGTAATATTGAGTTCCATAGTAATGAGGCAGCGTCAGGCGGCGTCTATGTGTGCATTAGGCCTGAGTGGATCGAGGTTTTCAAAGACGATGATGTACATGCCCCTATTGGTGATAATGTATTTAGGGGTGTGGTTAATGAGGTCATTAGGACGAGGGTTGGTTATCAAGCCCTGGTCTCCTTAGAGAACAACCTCACACTCACTGTTCTATCGAGGATCCCATTGAGCCCAGGTGATGAGGTGATCATTAGAGTTCCTAAGGGCAATGTTCATGTTATCGTGGAATAATTATTCATCTATATTTAACTAAATATTTATGATAAATTTACTATATTGAGCAAGCGTCGAAATCATATTAAGAAATCAATATAAATCCTAACATTAATGATACCACGATGAGTGAGGAATCAGAAAAGTGGTTTAAGATCGCCGTAGAAGCGTCTAGGAGATATGGCGGTAAGGTAATGGTTTTGCCAAAGGTACCCGTCAGGAGCCTTCAGGACTTCTCAATATGGTACACACCGGGCGTTGCTGCGGTTTCTAGGGAGATAAGTAGGGATGTTGATAAGTCATTCGAATATACATGGAGGTGGAACGCAATAGCCGTACTCACAGACGGCACTAGAGTTCTTGGTTTGGGCAATGTGGGCCCGGAGGCTGCGATGCCCGTTATGGAGGGTAAATCATTGCTCTATAAGTACTTAGGTGGTGTTGATGCCGTGCCATTGCCCGTGAGAGCTAGTACGGCTGATGATTTGGTTAACATTGGTAAGGCTATAGAACCAGCCTTCGGAGGTATAAATCTCGAGGATATTGAGTCGCCAAAGTGCTTCTACGTACTCGATAAGTTGAGGGAGGAGTTGAAAATAGCAGTTTGGCACGATGACCAACAGGGTACGGCGGGCGCAATACTCGCTGGCTTAATCAATGCATTTAAGATCGTTGGTAAGAGGATGGAGGATTCCACAATAGTGTTTATTGGGGCTGGAGCTTCTAATATAGCGGCAGCGAGGGTATTAATTAAGGCTGGCGTTAAACCCGGCAACATAGTACTCGTTGATAGCAAGGGGATACTGCACCCTGAGAGGGAGGATATGGATAAGCTAATGCTAACCAACCCGTGGAAGTACGAGTTGGCGTTGAAGACTAATGCGGAGAGGAGGAGGGGTGGTATTAAGGAGGCCCTGGTTGGTGCTGACGCCGTTGTTGCAGCTTCGGTGCAGGGCCCTGGTGTGATAAAGAAGGAGTGGATTAGGTCCATGAATAAGGACCCAATTGTGTTCGCGCTGGCTAACCCAATCCCGGAGATATGGCCTTGGGAGGCTAAGGAGGCTGGTGCCAAGGTAGTCGCCACAGGTAGGAGTGACTTTCCAAACCAGGTGAATAACTCACTTGTTTTTCCAGGCGTGTTTAGGGGAGCGTTGGATGTTAGGGTCAAGACCATAACTGATGAGATGATAATTGCCGCTGCCCAGGAGATTGCCAACTTCGTTGGTGATAAATTGAGCGAGGACAAGATATTACCAACAATGGAGGAGTGGGACTTCTATCCAAGGGTTGCTGCTGCGGTTGCTGTGAAGGCTGTGGAGCAGGGTGTTGCTAGGAAATCAACGGGTTGGAAGG
>Ga0081473_146673_pt1 | contig 31332 bp, 38 predicted proteins | sample CisSprmetagenome_FD_70977 | JGI IMG/M metagenome (GOLD analysis project Ga0081473, IMG submission 70977) | Hypoxic/sulfidic aquatic microbial communities from Cistern Spring, Yellowstone National Park, USA v2 (version 2) | ecosystem: Environmental > Aquatic > Thermal springs > Hot (42-90C) >...
AATCGATAATTGTGCCGTATGGGTTATACCCAAACTACCTACTCGGGGATAAACCAATAATCTTCGGCAAAAGCATCAAGAACGCACCAGTCGGGGTCGCTAAAGCACTGGTGTACATAGGAGACTCGGCGTATTATATAACCCTTTACCTGTACTATGGTGGCAACGTGTATAGTGGTATGACATCCACATAAGTCCACTGTTTTATTATTATTATTAAAATAACGGTCAAAATGAACCTACAAACCAAAGGAAAAGAATAAATACTACCTCCTACCTATGGGTAATTGAAATGAGCAACCTAAGCAATGAGGTCAGGTCGGCTGGAACGCTTGGGTTTGTTGGCGTGTTACTAATGCTCGTGGGCCTCATACCTCAAGCAGGGATCCTGAGCATTGTTGGTTTAATACTCGTTTTAATAGCCCTGAATAAGCTCTCAAAGGCCTATGGTAATGATGCCATATGGCGTAATGCCCTATACGGCTTTGTAATGGGTATTGTGGGGGCTGTTGTGCTCGTGGTTGCAGTGTTCGCCTACCTCATGCCCATGCTGTCACTACACGCCCTACCCATGATTGCATCCCCATACGGCTTCGGCACCAGCCTCCTAGTGTTCTTTGTGGTACTGTTCATAATAGCCTATGTTTTCTCAATTCTTGAGTTTAGGTTCTTCAGGAATGCGTATAGGGAGTTGGCTGGGTCTAGTGGTGTTGAGGATTTCAACAAAGCCGCGAGGTGGTACTGGATTGGCGCGCTCTCGCTTATCGTGCTCGTGGGTGCCGTTTTAATACTCATTGGGCACATTTACGCATTACTGGGTTATAATAAGTTGAGGTAGTTTATTATTACCACCAACACCATCATTCAAAACCACCCACCCCTCGTTCCCCACTCCCTCTCCTGTACCTGATTGATTTAGGCGCCCTTCTACTCCCTCTAGGGAGTTTCCGGGGTCGATGGCAACTCGGTAGTAACCGTTCCTTTTACTCCCTCTTAGGGAGTTACCTGGTATGGTGGAACCATTGTTACCTTCTACTCCCCCCTACTTCTAGGGAGTTTCGTGAAGCCCGTTTACGGTAGGGCCTCTTTTACTCCCTCACAGGGAGTTTCACCCGGCTTCATGCATGAGGACTTCTACTCCCCCTAGGGAGTTACATGAACCAACCACCACAGCCCTACCTCGCAATGAATATCCCAAGTCCTTCTACTCCCTCAAAGGGAGTTGCCATGAAAAATCATCCCACACACCCCCTGTTCAAGGGGCTTAATTCCTTCTACTCCCCCTAGGGAGTTTCTCAATAGACCTGAACAACGACGGGCTGTACTTCATAGCCAAGGACCTTCTACTCCCTCTAGGGAGTTACTACGTGACCCAAGGCCCGCCGTTGAAGGACTCCTCAACGACCCCTTCTACTCCCTCTAGGGAGTTACTGAACCATCAAATTATGAACCCCTTTATAAGCCTTTCCCCAACCCGTTTATGAGCCCCGTTAGAGGGTCTATCCCGGTGGTCGTTTCACGACCCGTGAAGCCTCTGACGATCTGGCGATTACGATGTATGAAAAACTCTGGCGGTTAATTCAATTCCTCAATACCGTGGGGCCTCTTACGGTCTCGACTGCCGAGTCCTCGTTCCTAACAACACGGTGGGCGATCCTAACAAAACCGAGGCCGAGGGCCCTGTTCTTGCCGACGCCGAAAAACTCGGCAATGTCGAGCAGGGCGTTGAACAAGCCAACATTCTCCGTGTAGGTCACGTACTCCGCGGCACCGCGGAAAGCCGGCATAACCCTACCACCGCCCAGGTTCACCCTCAACCTCCTAACCCTATACCTGGTGGCCTCAGTATTGAGTGCGAGGTCCATCACAAGGCCTTTAATGTTAATATTATTGATAGTGGCATTGTACAATTCACCACCCCCATCCAGTGTCACCTCAGTGTTCCTGAGCAATTGCGCCAGTGTCCTGGCTGTTGATGCGAAGAACCTACCCGGGCTTGGGTAGGTTATATAGTGATGTGCAAAGGGGAATACGGTGGGGTAGTACTCAACACTCCACTCTATAATACTCCTATTATTATTACTACTAGAACCACCATCATTGGTAATACCACCAAGCCTGAACTCGCGAGCCCTCACCCTGAGCACCCTAACCACCTCACCACTACCGAGCCTATAACTATCACGGACAAAGGCACTAACAACCCCATTACAATCAACCATGTTGCACATGAATGAGGCCCTGAACCAGTAGGTTGTGCCGGGCACCAGCCTATTCACAATGCGACCACCAAGGTCTAGGATGGGGCTTATTGCATAGGGCTTAGCCCCATTGTGGGGGGTCCTAACGCCAGCGTTTTCCAACACCTCACCAACGAGCCTGTTTAGGAACCTACCGCCCCAGGTCCTCAGCCTAACCTCCCAATCCACCGTGAAGTTTACTGTCAATCCAAGACCAAGCACGCCTCACCACCCCCTATTCCTACCCGCCACTGTGCCATCAGCCTCATTTAAGAGGCCAGCAATGACCATGGAAGCCAGCCTCCTCGGGTTGAACAAGTTACTCGTGAGGAGGTTCCCCACCCACCCAGGCATTGGCTGGGTCGTTAGGGCGCCATCACCCAAGTCCGAGAGCAAGTCGTTTAGGATGCCCCTGCCAATGGTGCTCCTTACCCTACCTAGCCCATAACCAACCAGGCTTTCCAAAGCCCCAACACAATCATTATACACCTGGACCCCACCCACGTTAGTACTCCAAACCCTGCTTAATAAGTCGGTTTGGGCGTAGTGGTGTAGTAGGATTGGTAGTACAAAAAGGCTCACAAGCGTGATTGGCACGTCCTCGCCCCCACCCACATCAAACTTGGGGCTGGTGATGATATTAAACACAATACTTGCGGAGAGGAGCCAGTGCCCACTAAAGCCCTCCCAGGGCTTCTCCTGATAGCACTCGCATGCCTTACCCAGGTCGTGTAGTAAACCGGCCAGGAGCACGGCATCACTAACCAAGTCCTCACTGGCCCCGAGCATTGCCGATACCTTCCTAATGACCGGGGCTGTAATGCGCCATAGGTCGTTGATCATGTACTCAACAACACCGATGGAGTGCCTGAGGAACTCCTCAGGCGCCCTACCCACCTCGTCGGGGCCTGGGTAGTAAGCCCAGCAGGTCACGAGCCACCACCAAGGCAATTGGGCTTGAGTATTACAAACGGCCCCGCGGCGCGTTTTTCAGCATTATATTGCTTAGTATCATGTTTTTTAGTCTCAATAATATAATTCCTAACAAACCTCACGAAGGCGCCATAATCCCCCTTAACAAAGCCCCTCAGTAACTCATCATCATTAATAACCTCGGCACCATTCTTGCCAAAAACCCCGAGGCCCTCAATACACCCGGCAAGCTTGGCTAGCCCGCTGTATTCAATACTGAATGAGTCAAGGATAACGTCCCCATACCCAGCACTCCTGAACTCCCCAATACCCTTCGTATAGGCCTCCACGAGGGGCTCCCTAACCAGTGAGTACCTCCTCATTCCAAGGAATGCACCAAGCATGTCCTGGGGAATGTACACGAGGTTGAACAAGGCCTCCAACTCCCCCTCATACCCCGCATTGGGCCTTATCGATTCGCCAAAGGCCTCAAGGAGTTTTTTATAGCCCACGCAGTTGTCGCCATCAAACGGTAACCTCCAGCAGACCCGCTTTTTAACAATATAATCAACCAACCCCTCCCTATTCCCCTCATAATCACTAATCAATACTATATCCCCCACGCACGTTTTCTCAACATCCCTACAAACCCTACCCACGCGCTGGACCAGGCCCAGGGCACTCGTGGGTGTTGTAACCAACACGTCGAAGGACACGTCCACACCAGCCTCTATGGCACTCGTACCAACGAGGGCATCGTAATCCCCCAGTTTACTAATAACGCCTAGCCTCTCCCTCCTCACGAGGAGGGAGTGGACTAGGCCCGCCTTGAACCCGCGGTTCCTGAGTTCATTGTACACGCGAACCGCCTCCCCGCGGTTGTCTATTATGACAAGCACACGACGCCCGCTCCCCAGGTACTCAACGACCCTACCCACAACATCCCCCATCCTCACGGCGCCCACGTTGTACTTAATATTATCACCCACCCTACCCGTGAAGTCCTCATCCCAAACCACGACCTCCCTCCCGGTGTCCCTCTCCTCACCCCTCACGCCGAGCCTGAGTATGATACTGTCACCCAACCTCTTCCTTAACTCCCCATTCATAGTGCTAGTGAGGGTTGCGCTCATTATAATGAGTGGGTTGTTCATCCTGGCCAGTATTTTAACACTGGTTAGGAATGCCGTGCCCATCTTCACGTCCTTACTAGTGAAGAGGTGGGCTTCGTCAAAGACCACGCCTGATGTGAAGACCCTAGTGAGTGGTATGTAATAATGCCTCTTGACCGTGTAGAGCTCGGTCACTGGGTACTTGAACATGTTGTGTACGAAGGAGTCAAGCGTTGTGACTGTATAGTCAGCATCGAAGAATGGCTCCTTATTAACACCCTGTACCACAACCCCAGCCTGGTAGGCAACCCTGCCCTCACCGAGTTTTTCAGCAAGCCTTTTCGCCAAGTCCTCAACAATCGCCCTGAGGGGTAGGACGTGGATGACCCTCTCCTCTGGGTACACTGTACTCTTGTTTAATAGTCTATAAACCTCAGCACCAGCTGTGGTCTTACCATAACCAGTGGGCAACTCGACAATGACCCTCCCACGCCCATCCTCAAGTAGCCCCAGGAGCCTCTCAATCGCCTCCCTCATCCCCACCGCCAAACAACAACCTCCTTACTTCCACATAGTCCTCACTAGCGATCACAGTCCTAACCATATTATAAATATAGCCCAGGTCCCCAGTGATTGAGTACCTAAACACGGCATCACCCACAGTATTCATTAAATCTATAACATCACCACCACGCCTGGGGCTTGCAAACCCCCTCGCCAAGCCGGCCATCGCCCTGGACAGGCCAAGCCCGAACACCCACTCAAGCCTTAGAATGTGGTCCACAAGGCTTGTGAGGTTCAGCGGTGTAACACCATCCTTACCCACTAGGTACAGGACAAGCGAGTCGCCACTGTCCTCAATTATCCTCCTAATCCTGTACGAGCCCACATACTTGCGTAGTTTGTTTATGACCAACCCGGCTAGGGTCGTCATGAATGTTGCCTCGTTAATGTTCCTCTCCTTATTGGCCCTCCTTTTCTCATACGCCCTCACGAAGTCGCGAATGGTACTGTAGAACTCGCGGTACTCCGTGGGTGCTAGATACCTCAAGTACTCATGGGGCTCCATGAGGAGGTATTCCTTACCATAAACCTTTGTTACCTCCCTACCCAACATGGACAGGCCAATCACGTACTTAATCGCGTAAAAACAGTCCTTAACAAGCCCGCTCCTACCGCCGAAGACCCTCCTGTACTCCTTGGCCTCCCACCTCATGAAGTGCCTATCAACCCTGAGGTTATCGGGCTCGCTACTCCGTAGGTTCTTCAACAAGTCATCCCCAAGCCCCAGGCCCTCTGCCTCCCTAATTGCCTTGTTGAGCACTTCCTCGATGGGGTCTGTAAGGCCCTTGAACGGGTCCTGCCCCGCCACCCAGGCAACCGCCATGCGGGCGAACCAGGCGAATGATAAGTGCTTGTACTTGACTAGGTTGTTGAGGTCAATAACCTCCACCGGGCCTGGGCACTCACCCTTCCTCCTACCCCCAGCACCCACTGCCAACCACCTCCCTCGGTATTGGCACGTACTCCTCCCCACCATCTATCACTAATCTAATGAGCACGGCCTCGCCGGGCCTGGGCTTGTAGATTATCGGCACGGGGCTTGGTATGCCCATTACCGCCACCTCGAACTCCCCCTCGCGAATGGCGCCATTAACGGCCTCCCGCAAGACCCACCTCCGTGAGTTCGCCGCGGTGGTAACCAACCTCGTTGGTATGTAGAACCGCGTCCTGTAATTAACACTGTCATTAATACTAACGACTAGATCACACAAGTTGTATGTACTAACGTTCCTGACGAAGGCAACGTCCTCCTTCCTACCAACCCTTGTGATCAACCACGCCCACCTACCCAAGTCCCTATTTGTTGTAATGAATAGGGCGTGGGCTGTCGAGGCGTAGGTCACCAAGCCCCTGGGGGCCACGCTCCACATTTTCGAGATAACATAGTCATAGAGCTTCCCGCACTCCTTACTAACGCCCTTCGTGGTTCCCGTGTCCTCGATTGTTAGTAAGTCGTCCAGGCACTTTGTAACATACTCCTCAGTCAATAACTTAGCCCTGTCGGGCTTTTGGTAGGTCATTGTGAAGGCGCGTTCCAGGGTGAGCGTGGTGGCGTATGGGGGAACCCAGAACAATGCGTATAGGACTCCCTCCTCAAAGGCCTCCTTAACAACCTCCTCGATTGGGGCTGTCTCGTCTAGAACCCCATCGCGGTGCCTCCTCACGGCGCTCATTAGCGCCCCAATGAGTGTTGTGGGGCTTGGGGCTGGTTGGGACTGGGTGGATAGGACGTATGGGGGCAGGACACTGAGGGTTGGTAGGTCAATATCCACGAGTAGTGCGTAATAATTTTTAAGGGACATGCCCAGGACCCCTGCCTGCCTACCTCGCCCTCAGGGCCTCCTTGACGCTGGTGATTAACGTGTTAATGTCCCCAACCCTAACGACCTTGATTGAGGCATCCCCAGGGCTCCAGTTGAACTCATTATCGAGGTAGTACATGGCTAGTGAGGCGTCCGTGAACACGCCCTTGAACACAACAGCCCTCCTCAAAGTGTCCTCCAGGTACCAGGGCTGGAGTGAGCCATTGACAGCCCTGGCCTTGGGTGGCGAGACCACGAATGGGTATGGGTCGGAGACAACGGCAACAGCGCCCAAAGGCTCCATTTGTGGGTAGTACCTACTCTTCCTGGCGCCAATGTAACCGCCATTGAGCATGAGCATTAGGGCGTCGAGGGACGCCTCAACCCTAGCCAACCTATCGCCTGTGGTACTCCTCACGCCCCTCCCAATACCATCAACATCAATATTCACAACAAGCGTGTAAATGGCAGACCCGCTCTCTATATTATAAATTGTCTGCTCCTCCTCCCCAAACCTCACGTGGAACTGGGGCACTGGTGGGACGTGGTTCGCACTATCCGCGTCGGGTATTAGGTGGCTGAATTGAATGCGTGACGTCCTCCTCAACGCACGCCCACTGCCCGCCTCCTCGCCCGAGCCCTCGCTTGATTTCCCACCCGACTTCTTGCTTGACTTGCCACCCGACTTCTCCTTCGGCTCTGTAGCCATGAAGCCTGTCACGTCCTCCACGACGCACTCCGCAACCCTCTTATCAACACTATCCTCAACATTCTTGTCTATATTCGGCCTCTTTGGGAAACCGCCTGTTTCATTATGCCTCCTACACATTCCACACACTGGCAACCCCCTCCTCACGGTAATATCAGCAAGAGCCCTCGTGTAGGCGTTGGCGATTGACTGCCCACTAACGATTGGGAGGTACTGGACCTCGTATGAAATGCCACCATCGCTTTCAACCACCCGCCTAATGATTGGGGCCGTCCTGTGGCGCGTGTAATTGCCCATGCTCTCAACCATATTCATTGCCTCCGCATTAACCCTGAACCTGAAGCCGAAGGACACAAAGGCCATACCCATCACCCCTGCCTAACAGCCTTGATCAACGCCTTTATCGCCACCTCCCTCATTATTGACGGGTCCCTCCTCGCCAGCGCGATGAAGGTGTTCAACTCCTCCTCGCTTGGTACTGGGTATCCCTGTGTTATTGCGTACCTGACGGCATTGTATATGGCCGGGAGTGCTGTTTGTATGCTTGGTGCTGTTGCCAAGGCGTCAAGCGTGCCGTAGGACTTCTCACCAGCTAGCCTCGCCAGCATGTTAATGAGGTTGGGGAGGAACTCCCTCCCCTGTTTCTCGTTCTCCCCAGGCATACGGGGCAGGGTTTGGGGGTTTTTAAATTAGCCCCGTTAAAACCAACAATCCCACCTACCCCTAGGGTTTTGTACGCTTTAATTAAGACTACCGTCAGAGCCCACACGGTATTGGGGAATTGAATTGTTCGTTAGAGGCTCACGAGCATCGTATTCGTGAGATCATTAGAGACATAACGAGTCGTGGATATGAGGAGTGGACAAACCCTCTAACGGAGGTACATGAACGGGTTGGGGAAAGGCTTATAAAGGGGTAGTTAAACCAACGGGTTAGAAACTCCCTAGAGGGAGTAGAAGAATCGGCTCCACTATCACACGAAGCCTAACGCCATAGAATCTCCCTAGAGGGAAAGGTAACAATGAGTGCCCCACACTGGCCCGCCTCCCTGTGAGGGAGTAGAAGAACCTGACACACTGTCCCTCCGTCCACCCCCGTGGATACTTGTGACTCCCTATGAGGGAGTAGAAGGCTGAGTAGTAGGTAGTGAGTGAGCGAGTGGGTTGTTTGTGCTGAAACTCCCTAGAGGGAGTAGAAGGTGACACACAAGTTCACGCGTTTAAACCCCAACCCGCACTCAACCAGAAACTCCCTATGAGGGAGTAGAAGGACGACAGCCATCGCCGCGTGGTACTGTATTGAGAATGTGAATTCCACAGTAACTCCCTAGAGGGAGTAGAAGGAGGACGTTAGGCGTAGAATCCTTGATTACGTGACTAACATCAAGGGGTAACTCCCTAGGAGGGAGTAGAAGGGTTGAGCCTGGCCAGTGCCTCGCGTATGTAACGAACCTCGTCACGGGAAACTCCCTAGAGGGAGTAGAAGAAAACCTCCCTGAGTAGTGACTTCCAACTAACCTTTTCCTTGGGAAACTCCCTTAGAGGGAGTAGAAGGCTACACACCCCGCTTGTGTAGATCCAAGCGTGGTTCACGGTGTAACTCCCTAGAGGGAGTAGAAGTCGCGTCCAGGGCGTGCACCTTGGAAACTCCCTATGAGGGAGTAAAAGGAGAACCCGCCTAACACCATCCGGGCCTAGTTTCTTGATTAAATGAAACTCCCTGTGAGGGAGTAGAAGGGCAATGAGCCTATTCCTAAGGGCTAGGGCACTCCTGTACCCACCAACGGGGTAACTCCCTAGAGGGAGTAGAAGGGAAGGTAGCGTTGAGGATGTGTAGCATTGTGCTGAACGCGAGGGAAACTCCCTATGAGGGAGTAAAAGGTGCTTGTGCTACAGAAGCTACTTCATTGAACCTGAGTAACTCCCTAGAGGGAGTAGAAGTAGGAGGGAGTAAGTATAATTTGGGGTTGTCGTTACTGGGTTGGTGTATGAACCCTCGGGAGGTGCCTCAAAGTGAGGTGGAGGTGCTCTTTGGGGGTTACCCGTACAAGCCGTCTAGGCTGTTCATGATTGGTGGCACCAGCTGGAGGTGGCCGGTTGCTGTTGTTGGGACTAGGAAGCCAAGCCCCGAGGCAGTGAGCCTCACTAGGGAGTTGGTTGGGGCATTGGTTAGGAGCGGGTTCGCCCCAATCATAACCGGCGGTGCACCTGGTATTGACACAATAGCCACCCAGGAAGCGTTGAGGCTTGGCGCGAGTCCTGTTATTGTTTGGCCATGTCTCAATAAGAGGGCGAGGGAGTGGGCGGGGAGCGGTGCGGTTGTCGTTAGTGAGGCTCTTGAGTGCACGAGTGAGGGGTTTGTATTGAGGGATAGGGTTGTCGCTGGGTTGGCGAGGGCTATCATAGTCCCAGAGGCTAGGGTTGGCACGGCGAGGAAGGCTTGTTGTGGTACGTGGTACACTGCCATTAAATTCGGGGTTCAGGCGGGTAGGCCCGTGTTTGTCTTCAAACCACTCGTTGTGGACGTGGACGTTCGCGAGGCGTTTAGGGTCTTCGTGAGGGATGGTGCCTCGCCAGTCAGCTCTATTGATGAGTTAGTGACCCGCCTCCGTGGGTTGTCCGGTGGGTTGTTCCCGTGAGTCTAATTAAACAACCACCAGCTGGTGCCTATCGTATGCCCATGGGCTCCACAATAATGGGTTACGTTATAACATGTGACACCTGCAAGAGTGGTGTGGCGTGCCCATGCCTCATAGCCTCGCTAATAATGGGTGACTCGATTAGTGAGGTAATAAGCAAGGCATTAAGCACGGGAGGGCGCATTGATAGGGTAGTCTTCGAGGTGGGTGGGGAGTTCGTTGGTTTTTACGACCCGGGCGCCAACGCCCTCTACCTGAGGGCTGATGCTGTTGGCTTGGTTGGTGATGGCGTGTACAACCTGGTGTTACTCCCCAACCAACCCCCCAACCCTAATTAATGGGCAAACCCCAACCCCCACCCGTATGCTCACGGGGTTACTAGTATATTGCCAGGGCGATGACTGCCACACAATTGAAAGGACAAGGGGCGAGACAATTGATGAGATTATAAGATCATTCAATATTGACAAGAACGCGAGGGATTATGTCATAGAATTCCTCGACGAGGATGGCGACTACCTGGGCTACTACGACCCAGCACTCAATTATCTCAATATCCAATGGCGTGTTATTGAGGAGGGGCTTGTTGAGGACCCAAGCGAGTACATTATAGACGCATGGGGTGATGAGTAGTTCCCCAACCCTAATTAATAGGCGAGCCCCCAACCCCCACTCGTATGCCCATAACGGGCCTCCTGGTCCACTGCATAGGCAGTGATTGTTATACTATAGGGAGGACAAAGGGTAGGACCATTAATGAGGTCATAAGGTCATTCGGCATTGATAAGAACGCCACGGGTTATACTGTGGAATTTATAGACGAGCACCACGACTACCTGGGCTTCTACGACCCAGCCCAAAACTACCTTTATATTCGAAGGGACGTGGTTGAGAGGGGGCTTGTTGAGTGCCTGGATGAGTATGTGGTCGTAACGTGGTCGTGACCCCGCCCTAATTAAAACCCAACCCCCACTCTTTTACCCCCAGCTGGGCAGGCTAATTATACAATTCACGATTGGTTGATCCAGCATGCCCAACCGCAGGCCAATTATCGACCTGAGGAGGGACTTGAAGTTCCTCGCCGTAGTCCTCGGTGCCATATTATTAATAATGCTCCTCGGTATTGTATTCAACGCACCCAGCCTCCTGGTTCCAGAGGGGCACTGGCTCGTGGGCGCCTGCCTACTCAACAAAACACTAGCCAACACCACCTATATTATAACCGTGAATGTTAATTCAACACTCTACAGCATCAAAACAACACCCAGTAATTGCACAATCACACCAAGCCCGCCCCTCACGGGCCCAGCAATCGCAAGCCTCACGTGCGAGGCACCACTAGAACGCGTTGTCTTTGTAACAAGCGGTGGTGTTGTTGCCTACAATGGGACTATGATTGGTAACTGCCCCTCCTAATTAATACCCGTGGGCTTGTGGCTCGATGGACTCGGTCGTTGTCCTAGACCCAACACTGAGGGCGAGGCTTGAGGCTTTGGCTAGGGAGTTGGGGCTTAATTCAACTTACGAGGTGGTTGATTTCCTCATTAATTATTATTATAATAATAGGAGTAATAGTATTTGTGGGAGGGTCAGCCCGTGGCTCATTAGGTGGCTCAGGGAGGCTGAGGACAAGCCCTGGCTCACCCACGCCCTCGGGCCAGGGCTGGTTAGGGACTTGGCGAGGCTCGGCAGGCTCATTGAGGGGGAGTGCCACAGAGGGAGGCATCATCAAGAACCCCTAATGCACTAATTAAGCCCCACCCCCCATTCAACCCCTGACTAATATGGCGAGTAGGGTAAGTAGAATAGATAGGAGGGGTATATCAAACGTTGTCGCCACAATAATACTCATAGCAGTGGCTATAGCACTGGCAGTGTCAGTGGCAGTGTGGGTCTTCAGCTTGAGCGGTTCAGCGTCAAAGGCATCAACACTGACTGTACAAGCTGTCGGATTGAGTGGCCTTGGTAAGGGCACCGCCAACCTGGTACTGCTCATTAGCAACCCATCGAGTAGTGGTATTGGGTTGAACGGGTTCACGCTGGGTAGCCTATCGTGCGTCTTCAGCGCCCCGGTTCAAGTGCCGGCTGGGACGCAGGGTGGGCAATTGACAATATCAATACCAGTTACCGCTAGTGGCAACTTCGGCACGAGTAACGTAGGCGTCACAGGCAGTGGTGGTATAACCGTACCATCAACCATATCAGTATCATGCAGTGGGAACCAGACAGCCCAGGTCGGCATTCAATACAGTGGTTACCTAACGACAGTCAGTGGGCAGACCTACCCATTCACTGTGACTGCTAGTTCATAAGCCCCATAGCCCCCTAAAACCCCTTGTTTAAAATCAAAATTATTCCTTTTCCCATTTTTCATATCACCAACCAATCACCTCATAATCCACTGGTACCCTCCTACCGTCCTTGAGGCTTGTGCAGGCCCATGTATTATTAAGCACGCATTTTACCACATCAAACCCCGTGATTATTACGACACAATCCTCGCCACAGTCCAGGAGTTCAGCGAGGGCTTCCACCACAGTCTCATAACAATTGGTACAATTATAACCAAGGCACCAACTGCCACGGCACCTCCTTAGGGTGTGTTGGTTAATCCTCAGGAGCCTTCCCCCGAATTCCTCGTACACGATCACGAGCACGTTCTTGGCATTGGGTTTGTTTCTTGATTAGATTGCCACAGCCCACAGCTGGTGCTCCCCCGCATGCCTCACGAATTGCATGCGGAATTCCCGCATGTGGCTCGTCGGGCATGCGGGAAAAACACCAGCTGGTGGTTGCCTAACGCCTTACGTAATTCACCACACCCAAGTCCTCCACGTACTCAACAAAACCCACCAGCCTGAGGTACTTAATAATCACGAGCAAAACCCGCCTAAGCAGGACAAACCCCTCCTCGGTCACCTTCGAAGCCCCACCCTCAAAGCCCAAGACATAGAGGGAGTACCTAACCTCCTCACCCCTGACTTTTGACAAGTCCATGACAAGCCTGTCCAAACCAACAGACCAACAACACGGCCTGTTCAAGTAATTAACAACCCACTCAACAAGGGGCTTCACAATGGTTACAGCAGTCCCCAACTCCCTCGCCACGCCCTCAAAAACAGCCCCAGGAACCTCAATAGTACCAAAACCAACCCCAACCTCCTTCTGCCCACTGGAGCGCTTGGGCTCGGCCCCGCCGGAACCCGCCTCCCCAGGCTTTGCCCCTGCCTTCGCCTCCGCCCTCGCCTCCATTTTTGGGCTTGCCTGCCCACTCGTGAATGCTGTAATCCTAGTAACCCTAGCCTGCTTCGTGGGTTTCTTCCCAGTAGGCATTGGTCTTGGGTTGGTGTGATTGTTAATAAGAACGAGCGTTGTACTAATTATACTGGGTTCTTGTCTTGTCTTTTAGTGATGAGAACCCCAACCTAGAACGGTGACGACAGTGGGGTTGGCCTGATGTTCAATTCCTCATTGAGCCCTCCTAAACGCCTCACGGCACTCCTCAATGCATGCATCAAGGCCCAAGCAAGCCTCCTCGCACTCCCTAACACTCCCGTACCTGAGGACGTATTTACAACCCAACCTAACACTACCGTAAATGAGTAGTAGTGGGAAAATGACGAGGAAGAACCACAGGGCTGTCACACCAACCCCAATCCCTATTGGTTTTGTTCCGTAGTCGGCAATGAGGAATGAGAAGAGTGAGGCTATGATGTAGCTAATACCAATCATGAATGCCCTCTTATCATTCAACTCCTCAATGAGACCGTTCGCAATGCACTTCTTGAACAGGTACTTCCTACTTACCCTTCCAAGGGGCACGTTTGGCTTGTGCGAGGCATTTCTAATTAGAAGGACAATAACTAGTGATAGCGAACCCACATGTCCCAGGAGGTTCTTGGGAAGACAGAGGATGAGTTACACAGTGAGTTCACGGGCTTGTTTTATGAAAACCTTGGGCCTGTCCTAGAGGAGGCGTTTGATGGTGAGTGGGTTGTGAGTAAGTACCCTGGCTCAATCACAATAACAGGCACGTTGAGGACTGTTTACGTCTCCGCCTCGTGGTATTATGAAAAGGGTGAGGTGGTCATAGCCACGAGGCGTTCGTTCAAGTCCTTGGTCGTTACAACGACCCACAGGGCAGTGGCGAAGTCCCTAGGTGATGCGGTGCTGGCGATTATTAAGTCCCTCGTTTTCCCCGATGAGAATGTTGTTTACACACGTATTGAGGCGTTTGTGGAGTAGTACAGAAACCCAACCCCAACCCCCATTCTTGTATTATTATTATTATAAGGTACTAATTAATGGCCTTTGGACCCCAACCCCAATGGCGCTCAGTGACCCAGTGACACTGATGACCCTGGTCATAATACTCACGGCGTTCTTCCTACTCGGGCTTCTCGTGATAACTGGGATGATTTGGATTAGATGGGCCACGAGCATTGGCTCGTGGCACCCACCAACCGCGAATAATACTATTTACTGCCCTGATGGTACTATAATAACGCCTCTAAATTCATCGGGACTGTACCAATGCGGTCCGTGCCTGGTTTACGTGTACAGGGGCGGGAGTATTGGCATGTCCTGCCCAACCTAATTAAGAGTGGCCCATACATGCGCGTGGTGAGTAGTTCACGCGTTGGTGGAGAATAATCGCGTGGTTTGTCCTCAACACACAGCTGGGGGTTCCTCACAATAGGCTTATAAAGAGCCCCGTGGTAGTACTAATGGTTGATGGCTCACGCGTTTGGCAACAGGTAATCGCAAGGTGTTAAGGCAACGCACTGGCGAACATTAGGCGCGTGGTCCTTATTAATAGGGGAAAACCCCCACGCATTGGTTTGGGACTCACGCATTGGCGGAAAGTAATCGCGAGGTTGTAGGCGTACCCAATGGCGGTAGCGCCTCGCGTTTTCCTAATTAAACACACCGTGGGCGAGGCACCCGTGCCCCGGGGGCTGAGGAGACTATCTAGGGACGAGGCGGGAAGCCTCGTTAGGCTAGTCATCGCGAGGTACACCATGGATTACAACAAGCCAGTTAGTGAGGCAGTCCTCTCCCAACTATTGTTCCTAACACTCTACACTAGGGCTAAGGGAAACGGCTCGCTGGCACTACTCAGGAGGCCGAGGGCGAGGCTCCCAGTGCCCTTTAGGCTGTTGAACGCGCCCTACCTACCAATAGACCAACTACTCGCGAAAGCGGGCGTTGGTGATGTGGTGGGGGCTAGCGGTGGTTTTGTAATACGCGACCCAGGCAATGCCTTCAAGGGCGCCTACAGTGAATTGGCGGGGGGGGGTCTTAAGGACCTCGCTGACTACGCCGTCTGGGTTGTTGATGAGTATGGTGGGTACGGCGAGGAGTACCTAGTTGAATTGAGTGTAAGGGTTCTTGGGTTGTCTCCCTTTATTAGGGCGATGGCGTTTAACATGAGCCTCGACGCGTTCTTGAGGGCCAGGGCTGGGCTCAGGAGGGTTTTGGTGAGCAATGAGTATGAGGATGAGGAGGTGGTGTATAAAGACCTCTTTGGGAGTGGTTCGTGAAACCCCAACCCCTGGTTCCCCCCTCTTTCTTGATTGTTTCATGGTTTTCCAAGCCCACCAGCTGGTGGGCGTGAAATGCCATGGGGCACGCGTGGTAATGCCTTAACGCACTGGCGGGGCTGGCCCGCTCTTCTAATTAACCCCCAGCCCCTTGTTCCTTCGACCAAGTATGAGGCTTGTAATAGGGCTAGTAACACTGGCACTGGCGGTAATGGCAATAATACCACTCCCACCACCCTTCGGCAACGCCACCAGTGGCTGTGCCGGTTGGTACATAATGAAGTACCTAGAGAGCCACGGTTGGAGGCCGGGAATGCCACCACCAATACTACCAATGATTTGCTGGGGCTCGCCACTACCACCAGGCTCTGGGGCGCCAATAGTAGTACCGCCACCACCCCCACCGCACCCAATACCACTGGGTTGAGCAAATAATCTAAAACCCACTCCCCTCAAAACCAACCCTTTCTTTTCCATTTTCCCCTCCTATTCAACCCCTATAATCTAATTTACCCCACCCCAGCTGGTGTAATCGACCAAGCATGAGTATGAAAAATAGAACCTGGAGTAGGATAATGAGTATAGTACTAGTGGCGATAGTGACCCTAGCCGCAATACTGCCCCTAGTAGCCCACGCCATGTTCACGAATGTGGTACGTGACGACGGCACTGACGGCTCAGTGAGCGGTAATACAATAACCAGGGCCGACGGCTCGGTGACCGTTGTTGGTACAAACAGTAATGGCCAGCTCACGGTAACAACCGTAGACCCCAATAGCAATGGTTATACAGTAACCACGACAACGTATAACTCCAACGGCCAGCCAGTGAGCCGGACAACAACAACGGTGAGTAAGGGGCAGACCTTCACAACAACCAACACATACACCACGCAGACAATCACCAAGACCTATACCCAATACATATATGATACATACGAGGTGGACCATTATATATACTATTATATGTATCCAGTACTAAATTGGGTGTTCACCTTAACCAACATCGGGCAACTCCAGGCACCAGGATACCACAATGTGGGTAATGAGAAACTGTTCCTACCAGGCTTTGGTGGTGGGAGTGGCATCTTCGTGCCAGTCTTCGCCCAGGAGGCGGTTTATGTATTCAACATTGCACCCACGACGAAGCCACAAATCACGGGCTGGTACGTTGGCAAGACGAGCCAATCAACCAGTGGGCCGTACCTAGTCAGCCAGTCATCAACACCGCCACAACTAACGGGCATCCAGGACGCGGTAAACACGATACAGAAACAGGCCAGTTACACCGTGCCCAACATAACGAAGACAACGACCTACTGGAACTACATCACACAGCCAGGACAAAACAACACAAAAATATGGGAACCAACGCCGTATTACTATAATGACCCGAACCAGAACTTCGCCCTCGCGTTGCAGAACCTGTTACAGGGCAACATTGCAGGCGCCGCCTACTACACTGGGAAGGGTATTTATGAGAACCTGTGGAATGGCTTTGCGTGGACTACACAACAGTTGTACAACATCGTAACGCTGGCATTGAATGCCTGGAACACGGCAACGCTCATAAAGTCAGTGGCGGCCGGCATTGGTACTGTCTTTAATGGTGTTGAGGGTGCTGGAAACGCACTTGGGCAAATGTTCACGAAGAGCTGGTGGAGCTGGCCCTTGTAATGCCCATTTTGGTTAAGAATTAAAAATCAATTTTTCTTCTCCCCTTTTATTTTTTATAAAATCACGGTTTAAAACTGGGCGGACTCGGGCACTGGGTATTATTCACTGGGTTTGGCCAACTAACAACACCACCGCAAGTATTGCTTGCATAAACCCACGCATTATTCACAGTCTCCCCAGTCTGGAAGCCGTGATTAACCCCAACCGGGGCTGGCACCCACGTGGTCCCATTCCAATAATACAATGCGAGATAGACCAATGCACTGTTTAATTGCGCCTGCTCCCCATTGCTCGCCCCAGCCAGGACGATGCCCGTGTAGTCAGTGTGTAGTGGTAAACCAGGTACTGTGGAGATTATGTAGTTGGCATTCACGGGGTATGAGTCATACCACGTGATTGACCTACCATCGAGGGAGTACCCGAAGTAGGCAACACCGTTCTTGAGGGCAATCACGAGCCATGCACAGGGTGCATTAGTCACGTCATTAATTGGGTTACTGGCGTGTAGGAGCACTGGGGTTCCGTTGAAGTTCTGACTCCAAACATTATCAACGAGAGCTGGTTGCCAAGCCCCGTTTATGAATACGGACGGGCCGTACGTGTTCTGTATCCCTAACTCATTGTTCAACCATGCGTTTAGTTGTATTGAGTAGTAGTTGGAGGAGTTAATGTTCTCTATACAGTACCAGCCTGCTAGGGCGGTTGTCTCTGGCCCCCTGTAGTACAGCCCGGCCGGTATGTTCATGACCAGCTGGGGCTTTGGCTGGCTCGCCTGTTGTATGTAGTTTGCAATTGCCAGGGCCAGGGCTAGGAAGAGTAGGGCGAAGAAGGCTATCTTTAGAGCATCACCAATGCCCATGGCTCACCACCCCAGTTCCTGGGCTAGCAATTTTGGTGTTGCCTCTAGTGCGTTCCAAATGATGTGTAGGGCGTTTATCGTGCAGGTCGTGTAGGTCTTGAACTCGCCCGTGAAGAACGCCTTGTACGAACAAGCGAGGTAGTTGAAGTACTGGGTGGTGTAGGGTGTGGTGGCTTGTATTGACCTGACTGCTAGTGCTAGTCCTATTATTATTAGGATTGTGAGTGTAATAACCCAGGTGTCAATCCTCATTCCCATTCTCACCACCCTGGTCCTTGATTATTATCATTACCGTGACCTCCCTCCCAACGTACTTTAGGAGGTCTTTTGACTTGTGTATTACTAGCCTGGCGTATTCGTACTTGCCTTTCTTGGTTTTTGTGATTCGTGCTTGTTTTATTATTAGGTTTGTCATGTCTATATTTACTATCCACAGCTGGTTTATAAGCTTATTGCACGGTTTTTCGGGCCGAATTCACGGGCTTTCTATACCATTGAGTGGTTAGTCACAACCCCCAGCTGGTGCTTGTGGACTGCCCTCTAATGAGGGTGTGGGGGTCTAATTAAACCACAGTTTTTGTCTTTGACCCGGACCCACGCGTGGTCATATACCACCGCCCTGGCTTTACAAGAACGCGTGGTGTTTCTAAATCCCAAGGGCTAGAGAAAAACGCGTGGTTGTTGATACACGCACTGGTGGGAAATTTACGCGTGGTTCTTATTAACCCCAGTCCTAATGAACAAGCGGTGTGTCTTATACGCTTTGGTGGCAATATTTCGCGTGGTGCGATACTTCCGCTCTGGTGAGGCACACACGCGTGGCTAATTAAACCCGGAAAAAACAAGGCCCGCGTGGTGTTAAATCAACGCATTGGTGGGTAGCTAACGCGAGGTGGCCTTGGCCCGCTTTGGCGGAGAAGTTACGCGTTTCTCATTAACCCCCAGCGGCGGGGCAAAAACGCGTAGCGTGAAGAATACGCACTGGCACCAACTCCCCGCGTTGGGCTTATTAAACCCCCTGTATTATAATGAATGGTGACAAAACAACGCCTTGGTGTCAAATCCACGCGTGGTGGAATTCCTCCGCACTGGCGGTTGATGCCCGCGTGGCTTATTAACCCGGGCGGTGAACCCCATTCAAGGCGTAAATAATCCGCACTGGGTGATCGAGGCACGCGTGGTGTTTAAATCTCGCACTGGCGGAACGAAAACGCGTTCTTTCAATCCCCCAAGCCACATGCCAATCCTAATAAACAAAGACCCCCTAATTAAAACCAACAACCAACACATACGGTGGTTCACACACGCCCTGGCGATAAGAAATCGCGTGGTGTTTAGACCTCGCACCGGCGGAATAAAAACGCGCCTCCGACCTAATTAAAACCCCCACTCCCAGACAACCCGTATGCCAGACCTATACGGGAAGAAGGCATGGCTCGTGATAGGACTAGCCGCGGTGGGTTGGGCCTTGGCGGTAATCTTCATGCTGGCCTACGTGGGCATGTACTATACAGCATACCACTACTACCTAGCCACCTACGAACTCGCGAGCATGTACCAAGGACTCTATAGGAACTACACGACACTAGCCACCAACGCCCTCAGGCTCACTAACTACACGATAGCTGTCCTAAACTACACAACCAGCGTCCTCAATTACACGGATTATGTCCTAACCATAAACACGGGGGAGTTGGCCGGGTACAATGCCACGGTAACCCAGTACGCGAGGCTCTTGAATGATACAATAATCACCCTCAGGGAGACTGACCAGCTCCTAAATGCCACAGTGAGTGCCCTAAACACGTATGACCAAATCATGGGTAGGCTTGTGAATGCAACCACGGGTGGTGGTTAGGTGGCTGACGCTACAGACGTCGTTGTTGGTGTGGTACTCGCTGGCTTGTTGATTGCCCTATTCGCCTTTGGCATGTACATGCTTGGTGGTTACTTCACGGGCACCTCGAACGCTATTACCAAGGCAACAACCCTCACTGCCGTGGTGAAGGGGCAGAACCACTGGTATATTGAGGTCGTGTGGGCTGGGCCGGTCTTCCAGGCGAAGTACATTGTACTCTCTGGTGGTCAATTATACCCAACGAGCCAAGCCGTCATTGTGAAGTGCGGTGTGGGTTATACACCAGCCCCCTATCACTATTGTATTTACGAGTTGCCGGGCAACCTACCAATGCCGATTGGCGTGCTTGGCTCCTAATTAATAAACAGTTTTTCCCAATGCTCGTATGAGCCTGGGTGACCTTACCAGGATTGACAGGGACCAGCAACAACAGGGGCTACCCCAACTACTCCCAACCACCCAGCCACAGCAGTCACTACTCCAGCAACCCCAGCAGTGCGACCTGCTTAGGGCGTTGCACACCTTGCTAAGCACTAACTACCCGGACCTGAGGCAGGCCGTTATAGCCTTCTTGAACAGTGACGAGGGGTTGAGGCTCATTGCTCAGGCGCTGGGTGTGGATAAGACGCTTGTGGACGTGCTTGAGGACAAGGACGTGCCACCAGACACTAAGAGGCTTATTTTGAGGAAGTACATCCAAAGGGCTGGGCAGTCTAGGCAGGACTGGCTCGGTGACCTGGTTAGGAAGGGTGTCCAGTAATGAGGTTTAGGATAACCCTCCCAGACCCCTTTGTTGGGGCTTGGATTGATTACATCAGGTTTATCCTAAAGGCACCAATGATTGGCTGGAGGGAGTCTGCCATGGGTATTAAACGCTTTAGGCGTTTTGTCCCCATTGTAGGGACGGCACCATCGGCTAGGGAGTACGGGCGCGTGCTCAGGAGTGCCTGGCTCCTCGTCATGGCGAGTAGGATTGAGGGTGGCGCGAGTATTGAGGCATACTTCCAGCAACTCTATGGTGAGGTTAGGCGTATCATGCAGAGGGGTGGTGAGAACCTCAGTCAATTATACATGGCTGTGGTGTTCACGGGCTTGGTCCTCGGCCTCTTTAGTGCGGTACTACCCTCAATGCCCGGCATGGGCATGCTCGTGCTTGGCGCCATGGGTGTTGCGGTAATGCTCCTGAGCCCAAAGGCCCATTATATTACAATAACAGAACTCGACCTCATCGGTGTAGCCGTCGCCGTTGCCTCCTATGTGATTGCTGGTTTTGTCCTCAAGCACCCGAACCTCGCCGTGTCCACAGCCCTCCTGGCGTACGGGCTTGTTGTACTACCGAGTACTATTCGTGATTATAAACTACGCCAGTCAATGAGGATGAGGGTCATGAATAGTTTCAACGAGATCACCACAAAGCCGATCCCAACACCCCTCAGGGACCTGAGCCCAATTGAGAAGGCCCTAAAGCCCCTTTGGGAGGAGGCGAGGGGCAGTGGCGCCCCGTACCTAGTCGCCTGGAGTAACACGCTTGTCACGGAGTTCCTCGGTGTTGTTGATAACATCCTCACGAACGGTTTCCTCTATGGTTTAATAGTCCTCGGCATGGGCGCCGGCGTGAGTGTGGGCATGTTCACGTGGATACTGGGCCTCATTTGGAAGTCCCTTCAGTACTCCGTCCAGGCGGGCGTTTCAATACCCTTCATAGGTGGGATGGGTATTAATAATTATTATAATGCAATAGGGACCGGCATCCTTGGCGGTACAATGATGTTTGACTACAGGCTTGGCCTGCTTGTTGGTGGGTTGCTCGGCGTGGTTGGTTGGTTCTTCCTCCACCCATACTTCACCCTGTACTAATTAAATTGAATGCAAAAACCACGCTTGTGGTTTACACTGCATATGATTTTAAAGTGAGTGTTTACAACGCCACGGCTGGTAGTAATATAGAGACTGTGGAGGCGTTTGGGATAACAACCCTAGTCTATGCTGTCCAGCACACGTGGGGCTGGCGTTTCATAATGCATGATGAGCTCCAGTACCCAGACGTCATAGCCTGCGTGGACTTTAGGAGGCTGGAGCTAGCCCTAGCAGGTGGCGTAAGCCTCAGGAGGCTCCTTGAGCCGAAGAACATTCTAAAATACATCCCAAAGAGGCTCTTGAAGGGTGTTGAATCCCCCAACGCCCTCGCTGAGGAGGTTGGTAAGGTATTCCAGAGGTGGTACTTGGGGGCTGGTGTCCTGGAGCCGTTGCTGAGGAGTGAGATGGTTAGTGACGTTGTCGTGGACCCAATAAACCCCGATGGCACACCAAACGTTTACCTCAAGGCAAGGGGCTTCGGGGACGCCTACCACCAAGTGGTCATTGAACCAAACGAGTGCGGCCTAGCCACAAGCCAGCCCGAGGGTGGTAATGGCTTCCTCGGCAGGCTCGCTGGTTTACTCAGGCTCGGTGGCGCGGGCAGTGAGGGTGAGGGGGAGGAGGTCTTCACGTTTAATCAATACATTGTTAATAAGTATAGCGAGCTCACGAGGAGCCCCGTGACGGCTTACCAACCCTATGCAATGAGTACCTATACTAAGTTGAGGGTTAGGGGGCTCATTGTTGGCGAGCCAGTCAGCACCTGGGTTGGTGCCTACAGGAAGCACCCGCTGGGGGGTTGGACAATACCAGCCCTAATCAGTAGTGGCTCGCTAACCCCAGCCCTCGGTGCCAAGCTACTCGTCGCCACGGCCGGGGTTGAGCCGTATGTTGGTAGGAAAATCCCAATCCTCGCGATTGGGGAGATGGGCAGTGGCAAGACAACACTCACTGCCGCTATCGCAAACACCCTAGCACCGTGGGAGAGGGTTGCCTTTGTACAGGATGTTGATGAGTACAGGCCACTGCCGGGCAGGACCTTCATACTACTCAACACCCGCGAGTCCAGCGGGCTCGGTGTCAGGGCCATCACAAAGAGTGAGTTGATTGCACTAAGCATGAGGAGCGGTGCCCAGTACGTTACAGTGAATGAGGTCTTGACGGCTGAGGACGTGAGTGCCTGGCTCCTTGCCGTGTTCAGCGGGCACGGTGGCTTCACCACAATACACTCCAGTGATTGGATTGACTTGGCGAATAGGCTCGCGGCGTTCGGTGTCTCCAACCCAGTCGATATTTTGAGGCGTATTATCGTGGTCCTAATGAGGGAGAAGAGGGCTGTCCGTGCCTGGTGGCCCCTCGATGTTAAGTGGTGCACGGATGCTAGGGAGGGTAGGGCGGGCGGTGTTATCAGGTTTGATGAGGGGCTTGGTGTTTGTGTTGAGGACCCGCCCTTCGATGGTGGTGATTACCCGAGGGACTTTGCTGAGTTGCTTAAGTCCCTCCCACCCATGGTTGGTAGTGACGAGGTTGCCTTGGCTTGGCTTAGGTTCCTAGCCACACTTCCTGGTTATAACTACGCGAAGGTTCTTAACTTCCAGGCTTCTAATTACCTTGCGGAGGTTGGTGGTGGTAATGCCGTGGTTGTTGGGGAGGAAAAAGTGGGTGGTGAGGAGGGCGGGCCCGAACGAGGCCCTACTGGCTCCTAGGGATTCTATTATTATTATTAATACAATGAGTAATAGTGTGAGTATAGTGTACCAGGCACCAGCTGGTGGTGACAATAAAGAGGGCGGGGTTGAGGTTCTTAGTGAGCCGCCAACTGTTGATGGGGAGCCCGAGCCTGGCATGTGCGTGCTGGGTCGCTACATACCCTGTGGGGAGAATGGTATTAAACAACTCCAGGACTGGTTCGTCAGGTTCCCCACCATTGTTATTCACAACATTGGTTCCCCAATCTACGACCCAGCCGGCGACATGCTACCGCCCGAGTACTACTGCCACCATGGTTATACTGCCTTGGTGATACCAATCAAGCGTGGTGGTGATAAGAAGACCCGCGTGGACAGGCTCCCGTGGAAGAAGGCTTGTCAAGTGAGTGTTCTAACACTCCACGAGGTCCTTGGCAACAGTGGCTTTGGGGTTAGGCTTGAGTGAGCTTTCAACCCCCTAATTAAGGATTTGATTATTAAAAAACGTGCCTGTCACAAACCAACCCCTACCCAACATTACCAGGAACTACATGTACGTGGCACTCGTGACTGACACGGAGAAGAATATTGATTGGGTCAGGAAGATAACAAGCGCGAGGGCCTTGGTCAGGACTGGGGTGAATTACTCAACAACCACGAGGCATGGCTTCACGACCCATGTGACATGGGTCTATATAGAATCCCCCATCCCCCATGCCGAGCTCATCAACCAGTTCAAGAACCTCCACGAGAACAGGGTTGGGTATAAGGTGAAGATATTGAAGCCCGTTGTGTTGAGGGGCCCTGTTAGGACGTGGGACGAGGCACTCCAGCTGGCCTATGAGGCTCTAGTCAGGTACAAACCACCCGTTAAACACATCCAGGTCAGGACTAGGGGGCACGGGTGCGGTTGCTCCAGGGAATTATTCAAAAACCTCAGGGGACTTGTTGCGAAAATGGGGTACAGGACAACGAGCCACTCGGGCAGGAGGTATATCCTAGAGGTGATGGCTTGGCCTAGGTGGAAGGTCAGTGGCCTGCCCGTGGTCACCGTGGGCCTCTACCCACACGACCTTGTTGTAAACCTATTCTAGTGTTTTTCCCCACTTCTAATCTAATTAAAAACCCACTTACCAACCCCCTGACCAATATGGTATCAAGGTCTAGAGCTGGTTTGGAGAACATAACTGGCGTAATAATCGCAGTGATAGTAATGGTGCTGGTGATAGGACTGGCTGTTTACTTCTTCCTCTTTGCCTCGAAGACCGCTGGCGCCATGGGCACGCTGACGCCAAGTGGTGCTGTCCTCAACCCAGACAATTCAATAACCATCACAGTAACCGCGGCAGGCGGTAACGTGGTCCTACAGGGAATTGCTGTTTACGCGCCCAGTGGTGTGATAGCCACGGCTGGTACCACGCCTGTGAGCGCCTCCTCATCGGCCTGTAGCTTAAAGGCAATATACGTAGGTGGTTCAACAGTATCGAGCCTGCCTGTTACAATACCGACTGGGCAGTCAGCCACTATAGTACTGAGTAGTGGTTGCCAGAGTGGTACCTCAATCACGTTGTACTATAATAATGGCAAGTCGGTTAGTACTGCAATAAGCTGAGCCTGCTGGGGTGGTTCATCCCCCTTCCCTTAAAATTAAATTTCCTTTTTCCCCTGTTTCCCTGTTTTTATTCCCCACCTTTAACCCAAGCGTGTGCTGGTTGTGATTGTTTATTAGGGGCGTGCGTCCTTTCAATCCAACCTAATTAAGGGCTTGCCTCTCCTATTAATCGGCCCCAGGTGGTTGGGGGGTTGCCCGCCTGGGGCCTGGGCAGGGGTGGGGCCGAACCGATGACGCCCCACCGTTTCTACTCCTTCATTTCCTAATTAAAAATCACCAACGCCCTTGTCTGATGCCTAAGAATGGACCGGCGGTAGTACTAGTATTGGGTGGAGGGAAGGGTGGTGCCGGGGCGAGTACTATCACGGCGAACCTGACAATGCTACTCATGGGTAGGACTAACCAACCCATTGGTGTCATTGACGCTGGCATTGGCCCTAACGCCACGTTGAGCAAGCTCCTTGGTGCTGGTTACACCACAGCCGGGCAGTGCGAGTCAGCTGGCCTGTTTGAGTACATGCTCGACCTGACTGGACTGCCCCAGGTGAAGGTCCTAATGCCGAATAAATTATACCTAGTCCCACCAGGTTGCCTGGGTACCTACGCTGTTCATTGGCACTTCTCGCTCCTAACGAGCAGGTTCATGAACGACCCCCTAAAGGGCGCGGACGCGTTTGGCGAGTACGTCCTAAACAAGCTTACCAAGTTGTACGCGGCCATTGGGGCGAGGCTAGTCCTAGTGGACATGCCCAGTGGCACCCTGAGGCCCCTCGTGTGGGCCTTCGTGGCCAGTGCCGATGTTATTAACATAATAGCCCTTGATGGTAATGCCCATGTTGCGGAGACCCAGGAGACACTTGACACTGTTAGTCAAATACTGCGTGCTGTGGGTAACAACCACGCCAGGGTGAACCTGGTCGTGAACAGGGCGTTGAATATTAAGGGCGGTGGCTTGCTTGCCCATGTGCCAACGGCTGGTATTAACACGTTCAGGCTCCCTGACTCTAGGGAGGTTAGGGCTTGGACTGACGAGTGCGGTAGGCCCGCGATACTCTTTGCGAGGTACGCGAGGGGTGAGGACTATAGGTTGTGGAGGAGTGAGTTGGAGAGGCTTGCTAAGGCGGTGTGGAACCAGGTTGGTGAGGTGTTGAAGTCCTGAGGTGGTTGGTATGCCTTTCCTCCTTGACATTGTTATTGGGGACGAGGGGCATGCGTTGATCCTCGGTGCCTCGGGCACTGGCAAGACAACGGCCATTAAGCAGGAGTTACAAAGCGCCAGTGAGGCGTTGAGGCGTATTAGAAACCGCGTTCTAGTCATTGACAGGATTGGGAATTACAAGGGCTTTACAGAGTACCACGGCCCATTCCCCCTCAACCCGCTTGAGTTCATTAGGCCCGAGGACTTTATTGATGTGGTTAGCCAAGCCGTTATTTCGACCTACGGTAATATCCAAACACCGTGGTCCCCAGCCCAGGAGAAGATTGTTGAGGACTGCCTAGAGGGCACGGCCCCCAGGGGTAGGGGGAGGAAAACTAGTGGTGAGGAGGGTGAGGAGGAGGGCGGTGGCGAGCCCGCTCGCTCGATCCCGGAGGTCATTCAATGCGTCCGCACGAGCCACTATAGTGAGAGGGATGATGAGATGGCTAGGAAGGCTGTGGAGAGGAGGATTAAACTGTTTAACAATCTAATGTGGGCTAGGAGGACTCATGTTTTGTTGAGGGCATGGCTTGAGGGGAGGCTTGATGGGTCCCTGGCGATTGACCTGTCCCGTGTCCCGCTCTCAGAGGCTATTGCCTATGTCTATGCACTCCTCGCAATACTCGCGAGGAGCCGTACCATCAAGGGCCCAATGATTGTTGTAATTGACGAGGCCCAGTACTACGCGAAGGCTAGCCTCTATGGTGGGCTTAGCCTGCTTGAGGAGGCCATTAGGGTCTCCAGGAACTTTGGTATCTACTTCATCGCAATGACCCAAAGCCCCGAGGGCCTCCCGAGGAGTTTGTTTGATATTTTCAAGATTTATATAGTATTCAACATAATGAATAGAAAGAGCGTTAGTGATATATTGGGTTTTCAAATACCTGACTCAACATTCAAAACACCATTCACAGCGTACATGAAGGTACTACTCACGAGTGAGGATGCCTATGGGGAGTTTGGTGGTAAGCAGTTGTCTGAGTCTGGGCTTTTTAGTGGTAATATTAGTGTGAACCCGAGGGTGTTGAGGAAACTGTCCAATGCCAAGACAATCTGCCCAGACCTGGACCCAAGCCTCCCCGTGGTGGAGGGGAGGCAGGTTAGGGACTACATCGCGAGGAATATCAAGTGCCTCCTGGATGCCGAGGCTGGGGTTGAGGCGTAAACCACAGCTGTGGTTGCCATGGTCACTAGCCTATTAAACCTCGTGGTCAATGCCATAGAGGGGGGACTAGCAGGCGCCCTAATCGCCCGGGCCATTTACCTGCACTATTTCAAGAAGAGCATGAGGCGTGTTTACGAGACTGTTGGCGTCCTGGTCTTCTATATTATAGTCATTGTGATTGTTAATACAATCGCGGTTAAACTACCCACCCCGCCAAACCCACCCATTAGTGAGTATGAAACCCTCCAGCAAACGTTGAGTGTTGATTATTGGGTAATCGCTATTATTGACGAGATACTACACATTATAATACCACTACTCCCCAACGAGATAGACCCGCTCCAGGCCATCGCGAGGAGTCTCCTGAGTATCATAACAATCAGTGCCTACCTAACAGCCACCTATACTGTCCTATACTGGCTCTTCCAATTCGCCCCATTCATGATACTCATGGGGCTTTACGGTGCTGTCATCAGGCCCAGGGCGTCAATCAACGGCCTCCTCCTCGGCATCGGCTTGAGCCTCATACTCTCCACACCAGTCCTGGGCCTCTTCGTGACTGGCGTCATAGGCATATTCCACGCCCTACTCGCATACCAACCACCCTGTTATGGCGTTGGGCTCGTCACGGTCACCGCCACAGGACCCGAGCCTCTGGTCATAAACACGACCCAGGGCTGGTCCATGACAAGCCAAGTCAAAATCCTAAACATAACCACCGGCTGGCACGCCACATTCATTACATGGACCTGCGAGCCCTTTAAAATCACAGGCGTCATATGGGACTGGCTGGGGCTTCATTACAATACGACCGGCCCATTCTTTGTACCGTTTTTGAATATTGGTTTTGCGTCAGTAAGTGCCCAAAGCCCTGGGCGTGCCATAACGTGTGGCAACGCGTCCTGCGGTGCCTTTAGGATTTTGAGCCAACACGGGCTGGGCATCAACGCGAGCCTCACTGTCCTGCCTAATGACACGCTCGTCCTTAGGAACGAGAGTGCCATATTATGGGCCTGGGTTGGTGGTTACAAGTCGAATTGTACAATAAGCGTGGAGCCAAGCCACATGTACCCAGTGGAGAACCTGACGCAATTGTACGAGTACCTCTCGGTCATCCCCTGGCCCCTGAACACCTACGAGGAACCACCAGCTGTGGCTCCCACTAACTACACACAGGTCATCATAAACGCTACAGCGTATAACGAAACCTGCATCCTAGCCCTGAAGCCAGGCTCGCCACCGTGGAGTGGTTACTTGGGTGTGCCCATCACGGGCCCAATAATGTGGGCCCTGGGCTGGATTGTTGAGCTGGTACAAGCCGCTAATGACCTCTACACGGCACTCGCGAGTGGTGTCACAGCCTTCGCCGTGAGCATTGTCCTTGGTATCCTACTGGGCATTGGCTTGGGCCCTGAGTTGAGCGCGGCGGTTGGTCTCACGGGCTTCACAATAGTCAGGATTGCCGAGTCCGTGTGGAATATTGTTAGGGACATCTTCCTAGCTGGTTGATCCACCCCTTAAGTACTGATTAAAAAACCCACCAAACAAGACAAGGGTGGTACACTTGTTCCCAAGTGATGAGCAATACACCGTGCAGGACCTGGTGGATAGGAAGGCAACCTCCTCCTACTACACTAATAAGGATGGCATAGCCGTAATTAGGGAATTCGTGAAAAGCATAGAGCGTAGGGATGGCGTAGTCCTAATGGACCCATTCATGGGTTCCGGGGTCACGTTGTCCTCGGTCAATGACCTGGTCTCACCAAGTAAGGTCGTAGGTATTGAGTTGAATAGGGAACCATGTGAGCTTGGGCGGGGAATACTTTCGAGGCTATATGGTAATGTTGAGGTCGTATGTGGAGACGCGTTCAAGGCGGCTTGGGGATATAGGGCGGACTTAATAATCACGAACCCACCATTTGTGAGGTGGAGTTTACTTGATAGGGAATATAGGGAGGAATTACTGAACATAATGGAGGGGAGGGGTTATGGCAAGTTCATTTCAAGGAAGGACCCAGGTCTCCATATACTCTCATTCTTCCTGATGGACTATATACTGAGGGATGGCGGTTATATAATAACCGTGATGCCAGCCTCAGCGTTTTACACCAACCAAGGCGAGGGCATGAAGTCATTATTGAAGACCAAATACGACATCCTGGCGATTGTCGAGAATAAGAGACAACAGTCCTTCAGTGATGGAAGTGGGTTCAAGGAGCTGGTAGTATTCCTGAGGAAGGGGAAATCGCCTTTTTCCTTTAATGATAATCATGCTAAAACGCTTATTTACCAGTGGGATGGGGGGTTGAATAGTATCGGAAGCATAGACCTGCATTCCCTCCCCAGGTTTGCCGATAGGAATTGGTTATCATTATTTAACATGGATATTGCTAATAAATTAATTGGAATAATCGAGGATGGTTTAGAGAGGGGGTTGCTACGTTATTTAAGGAGGGATGAGGTATTAAGGGGGGTTGAGATGTACGGACCAGACTTCTTCTTCCTACCCAACAGGTACTGGAGGATTATTGGTAAGAATGATAAATATGTTATTATTAAAAACAATGAAGGTACAAGGCTAAGTATTCCCTCGAAATACCTAGTCGAGTGTTTAAGGAAGCCCGAGTATTATAATCAGATTAATATTTCAAATGCGGGGTTCTACGCCCTCGCAATAAACGATGAACCAGAGGGGGACCTGAGGAGGTACGTCGAGTGGGGTGAGGGGCAGGGAGTGCCTGCACTAAAGTTCGGGAGGTACTGGTATAGGCACGTGTGGAGGCAGTTGCAGTCCAAGAGACCCTACGGGCACATTTTCATTCGCGATAAAATAGACCCAGAGAGGCACAGGATCCTAGCGTATTATAGTAAAAAACCACTGTGTGCCACCAAGGACTTCTACATCATCAAGACCAACAATCCCCTAATTGTTGCATGGTACAATTCCTCACTGTTTAGGCTCATTCTTAAAGTATTTAGTAGAAAGATTTCCGATAAATGGACCAGGTTCCTGGAGGGGGACTACCTCGCAATACCGGTTCCCACGGTGTCAATGGGGGAGGTAGATTTTGGTAATATAGAATAATAGTCAAGCCTCGTCCTTTAGGGTGGTTTTTCGCTGTGTTGATGTAAATGCTTATTAATTCCCCTTGTCCTTGCTGTCTTGTGCCTGGGTTGGTGCCTCCGAGAGGGGGTTCGGTTTCTTCGGATGAGTTGGTGGGTCGATTACCCACTGTTTTCACCAACCCGGGCACGTCCTCTTCTCGTAAAAAGAAGGATGAAAACAGACGTACTGTTAGGTTGAGGCTACTGCCTAATGGTGCCCAGGAGAGGAGGCTAAGGAGAATCGCTGATGTTTGTGCTAGGTTGTGGAATGAATTGAACTACGCTAGGCTTGTTCAGTATAGGGAAGGTGGTAAGGTTGATTTCAAGGGTACTGGGCATGAGTTTTATCACAAGTACAAGGATAGGTTGGGTGTGAATGCTGGTCAGGTGATTAACCTAAATAATTGGATGTGGGATTCATTCTTCGAACTATCTAGGCTATACAGGCAAGGTAAGTTGCCTAAATTCATGGGTAAGCCATCACCGCCAGGCTTTTGGAAGGACAAGCTACTGGGCAAAAGGGAGCTAAGGATTTTGGTAAGGAATGACCGCTACTACCTAGAGCCAATCAACAATGGTGAGGGCTATTTGGTGCTTAAGGACTGGCACCTGAGGATAAAGTACGCCGGCAGAATCAAGTGGGGCGGTAAACAAGGCACGCTTGTGATTAAGCTTGAGGACAATAGGTGGTTCGCGTATGTGCCCATAGAGGTTGGTGTTAGGCCGGCGAAAACCAATCCGAGGGGTTACGTTAGGGGCATCCACGAGAAAATGCAAATCGAGAAGCCAAGGGG
>Ga0081473_125371_pt1 | contig 30897 bp, 31 predicted proteins | sample CisSprmetagenome_FD_70977 | JGI IMG/M metagenome (GOLD analysis project Ga0081473, IMG submission 70977) | Hypoxic/sulfidic aquatic microbial communities from Cistern Spring, Yellowstone National Park, USA v2 (version 2) | ecosystem: Environmental > Aquatic > Thermal springs > Hot (42-90C) >...
TTTACCTCAATGACTACCGCCCCTTGAAGCCTTCTGACGTCCCTCACCAGAGGATGCACATCCCTTATGGGAATGGTGGCAATTACCTTGTATTTCGGGTTGAAAAGGATCTCTCTTACCAGTTCTCTAAAAGCCTTAGAAAACAACTCCATCTTTCCGATTTCGTCTATAACGATGTAAACGTCCTTTAATTCTTTTGCCTTTTCCAAGATAGAAAGGGCTACCGACTCAAAGCGGGCGGTATTCACTCCGTAGGACCCTACCAAATGCTTGGAGGTGAAAAACTTGCTGGCAAAAAGTTGGGCGTTGCCTTCTGTGCTGATTACCTTAAAGCCCGTTCTCTTTTTGGTTTTTGGGTCCCTTACCTCATCCGTCCAAAAGCCTATTGCCCTATTTCCAAGTCTTTGGAGTAGCCTTTTTATGAGGGTAGTCTTTCCTATACCCGGCTCGCCGGTAAGTATTATTTTCATGGGGGCAGAGCCCCCAAGGGATCACTTAATGAAGTCTTTCAGGGCTTCGTAGGCTTTCATAGCCTTCTCAAACCTTTCATTGACCACATCCCAGTTTATGTTTTCCAAAAAGGCGTCTATGTATGGAGGTCTTTTGTTCTTGTAATCCACATAGTAGGCATGCTCGTAAGTGTCAAGTACTATGAGCGGAATGAGACCCGTGAAGTTATACACATTGTGGGCATCCAAACCGTTTACCACAAGTCTTCCGGAGAATATATCCAAGCCAAGCACCGCCCATCCTCTAAAGGCTATACCTGCCGCCTTCAGCTCTTGCACGCAGGCATCCCAAGAACCAAAGTCCTCTTCCACCTTCTTCTTAAAGGCTTCCGATGGCTGTCCTTTTGCCCCCAAATGTCCAAAGTATAGCTCGTGAAGGACCACACCCATGTAGTTGAAGGTCTCCTCCACCTTTAGCTCTCTGTATTCGGAGTAGTTTTGGTTTGCCTTGGACCTGTCGGAAAAGCTCAAGTCCGCCAGCTTTTCCTGAATTTCGTTGTATTTGGTTACGTAGCCCTTGTAGTGGGCCTCAAAGTGAGGCTCTATCTGTTCGTTGGATATGCCCTTTAGGTTGGAGGGCTTAAGGTGGTCTTTGGGTTGAAGTTTATGCACCCCCATGGCAATACCTCCTATTTGAGATTTTTTTCTATTTTAAACCCTTTTAAACTCCGCTGGCAACTCCCTTGGTGGCAGTCCAGTGTATTCCACTTCCGTCTCCTCGTCCAATCTCTTGGAGAAGGGCTTTTCGGTGGTGAGCTCTTCATACACATGGGCAACAAGCCCCGGCACCCTTCCTATTATGAAAAAGCCCTTTCCAAGCCTCCAGTCAAAGCCCATCTCAGATGCTATCGCTGCTATGGCACCATCCACATTAAGCACCAACCTTTTGCCCTTTTGCCTACTGATCTCTTCTTCCACATCCTCCGCAAACTTGCAGTGAGGTCCATAAAAGCCAAGCTCTTTGGCTATGTCCATGAGCCTTTTAGTCCGTGGGTCAAAGTCCTTGTAGTATCTGTGTCCATAGCCGGGTATGGGCTTTTTACTTTCTAAGTACTCTTTGACTATTTCTTCCACACTTCTGCCACTTTTTACACCCTCCTGGAGGAACCTCATGGCATCCTCCAGAGCACCACCGTGGGCGGAGCCAAAGGCAAGCACCCCTGCCGCAACACCAACATTTAAAGAGTTTCCACCGGATGCTACAGCCCTCGCCGCTATTGCGGAGGGGGGCGCAATGCCGTGGTCAATGACCGAAACCAGCATAGCTTCCATCATCTTGGATTCCTTCTCTGTGGGCAGTTCTCCCTTCAGGATCAGATAAATGGCTTGGGCAAAGCTTAAGTTGCCCACCAAGTCCAAGAGCCTATAGCCTCTTATGTAGGTTTCATGACCCACATGCTGGGTGATGGCTGTCCTCCATTTCTTTTCCATCCTCTAACCTCCTATTAGCTCCCTGTTTATTTTAACCTTTGCTCCTTTTCTAAGGCTCTCTATGTAGTAGTTTATGGTAGCATCCTTTTTGAGGGAAATAAGGTCTTTAATAAACTCTGCCCTTTGCTTTTGGTCTATTTCCTTCTTGCTCCTCTCCTGAACTACCAGCACTCCATAACCCTTGAGAAGAGGATAAGGACCAAAGACCTTTTCTTTGGAGAGCAAGATTTCAAAGAGGTCTTTTTCTCCGAGCTTCATTACAGAAAGAAGCTGGAGGGCGGGCGTCTTAGAAAACTCAAAGAACCTATAAGGAACATCTTTGCCTTGCTTGAGATCCTCTTTAACCCTCTCTGCCAAAGACTTTACCTGCTCTTGGGCTTTTTTCTCTTTTAGCGTCTTTTCAATCTGGGCTTTTACCTCCTCCAGGCTTTTGTATCCGCCGGTCTCTTCCTTGAAGAGAAAAACTATGGCATAACCCTCTCCTGTCTTTACCAAGCTTATGGGGTCAGTGGGGCTGAGCCTGTTTAGCTCTCCTTTAAGCTCTGCGGGAAATTCTCCTTCTTGCTGAGGCAGTTTAAACTCTTTAAAATTTGGAACTTCTTGCTTACTCTTAAGGGCTCTGTATATCTCTTCAGCTTTTTGTTTGTCTTTTTCTATCCAAAGTCTAACCACTTTCGTTGGTTCCCTTTTAAAGTTTTCCCTGTTTTGGGTGTAAAAGTCCAGGATCTCCTTTTCACTAACGCTAACGGGTACATCCTCCGGGTTTATTATGTAAAGCCTACCGCTTATTTCAAAGCTCTGGCTAAGCAGGTTTATTTCCTCCTCCCTTGGTGTCAGATAAACAGCGTTCCCTATAAGGTTCAGCAGCTTCTGTATGGTTAGTATCTTTCTTATGTATTCCTCATACTCTGTGGGCTCCAATCCCAGACGGGCAAGGCTCTCTTTGTACTTGGAAGTGCTAAATATGCCGTTTTCCTGAAAGCTTGGGTCTGATTTTATGAGGTCTATGACCTCCTGATCACTGGCAAGAAAGCCAAGCTTTTTTGCCTTTGTATAAAGAAGTTCCTGAACTATCAAACTTTCAAGCACTTGCTGTTTTATCAATCGCTCCATATCTTTGTTTTGTGCTAAATTTCCGTACCTCAAAAGCTCCCTTCTGTAGTCCCTTAGTGTTATGCATGAGCCATCTACATTTGCTACGCAGTTCTGCCCTATATTGGCAATGTCTTTTACACCCCCAACCCAAAGTAGCCAGAGTAAAAAAGCTAAAGACACAATACCTATAACACCCGCTACAAACTTTTTGTTTTTATAAACCAGGGAATACATGGACATCTAATTTTAACAAATACCTAAAAGTTAGCAGGTGGAGGAGTATTACAACGGGTTATTTTGGATGTTTAAATGGTTTCTCACCAGAAGTGTTGGTTAAGTATAATTATAGCATGCACCATTTGTCAGAAGAACAAATTGCACAGATAAAGAACCTGCTTTTGGAAATGAGGCAGAAGATTCTGGGCTCTGCCCAAGAGCAGATAAAGGACCCATCCAACATAGCCTTTGAGGGCGGAGATGAGATAGACAGGGCAAACATAGAAACGGAGAGATACATAAACCTTCAGAGGTTAAAAACAAGGGAACTAAAGCTTTTACGAAAGATAGACTATGCCCTTTATAAAATAGAAGTAGGGACTTACGGCATATGCGAGGGTTGTGGTGCGGAGATACCTTTCGAAAGGCTTATGGCAAGACCAGTAACTACCTTGTGTATAAACTGTAAGGAGTTGGAAGAGGAAGGCGAGCATGAGTGAGCTTATATTTCCAAGGGTCCAAAAGCTTCCCAAGTACGTTTTTGCTATGGTCAATGAGTTAAAGATGAAGCTCAGAAGGGAGGGAGAGGACATTGTGGATTTAGGAATGGGAAACCCGGACCTTCCACCCGCACCTCACATAATAGAAAAGCTTTGCGAAGTGGCAAGGAGGGACAATGTACATGGCTATTCTTCCTCAAAGGGTATACCAAGGCTCAGAAAGGCTATATGCGACTTTTACCAAAGAAATTACGGGGTGGAACTAAACCCAGAAACAGAGGCTATAATGACCATAGGGGCAAAGGAGGGCTACTCGCACCTTATCCTTGCCATGGTGGAACCCGGCGATTCAGTGATGGTGCCAAACCCTACCTATCCCATACACTATTACGCACCCATAATAGCGGGCGGAGATGCCATATCTATTCCTATAAACCTTGAGGAAAAGCAAAACTTTGAAGAGTACTTTTTAAAGAGTATCCACGATACTCTCAAAGCTTCCTTCAAAAAGCCCAAAGCCCTGGTGCTGAGCTTCCCTCACAATCCAACCACCCTTTGCGTTAGCTTGGAATTCTTCAAAGAAATTGTCAGGTGGGCAAAGAGGGAGGAAGTGTGGGTGATCCACGATTTTGCTTACGCGGACCTTGGCTTTGATGGATACAAACCGCCCAGCATTCTGCAGGTGGAAGGTGCAAAAGATATTGCGGTGGAAATTTACTCCATGTCTAAGGGCTTTTCTATGGCGGGCTGGCGTGTTGCCTTTGTTTTGGGCAATGAAATCCTCATAAATAACCTTGCCCATCTGAAAAGCTACTTAGATTACGGCGTTTTTACACCCATACAGGTTGCTTCCATAATAGCCTTAGAGAGCCCTTACGAGATCGTAGAGAAAAATCGGGATGTTTATCAAAGGAGAAGGGATGTGCTGGTGGAAGGACTGAACCGTATAGGTTGGCCAGTGGAAAAGCCCAAGGCGTCCATGTTTGTTTGGGCAAAGATTCCCGAGTGGGTGGGTATGAACTCTTTGGACTTTTCCCTCTTTTTGCTGAAGGAAGCAAAGGTGGCGGTCTCACCCGGCATAGGCTTTGGAGAGTATGGAGAGGGCTACGTTAGGTTTGCCTTGGTGGAAAACGAGCATCGGATAAGGCAGGCAGTCCGTGGCATAAAAAAAGCCCTTGAAAGGTTCAGACAGACCGTGCAATAAAGAAGGCATGGGTCTCTTTGGCACCTAAGGAAAGTAGCAGTTGGCAAAGGTGGGACATGGTCTGCCCCGTGGTTAGCACATCATCTACCACTAAGATTTTTTTATCCTCCAAGGCGTACAACCAATGCTTTCTCACCTGATGGCTTTGTACAGCCTTTAGCCTCTCTTGACTTTTGAGCCTTGCCATGGGCGGGTCAAAACCCTTCCTTTCAAAAATTCTCTGATAGGGAACTTCTGCGCCCTTCAGAATTTCCTCCACTTGATTGAAGCCTCTTAGCCAAAACCTCCTAAGGTTGAGCTCAGGGAAGGTTATGATGTCCGGCTGGATCTCGTTTATGTACTGCCAAAGATAATCCTTTACCACCTTGCCCAAGAACCTTGCGGTGTATGGATTATTCTCAAACTTTGCGTTGAGGATCAAACTCTTTATTGCACCCTCATACCTTCCAAAAATTCTGTAAGAGAAAACATATGGAATGTGCGTATATTCCATGGGATGCTGGGGTTTGAGCTTCTTAAGACAGTCTTTGCACAAAAACTCCTCTCCCATTGCGGGTTTTTCACAATTTAGGCAATTTCTTTGGGCAAGTCCCAGAAGTCTTAAAAGTTTTCTCATTCAAAGTTTATCTTCTCTTGGATTACGTAAGGCTTTGTATCCTTGGTTTTGTAGTATATCCGGACCAAAAGCTCCGCCAAAAGCCCGGTGGATATAAGCTGTATACCCGCAAGGATAAAAAGCACGCTAAGGATTAAAAGGGGTCTCCTTCCTATGGGCTCCTCCAAAAAGAGCTTTAAAAAGATCAGGTAAAAGAGGCTAAAAAGACCCAACCCAAGGAGCAAAAAGCCCACACTGCCAAACATATAAAGGGGCTTGTTGATGTACTCATTGAGGAACTTTACCAGCATTATGTCCAAAAGGACACGAACAGTCCTTCCTATGCCGTATTTGGACTTTCCAAACATCCTTGGATGATGCCTTACTACAACTTCCGTGATCTTGGCACCTCTCCTCTTGGTAAGGGCGGGCAAAAACCTGTGCATGTCTCCAAAGAGCTCCAGATCCTTTACCACCTCTGCCCTGTATGCCTTTAGGGTGCATCCGTAATCGTGAAGATGCACGCCGGTAATTTTGGATATGAGCCAGTTGGCAATCATTGAGGGAAGCCTTCTTGATAAAAATGGGTCCTTTCGGTCCTTTCTCCACCCGCTTACCACATGATAGCCTTCCTTTAATTTTTCCAGCAGTATTGGAATGTCCTCGGGGTCGTTTTGTAGGTCTGCGTCCAAGGTGATGATCACATCTCCCTTTGCGTGTTCAAAACCCGCAGACATGGCGGCGGTCTGTCCGTAGTTCCTTTTGAACCTTATTACTTTTAGCCGGCTGTCCTTCTCCGCCAGTTGTTTTAGCCTTTGATAGGTACCATCGGTGGAGCCATCATCCACAAAGATGATCTCGTAATCCTCTCCTAAGCTATCCAGAACCTTCTTGAGCTTTTCGTAAAGGATGGGAACGTTTTCCTCTTCATTATAGGCGGGGATAACCACCGAGAGCATGCTAATAGTTTATCAGATGTATACTCCCTGCCCTTCCACTATTACCCTTATTAGCTTTCCCTTCTCTTCTATGTCCTTTACTCTGTAATCATAAAAGTTTATCTTTGAGAACTCCTCTAAGCTCAGCCTCTTTTCTGCGATGTATCTCAAAAGGTATGCCCTGTGGGGTTGAGGGTTGATAACTTTCTGCCCTTTTTTGTAAAAGAAAAACCTCACTATCTTATGGACAGTTCTAAAGTCCAACAGTCCTTCCTCCTGCCTTCCCACAAGGGGGAGCACCACTTGGTCTTTGAAAAGCTCCCTTGAGGTCTGTTTTAGGGATTCCTTCCACAAGTCTTTTAGCTTTGAACCTTTACAGTTGTCCTCCCAAGAGTGCTCTGCATAGGGAATGGGCGTATCCACCTTTAACAGCCCAAAGAGGGGAGAAAGAACCACCGAGCTCTCCACTATAAACTCCTGCACTGGTGGAGGCAAAACCCAAAACTCCAAGCTTTCCCAAAACCTTCCCTTTAGCCTTCTCCAAAGGGGCAAAGGCTCATCCATGTTAATGCCAAGGCAGTTTATAACCTCTACCCTTTTTGAATTGAGTTTTTCAAAGGGATAGACCTCCAAACCAACGTGGTATTTTTCCCTGAGCTTTATCTTTGACTGCCTTTTGGACCAAGGAAGGATAAACCGCACAAAAGTTATTTTAACATCTTCTCCCGCGATTTTTCTCCACTGATAGCTCAGTATGGAGGCTTAAAATAAAAAACACTATGAAAGCACTTCTTATAAAACTCCTTACCCTTTTGGGTTTTGTGGAAGCGGGGAACCTAATTCAGGAGGGACAGCCTGCGTACAATTTTAATCTCTTAAACGAGGAGGGCAAACCGGTTCAACTTTCCCAGTACAGAGGTAAATGGGTAGTGCTTTACTTTTATCCAAAGGCAGACACTCCCGGATGCACCGCGCAAGGCAAAGAGTATTCAAGGCTCTATGACAAGTTCCTTTCCAACAACGCGGTAGTGTTCGGCGTAAGCACCGACGACGTGCCCACTATAAAGAGGTTCAAAGAAAAATACAACTTTAGACATAGCTTACTTTCGGACCCAAAAGGCGAAGTAGCCAAAGCTTACGGAGTTAAGTTATTTTTGGGTATGTGCTCAAGGGATACGGTTTTAATAAACCCGGAGGGAAAGGTGGAGAAAATTTACAGGGGCGTTGACCCAAAGGGAGACCCAAACCAAGTGCTTAGCTACATTACATCAAAGGCTAAAAACTATTGAATGCCAGAGGTACTTTCAAAAATCCCTTCCTTTTTTTGAATACCCCCTTTACGGTTTGACAAATGCAAATTATTTGCATATAATACTTTTTATAAAAAGGAGGTAAAAAATGGACATTGGTGGCACAAAGGATTTTGAGTTCAACATCAGGGACCCGAAGTTTCTGGACGAGCAAGCCCTCTGGGAGGAGGCAAAAAGAGTATATTCAAAGTGTAAGGATTGTAGGATGTGCGTTACCTACTGTCCCTCTTTCCCAGCCCTGTTTGATGCGGTGGACCGGCACGATGATGATGTAGAAAAGCTGAGCAAAGAGGAGTTAGCCCTTCCTTTGGAGCTGTGCTTTCACTGTAAGCAGTGCTACTTTAAGTGCCCTTACACTCCGCCCCACGAGTGGCGCATAGACTTCCCTCACCTTTCTTTGAGGTATAAGGTGTGGAAGTTCAAAAACAAAGGAGCCAAGCTAACAGACAGACTTATGGTAAATACAGATTTAGTGGGCAAGCTTTCGGTGCCCTTTGCTGGCATAGTAAATAAGCTAAACAACACAAAGCCCGTAAGGGTGATCCTAGAGAACTTTATGGGCATAGACAGGAGGGCAAAACTGCCACCCATAAACTCTCAAACCTTGGTAGATTGGTACAAAGAAAACAGAAAGCCCGTCAAAGGTGAAAACGGAAAAATTGCCCTCTTTAGCACCTGTCTTTTTAACTATAACTACTTGGAAAAGGGCATAGCACTGCTGCGAGTCTTAGAAAAGAACGACCTTTGGGTGGAAATTCCAGAAGTTCAATGCTGTGGCATTCCCTTCTTTGACGTGGGAGACATAGACATGGCCATAGAAAAGGCAAAGCACAACGTCAAGGTTCTAAAGTCCTACGTATCTGCAGGTTATGACATAGTAGTGCCCGTGCCCACCTGTGCTCTGCAGATAAAGTACGAGTACCCACTGTTTTTGCCCGATGACCCCGACGTCAAGCTGGTTTCCGAGAAGGTTTTTGATGTGCACGAGTACCTTTGGAAGCTAAAGGAAAAGGGAAGACTAAACCAAGACTTTAGGATCTCCATGGGCAACATAGCCTACCACATTCCTTGCCACCTCAAATCTCTGAACGTGGGCTACAAGGCTGCGGCACTTATGAGGTTAATCCCCAACACCAAGGTTAGGCTCATTGAAAGATGCTCTGGACACGACGGCACCTTTGGTGTAAAAAAGCAGACCTTTGACATGGCATACAAGGTAGGCTCCAAGCTCTTTGAGGAAATAATCAGCGCAAAGGCAGACCTTGTGGTGTCCGATTGCCCCCTCGCCAGCAACCAAATAGAGATGGCAACGGGCATAAAGGTATTGCACCCTATAGAGGTTTTATACAGGGCTTATAATTTTTGAACCATGCTTAGGATAGTTCTAAACGGTAAAGAGTACGAAGTGGAAGAGGGTAAAAAGCTTGGAGATTTCTTTAAAGAGGTGGGAATAGAGGGTGCCCTTGGCGCCAAACTGGGCGGTAAAATAATTGACCTTCAGACACCCATAAGGGAGTCTGGAGAGCTCGTGCCTATATACAAAGAGGACCCAGAGAGCTTGGAGATCATGCGCCACTCCCTTTCTCACATAATGGCCCAAGCCCTAAAGGAGATATACGGTAAGGAGGTGGTCCATCTTGGAGTGGGACCCACCACGGAGGAAGGTTTCTACTACGACGTGGAGGTAGAAGGAACAAGGATCAGAGAGGAGGACCTGCCCAAGATAGAACAGAAGATGAAGGAGATCATAGAGAGGAACTATCCTATTCTGAGGAGGGAGCTGGACAGGGATTCTGCCATTAGACTCTTTGAACAGTTAAAGGAACATTACAAGCTTGACATAATCAGGCGTATAGACCCTCACGATGTTATATCCGTCTATGAGCAGGGGGACTTTGTAGACCTTTGCAGGGGTCCCCATGTGCCCTCCACCGGTATGGTGGGTGCCTTTAAGCTAACTCACATAGCGGGAGCCTACTGGCAAGGAGATCCTTCCAAGCCTATGCTTCAAAGAATTTACGGCGTAGCTTACTGGGACACAAAGGAGCTTGAAGAGAGGCTGAAGTTCTACGAAGAGGTAAAGAAAAGGGACCACAGAAAACTGGGCGCAGAGTTGGAGATGTTCCTCATAGACGAAGACATAGGGGGAGGTTTGGTGCTCTGGCTTCCAAAGGGTGGGATATACAGAAAAGTTTTGGAGGACTTTTGGAAGGAAGAACACTTAAAGAGGGGCTATCAACTGGTTTATACACCCCATGTGGGAAAGGCAAAACTATGGCAAACCAGCGGGCACTTAGAGTATTACCGCCAGAACATGTATCCACCCATGGAGATGGAGCAGGAGGAATACTTTGTTAAACCTATGAACTGTCCTTTCCATGTGGCCATCTACAAGAGCAAGGTAAGGAGCTACAAAGAACTACCTCTGAAGTTGGCAGAGCTTGGCACTGTTTACAGATACGAGCTCTCCGGAGTTCTGCACGGACTAATGAGGGTAAGGGGCTTTACCCAAGACGACGCCCACATAATATGCACACCCGAGCAGGTAGATGATGTCATCCTTGAAACCTTGGACTTTGCGGTGCAGATGTTAAAAACCTTCGGCTTTGAGGACTTTAAGGTTTATATATCCACAAGACCACCCCTTTACATCGGCTCCGAAGAGCAGTGGGAAAAGGCAGAGAATGCCCTCAAAAAGGCGGTAGAAACCCTAAACCTAAGCTACGAGATAGACGAGGGTGGTGGTGCCTTTTACGGTCCCAAGATAGACGTAAAGATCAAGGATGCCATAGGTAGGTTCTGGCAGTGTTCTACCATTCAGTTTGACTTTAACCTGCCAGAGCGCTTTGACATGGAGTACGTAGGTCCAGACAACAAAAGACACATACCATACATGATCCACCGGGCGATCTTTGGGTCAATAGAAAGGTTCACCGGTGTTCTTTTGGAGCACTATGCAGGGCTCCTGCCCTTCTGGCTCGCACCCGTCCAAGCAAGGGTTATCCCAGTATCTGAAAAACATATACCTTATGCAACCGAACTTAAGAATTTCCTAACAGAAAGGCACTTCAGAGTGGAAGTGGACGACAGAAAGGAACGACTCTCCGCCAAAATAAGGACTGCGGAGTTGCAAAAAGTCCCCTACATCCTTGTGGTGGGAGATAGAGAAGTGGAAAGCAAAACCGTCTCCGTAAGGTCAAAAAAGGAAGGAGATTTAGGAACTAAAACTTGGGAAGAGCTGGTGGAATTTTTCACAGAACTTGTCCAAAAGAAAGTGTGTTAATATCTTTAGTAAAACTTGAAAAGGAGAGTGTCATGGAAGAACAAACCTATGCAGTACCTTTTGCATTGGTAGGCTTTTTCCTAACCTCCAAGCCCATTGAGGAGAGCATCAGAAACGATGTGACTCCGGAGGAGCTGGAAAAGCTTCAGGAGATCATAAGCAGGCTACTCTTTACGGAAGGTGTCCAAGTTGCCCTCTATCCATCGGTTGTTCCACCGGATCAAGCGGAAGAGGCGGTAGATGAGCTTGAAGATATGATCTTTGGAGAGGAAGAATGACCAAGCTGATCCTGTGCGGAGCCCTCGGGAGAATGGGCAGGGCGATCCTAAAGGCCTCCCTTGAGTATTCAGACCTGCAGGTAGTTGCGGGCGTTGAGCACCCCGACTGCGTCAGAGGGCAAAGCTTAGGAGAAGCGGTGGGTATGGAAGAGTTCAAGTTTGCACCGCTCACCTCCAACTTGGAGGACGTTTTACCCCTTGGAGATGTGGTAGTGGATTTTACGGGGAATACTCTCTCTGCTTTAGCCCATGCCAAACTGTCTGCCTATGCGGGTAAGGGAGTGGTCATAGGCACCACTGGCTTTAGCCCACAGCAGGTGGAGGAACTAAAAGAGCTTTCAGCGTATGCCCCCATTCTTCTCTCTCCCAACATGAGCTTGGGAGTCAATCTTCTCTTTAGGTTGGCAGAGATAGCGGTTAAAGCCCTAAAGGACAAGGGTTTTGACGTGGAAATTTTAGAGATCCATCACCGATTTAAAAAGGACGCACCAAGCGGAACCGCCCTAAAGCTTCTGGAAATAGTAGCTAACGCCTTGGGCAAAGACCCCTCTCAGGTGGGAAAGTTTGGAAGGGAGGGCATAGACCCAAAGGGCGAGGAGATAGGCGTTATGTCTTTGAGGGGTGGAGATGTGGTAGGAGAGCATACTCTGTATCTTTTGGGCTTTGGAGAGAGGATAGAGCTTACCCACCGGGCAGTCTCCAGGGACATATTTGCCAAGGGCACCTTGGAAGCTTGCCGGTGGATCAAGGGAAAACCTCCCGGTTTTTACAGCATGTTTGATGTGCTTGGGATATGAGCTTTTATGAAACCATAGATGACATCACCGCAGACGCGGGCATAAGGGTAAGGGCAAAGAGCTTGGAGGAACTATTCTGCAAAGCCATCCTTGCCACCTTTAACGAGATCACAGACATAAAAGAGGTTAGCAAAGACAAAAAAGTGGAGTTGGAGGTTCAAGGAGAACTACCCTACCTCTTGGCAGACGTCATAAACCAGCTTTTGGTCTTGCACGAAAAGGAAAAATTGATAATAAACCACTGTGAAAGTGTGGAGTTTAAAGAGGATGGTGTTAAACTACTGCTAAAGGGCGGTACCTTTGACCCAGAAAGGCATCCCTCAAAGCTCGTCATAAAGGCAGCCACCTATCACAGGCTCAAGGTGGAAAAGTTGGAGGACGGCTATTTGGCGGAGGTGATCTTTGATATATGAGGCTAAAGGTTTACGCAGAACTTACAAAGTTTGAACACACTATATTTGCCCTTCCCTTCTTACTGGCAGGCATAGTTCTGTTGGTTGAGGATTTTCCATCCCCTTGGAAGCTCTTTTGGGTGCTTGTTGCCTTTGTGTCCGCAAGGACGTTGGGTATGTCCCTCAACAGGCTTATTGACCTTCCCATAGACCAGCTAAACCCAAGAACAAAGGATTGGGTTCATGCAAGGGGTGAGATCTCTCAAGAAGACATCAAAAAACTTGTTCTAGTATCTGGGGGTGTATTCCTCCTTTCCTGCCTTATGATAAACCTGCTTACCTTCCTGTTGGCTCCTTTGGTGGTTTTTCTCCTTTGGTTTTATCCTTACGCCAAGCGGATCACCTACTATCCACACCTGGTGCTTGGCTTGGTTTACTTTTTGATCCCCCTTGCGGTGGATATTGCCTTTAATGAAAGCATATCAAAAACCGCCTTGCTTTTGGGTATAGGGATGGCTTTTTGGGTGGCGGGGTTTGATGTGCTGTATGCCCTCCAAGACTATGAGTTTGACAAGACGCACAATCTAAAGTCCATCCCTGTAAAGTATGGCATTGGGGGAGCCCTAAAGATCTCCAGGCTCTTTCATGCTATAACCTTTCTTTCCCTCTTAGCCTTACTCTTTGTGGTGGATTTCTTGGGTCCCATTTACCTTTTGGGACTTTTGGTACTCGGTCTATTTCTTGTGTATGAACACAGTCTAATAAAGGAGCACGACCTTTCTAAGATAAACAAAGCATTCTTTACAGTAAACGGGTATGTGAGCGTAGTGTACTTTCTTACCGTTCTTTTGGATAGGTTGATTTAAAAAATTGCTTATAATAATTTTCCCATGGGTGAAATGGAGAAGTTTGAAAACCTATTAGAAGAAAAGCTTGTGCCAAACAGAATTTTAAGGAAGGGGGAGGTGGTAAGGGGAAGGATCGTCAAAATAGACGATAGGACTGCATACATTGACGTGGGTTATAAGGTAGAGGCAATAATGCCCAGGGAGGAACTACCGCCACAAACCAAGGAGGGGGACGAAATAAAGGGCATCTTGGTTAAATTTTCAGGTGGTGTGCCCGTTCTGTCTTTCCAAAGGTATCTCAAGGAGAGGCTCTATGGCTTTTTAAAGTCTGCCCAAGAAAAAGGTAAGTTTGTAGAGGGTAGAGTAGAGGAGATTTTAGATGACGCGTATGTGGTTAATATCAGTGGTCTAAAGGCAATCCTGCCTAAATCTGAAGCCCGACAAGGACTGAGAAAGAATTCAAGAGTAGTAGCAAAGATAAAGGAACTTTCAGACACAAAGGAAGGTCTAAAGATCGTTCTAACTGAAAAGGATTTTATAGAGTTGATCAAAAAGAGAAAGAAGGAGAGAATCCTCAAGCAGTTAAAGGTGGGAGATGTCATAGAAGGTAGAGTTATCAAAATAGACCCAGAGAAAGGGGTTACACTGCTGATAAAGAATGCGCTAAGGGCATTCTTGCCAAAGGAAGAACTTTCTTGGGGTAGGGACAAAAATCCCTACAACTACACAGAGGTAGGCGAAAGACTCAAGGTCAAGGTTAAAAGAATACCCAAGGATGGTGAGTTTATCTTTGTGAGCCTTAGGGAGCTAAAGCCCAACCCCTGGGAAAAGGCAAAGGAAGTTATAAGCAAAGGCAAAGTTATGTCCGGCAAGGTGGTGGATATAACAGAAAAGGGAGTTATAGTGGAACTCTTTGAAGGTTTGGAGGGTTTTGTGCCCAAGGACGAGGTTTCATATGATGGCAGTATGCCAAAGAAGTGGGAAAATGTTAACGTAAAAGTTCTTGAGTTTAACCCAAAAGCCCAAAAGCTCATTCTTAGTATAAAGGAAACACTTCCAAAGCCCTGGGAGGAGTATATCAAAAATCATCCCGTGGGAAGCAAAGTTAAAGGAATTGTCCAAAGGTTTGAAAAAGCGTCAGCTATAGTAGATTTAGGCGATGTAAAGGGAATCATTCACAGGAGCGACCTTTCTTGGGGAAGACCTAAAAGGGTGGAGGACGTTCTCACAATAGGAGAAGAGAGAGAGTTTGTGGTCCTTGGTTTGGAGGGTAAATTTGTAAAGCTTGGGCTAAAGCAACTGCAAGAAAATCCTTGGGAACTCTTCCTCAAAAAGTATAAGGTGGGAGATAGGGTTAAACTAAAGGTCGTTTCTGTGCATCCCTTTGGAGCATTTTTGGAGTTTCCCGAAGGAGTAGAAGGGTTGTTGCCTGTTTCTGAAATGGATAATGCGAAGGATATAAAGGTCGGAGATGAAGTTGAAGTACGCATCATTGATATAGTTCCACACTCAAAGGTAACTCTAAGTGCAAAGGAAGAAACCAAGGTAGAAGACATAGTTAGCGAAGGAGGAGAGAGCGGTTTTACTCTGGGAGAACTTCTGAAGAAGAAGCTGAAGCTGTGAGATGATTAAAAGGGATATAATTCAAAGGTGTCACGAGAAGTGCTCTGATTTTTCCAAGTCTTTGACCGAGAAGGTATTGAACTTTATTCTTGAGGAAATTGCCCTGAGCTTAAGTAGAGGTGAGAAGGTTAAGCTTTCTGGCTTTGGTACGTGGAGTGTAAAAAAGACAGGTAAAAAGGTTGGCGTTAAGTTCAAGCCCAGCAAAAAGCTTCTGTACTATTTGAACACCACCAACTTAGATGCTAAAATTAATAGATAACGGGGTGTGGCGCAGGAGGAAGCGCGCTGGCATGGGGGGCCAGAGGTCACGGGTTCAAGTCCCGTCACCCCGATTTTAAACTAAAAAGGAGTCAAAATGGCCTTTGAACTGGAAGAGCACGTTGAAGCTTTAACTCTTAGAGTTTTTCTCAAGTCCCTTGAGCTGTTAGGTGGTACGCAAAAATTGGTCCAAACACGGGCAACTGGTTGGCTATCTTCCCTACTTTTAGCTTCCTACACGGTAGTGCTAAAAGAGGAATACCTCAAATCCGAGCAGGAGATCGCCCAAAGGCTAAGAATAACCCCTCAAACGGTAAAAAACATCCTCCGGTCTGAGCCCTTGGTTGATAATTTGGAGGAGCTTTTTGAAAATGAAGGTAAAGACCTTAACATACATACCGCCGGTGGCATAGCCAAGCTCGCTTACAGATTAGTAAAAGACCAAAAGGACCATACAGGTCTTTGTTTGGAATTTTCAAGGAGAACTGCAGGAGCCTTGGATATAGCCTGGGCTAAAATCCTCCTTAGAAGGCTTGAGGAGAAAGATTTTCCCGTTCAATCTGCACAACATCTAAAGGACAAGCTTGGAAAGGTTTGGCTAAGTGGTAGGTCTGCCCAAGAGGTCCTTGAAGAACTTGATTATCCCATCCATACACCCATTGAGCTCATAGAAAAGATAAAAGAAAACCTGCGTATGTATGGCCTTGAATGAAGTATGTTGGTTATCTGGTTTTGGTTCTTCTTTTTATTTATTTTGTCTTTGTCAAACCTTTTCTGCTTTTGCATAGAATTGAGTTTGAAGTAAAAGAGCCAAAAATAAATCTCAAGGAAAAAAGCTTTGAGATAGGAGAGTTTTGGGTTCTTTTGCCCAACTTTAGAGGTGAAACATTCTTTCTAAGGGTGGAGGGACTTGCCCTTTACAAAGATACTTTGAAGCTAAGGGAGCTTTCGCTGATAAGTGTTTCCTCAAAGATATCGGAAAAACCCTCTGAATACGATTTTAGCGACCTTGCGAGGAGATTGAATAAGATAAACATACACCTGCAAAGGGCTTACATTTCAATGAATTCGGTGCCCCATTCAGAGAGCACAACCCTTTTTGTAGGGAAAGCCCACAAAGAGGGCACTAAAATTTGGGCTGAAGAGCCAACAGTTGCCTACTATATCCATGGGCAGAAAATCACAAGGATAGAAGTTTTTGTTGAGAGCGCCCAACTAAAGGGTCCTATCTTGGAGGTTCTCTCCTCAAAGGTTCTCGGAGAGAATTATTCCTTTGAACTAAAGGGCCGTTGGAAGGGTAAAGAGGGAACCTTTGAAGCAGTGGGCTATGTGGATAGAATAACCGCCGGAAACCTTTACACTGAACCCATAAGGGTAGAAGCTAAAGGTTGGTTGGATTACAAAAACATTCAGGTAGATATGCAGTTACAAACGGATGACCTTGTGATAAAAGAAAAACACTTTGGCAGAGTAACAGGGAGAGGAGAATACCGCTACAGATGGAGGAGAGAAAACCTGTTTTCTACCAGTCTTGAGGGTAAAAATCTTAGTGGAAGGCTTGAGTATGACCTGAATAGAAGGACATTAAAGCTTGACTTTTCCGAGCTTGTCTTTGATGAAAAACTGCTTGGTGTAAAACAAGGTTTGAGGGGCTTCTTTGCGGGCAGAATGTTTGCAGACTTTAACAAAAAAACCTTAAGCTTAGAGGGAAATGTTAAAGACATAATCTTTCAAGACATCCAGATAAATACCGCAAGCCTGAGCTTGGGGCTTGATTACAAGGAAAAGTCAAAGGGGGAAGTTTCCTTTGCTTCCGACGTGCTTGAGCTAAAAGGTAGGTTCTACGGGAAGGACTTTTGGGGTCAGCTAAAGGTAAATGGGCTACCCTATCAAAAAGGAAATGTAAAGGCAAGGGTCTTTTATGAGGGCTATATTTCCTACGTGGCGGGAAATCCAGAGAGCACGGGGAAGGGCTATCTTTCTGACCTTTACATATACGACAGGTTCATAGGAAGGTCTGACTTTGATCTTAACCTCAAAGGGCAGGATTTTCTGGTCAGCGGAGAGGGTAAGGGTTTTAAGCTGAGCGCCTCAGGAAATATAAAAGACGAAAGCGTAAAGGGTGTTTTAACCTTTACAGGCTTTAACTTTCAAGAGAGGGGTATAGAGCTCTCAAACCTTGTGGGGCAGGTTTCTTTTGGAGCTATTGATAAAAAGGTACAGGCAGAAGGTAGGTTGGAGGGCAAGTTAAGTCAGGAAAAGGTACAGGCACTTGCAAACATGGAATTTAACATAAAACTCCTTGAAGGAAGGCCCGAGGGAGAGTTTAAAAGCGTATTGAAGAACGTAAAGCTCGGAGACCTTGAGTTTAAAAACGGTCTCTTGGTGGGAAGTGTAAAGGACCAAAAGCTCATACTAACCTACAGTTTGGAAGAAAAACTCAAGGGTTCGGGCATCTTTTCCCTCTCAGATTATACCTTTAACACAGAAGGCAGGTGGGAAGGGGAGCTAAAGGGAAGTTTTTTAATGCTCTCCTATAGACTCCAAAGCTGTTCAAAGACCGCTTGCAAGGGCGAGCTTTCGGGAAGCGCAAAGTTCAAAGACATAACAATACCCATAAACGCCAGGTTTGATTACGAAGGAGAAATGCTGAGGGCAAACGTCAAAGGGTTTGACCTTCAAAGGGGTCCCATAAAGGTAAGGGTAGGAGGTCTACGTTTGGAGGAGGGCAAAATCTTCTTTAGTGGTGGAAGTGTAAGCTTAAACTCGGAAGAGTTGTTGAAGCTATCGCAAGCTGAAGGCTTCTATGACTTAAAAAAAGAGGGCTTTGAAATACCCAACATAAAAATACAGCGCTATGCAGAGGGCAACGCCAAAATTTCTTACAGCAAAACGGAAGGCTTTAATCTCAATTCAGAGGGTCATATAAACTTAGAAAAAACATCCGCACTCTTTAGAAGTAGAGCTCAAACTTCACTTGTAGGCAACCTATACTATTATCTGAACATAGACAAAAAGGGTGTCAATTTAGTCTTGTTATCAAAGGAACCGATAGAACTGAGGTCTAGGTATATAGGTCTTCCGATGAGAGGGGAAGCTTACTTTTACGGGGATGGAAAGGTCTTTAAAGGTTCAATGAACTTTTTGGGAAACGGTTCTTCTTTGACCGCGGAAGCGGAGGGAACAGACAAAGAGTTGCAGGTAAAATTCAACGTAAACAGAGTTCCTGTGGTATATAGGGATGAAAATTTAAGGGGTAGCCTATTTTTGAGGGGAAAGGGTGCTATAATCACAGACTACAAAAAGGTTAAAATATCCTCTGACCTAAGCATAGCGGGCACTGTAGAAGTGCGAAGTTTTCCAAAGGCAAAACAGGCAAAAAGGGAGGAAACTCCGCTTACAATAGACCTAAAGGTCTCTTCTTATGAGCCTCTCAGGGTATACTTGCCAGAGGGATACATATACAGCTCTCTGGAGGGTTACGCAAAGGGCAAGTTGGATGACCTTGAGTATAAGTTCAGGTTTTCACTTTCTGGGGGAGAGTTAAAGTATTTCAACAAGAAGTTCTATGTAAAGTCTGGCTTTTTTGAGCTTGATAAAAAGAGCAAAAACATAGACCTAACCATAGCATCGTCCTTGCCCGATTATGTGATCCTCATAAACCTAAAGGGAGATCCCGAGTATCCTAAGGTCCTGCTCAGCTCTGAACCGCCCAAGGAAACAAGAAAAATAATAACAGACCTTGTGTTGGGTGGAGGAGAAGCTCAGGGAATTATATCCCTCGGAGATATTTTAGCTTCTCAGATCCCACAGATAGGAGGACTCACAAAAGGCTTAGAGAAAACCTTGGGCACCGAGTTAAACATATCCGTATCGCCTCAACTCGGTAGCTCCGGCGAGGTGGGAGTTTCCACAAAGGTTTCTAAGGACATAACAGATAGGTTTTCCATAGAGTATCAGCAGAGTACTCTGAAAGACCCAAAGGAGAGCTATGTGGGAGGCAGTGCAAGAATCACCGGTGGGACTTCGGTGGGAGGAAGGATAAACTCAGACAGCTCAAAGGAAGTTAGATTAAGGGTCAGGGGCAAGTTTAACTTTTGATAGGGTTTTCATGTAGAAAAAAAGATAGTCCAAGAAGGAAAGAGAGATCAAAACATAAGCAGGATAGAGAAGGAGTTCTAACTTAAAGAGGGCATACAGGGGAACGGCAAGGGATATATAGGCTGTGGTAAGCTTGCCCAACGTTCTTGCCTTGGGGACAAACCCTTTGGTCAAGTATATGTGCCCTCCACCAAGGAGTATAAAAAGGTCTCTAAAGAGCAAAGAAAACAGGAGGGAGGGCTCTATCATCTGAAATCTATAAGTGAAAACATAGAGGGCTATTAGCAGTAAGGTTTTATCCGCCATAGGGTCCAAGACCTTTCCCAAGTCCGTCTCCTGCTTTAGCCTTCTTGCCAGAAAACCATCCAAGGCATCCGTTAGGGCAAGAAGTATAAACAGTGCAATAACTTGGGGAAACTCCAAAAATAGCATAAGGGGGCTGAGCAGTAAGCGGGTAAGTGATACGAGGTTTGGCAGGTTCATCACTTCAGAAAAAGCCAAAGTCAGTTGCACCACCTTGGGAGAGCATTCCTCTCCTTAAAAGCTCCGTCTCTTCCAGTTTGATCAACATCTCCGGCATCACACCCATAGGGCAAATTAGGGAGCAGTTCTTACAGTGGGTGCAAAGGTTGATGTGGGCATCTTTGAGAAGAAGGAGCCTTTCCTCCGCCTTTGAGTGCCTTCTGTCTTGGAGTAGCTTATAGGCTCGGGAGAAAGCCATTGGACCTCCAAAGTCTGAGTTGCTAACAAAGATGGGACAACTGCTATCACACAAACCGCAGGCAATACAATCAAAACTCTTTAAAAGAAATGGGCTCATCTCAAGCTTTTGAAGGTTCTCTTGGAGGGGTTCATACCATACCTTTAGCTTTTTGATACGTTCTATTAGGGTTCCATGCTCCACCACCAAATCCTTAACGGGTTGCATGTTGTCAAGGGGCTCCACCAAAACCTCCTCTCCCAGGTCTTTTATGGCGGTTTTGCATGCAAGGATGGGCTTTTGGTTTGCCTTTACTCCACAGGTCCCGCATATACCAGCCCTGCACATACTCCTAAAGGAGATGGTTGGGTCATACTCCTCTTTGATGTAAAAGAGGGCATCCAAGAGGGTTTGCCCAGGCTCTGTAGGAACAACAAACTCCTTTATGACAAAATCATGGTCCCTGTAGAGTTTTAGTTTTACCAGCATGAAGATAAATTTAGGCTAGGGGATGGGTTTTAGTATTCTTATTTCGCCCCTTGCGATTTCCAGATAGCCCTCCCTCTCCAGTTCTTTCAAAAGCCTTGAGACCACCTCCCGGGCAGTGCCAATATCCCTTGCGATCTCTTCATGGGTAGCCTTAATCACATTGCCTTTAGCGTTGTTTTTTATGTATTCCACCAGCCTCCGGTCTACCCTTTTGGATATTAGCTCGTTAAGAACAAGAAAAAGCCCATATACATTCTTCACCACCATATCTAAAACAAAGTTCCTCCAGTAGGAGTATTTCTCAAAAAGGTAGTTGGCTTTTTCTGCGGGAATCACATAACCAAGCACATCCTCCTCACAGACCGCATAGGCAGGATAGGGGGTTTTCTTTAAAACCGAGAGGTTTGTAAGTATGCAGGTCTCACCCTTGCCAATTCTGTATAGAAAGATCTCCCTACCGTTCTCTGCGGTGAAATATACCTTAACGCTTCCCTCCAAAACTATAGGCACTAACTCACACACCGCACCCGGGTAGCCTATCATAGTTCCCTTTTTTAGACTGACCGGTTGGGAGAAGGAAATCAAATCTTCCTTAAAGCTTTTCTCCGCGTAAGGGAAGAGATTTTCTAAAGTGAGTTCTTTCATTAAGGATAAAATATAGGCCCCCCCGAGGGGACCTGGCAAGTGGCTTTATTCATTTTTCCACGATTACCGACTTGAGGGGAGCTACCGCTTGAAGGAACTCCTGCTGTTCTCTGGCGGGAACTTTGAACTTATCCAAAACCTCCTTGGTGATCTTCACGAACCTATCCCAGTCTTCCTCCGTTATGCCCAAACCCTCGTGAGCGGTTTTCATATCCCTTCCTGTGTATATACAGGGTCCTCCTGTGGCGGAGCAGACGAAGTCAGTAAGATGGGCTATTAGTCTTCTTTTGCTATCGTTGCTAAGCCCCTTAAAGTACACTCCCAGCTTCTTGTCCGTTACGAGCCTAACCGCCAGCTCATTAACCACTGCGGATATGGCATCGTAGCCGCCGAGCCTTTCATACAGGCTCTTTTCCTTAGCGTGTACATATACGGGTGCGGACAGCATACCCGCCAAAAGCAAGCCAGAAAGTAAAGCTTTCTTCATGGCAACACCTCCCAAAAAGATTTGCTTTTTATGTTAGGGCTTTTGGGCTTTTTGTTCAGTGATTAAATCACTTTGAACCTTAATATTAAAAAACATGGAACTAAACTTGAAAATTGCCCTCCCCGGAGGGCGGGTTGAAAGGATAAAAGCGGACTTTCCTTACGAGGGTTCCCCCGTAGGCTTTAGGGTTCTGGTGGAAGGAAAAACTGGGCTTGTGGTGGGCCTTTCTGATGATGGACAGGTCAAGGAAGTAGTATTTCCTGACAAGGTACCTCTGACTTCCGAAAAGAACCTCTCAGCCCTAAAGGACACCGCCATGCTCTATGGCTTAATACCTTGGCTGTTGTTATGGGAACTTTTGCCCGCTGAGTGGAACTGGAAAAAGGAGAGGTTTCTTATGGTCCCTCTTTCCTCCTTTGTAGGCTTGGACCAAAGGACCAAACGGTTTTTAGATTGGGTGGCAAAAAACAAAAGGGTAAAGGAGGAAACAGCCAAGAAAAAATTTGGATGGCAGTTTGTGAGGCTTTTATTGGAAAAGGGCTTTTTGAAGGTGGTGGAAGATTGGTCTGCGGTAAATGTGGAGGTGGAGCTTTTTAACCTTAACCTTCCCTTTGATGTTGCCCTTTCTAAGCTAAAAAAGACCAAAAACTACGCAGAAAGGGTAAGACTGCTCAGCTACCTCAGGGAGAGGCTGTACGCCACAAGGGAGGAGCTCAAAGAAGAAGGTTTCTCCTCCAAAGACCTACAGTTTTTGGTCTCCAAGGGTATAGTCAAAGTGGAAAAGGAGTTGATGCAGAACTTTGCCTTTAGCCCAAAGAGCCAGCTAAGGCAGAGTAGCATATCCTTGATAAAAAGCATACAAAAGCCAGTGCTCGTGGTGGGAAGCCTTTCAAGGCTTTTAGAACACCTTGTCCTTTTGGTGGAGTCCGCCCTAAGTAAAAACAAGAGCCTTCCCATATTTTGTTTTCAAAACTCCACGCTTCTTTACCTTATGAGAGAACTAAAGCCCCTTTTTGGAGATCGGGTGGTTTCTCTCTCTTCCTTTGACAGCCCAAGACAGTTTGTGAAAAACTGGTTTTTGGCACAGGAGGAGGGAAGGGTGATCCTGAGCTCAAGGCTCGGGCTTTTGGTGCCCTTTAAGGAGCCCTTTGCCTTTGTGTTATTTGAAGACCAAAATACAAAGCTATACAACGGAATAGACCTTAGGAACTACCTTTTCCACCTTTACAGATATTACGGTTCTCAGTTTTTTTACTACACCACAAGCCTTGGAGTGGATACCTACCAAAAGGCGAAGATTGGTGCTTGGCAGTTGGAAAAACTTGGCTACTCCGCAAATGTGAAAATCCTAAAAAGAAAGCCGGAGGAAGTTTTTTCCCAAGAGCTCCTTTCAAAGTTAGAGGACAACTCACTCCTTTTGATCAGAAAAACGGGCTACTCTTATGCGTACTGTCCCAGGTGTCAGTTTTTGGCAGAATGCCCCCAGTGTGGCACCTTTTTGACTTTAAGTAAAAGCCAAAACAGTCTTTTTTGCACTCGTTGCAAATGGTATGGTCCTCCCACTTGTCCCCAATGCGAGGGTCCTGTGGTTCCCCAAGGCTTTGGTGTGGAGAGGACGGTGGAGGAGCTGGAAAAATACGGACTTGTAAAAGAAAGCTTGCACTTTGACACTAAGCCTTCTCTCTCGGGCACCTACAAAAAGGTCTTTTTGGTTCATGGAGATAACCTACTTTCCCTTCCTAACTTTAACGCAGAGGAGGAGTTTTACAAGTATGTGCACAGGGCATGGGCAATGGCGGAGCAGGAGTTTTATTTGCAAACCTTTCTGGAAGAGGAGCTGGTGGAAAGGTACCTAAGGGATGACTTTCTGGAGGAAGAGCTGGAAAGAAGAAGGGAAGAAAACCTACCTCCCTTCACAAAGCTTATCTTGGCGGTCTTTCCCAAAGACAGAGAAAAGGTTCTGAGGGAACTACCCTTTGCAAAAACCCGGACATATGGCAATCTGCTGGAGGTTTTTCTAAAAGTGGAGCCAAAGCGTTTGAGGGAATTTTTGCCAAAGCTTCTTAGCCTCAACCCCCTAAAGCTGGAGTTGTGGTAAAAATTGCCCCCTCTTTATCTACCTTCAAGGATAAATACTTTGCAGATATGCCCGCCTCTTGAAAGGCTAAGACCATGGCACTTCCTACCTTGTCCTCCCCCTCAAGGCAAAGGCTGGCTATGGTGGGACCAGCCCCACTTAGAAAGACCGCAAGGGCACCCTCAGAGTATGCGCTCTCTAAAACCCTATCAAAGTTTGGAATTAGGGACTTCCTGTAGGGTTGATGAAGCCTGTCCTTTACTGCGGACCTTAGGGCTTGATAGTCCCTTTTGCAAAGGCTTGCCACCAAAAGGCTCGCCCTTTGTATGTTATAGACTGCGTCCTTCAAAGAAACTTCCTGCCTTAATACCTCCCGTGCCTTCTTTGTGGAAAGCTCAAAGTCTGGAATGCAAACCACCACCTTTAGTTCCTCCGGAAAGTCCAACCTCTGATAATGGACCCTTTCGTCTACTGCACACACTAAAAAGCCTCCAAGAAAGGCTGGCAGGAGGTTATCCGGATGTGGCTCAAACTCAAAGGCTATCCTTAACCTTTCTTCCAAGCTTAAGGTCCTTTGATAGAAGTGTTCCCAGAGCTTTATGGCAGACACGATGGCGGTGGCAGAAGAACCCAGTCCCCTTGCGGTGGGAATGTGGTTTTTCATCTTAACCTTCAAAGGAATGGGCTTTTGGGAAAAGAGCTCGCAAGCTTTTAGATATACTCTGGCAAAGAGGTTTTCTTCGTTCTTTGGAAGTTCCTGCCCTTCCCCCTCTATCTCAAACTCCCATCTGTCCCAAGGCTGTGCGGTAAAGTAGTTGTATAGGTTCAGAGCAAGCCCAAAGGTGTCAAAGCCTGCACCCAGGTTGCTGGTGCTTGCGGGAACCCTTAGAGTCGCATAGTCCTGTCCCATCCTCTATATCCTACCATATCCTTTATTGCCAAGGCAAGCTCCCTTATCTCCTTCTGGGCGTGCGGGTGGGTCCTCAGGGTTATAAAGTTGTCCAAAGAGATCCTTGGCACCGTCCAGTAAAAGCGCGTTTTCATAAACTGCGGAAGGATGCCCCTTGCCAGTTCCTTGGCGGTTCCCTTCTCCACCATGTTGGCATAGAGGGTCTTTAGGTCCTCCACATACCACTTGATCTTTTTGAGAAAAAGGGAGTTCCAAGGTTCTTCCAAGGGCGTATCCTCGCTCGCCTGTTTGTTGCCCTTTGACTGCTTCCTTAAATACTCCGGAATGTAAAAATCGGGCTCGTAGGATACGTACCTTCTGCTGACTTCGTTGTATGAGCCAAATCGGTGTCTGTGCCATTGGCGTGCAACAAACAGAGGGCACTCCACCACAAAGGTGTAGTAATCCATCGGACTGTCCAGCTCTAACTTATCCACTAAACCCACAAAACCTGAAGATGTTTCCACAAGCTCCCTCACATATGCGCTGTCCGTTGAATAACCTTTGGGCTCTCTTCCGACCACCACCGAATAGACCGCAGGCAGTTTTTCTTCTATAACCCTTAGAACTTCCTCTGGCATGTATTCCCAAGCGTTTATGATATTCCTGAGGTTCAGCCACAAAAACTTGCCATCCCAATAGGCTTGAAAGGTAGGGTTTTTGACCTTTCTCAAAAGGGAGAGCCAAAACTCTTCGTCGCTTTCAAAGGCTATTACCACGTGCTCAAAGGGTGATGCATGCCTGTTTTCAAAGAGAAACTTTATGAGCTTTATGTCTCGCTCCTGATCCACCTGCTCATCCTTTGCAAAAGACACACGAGCGCAACGTACAACCCTTTGGTCTGAACCAAGCAAAAACACAGCCATGGGCTTAAACTATTATACAGATGCTAAGACCTCTATTGTATGGAATTGCCCTCACGGTTTTTGTGCTTACCGGCTCCTTTCTTTATGTGCTAAAAAGGACTATGAGCAAAGAGATCTTTGAAGTTCTCCCATTGCTTGACAAAAGGTATTTGTTCTTTTCTGTTCTGAGCATGTTTTTTTATCACACCTTTGACAACATCAGGCTCTTTATCCTTGCCCGAGCCATGAACCTCAGGTATTCTTTTTTTTATGGCTATTTAATCTCCCTTATAAACACCTTTGGGGCCACCATCACACCCGCCCACGTGGGTGGGGAGATGATGTCTTTGTACACCCTCTCCAGAAAGGGAGGGAGGTTGCACAAAGTCATGAGCGTGGTAGTTATGAAGACCCTAACGGGAATGGTCTTTTTTGTTTTTATGTTCCCTTTCTTGGTCTATTACTTTTATAAGCATACTCAATCCGCAATAAAACTTTTTGTTATATTGGTAGTTTTAGGATTGCTGAGCCTTTTGGTTTACAAAGCTTTCAAATACCTCTTTGATAGGTCCAAGGACCAAAACCAAAGCCTGATGCTGAAGGTCAAATACACTCTGAAAAGGTTCATCATCGTAAGCAGGCTCTTTTTGAGGGACAAAAAGGTGCATATTCTCTTGGCTACCCTCAGCAGTGTGTTTTTGTATGTATGCTTTTTGCTGTCGGGAGCTTTTTTGCTTTTTGCCTTTGAACCCTCTGTGAGCTTCTCGAAGGCTGTTTTTTCGCAGATAGCCCTGCTATATGCTATCTTTTTGAGCCCCACACCAGGGGGAAGTGGTGTTGGCGAGGTGGGAGGTTTGGAGGTCTTCTCTGGCTTTCTTCCCGTTTACATGGTGGGTAGCTTTGTGATCCTTTGGAGGTTTATTACCCAATACCTGAGCGCCATCATTGGTGGAGTTCTCTTCTTTTCTTTGCTTTTCAAAGACGCAAGGGCTGTGCTCAAATGAACTGGCTAAACCCATACTTCTACGCAGTTAGCCTACGGAACTGGCTTTATGATAGGGGATTTCTCAAGACCTGTTCTTTTAGGGTGCCCATTCTGTGCGTGGGAAATCTATCGGTGGGTGGCAGTGGAAAGACCAGCTTGGTAAGGTTTTTGGCGCAGAACTTGGCAGAGGACTACCATACCGCGGTGCTTTTGAGGGGCTATAAAAGAAGCACAAGGGGTCCGGTGGTTGTTAGCTGTAGGGGAGAAGTTAGGGCAAGTTGGAAAGAGGTGGGGGACGAAGCTTACATGTTGGCAAGGCTTTTAAAAAACGTCAGCGTGGTGGTGAGCGAAGACCGATGCCTTGGTGCAAAGTTGGCGGTGGAGGAGCTAAAGGCTCAGTTGATTATTCTTGACGATGGCTTCCAACACAGAAGATTAAAGAGGGACTTAGACATAGTCCTTTTAAAGGAAAAAGACTTAAAAGACAGGCTTTTGCCCTTTGGCAGGTTAAGGGAGCCTTTGGGCGGGTTGAAAAGGGCGCACGCAGTGGTGCTCACCTATCAGGACCTAAAGGAGTGGGAGTTCAAGATTGAAAAACCCACTTTTAAGCTTTACAGAAAAAACTGGAGGGTGGTCTCAGGGAAAGGAGAGTTTTTAGATTTCAAAGACAAGAGCTTTATAGCTTTCTGTGGGCTCGGAGACAACGAACAGTTCTTTAAAACCTTGGAAAGATTGGGTATAAAGACAGAAGAAAGGCTGAGCTTTCCAGACCATTATCATTATGAAGGCTTTAAGTTGCAAAAGGGAAAGCTGTATCTTACCACCCTAAAGGACTTTTTCAAGTTAGAACCCGCAGAAAACTTATACTACTTGGACTTTGATGTGGAAGTGCCCGGGCTTATGGACTTTGTGAGGGAAAAACTCACTGAGAAGCCATAGAGCTGAGCTGTTCGGTGGTGCCCAACACCACAAGAATGTCTCCCGGCAGAATTTTTTCATCTCCCATAGGGTTGACGATGAGGTTTTCTCCCCTTTTTATGGCAAGAACGCTCACACCAAAACGCTTTCTAACGTCCAACTCCCTCAGTGTCTTACCCAGCATAAAGTCAAAGGCTTTTAGTTCAAAAAGGCTGTGCTTTTCTCCAATGGGTATTTCCTCTATGAACTCGCCCGCCAAAAGGGAGTGGGCAACCCTTATAGCCATCTCCTTCTCCGGATAAACCACCCGATCAACTCCTAATTTTTCAAGCACCTTGCCATGCAGAGGATTTACCGCCTTTGCCACTATTTCTTTTACTCCCAGCTCCTTTAACTGAACCACGATAAGTATGCTTGCCTCTATGTTTTCTCCTATGCTAACCACCGCAGTATCCACGTTGGCTATGCCGGACTCCTTGAGTGCCTTTGCATCCGTTGCATCCAACACATAAGCCAAAGACACATACTCAGAGATTTCCCTAACCTTCTCCTCATCCACATCGCAGGCTATCACCTCCGCACCCCCCTGTGCCAAGGTTCTTGCTACATGATAGCCAAACCTACCAAGCCCTATAACACCAAAGGTTCTATTTTTTTTCTTCATAGCAGTAGCCTTGCTTCAGGGGGTTTTATTCTGCTCTCTTCTCCCTTGCCATAAAGGGCGAGCATAAAGCTCATTATGCCCATCCTTCCCATCAGCATAGTAATTATAATCACCACCTTTCCAAAAGTAGACCAGTCTGCACAAAGGCTCAGCCCTTGAGGGTTTCCTACGGATAGTCCCACCGAAGAGAGGGCAGACACTGTTTCGAAGAGGGTGGGAAGTAGTGGGGCTTCTTCCATATGAGTAAGTATCAGTGCGACAAAGGTCGTGTAGAGGAAAGATAGAACAAAGATGGTTAAAGCCCTTTGGATGGTATCTTCCGCTATTCTTCTCCCAAAGACCACCACCTGACCGCTACCCTTCAGGTAGCTGTGGACTACTAGGATAATTACCACTGCGGTGGTGATCTTTATGCCACCACCCGTTCCACCAGGACCTGTGCCCACAAACATAAGAACCACCAGAAAGAAGAGCCCGCCCTCCGAAAAGATTTTTAGGTCCACCGTGCTAAAACCTGCAGTCCTTGAGGAAACACTGTGAAAAAAGGCAATAAGGAGCTTTTCCTTTAGGCTGTAGCCTTCCCATCTGACGGTATCAAGCAGGAGAACCAAAAAGCCTGCCACAATTAGAAAAAGTGTGGATACAAGCACAAGCTTGGTGTGGGTGGAAAGTCTTAGAATTTCTTTTCTTCGATATAGCATGAGCTCGTGGATCACATAGAAGCCCAAACCTCCCAAAATGATCAAAAGGCTAAGGACTAAATTGAGCCATAGGCTGTCTCTGAAGGGTAAAAGTCCTTCGGGCAGTATGTTAAAGCCCGCGTTGTTAAAGGCAGAAACCGAATGAAAAATGCTCATTGCCAAACTGGTGGGCAGGTCAAAGTGCCTTAGAAAGAATGGAAGGAGAAGCAAAGCACCCAAAAGCTCAACCCCAACAACAAAAGGCACGATCCTTTTGAGAAATCTTACTAAACCATGCAGTCCAGGGTAATTGACCGATTCTGCCAAAAGTATTCGGTCCCTTAGGCTCAACTTTCTTCTCAGGAGAATCAAAAAGTAGGTGGTAAATCCCATGTATCCAAGCCCACCTATCTGAATGAGTAGGAGAATTACAACCTTTCCAAAAGGTGTAAAGGTCTTGTAGGTATCCACTACCACATGACCCGTAACGGAAACTGCAGAGGTGGCGGTAAATAGGGCATCCAGGAAGCTAATCCCTTCGTAGGTGGATATGGGCAGATAGAGTAGCAAGGTCCCTATGGCTATTAACACCAAGTAAGAAAGAAGTATTATTCGGTGGGGTGTCATCAAGAAAGGATTATAAAAGCTAAACCTCATGTGAGAACTTCAAATTGGTAGGCCAGTGTTCCGACCAAGCTAAACTGCAACTTTTACTATTTCACCTTTTTGAAAATTTTTAAAAGTATGTAAAGAGAGGTAGATGCGAAACCTATTAAACCAACAAAAAACAAGTAGGGTCTTGCTTTTTCTAGGATGCTTTCCTCTTCCAAAGCCTTCTTTAAATCGCGGTAGTCAAAAACCACACCGTAGATATACCTTTTTACCCTCATGTCTGGAGATATAACCACCAAGAGGTTGGGATGTACAAAATCTCTGTTTTCCAATGTCATAAACCTAAAGTCTATGGCATCTACTAGCCTAAAAAGATCCTCTTTATCCTTTGCTATAACTACCTTCCAACCAAAGCCGTCTATAAGGTGGTCTTGTTGAAATTTTCTTATGTCCTCAATGCGGTCTTTAGGGTCAAAGGAAAAGCTGATAACCCAAAAGTCCTCTCCGGGTTTTCCCAGCTTGGGAATGACTTTCTTTAAAGAATCCGTTATTATGGGACATGCGGAGTTGCAATGGGTGTATATGGGACTCAAGATTATGGGCTTTCCTTTGAGCTCGTATATGTCAAAGGTATTTCCGTAAGAGTCTACCAATTTTACATTTGGCAATAGCTTTCCTAAAGTTTTGGATTCGTTAGGGGGTATACCTGTACCTTGAGAGTAAACGGAGTTAAAAAATAGAAGAAGGGGGAGAACCCCCAAAAACAAGAGGCGAACGAGGGAACACATATCATTTGGCTTCCGCAGTATTCCTTTGGTCTTCCTTTGCGCTCTGAGGTTTGGTTATAGGCACGGGGCTTTTATCGTTGTACCCTGGAGAGTCAAAGAATACACCCCTCTTTGTAACGTCGTATATGGCAGGTATGTAAGAAATCACAAAGAGTAATACAGATACTACAAACCAAGGAGTAAGACGGTTTAGGGCTGGGGCTTTTTCATCGTGCAGTGCGGGCGCTGTGGGGAACTCAATGGTGCTTTCTCTCACCTTGGGAGAGAATATAGTTCCAAAGAAGGATATAGCCCAGAATACAAAGCCAAGTACTATTATAAATCCTGCCAACACGGTCAGTTCTGCATAACCTACCCATTCTGGTCTGTAGAGGGGAGACTCGGGGTTTAGGTAGGATATACCAGTGTTTGTTCTTCTTGGAAAGCCATGAATACCTGCTACTGACATGGCGTATTCAAAAATAAGCATACCTTGCCACCACAACCACGGGGCTATAACCGCAAGGCCCTTGAACCTTATATCCTTACCCATAAGCTTGGAAACCATGTAAAGGGATACACCCAAGAAAGACAAGGTGACAAGACCACCTACAGTGGTGTGGAAGTGTCCCGGCACAAAGGAGGTGTTATGCACTACAAGGTTCAAGTTGTAAGATGCGTTGATTATACCCGTTATACCA
>Ga0081473_127105_pt1 | contig 30793 bp, 29 predicted proteins | sample CisSprmetagenome_FD_70977 | JGI IMG/M metagenome (GOLD analysis project Ga0081473, IMG submission 70977) | Hypoxic/sulfidic aquatic microbial communities from Cistern Spring, Yellowstone National Park, USA v2 (version 2) | ecosystem: Environmental > Aquatic > Thermal springs > Hot (42-90C) >...
AGGGCAGAGGCTTCATTCACGTCTACCTCCACGTTAAAGCAGGCAGGGGTGAGGACTACCTTGGGAAAGCCGAGGCCATGCTAGCCGGTAGGCTGAGGGAGATGGGGGTGAGGGGCTTCACTATAACAGAGAAGAGGCTTGTCAGGACGATAGCTCCAAGAGTATATCAGGTAGTCCTCGACGCCAAAATCGAATGAATATAATCTAAGCGCCTTCCCTGTTCCCAGAAATTTGCATACAGCCAGCCCGCCCAGCCCTATGATTTTATCCTAGCGATGGATTATGGAGAAGGATTTCAATGTTTTCTCTAATTAATGGAGAAAGCTCTTGAAACCCCTGTTTACCTTTAGAGGGCATTTTATGTATTATTAAATTTTATTAAATTTTAAGCGGCATCAATTCGCGTGGAGCTTTATGAACTCGTATGAAGACTTAGAGCGGTCTTCTGCGGCAAAATATATTTATATCTTTAGAGTATATAATTATATTCATAGTCAAAACACATAGTGAGGTGTGTTATGTGTCCCTGAAGGGGGCAGGCGCTAGGCTACTAATAGCCATAGCGGTCGGCTTCCTCTTGGGTCTGCTGGTGGGTTTCGCGCTCTTATATGCGCCGGAGGCCACTCGGAGCGGAGCCGCTACGTGGTTTAAGGCCCTCGGTGACATATTTGTGAGGCTCATACGCGTAGTGATACCTCCGTTGATATTCTTCACTATAGCCGCTGCCGTGGCTTCTATGGCTGATCTACGCAGGCTCGGGATGGTCCTCCTGTGGTTGTTCATCCTGTACATAGGTACCTCAGCACTAGCAGCCTTCTGGGGTGTTCTCGCGGGCACGATATTCCAGCCGGGCGTCGGCGTAGGTTTGAAACCGCCGGCTAACTACACGCCTCCGACGCCGCCATCTGCTGTAGATATCTTGCTCAGCTTCTTCCAGACCGACTTCAGCTCACTACTGACGGTTGGTGGGTCCATGACCATGATAATCTTCGCTATAATCCTCGGTTTAGCCGCGGTATTGCTGGGAGGTGAGGGCAGGAACCTATACACGTTCCTAAGTCTCGGCTCAAAAGTCATGATAACTACTGTCAGGATAGTGATGTACTACGCGCCGGTAGCTATCTTCGGCTACGCTGCATGGTTGATATCGACCTACGGCCCTAAGATGCTCGGCGCCTACGGTATGTTCCTGCTGGCTCAGTACTCCTTCACCTTCATGCACTTCTTCGTCATTTACAGTATCATAGTCGCTGCCGGAGGGCTGAATCCTCTAAAGTACTTTAAGTACCAGTCCACACCGTTCCTAATAGCGTATACCACTAGATCCTCCGCTGTAACCCTACCCTACAACATGGAGGCCGCTAGGAGGATGGGAGTCCCAGACGAGGTCTTCCAGATAACCCTACCTATAGGGGCCACGGTTAACATGGATGGAACAGCCCTCTACCAAGCCCTCTCAGCCCTCTTCATCGCGCAGCTCTTCGGCATTTCACTCACACCAGCTCAGGTAGGTCTAGCAGTGGTAGCGGCTGTGATTGGCTCGGTAGCTACGGCAGCCATACCCGGCGGCGGCACGATAATGCTGGCTTTCGTCCTAGGAACCCTTGGTCTCCCCCTAGAGGGTGTCGGTATAATGATGGTTATAGACCCGATAACTGATGCCATAAGGACTGCCGTGAACGCGTCAGGAGATACCGCGTGCAGTGTCCTGATAACTAAGCTTGTGGGACTTAAGCTAAGGCAGGAGAGCTGAGCACACAATTTTAAATTTAAACTTTTTTTTAACCGCTAGTAAAGTCATTGAGGTAATCAACCTCAGCATAGCCCCAGCATACTCTAACATACAATGGCCATTGTCGAAGAAAAACATAAGCCTTAACCTGGGTTCACATCTGCGATCGCCCCAGCTAACCCCTCCAACTCCTCCTCAGAGTATTCATAGGCATACCACTCAACCCTACCTTGGAGCCTCAGATAGACGACTTCATTGCTTGGCACAACCCACGACTCTATCGGGGTGTCGACAGATACAGCAGTCACACCGAGACTCCTGCACAGCTCTACCGTATCCTGGCTGAACCAGCTCCTATCTCTGAACTCGACCGCGAGCATACCACCTAGCTGAATAAACCTAGCGAACTCCCTTAACCTCTCTCCGGTATATTATCATAAGGTTAGTCAAAATGAGGAGGAGAATGTGTTAGGGTTCTTCTAGGTCTTCTCGCCTGCCTTCTCTCTCCGCTTCTTTTCCCCGCTCTTCTCCCCGGCTTCCTCGACCTCTATAACTCTGACCCCGACCCCCATCAGCCGTTTCATGACGGCGTCTATCAGCCTAACATGGCTCCCCTTCTGCCCGACGAAAGCCGGGTATCCCTCAGAGCTCACTTTGACAAGGAGGTCTGGGCCGGCGAAGTCTACGTCTAATATGTGCTTGTGGATCCAGCCTATCGGGTGGATCGACCTCACCAGAGGCTTGAAGTCGAGGCTTAGCTCGACTGCCCTGAGTTTCAGGCCTGTGTCGCTCTCGATGGCGGTTATCCTCTCACCGCCTTTACCGATCAGCCTGCCGATGTAGCCCTCCTTCACAACTACAAGCGCGTCCGGCGTGGACTCCGGCTTGACACCGCTCGCCTTCTTCTCATCTATGAACTCGATCGCGGTTACGACCTCCGCGTCCGGGGCTCTTATCCTCGCCGCGTCAAGTATGAGCTTCTCGCTGTCTTTGAGCCTCCTAGTCCTAAGCTTTGCTTCAAGTATCAGCTTCACACCCCTCTTAGCGCCGGGCCTCACAATATCCTTCAACCCTAGATCCACAACCCTAGCAGAATCCTCACCCAGCAGGACCTCGCGTAGCAGGGAAGCGCTGTCCCTGCTACCAGCCTCCCTCTGGAATACAGGGTCACCGGCAACTATTAGCCTACTGTTCCTGCCGATCCTCGTGATCAACTCTATCGCACTCTCCGCTGGAAGGCTGTGGACGTCGTCTAGGAATATGATGGAGTCGTCGAATGTTCTCCCACGCAGGTAGTGGGTGTCTGCTACGACTATCCTGCCCTGGTTAATTAGTTCCTTAAGCTTCCCAGACTCAACGTAACCTGAGAGCACATCGTTCATGTAGTTTGATGCTATGTCATAGTATACCTCACCCAGGTCGGCTATAGAGAGCTCCTTGCCGGTGGTGACATCCACGACCGGTCTAGAGATGATGAATCTCTTAAACTCGCCGCTCACCACAGCGTCTACACCGTAGAGTAGGCTGAAAAGGCTTTTACCAGACCCTGTTGGGCCGAACAACCCGACGATCTCATACTTCCTGTTCGAGAGAGCAATATGCATCTCCTCCTGACCGGGCGTCTGCGGTTTAAGGTTTTTGAATAGCTCGCCCATCATAACCTACCTCTCAATGAGCAATATGATTAAGCCTATAATCTGGATTCCCTGCAAATACCGTTATAAGTTTTCGGTCAAGGAGTCTAGCAGCACTTTTTTACCTGCTAGGTCGGGGAACCCGCCTAAAACACTCTTCAACCCCTCCAACTGCTTCCTCAAGAGGGCTATGTCAACGCCTCCTCTCCTCAAGGCTCCGGCCAATTCCCCCCCATCTATAGCGTCAACCCATGCCACCAAGAGGGTGAGGGCCTGAGCTACGTAGGGATATTGGCCTTGTGCTAGAAGCCTAGCCACCAAACCCTCGAGCGGGGGGATTTTAACCTTGAACCCGCAGATCAAATGTTCCTCAGCCTGCTTCAACAGGTCTGAGTCCAGGCTAGTCTTCTCGACGTCGATTACGAGGAGTGGTAGTGTAGTCATGTTGACAGCGGCTACCCCTCGACTCCTCAGAGCCGATGCGAGCTTTATGTCCGGTATAGATGCCTTGGAGACGGATGCTATGGTTTTGGATACCTCGGCTTCCCTCCCCGCTTCAACGAGTATCCTTATCTCCCCTAACGGTCTTAGCACGCCGTAAAGCGCTGTCGCCAGATCGTTTAAAAACACGTATTTTACATTGCTGTAAGCGAGGCTGTCCCCTATTTCTTCAGCCAGCGTCAGGGATTTGGTTAACAGGCTACTTTTGCCCATCAAACTCAACTACAAGGCTGGCGCCAGCAGGAAGACTACCCTGCCCGTGCCAAGCGAGAACTCGAGTTGGAGGGGTGAGTCGTTGCTGAACCTTAAGGCTATTGTGTCAGAGATCTTGCTGAGACCTATCACGGAGGATATGTAGGAGACCTGGTAGCTCGACTTGCTCTTCTCCCTCACGCTCAGGGATATTAGCGCGGGTGAGCCCATGCCGTACTTCGCTTCAACACTCCCCGCCCCCCTCCCCCTAACCACTAGCTCGTTCTCGCTAGCCTCAAACTCTATTTTCTCCGCAACCTCCTCGACGTCTTTGACAGCGTCTTTGAGACTACTGGCTATCAGCCTTGCGTCCACGTTGAACTCCAGGTTTGAGAGGGGTATTTCAGGGGGTTTGACGTCGAGGTTCCTGAACTTGTAGCTCCTCTTAATGGAGGAGAGAAGAGTCAGCTCCACATTCTCTTCGTTGCCTTCGATAGTTAGCCTATCCCCTTTCTTAGCCTTCTTCAATATCTTGTTCAAGTTCGCAACGGAGACGCCGATGTTCAGCGGTGATTCAACAGTAAACTCCGGGAAGGCTTCAGACGGTATCTCGATGTCTATTAGTGCTATATTGCTTATATCCATGGCTGTTATCTTCAACCTGTCTTTCTGGAATTGGAGGGCTACCTCATCCACTATTTTGCTCAAAGCATCCACTATCTCCTTGAAATACCTTGCCTCGGGGTAGACTACCTTAATCAAAACTTAACACCATGCTCAGGTTAAATTATACGCTGGGCGGGTAATATAAGTTCCATGGTTATAGGTATGCTGGATCCGGCAGCTAAATTTTTCACATCTAAAGCAACGGAGAGGGATAGAGCTGTCTTCGAGGCAGGTCTAGCTCTAGGGATGGTGGTGCACCAGTTTACGGGGGTACCGTTGAAGAGCAATGGGGACGCTGAGCTGCTCGAGAAGGTTATCGAGAGATCTATCCTAGCTCAACCCTACAGGGTTAAAGCAAAGGTCAGCATCAGTAGGAGGTTCAACCACAACCCTGAAAACCCATACGACTACACTACTCTGAAGACAAGCGACTTGAACGTGCTCGTCGAGGTCAAATACGGGCGGGTGCGGGTTAGAGCTAGGTTGAAGCATATTGAGGAGCTGAACTTTAACCTAGCCTACATAGAGGACATTGAGGAAACGTGAGTTGGCGGGTCTAGCCTGGGCTATAACAGGGTCAGGGGTCTTTCTCGAGGAGTCTCTCCAGGTTATTAAGGCTCTTAGAGACAGAGGTTTCTCGGTAACCGTTTTTGTTTCAAGGGCTGGGGAGGAGGTGCTGGGGATGTACGGTCTAACCAGCAGGCTTGAATCTATTGTGAAGGGGGGCTACCCTAACGAGGTGGTCTACGAGAGGGAGGAGGGGTTTAGCTACCCGAGGGCTGGAAGAGTCTACAAGGGGGTTTACCGCCTGCTAGTCGTCTCCCCAGCCACATTGAACACGGTGTCGAAGATCGTGAATGGGATAGCGGACTCGCTTGTGTCAAACCTGGCAAGTCACTTCATTAAAGCTGGTCTACCGGTATTTGTTGTGCCATCCGATCTGACCGAAACGATATCGGTGATCCCGCTTGCCGTGGAGAGAGAGTTGTGCTCGAAGTGCCCTGGTTGCGTGGCCGCAGACGTATGCCCGACAGGTGCTTTGCGGAGAGACCCCTTCTTCAAAGTGAAAGTCAGCCTACTCCTCTGCACTCAATGCGGCTTGTGTGTTAGAGCATGCCCCTTCAACGCCATTAGAATGAATGTGGAGATTAAGGTGAAACCAAACCCGTACTACCTGGCGATTATTAGGAGGCTCAATGACATACCGGGGGTTAAGGTTCTAGACCACCCTAGCCGTGTCCTAGATGAAATCAAGGAGATCGAGGGGGCCGGATGAGGATACTGTTTGTAACAGGACGCCTAGCAAAAGAAGCTTTGAGAGAAGCAGTCGAGGCGGGGGGTCTGAGACCAGGGGACTACAGAATACTGGTGGCCGACATAGACGTAGCGGCTTTCATTACATCAGACCTGCTCAGGAGACTTCTTGAGGAGAATAGAGAATTAGTAGAAGGGTTCGATCTAGTGGTTGTCCCAGGCTTCACCCATGGGAGTTTAAGAGAATTGTCCATGAGGCTAGGGGTTAAAATTGTAAAGGGGCCCCGCTTCCTCCAGGACATCCCGTTGTTCCTCGAGGCGCTGAGAGAAGGCATCGAGTTTTCACCGGATATCCCAGCGGACGAATTGATAATGGGCTACAGGGATAGAAATGAGAGAGAGCTATCGGAGAGGGTGAGGAGGGAGGCTTGGGCTAAAAGAATATTCCACGTTGGGAAGGGCGGGTCTGCAAAGCCAGTCTCAAGAGTTAGACCCTTGGTTGTAGCGGAGATAACTTTCGCGCTCGCACATGATCCAAGCTACGTGGTTAAAATCGCGAAGAGGCTCGAGGAGGAGGGTGCCGACGTCATTGTGTTGGGCGGGGATCTAGAGTCCCCTAAACCAGGCATGGTAGGGGAAATTGTAGGGGCGGTGAAAAGCGGGGTCTCCTGCCCTATAGGCGTCGACTTCTACTACCCTGAGGAGGTTGAGTCCGCCCTGGAGAAGGATGTGGACATGATATTCGTGTCGAGGGAGGAGGTTCTGAGACTTCTATTGGACCGAAGGTTAATGGATATACCTTTGGTTTTAACCCCCAACGCCTTAGGCGCTTCCTCGGGTATTATAGGGGATTTCGAGGTTAAAATGGAAGAGCTTAGGAGGAGCGGGTTTAAGAAGATTATAGCTGACCCGGTGTTGAAACCGCCTTTAATGGGCTTGCTCGACAGCTTGATCGCGTACCGCGAGTTGAGGAGTAGACTCCCAGACATCCCCTTGTTGATGGGTGTCGGCAATGTCACAGAATTCATTGATGCTGACTGCCACGGCGTAAACGCCCTCCTGGCCTCGATAGCTGTGGAGATAGGTGTCGAAATGCTTTTGATGACTGAGGCCAGCGCGAAAACCAGAGGTTGCGTGGGAGAGCTCGTTAAAGCAGTCAACCTGGCTTCGATGGCGTGGCTTGAGAGGAGGCCCCCTAAAGATTTCAATCTGAACCTCCTCTACTTGAAGAACAAGAGGAGTCGGGAAAAGCAGGGTGTCCTACCACCGGATACGGTTAGAGTCGGGGTCCACGAGCCTGTTAAAATGGATCCAAGTGGTTTCTTCAGGATATGGGTGGATAGAGTGGATGACTGCATTGTATTGGAGCACTACAGGTATGGGTCAAGCACACCCGACGCTGTTTTATGTGGGCGCGACCCCGTTTCCCTGGGTAGAGAAGCGGTGTCGAGGGGGTTGGTCGGGTTATCCGACCACGCAGTATACTTGGGCAGCGAGCTCCAGAAGGCTTGGATAGCACTTAAACTGGGAAGAGACTACGTTCAGGACGAGGAATTGTTCTAGGCAATGTTTTTCAATACCCCACAGCATAGTAGGATGGAGGTGTTCCAAATGGAGGACTGGCTTGTATACGCCCTCCTAGACGCCCTGATGGCGGCTCTGGCGACAATCCTCGCTAAAATAGGCCTCTCGGGCGTGGACTCGATTACAGCGACTGCCGTGAGGTCTATTGTGATGATGTTCTTCACCGTAGGATTCATGCTTGTAGTCAAAGGGCCGGGCCTCATACAGACCCTTACATCCAGGGATATACTGTACATCATACTAAGCAGTGTAGCGGGCGCGTTATCCTGGATCCTCTACTTCCTAGCCCTTCAGAAAGGCCCAACCACACCAGTTGTGGTCGTTGACAAGAGTAGCCTGCTCTTCATCGTCGTCATGTCCATCCTGTTGCTCGGCGAGTCGCTCAGCGTTAGGAAAATCATCTCGGTTGCCTTGATGTTCACGGCAATACTTCTCCTCAGCATATAGTCTTTAATCCTCTCTCTCCTCGTACTCTCTCGTCAACGCCGGGCACCATTTCTCAGGGTGCTCGACGCCCTCCGGACACCCTTTACCATGCCTGATAGGCTTCTCAATCCTACTCAATAACACTATTCTACTCGGCACGCTCTCGCTTAGAAGCATGTAGCCTGTCAGCTCGCTAAGCCTCCTGGCAACTCTCCTAATATCCTCGTGCTCAGGCATGTTAGCTAGTGTAAGCCTCCCCCTACTCCCACCCAGGAACATGTAGGCTTTAACCTCGACATACGTTGGATTACCCTTCTCGATCATCTTAGCAAAGCTCTTCAAAGCCTCCTCGTGGTCGTTATAGCCTTTAACTATAGTGATCCTGAAAACGGTAGGAGACTTGAAGCTCCTCACAAGCTCCAGTGTCTCCTGGAAGAGCTCCCAGGCCCTTGGGACTAGTGGCCTATTGAACTCTTCATAAGATTTCTTGTCCCAGGATTCTATGCTGATGTAAAGCTGGCTGGGCTCCTCCTCAAGCCCCGCGAGGACATCAGGCCTTGTACCATGTGTTACAAGGAATGTTGTGATACCCCTCTTGTGATACTCCTTGATCAGCTCGCCCAGCCTCGGGTATAAGAGTGGTTCACCAGTCAGGCTTATCGCGGCGTGCTTGGGGTTAAGGGCCTCCTCGACTCTCCTCTGATCCGCCTTAGGATTCCCCTTGAACCCAGCCATTATCTCCCTGTGGACTTTAATGCTCTCCTCCACGAGCACCTCGGGGTCGTCTACGACTGGAACCCTGGTCTCATCCCAGTGTAGTCCGATGTCCTCCGGCTGGATCCTCCAGCAGTGGAGACACCTGTTCCAGCACCAGGCTGCTACAGGCGACATCTGTATGCATCTGTGACTCTCAATACCGTACCAGAGACACTTGTAGCAGAACCTGTTTCTCAGCACAGCCTCCTTGCTCCAGTGGCATCTCTTCACAACGCCTATCGTCCCTATGAAGTGGTATCCCTGCTTAACCATCCTCTCGTAGATTGCCTTGTAGGCCGGATTGCTGTTCCAGAATTCCTCCCTCTTCCTCTTAACCTCACTCCAATCAATGCTCCTTAACAATGTTAGACTCACCTAACTAGGATTAGGTTAAACCTCTTTATAACCGAGACTCCTGGATGTTTTTATAGCAGGGCAGGATATATAGATTAGTAAGAAGGGTTCTCGAACGTGATGAGCGAACCCGTGTCAGAGCTACTGGCCGTGAAGACGGTTGGCGTTGCTGAGGTGTTCTCTCTTGGTTAAAGCGGTGATAATGGCGGGTGGGGAGGGCTCTCGTCTGAGACCCCTGACGGTTACAAGGCCTAAGCCCATGATTCCAATAGTCAACAAGCCGATTATAGTGAGGCTTATCGAACACGTAAGGGACTCCATGGGTGTGAGCGAGATAGGTGTAACACTACACTACCTCCCGAACGTGATTATGAGCCATCTCCAGGACGGGAGCCACCTAGGCGTTAAATTAAGCTATGTGGTGGAGGAGAAGCCATTGGGTACGGCTGGCGGCGTGAGAAACCTGGTGTCAAGTTTAGGCTGGGACGACACGATTCTCGTGATAAGCGGCGACGTTGTAACAAACATAGATTTGAGGAAGCTGATCAAGTTCCACCAGGAGAACAAAGCTGATTTCACAATGGCTGTCAGAAGAGAGAGGGATGTAACGAGGTTCGGGATAGTTGACTTAGACGGGGATGGTAGGGTTGTGCGTTTCAAGGAGAAGCCTTCCCCAGGCGAGGTTTTCAGTGATGTAGTTAACACAGGGATATATGTGATTGAGCCGCATGTATTGAAGATCCTTGAGGAGAAGAAAAACCTGGATTTCGCCTCGGACGTTATACCGCGTCTCCTGAAAGGGGATTCGAGGGTTTACGGGTTCCGGGTCGACGAGTTCTACTGGAGCGATATAGGGGACTTAGAACAGTATAGGGCTACACACATAGATGTTTTATCCGGCAGCCTTATCCTGCCTGGCGGGATAGAGGAGAGGCTTGTAAAACAAGGCGTTTACATAGGTGAGGATGCTGTAGTGGATGTGGAGAAGATTAACCCACCTGTCGTGGTGGGCGAAGGTGCGAGAGTGATATCATCCACGATAGGACCCTACGCTGTGATAGGTAGGAATGTTGTAGTAGAGGAGAACTCCACTATAGAGAACTCGATAATATTCGATAACTCCTTCATAGGCTCATCCAGCGTGATAGAGGGGGCTGTGGTAGGGGAGAATGTTAGGGTGGGAGATCATGTTGTAATAAGTGAAGGAAGTGTGATCGGGGATGAAACTAGGATTGGGAGAGGCGTCCACGTTAAACCAAGGGTTAGGATATGGCCCTCCAAGCTGATAGACTCGTACACGACTGTGGCATCTGATCTCAGGTGGGGTGTAAGGTGGAGTAGAGTACTATTCGAGCCGTGGGGTATGACGGGGATCTTGAACGTTGATTTAACCCCTGAGATGCTTGTTAAACTGGGCTCGGCCATGGGTAGCGTACTGAGGGAGGGTGATCACCTCCTAGCGGGATGCGATGCGACAATGGCGGGTTGCATCGGTAAGCAGAGCATAGTCCTCGGCGCTCTATCAGCTGGTGTAAGCGTTTTGGACGCTGGCGTAACTCCCTTGCCTTTGATCTCCTATGGTGTTAGGAGGCTGAAGGCTAAGCTAGGGGTCTACGTGAACACTATTCAAGGCGAGTACGCGAGGGTAAGGGTGAAAGTCTTCGACGGCGAGGGTAAGTTTGTCTCAAAGAGCATGGCCCGGAGGATTGAAGAGGTGTTCTTCAGGGAGCAGTTGAGGAGGTCGGGTGAAATAGAATCAGCCTTCATCGCAGACGAGGAGGGATTATCTAAAGCGTATGTGAGCGAGATAGCGGGGATGCTTGCCTCAGCTGAGTTGAGAACAAGGCCGGCGAAGGTTCTAGTCGATTGCGGGGGTGGAGTTGTAGCAAATATCATCTCAGAGGTATTGTACACTATTGGGGAGACACCCTATTACTCTAACTGTACTGAGGTGAAGAGCCCGAGGCACCTTAAGAAGGTTGCTTTCAACGAGATATTCGACTCGACTATAGCAATAGTTAAGAACAGCGGTTTCAAGCTGGGATTGATCTTCGACAACGACGGGGATAAGCTGGTTTTAGCAACAGGATGGAATGGTATTGTGGGTGGAGACAGGCTTATCGCCTTAATGGCTAGGATAATGCTCGAGGAGAAACCAGGCGGGAGAATCCTCCTGCCCGCGGCGACACCCCGTTCCATACTCGAGTATGTGGAGGGAATCGGGGGTAAAGTTGAGTTGGCTGACACGGGTCTCATGGGCTTGTCTGAGAAGTTGAGTGACAGCTATATAATGGCGGCCGATGAGAGGGGTGGTGTAATATACCCCTTCTTCCACTACGGTCCCGACGGTGTTTTCACCGCTGTTAAGATCCTGGAGTACTCGAAGCACTTCGACATCGAGAAGGCTGTGTCGGAAATACCGGAAGTCCACAAGGCGAGATACGAGATCTACATCCCCTTCGAGAAGAGGGGGCTTTTCGCGAAGGAGTTGTCAAGGGTCATAGACATGCGTGAGGTTGAGACGGTCGACGGGTTTAAGATATTCGAGGAGGATCTAGGGTGGGCCCACTTGAGGTTCTCTAGGACTGAACCGGTGTTGGAGATAATTGTAGAACCAATTGAGGATGGGAAACTGGAATTGCTTGCGAAAACAATACTTGACCTTGTGGAAAGGGTTAAACAGAAGATTTAAAGCACTCTACTCCTATTTGTTATCCTCGCGCCTGCTTTAATTAAAAATAGAATGCGTGGTATAGGTGTTTTAAATGGTCAGGATAGTTGTGTTGAACGCTAGCCCTCATGCGAATGGTGCTACAAGCAAGCTTGCTAGAATAGCTGGTAAAGGTGTTGTAGATGCCGGTGGAGAGGTCGAGTATCTAAGACTGTATGATTACAGAGTTGAGCCTTGTAAAGGGTGCGTGAGCGAGGATGTAAAGAAGTGTTACTTCCCATGCCCCGCTTACCAGGACGATTTCAACAAGCTGGCTTGGAGACTAGTTGAAGCGGAGGGATTCATACTGGCAACCCCTGTCTACTGGTATGCGCCCACAGGTGTTCTGAAGAACTTCATTGACAGGTTGACGAGCCTGGAGAACATGATATTCCACTCCGGTAGAAGCCTCCTCGACGGGAAGGTAGCTGGATTCATAGTTGCCGGGGCCGACAGTGGTGTGATATCCGCTTTATCCTACATGATGATAGTTATGAACAGCATGGGTGTCCACATCCCCCCGTGGGCGATAGCGTACACTCATAACGTGAATCCCCTAGATGACGAGCAGGCTGTGAGAGACGCTTACAATGTTGGATTAAACGTCGCGAGAGCTGCGTCTATGTTGAATAGTGGAAGCGGGATGGCCTGGTATAAACCCGATGTCAACTTAGAGGTCTTAGTCAAGGAAGCTCTTGGTGAGGAAAAATCTCGTAGCGAAGACGATGCTCACTTACGTCAGGTTTTAAATTAACAAGGATTTTCTATAATGAAGTAGGGTTAGACTCAAATGAAATCGAGTAAGGCTAGGGTTCTAGTAGGAGTCCTCTCTTCTCCGCTTGGTGTCGGCGCAATCGGTTCCCTAGTGGAAGAAATAGCGAGGGCTTTGGGAGAGAAAACCCCGCAGGTAGAATACGCTGGGTTGATAAAAAGTGTGAGCGAGCTGGAGAGGCTGGAGGGGTGTGAGGCGGGTGTTGCGCTGGTCGCTACTGGTGGGACGGAGGAGTTGATCATCGGATTCGCGGAGAAGTGCGGGTTTACAACGATATTTTATCGCGATGGATTCAACAGCCTACCAGCCGTGTTGGAGGCAACCCCCGTTCTCCGAGACCATGGTAAAAAAGTCTATTTGAAGAGGTATACCTCACCCGGAGACATCCTCAGTGAGGTGGAGAAGATCAGCAGGGTTTACGAAGCCGTTGGAAGACTTAAGTCTTGTAGACTAGGCTTGATCGGAGGCCCCAGTACTTGGCTCGTGTACAGCAGGGTTTCAGGTGATCTTGTCAAGGAGAGGATTGGGTCTGAGATTGTTTTGATACCGATTGAGGAGTTTGTACGAGAGATCGATGGGGCGGTTGTTGAGGAAGGGGATTTGGAGGCTGTCCGCGGGGCTAGAGGGGTTGAGGTTGAGGGCGGCGAGATTTCGAAAGCGTTGAAAGTCTACAAGGCTCTGCAAGCCATATCCGAGAAGTATAATCTCTGCGGTCTAACCCCTAGATGCTTCGATTTAATAACATTGAGGAAGACAACAGGGTGTCTAGCCCTCTCACTCTTGAACACAAGCCTCTACCCGGCTGCCTGCGAGGGCGATGTACCCCTTCTCATCTCAATGGCCCTGGGCGAATTCATCTCCGGGAAACCAGCTTTCATGGGCAACCCGGTTATTGTCCACGGGGATGAGCTAGTTTTAGCTCACTGTACCGCTCCTTTAATCTCATCCTACCTCTTGTTAACACACTTCGAGTCAGGGCTAGGGGTCGGGGTCAGCGTCGACTACCCGGTTGGACGCGAGGCAACCTTGTTTAGAATAGACCCAAAGCTGGAGAATCTGAGAGTAGGGTTGGGCGTCGTGGAGAAGTGGGGTTGGAGGAGAGATATGTGTAGGACACAGATTAAACTAAGGTTGAAAGGGGCGGAGAGGATTGTAAAGGAAAGTATGGGAAACCACTATGCACTCATCCTAGGGGACTGGGTCGAAGAGCTCACCCTGGCGTCTCAGCTTCTTGGTTTGAGGGTCGACAGGATCGACGAGACATAGGTATTGCCTCTCGCCTAGAATTGGGGACTTAGAGATAAACTTATCCTACCACGCTCACTCACAGCCATGTGTATAGGACGCTGACGACAACCCCGATGCCCACCGCGAGTTTCAAAGGTGGCTCCGCCTGACCTAGTATGAGGTACGCAAGTATTGAAGCGCCAATCGGCTCGACTAGACTTAGGCTTGAGACTGTATTCGACTTATAGAACTTCAGTAGGTAGTTCATCATGGTGTGGCCGCCTATCATCGGCACAATCGCGAGCAGGATAACGAAGAAAAGTGAGCTAGGGGTGGCCGGGATCTCAATAGAAGAATTGAATAGACAGTAGATCAGGGATGTGATCGTGGCTGTAGCGTAGGTTGGTATAACGTAGGTTGTCGTAGGTAGATTGAAGTTGTGTCTGAGAAGCCTACCTAGAAGAAAGTACACGGATATGAAGAAGCTTGAGATTAAGGCGTACACGTGTCCTATTGTGAAACCCTGCTTTACCCCTCCGAGGAAAATGTACAAGAGTAGAGAAGCAACCGATAGACCGAGGATCTCCTTTGGTCTAACTCTAGCCTTGAGGAAGGTTTTCTCGTAGAGGGTGAGTAATAGAGGGTAAGTGTCGACGAGTAGAGTGCTCTCGAAGACGGGTATTAGGAAGAGGCTCTCCATCCACAGGGTGAAGTGTAAGCCAAGTGCTACACCGGCTACCGCAGTTAAAAGCACGGTTTTCCCAGTCAACTCTCTCAAACCCTTGTGATCCAATGCGAATAGAATAAGGGTCGACAACAGGAGCCTCCACAGGGAGGCCGAGCCTGCGTTTAACCGGGATAGTATAACGAGGATGCTTGCACTCGAGATTGATAACGTGATTACGAGAACTATCGCAACTAATTCAACCCTACGAAGCCTAGCCTTGCTCAAAATTACCTGGGTATCCCCCAACCCTAAAGACCACCATTATCCAGAGAGACCTCTCGCGAGGTAAAAACATGTCGGTGTGCTTCGCGACATATCTCTGAGACACGGGTTTATAGCCAGCGGCTTTGCTTGAAACCTTTGCTACTGCCTTGAGCAGTGTAGCGGCTGGAGCCACTCCTCGCCTAGTAGCAATCAAAGGATCGTTGGGGTTTTGTCATTTATGGGATCAGCTTCGAGTTGAGGGGGCTTCAGACCCCTTGCAAACCGAGCAGACTCTTCTAACAATACCGCTGGTGCTGTATAGCTCGTTGCCTATTCTCTCCTGTAATCTTATTACTTTGACGTCTCGCAGATTCCTCTTCTCAAGCTCCCCTTTCAGCTCCTCGGGGGTGATCCATTGGTCTGGACCAAGTAGAATTATGTCGGGTTTTATATCGAGTACAGGCTTCAAGAAGTCTGATTCGTCGCCTAGTATAGCTTTATGAACATACTTAACTGATTCGACAACCCTCAGCCTCTGGTCTTCAGGTACAATAGGCTCCCTCCTCTTGAACCTTCTTATACTTTGATCTCTCGCCACAATCACGTAAACCTTCCCTAACTCCCATGCTTCCCTGATTAAATGGATGTGGCCTGGGTGGAGTATCTCGAATGAACCAGCTATGAGGACCTTAGGCCTCGATAAGAGTCTTGTTAACGGCTCCCATTCAAAGCTAAGTCTTCCGAGTTTCCTCAACGCATCCAGCAGACCCTCAGCATACGCCACGCAGGCGAGGCTCGTGGATGCATCGCCTTTATCCAGGTAGTAATTGGCGTCGCTTAGGTAGGCTTTAGCGAGCTCGAAGACTTCTTTCGACTCTTTGTCAAGCCGGCTTGAGTCGATGAGATTAACCGCTTTCTCGACGTTCATTATGTATGCTCTAACCCTCTCCTCCAAACCATATCCCATTAAAAGATCCCCTTCATCATATTGATTAATAAGTAGGCGTGGTAATATCTTCGTATTACTAGCGGTCATCTTTATAAGCCAACATAACATACGTAGAGGTTGAGATGCTGGTGGGGTTATTAGGCTGGGAGGGGAACCCCTGAGAAATGTCAGATAGTGAATGGGGTATCGGGTTATCAAGGGAGCTGTACGGTCTAAACAATTACATGAGGCAGGAATTCATAGACGTCGACGATGAAGGCTTCCTTGTAGTTAAAGTAAACGGCTCTTCCATTAGAGTAGTAGACTTGATGAAGAAGTATGGTCTTTCAAACGCGTACGTGAGGGTGCTGCCAGCCATCCGCTGGGCGATGGATCAAGTGGTTAAATCATATCATGAGGCGTGTGAAAGAAATAATTATAATGGGAGGCTAATACCCGTATACCCGCTGAAGGTTGATGCCAACCCTGTTGTCGTAGAGACTGTCTGGAGATACGGTAGGAAGTACAATTGGGGCTTCGAAGTAGGCACACCCCAGGAGTTGAAGAGCATTGAAAGGTATCTTGGGGAAGAGCCAGGTGTGATCGTTCTAGATGGATTCAAGACAGTTGAGGAGCTGGAGACCTTGAAGAAATATGCTGAGAGAAGTTGGAGGGTTATAGTTACAATAGAGAGTGATAGGGAGGCGGAGCTCGTCGGCAAATATGCTGGATTACTGGAGGTCGGGGTTAGGATTAAGCCCATGAGTAGAACGGGAAGCAAGTGGAGCTTGTCGCTGGGGTTTTCCTCTAAGTTCGGCATGACGCTAAGCCACTTTTTGAAGATGATAAAAGACTTCCCTCATTTGAAGGAGAAGCTCACTACAATACATATCCACGGTGGGTCTCAGATCACCGATATAAAAGCTGTTGGTAAAATAGCGGAAGAGTCTTTGAGGATATTCCAAGATTTACGTGATGCTGGCTTCGAAAACCTTAGCGTTATAGATATGGGCGGGGGGTTAGCTTACCCGTACCTAGACTTGCGGGACGCCTCGTATGAGTCGCCTAATTACACTATTAGAGATTATTTCAACACCATTCTCAGTATTTTCAAGAATAGCGGAAAACACCCCGACCTGGTATTCGAGAACGGTAGGATCATTACAAGTGCGCACCGCATTGTTGTGGCAAAAGTGCTAGAGACCAGAGAGTATGGGCCAGAGGAGTTAGAGGAGAGCCTTGACATCGACTTCGTCAGGAAAGCTCGCTCAATGCAGGAACTCGAGAGGAAACTCATAGAGTTTAAGGAGGTGCTTGGTAAAATGGAGTTCAAGAGTGATTGGGGTGTGAAGGCCAAGCTTATAATTGAATCGACGAGAGCAAAGATGATATCTGCCGTGGCAATGAAGGTTATGAAACTGGTGGATGAGAAGCCGGAGGACTTAACCAGTATCCTGAAATACCCGACTTTATTTAAGATAGCTACTTCTCCGAGTAGAAGGTTTATGGTATCTTACAGCATATTCGCTGATATACCTGATAAAGTCATCGTTAATCAATACTTCCAAGTTGTCCCAGCTTCACGTCTGAATGAGAAGCCTAACGTATTGGCGTCTTTAAGCGATCTCACGTGTGATAGTATGGGGGAGTTCAGGGAATTCTACTCCTATGTGAGGAGTATAACAGATTGGAGGCAGGCTTTCACAGGCATCGATAACAGGCTTATGGCTGTCCCGGGAATTAAGATAAAGCTAGGTGGCATACCTCTACATCTACCCTCAAGCGGCGAAGACTACTATGTTGTATTCCTTGATACAGGTGCTTACCAGGATATGCTAGCGATGAAGCATAATTTAATCGGTGAACCACCCGAAATAGTGATCGACGAGGAGTACAATGGTGTTAGAATAGAATGTATTAAATGCGAGAACAACGGATATACCGATTAAGTCTGTTTTTCTATTGATCGTAATTCTAACGTTCTGAGATAAAAGATTGCATACGCTTTAGATTATTTAACCGCTTGGTGCAGTTAAAATAGGGATGTGGAAGATATGTCTGTAAATGCGGTTGATCAATTTTACAATTTAATATACAGTGTTATTGCTAGAGTAGCTAGTTATACTCCACTGATACTTGTATTCCTGGCACTAAGCGTCATCGGCTATATTGCCGGGTACATAGTCAAACTCGCAGTAACGCATTTGATAGACTTCTACGTTAAGTGGAGGTTGAGGAAGTACCCTTTGTTTACCAGGCTATACGAGAAGGGTGTTAGTGTGGGAGGGTTTATCGGCTGGCTCTCCTTCTCGACCATACTTATCTACAGCATCTACTATGGTCTCGTAATCACGGGTAGCCAGCACCCGATTATAGAGGGCTCTGAGGCGATTCTTATCTCAATCGATAAAGTTCTAGTGGGCATGCTCATAGTGGTTGTTTTATCGACAATCCTGGTCATCGTGTACTCGGTTATTTCATGGGTGACCAGGGGTGTGGAGTCGAAGTTTAACATTGTTTTCCAGCTCATCCTCTATATAAGCCTGTTCTTCATCGTGATACCAATAATAGGGCTCGGGGTCAGCGTAGCCGGTGGGGGAAACATTATACTAGATGCATACCAAACGTATCTACCGCCCGGCCTTCTACTGGCAACCATGGTCATTGCCGGCGTCTTCCTCTCTGTTTTACTCGCGGAATCTTTTACCTCATATAGCGGGGTGAGGAGCGAGGTCGCCCCCTACCTGCTCCTCGCCTTGAAAATCCTTGTAAGCCTCCTCTTCTTCTCCGCCGGAGTCTACCTCGTCAGCCCCTCTTACCCAGCGTTAACCAATATCTCAGATGTCGTTGTGAAGATCACCATTTCGTTGACACTAGCCGTGGTCGGGGTAATATTCGCGATATACATGAGAAATAAGCTGGTTACGTCTAAGCCGAGTAGCATGCTCCCGGTTGAATTATTAGACGTCTACATTATGATACCCGTGATAGTAGCTTTCATCGTGGTAGCATTGAACTTTGTGGGGATAAGAGCCGAGATTATAATGTCTGCCACTGTAGGATCTATACTGCTGGTTGCAGGTTTGTCGGTAACACAGTGGGTCTACACCTGGTTGATTAAGGAAGGGCTCGGCGTGGAAACAGCTGTTTCTTTCGCCGGGATAAGCCTTGTATTGTTCACAACTCTCTCGGCGGTAGCCTTCCTCGCAACATATCCTGAGGCTGTGAAGTCTGTAGGCTACTCAGCACTAGCTGTAAGCATTATAGCAATCGTTTTCCTGGTGGTATACTATCTCAAGAGAAAATAGCTTTTTCCCTGTTTCCCGGTTTTCCTTAGGTAGCAACCAGGCTGAGTTCTTCTTTCCATTCAACAAAAAGTACACAGGAAGATTTAGCTAGAGGAATCTTTTATAGCATCCCTCTTTAAGACTGGTATATTCTCAGCCCATATCCGGCATGTCCCCTCAACGCTAACCATACATGGGCCGTAAGGATGGCTTGGCGTGCAGGTCTTCATGAATAGAGGGCAGTCTAGGGGTGTGGCTAGACCCAGCGTTACCTCGGGGCATCTGCACCCTGGGAGTTTATCCTCCGTAATTTTCTCCTCCAGCCTGTACTTCTCGAAGAAATCGTACTTCCTGTACTCATTGCTGTGCGTGGCCCCGCTCCCGGGTATAACATCTATACCTCTCCAGTAAGCGTCAACCACCTTGTAGACCCTCCACATAGCATCCTTTGCATGCTGGTTTCCATCAGGCTTCACAACTCTCTTGTACTCGTTGACCAATGACGGCTCCCTCTTACTCAGCATTCTGAGTATCGCTAGGATGGCGAGAAGCACATCTAGGGGCTCGAAACCGGCTACCACTGTAGGTATACGGTATTCCTCGGGTAGGAAAAGCCAGCTTCTCCAACCTATCACCGATGATACGTGGCCTGGGGCTATGACCCCGTCAATCCTCGCTTCAGGATGTTTCTCCAATAGGTATTTCATGACGGGCGGGGTAAGCCGGTAAGCTGAGAGGATAGCAAGGTTTTCTGGGACGCTCCCATCTCTCAAAGGTATAGCCGTGGAAGGCATCGTGGTCTCGAAGCCAACACCGAAGAAAATGAACTCTTCACCCCTGTTCCTCAGGGAGATTTCAATAGCGTCGTGAAATCCGTATACGACCGTCACCTTCCCTCCGTACATTTTAGCCTCGTACAAGCTTTTGGGGGTTCTGGCCTTAGAGCCAGGTAGCTTGAAGCTATCCCCGTATGTTAGAACATGATAGCCCTCCAGGCTTAGCTCTGTGAGCAAGTCTACGTAGTACCCCGGGGTAATGCATACTGGGCACCCAGGGCCCGCTATAAGTTTGATGTTATCGGGCATCAGGCTTCTAATACCATAGTGTGTTATGGTCCATTCATGTGTCCCGCAGAAGTTCATTATGTTAACAGTACGGTCGAGACTACTAGCCTCTAATTTGATAGCATCTAGAATTCTCCTAGCGCTAGGGGATTTCTCGTATAATTGCTTAATCTTCAATTCTATGTTTGTCATAACCACCCCAGAGGGCGACCTGGGCTCCGTCTTCTTGGTTTGAGCTATTTCCAGGCCAGTTCTTTAACCCTATTCAAGTCAACTATAGTGTCTAAGTCTAGGAGTATGGAGGGGAATGGTAGATTGATATCTCTAACCTCATACCAGTGGTCTCTCACAACCCTCTTTAAACCCTTTGTCCTCTCGTCTATTGATAAAAGCTCTTGAGCTAGGTTCCTCGAGAAGAATATCGGGTGGCCTCGCCTACCATCGTAGGCAGGCACAATAATATCCCACCCGTAGGTTTCGTGTTTGTCCACGAGAATGTCGTAGACAACGCTCGGGATCCATGCAGCGTCCCCAGGGGATATTAGGACGCCTTTGAAGCCTCTGTAATTCGATAGTATAAAGCTGACACCTTTCTTAATACTTGAACTCATCCCCTCCCTGTATGAGGGGTTTTCCACGAATACAACCCTGTTATTCTCCCCAAGGTTTTCTTTCACGGCTTTCACGATAGAATCCCTCATATACCCCACGACAACGATAACTAGACTTAGTCTAGACTCCAAGGCTGATCTTATCGATTTCACTATAACGGGTTCTCCATCATGCTGGAATAAGAGTTTGTTAGACGGGAAACGGGTGCTCTCGCCCGCGGCTGTAAGAAGTGAAATGTACATTCCACAGGACCCTTAACCTAGAATCTGCTACTAAACATTAGTTTCAGCAACACGCCCACATCTTCGCAGGCGTCGGTAATGGCTTCAAGGTCGTCTATGAGGCCGGGGAGTATAACGCAGACCGGCTTGAGGTTTGCGATGCACTCCTCGTACAATTCCTCGAGGACTTTAAGCCTCAGGTCGTCGACCTCCTTCTCCAGCTTCTCCACCTCGCTTAAACGCTCCAGGGCCTCCCTCGACCCCTCTATAACAGATTTCACTATCTTAACTAGCTCCTCAACGGCTTTATACGATGCTTCGATAATGCTCTTTAAATCCCCTGCATAGGGCTCACCGAGTTTTAAACCCCCCTTCGTGTACGCTACGATCCTCTTAGAGGAAGCCTTGCTCAGCCCTGCTATGTCGTCAAGCAGTGTGACCATTTTCAAAAGGTCCTCTCTATCTATCGGGTGGAGGTATGCCAGCCTGAGCTCGGAGATTATCCCTTTCTTCAACTTATCTGCCTCGTGTTCCAACTCATATATTTTCTCGAAGAACTCTCCTACTTTCGACGGATCCGTTAGAGAGGCCTCGAAGAGCTGTTTCAAAGCCTCGACAGTCTCGTACACTTTCATTGCGTGTTCTACAATCCGAGACTTAATTAAATCAACCCTCCTCTTCGAACCCGCTTTCTCGCTCATTGAAACACCGTTTTAATTACATGTTTGTAAGCCTTAAATAATAGGAGCTTAGAGAGGATATTCAATGGCGCGGGAGATTTTAAGCCTCCTCGCATTGATCGAGGTGGGTTAAAGGTGGGTTGCCTAAAGCTCAAGAAGAGGGTTGTCAAGCCTGTTTTAAAGATCGATCAGCTCGTAGATTTCCTCGAGGTGAACTTGAAGAAGGCCCTTAGAGATGTAAACGTTGAATTAGTCGAGCATATACTGAACGAGGAGGACAACGTTCTACTCATCGTAAGCCATAAGGCTGGGAGTGTCATGATAATGGGTCTTCAAGAATATATCCTTGCCGAAGAACCTGTCGAAGAACTCTGCAGAAGCGGGTTAAGGGAGGTACTTGTTTACGATGTGAAACCACCCTTCGCCTACGCGAGGCAAAACTTCCTGTTAGGCAGTAGGGTCATGGACACTATTCACGAGGAAATGTTGGATCTTGTTACAATAATTTTCACTAAGATGATCGAGGGAGACTTAAGCGGGGTGGAGCAGGGTCTCACTAGATTAATTGACCATACCAAGAACAAGCACTTCGCGATCGAGGAGAAGCTTATGGTAAAATACGGGTACGACAAGTACAATAAACTCGGTTTCGATCACCATGTTAAAAGACATAAGGAGTTTCTCGAAGCATTGAACGATATAGCATCCGAGTTGAAGGGTAGACGGCTGGGAGACTTTATGGTCGACTTCATGAGTTTCATCGAAGACTATTTTAGGTACATGGCGTTAGATGACAAGAAACTAGCGCTCTACCTTTCAAGGGTGTGCGGGCTCAACTGCAATGTCTGACCATACAGAATATTAATGTTTTTAAATAATGCAACTCAAGGGGGTATATTTTGAGCACAGCTCCAGGAGGCTCGAACCCTCTGGAGGACTATGTTAAAAACATCAGCTTCGAAAAGCTCGGCCTCGGCCTCTTCATACTGCCGGGTTTAATGGTTTTCCCCGCGATAATTGGAGCACTAGCATTGGTAACACCAATCATCACAGGAGCATTGTTGAATCCGATCGCGCTGGGGAGTTTAACCAGCTTCTTCTACGGATTCGCAATTTCGGCCACCATAGCCTCCTACAAATTGCTTAAGGCAGCATCCACACATTTCTACGATAGCGCGGTAGTAGTCTACTACTGGTCTAGGAGAGATAGCTTCGAGAATATCCTGAATTATCTGAGGGAGAGGAGGGAGACGAGGGGGCTTCCATCACCTGTAACAGGCCTGCTACTAACATTCCTGACAGGCGGCATTGGCTATATCCCAATATTATTCTTCGTGGAGAAGAATCTAAGGGATCATGCTAGGTTTGAGGAGGAGGTCTTGTTAGGGGGAAGCAGTCTACAATCCGCGACAGCGCTGGGTTTCATAAGAGATCTTCTTCTGACAACAGCCTCCCTAGGCCTATACCTCTCCTACTGGTCTTGGAGGGTTGTCACTTTATTCAACACCCATCTAATTACAATCCACGGGTCACACCCCAACAGACCAATACAATCGCCCCCACCTACCAGTCAACCTCTCACCCGGGAGGACTCCAATACCATAGTCTTAGGACTAGTTTTCATAGTGGCCGCAGTGGATATACTACTAGCTTACCTCGGCTTCTACTCGCATCTACACCTAGCTGTTGTACTGGGCCTCTCTTTGACATACTACGGGTTGAAATTCTCGCGTAAGCCCCTCGTAGCGGTCGCCCTAGCATATGGATTGATCTACCTCGCTCTGGGGTTCTCAACAGCGATCGGGGTGGCGGGTTTTACCACCTACGTGAAGGTCGCGGAGTTGTTCAAGGAGGCGTCGAAGAGCATTCTTCAACAAAGCTTCCTAGGGATTCTCGCATACATTTTCCTCAATAATTTCTCAATAGCATCTTCATCCCTCCCACCTTTGGTCGGCCCCGTCATCGTTAGCTATGGGGTTGCAAATAGTGGGGCGATATACGGCGCCGTAGTAGCCGAGAGAAATCTGCCTCCAACCCTCTTTATCACACCTCACACGCCCCTCGAGCTACTGGGCTACGCGTTCTATGTTGCGGCCTCATCCGAGTTGGCCACCGGGGGTAGGCGAGCATTGAAGCTCTTCATAGGGGGCGCAGTGACGTTACTCATAGCCGCTGTCGTGGAGACATTTCTCGTAGTGGGAGCCCGGTGAGAGACGCTTAGTCTATGACAACGGGTTTGTAGACCGCTAGCGCTAGCGCCCCGTATAGCACCGCGTCCTCCTTGAAGAGAGTTGGCTTTATGGTAGGCTGCCTGTTGACAATGCTTTTCCCAACACCCTTCACTATAGGCTCGTACAGTAGGTCGGTGTTGTTTAAGAAGACGCTGCCGCCTATGGATATCAGCTCGGGGTCGTATACGTTGATCACGCTCGCGAACCCTGCAACACTCGCTTTCACAATCTCATCCACCACAAGCCTGCTGAAGAGGTCTCCTGCTCTGGCAGCCTCGAATATTTCACGTGGCTCAAGGACACCTTCTAGGGCCCTCCGCCCGACGTTCGAGTTTAAGGCGGCAGATGTATTCTTCTCGGCAATATACCTGGCTAGCCTTGGTATGTTTGCTCCCCCAGCATAAGCCTCCCAGTGCCCGTAGCCCCCGCAACCGCACTTCACCTCTGAGTCGTATTTTACAACGATGTGCCCGATTTCATGGGCGTTGCCGTCTTTGCCCAGTAGCACCCTGCCGTCAACGATGACACCTCCACCCACACCTGTGCTAATCGTGACGTAGACGATATTCTCTAATCCCCTACCATCCCCGTAGTACTTTTCGGCGATAACGCCGGCTACAGCGTCATTGATAACGTAAACAGGCTTGCCTAGATATTCCTCCAGAGGCCTCCTCAACTCGAAAGAGCCAACCGGAAGGTTTGGTGTGTTCATTACAATACCTCTCTTGACATCCAAGGGGCCTATCGTCCCAACCCCAACCGACTCCAGAGCTGGCAGATAGGTCTTGAACTCCCTTTCCATGAAGCTTATGATCTCTTCTGCTACGCTAAGCCTACCGCCCTCCCGGGGGGTCCTGAAGGCGATCCTCTTGGTGAAAACCTCGTTCTCTGCTAAGGCTATCCTCGTCCAAGTGGCTCCGACATCAACCGCCAGGTGGATTCTCCTGCCCACCGGTCTTCTCCCTACCGGCCTGAACCTTCTTGAATAATACCGGTGCGTCCACTATATTGTACCTTTCGATCTGCCCCACCCTGAATTCAACGGGCGATGTCAACGTGAAACCAAAGTTCTCAGAGATGATCGATGACGCTCTCGGCGTTACAGGCGATAGCATTATACTCAGTGCTCTAATGCCCTCGAGGAGACTATACAACTCCTTGCTTGGATCCGGCCTCTCCCACGGTTTAACCTCGTTGACATATGTGTTGAGTACTTTACCCAACTCCTGGGCCTCCGAGAGGGCTTTCGAGACCTCCAAGGCCTCCATGTCCTCAACATACTTGTTTAGCAACGATGTTATAGACTCCTCGATCTTCTTATCCACATCTCTTCTATAGACCTTGCCCCTGACCTTCTTCAACGCAAGTACTCCAACCCTCCTCACAAGGTTTCCATAAGTGTCGGCTAACTCTGAGTTGTATATCGAGTCCATTAAATCTACGGTTACTTCAACATCCTTATCTAGATTGAATAACTTCATCAACACATACCTTGCACCATCACTCCCATTATACCTCTCGACGAGAAACTCGATCGGTATAACATTGCCCGCGCTCTTACCTATCTTCAGTCCCTTGTTTATCAGGAATGAATGTACGATAACCCTCCTAGGCGGTGGGATGTCGAGGGCTTTCAGCAACGAGAACCAAACCACCGTGTGGAACCATAATATGTCCTTGCCAATCACGTGGTTTACGTTAGGCCAGTACTCGTTGAACCTTGACTCGTCTGTTAAATAACCTATCCCGCTCACATAGTTGAGTAATGCGTCAAACCATACGTAAATAGTGTATTCTGGGTCGAATGGTACTGGGATACCCCAGGAGACCCTGTCTCTAGGTCTCGCCACGGAGACATCCTTCAACCCCTCTGCTTGAACCCTGTTGAGGACTTCCCTAGCGTATGATTCTGGGTAGACGATGTTTGTCTCAGAGAGCAGTTTAACGATGTAATCCTTGAATTCACTCAGCTTGAAGTAATATGTCTCCTCCTCCAGCCATTCCAAAGGCTTGTTGTGAATAGGGCAGTAGGGTTTATCCTCAACGACGATGTATTCGCCCGGGGAGTAATATCTTTCACAGTCGACGCAATACCATCCGGCGTATTTCGCTTTGTAAATCAACCCATTCTCGTATAAGCGTTTGAAAGACTCTGAGACTACCTTCTCGTGGTAGCTATCTGTTGTCCTGATGAAGTAGTCGTAGCTTATATTCAACGCCTGCCAGTATTGCCTGTAAACCCCAGCCATTTTATCCACGAAGTCCTTCGGCGGGATCCCCTCCTTCTCTGCAACCCTTTGTATTTTCAAGCCGTGCTCGTCGTTACCCGTCATGAAGAAGACTTTCCTCCCCATAAGCCTGTTGTACCTTGCTATGACATCCGCGAAAACCGTCGTGTAGGCGTGACCTATGTGGGGGGGTGCGTTTGGGTAGTATATCGGCGTCGTGATATAGATAGCGCTCATCTCCAACACCTTATTATCTTAGTTAATCAGTTAAACATTAACTCAGCTTTTTAATTGATACTCCAGGTTTTTAATGAACTTGTCAGCCTTCCTATTAACATACCAGATAAAGTACTTGAGAATATACCTGACTGGTGCGTAGAGTGGTGAACGCAAGTAGTACTTGTTCATTATCTCCCCCGCCCAGTAGGACGTGTGTTTCAGCGTCTTGTATAATACCTCAATGTGCTCTCTCTTAACATGATCCTTCATAAACCAGTTCCCCTTCTTCAAAGCACCCATCGGTACGAAGAACATGGGGACTATAACACTCCTATACGGCTTCAAACGATCCAACAACTCAGCTGTCTTCACTACATCTTCAGGCGTCTCCTCGGGGAGGCCTAGTATGAGAGTCGCTGCTGGAATGATATTGTTCTCATGCATTATTCTGAAAGCGTCTTCGACAACCTCAGGCCACATCTCGGGTGGGTAAGGCGCCGACTTGGCTATCATTATCTTCTTGGCTAGCTCAACACTCCCTGTTTCGATCCCTACTTCAACCCCTAGGAATTTCCTCCTCTCGTTCAAGATGTAATCGTTCATCAGCTTTGAGACGAGCTTATGTTCCTCCTCGGCGTATTTCATGGCTGCTAGACTAGCATGGGCCCACCCTATATCACCTTCACTCCCGATCTTCTCGAGCACGGCCTTGTGGAGCTTTATCAATGGTTCAGGCCTGGGTTTAACCCCGTCAGCCTGATATAAGAGGACGTCCTCGCTGTGGAGTATAACGCCTTTAACACCATGCCTGAGATTAACCTCGACTTCCGCTAGGATTTTATCCAACGGTATAAACCTCAATGGGCGGAGGGTCACACTGCAGAACTTGCACCCCCTAGGGCAACCCCTCATTATCTCGACCAAACCATTCACGCTGGGCGCCTTGATCACTGGGATCTCATCTATTGAAGGGGAGTCTGATGGCCCTACGTAAACGTACTCGGGTAGATCCTCGTTGTTCAACGCTTTCTCAACCAGTCCTACTATAACTCTCTCCGCTTCGCCGTCCACGATTGTATCCACACCCCACTTCCTCCACAACTCTAACTCCCACATCCACTGCCACGCTGCCGGGCCCCCGGCAATAAACCTAACACCCTTCTCCTTGGCTTTCCTAATCGCAGGACTCTCCATAAGCCTCTTGAAACTCCTCCTGTTGACCGGTTCGACGCCTGTTATACTCCACCACTCACTGCTCGGGGGCCCGTAGGCGAAATAATCGTGGTGGCCGAACATCAACACTCTCATAGAGTCCAGGTGTTTCTCCAGGTGGTCAGGGTCTATTATAGCGGCTTTAAACCCTGCTTCAACGAGCTTGGCCTCAACCTTCCTCATACCGTAGGGTGCTTCAAGGGGTTTACCTTCATCGTCTACTCTGGGTTTCGGCGCCGTAATGTAGAGCCACAACCACTCTGGTAGGGCTATAGGGGGCCCTGTCGCCACGAAACCAAGGAACTCCTTCCCATGATGGTTTGTCATCATCGTTCTATCGGTGGTTAGGACAACCTCGTACTTCACCTAACCACCTCAACTACCCCACTCTTCTCCAACTCTTCCACTAGGTCGGCGCATTTGCTATCCGGTATAACAATAGGCTTCTTCCAGTTTTTAATCGCATTCTTTAATATTTCAAGGGCTTTACTGCAGTCGGCAACCTCAACCCTCTTTATAGAGAGAGAAAGCGATATGTTGCTCAATAATATATCCCTATACCGCTCGTAGAATCTGTTATGGTCAAGCCTGGTTAAAAACAATATGTTGAAACGCCTGTTTTTCTTTGCGATCGAAAGCCTTGATATAGTGCTGTATATCTCGAGAGGCGAGAAGTGATCTTCAACATCCAGCACGATTACGTTTAGGCCTCCCTGGAATACCTCCCCAGCCAATTTAACCATCTTGGTCGTTCCTTGCAATCCCTATATAACACCGCTGAATTATAAGTATAACAACGTGGTGTATATGAAAGCGTATGTATCAATAGACTTAGAGGGTATGCCGGGTATAGCGTCCACCACTATGACATCGCCTGATAAGACCCAGTTTTCGACGGCGGTGAAAATTATGAGCATGGTCTCAGACTTTATCTCGAAGAAGCTTCTTGAGATCGGGTTCAGCGAAGTCTATATAGCTGACAGCCATGGTTTTATGACGAACATAGATTACACAAGTCTACGCGATGGTGCATACCTGATACAAGGGTATCCCCGGCCTTTCTCCATGCTAACAATGCTAGACGGCAGCTTCTCCGCAGCCCTTTTCATCGGCTACCACGCTGCCGCTGGAACTGTAAAAGGGTTCTTGGATCACACTATGAGTGGTAGGGTCTTCCACGAGGTGTTCTTGAACGGTGTGAAAGCAAGCGAGTTCTTGATCAACGCTCTATACGCTAGGGAGAAGGGCGTCCCGGTTATACTGGTTGCGGGTGACTCGCACTTGAAGAGGGAGGTTGAGACGCTATCACAGAACATAGTGTTCGTCGAGATGAAGAGAGGCCTTTCCAGGTATGCCGCAGTCTACCCTCCTCTATCGGTGGTTTTAAGGGAACTGGCTAAAGGTGTTGAAGAAGCGGTCGATAGACTTAAGAGGAAGCTAGAGTTCAAGATCCACCTCCACCCTCCCTACGATTTGACCTTGAGATTCCGCGAGAGCCTTGTCGCGGATGTAGCCGAAATGACAGGGGCGGAGAGGCTCGACGCCTACACTGTAAGGAAAACATTTACCACTGCGGAGGGGATGCTCGGGTTCATCGAAGTACTCGCCTACATGGGCCTGGGCGTCGAGTACTTGAAAAACTCAATTAAGTAGGTTAACCTCTCCACCCAACCCTATTTTTTCGCCTAGAGAGCTTAGACTCCCTATCACAGTGGATCTAAGTTGTGTGAACCTCTCGTGGGCCCTAACCTCGCTGGCGATTGAGCGAAGCTGGGATAAGAGAGCGCTCAACCCCCTGAACACTCTTGTAGCCGTCTCCTTGTCGGAGTCCACTATTTTCATCGCTGAGTTAACAATATCTGCCATAATTCCAGCGAATACGTCCATCAATTCTTTATTCTCGAAAATACTGCGGGGCGGGTAAGACAGGGCGATAGACTCCAAGACCTCGATCACGGCTTCAAGACAACATGGGTGGCATTCGGAGAGTTTAAAGCCTGCGAGGACTCTAACCACCCTGTTTAAGCCGAGGGTGGTTAGAGGTCCGTTGGCTAGAAGTCTAATCAACTCGGCCGGCCCTCCGGGGTCAACTTTATTCGAGAGCTCGCACGCCTTCTCTAAGAGTCCACGGCTTAAAGCCTCAGCTTCATCACCTAAACCAATAAACGGCATCAGCTCGGCTAACACCATATACCCGTAAACCTCATTCATCCTTTCCTCGAGTAAGCCCCTTACTATGATTTCCGGGGAGACTCTCTCTTTAATCCAGTCAACTAGATCATAGTCTAATGCCCCGGATAATACCTGGAAGAAATCGAAAGGGTCTAGGTTGGATTTTAACGCCTTCAGCAACTCTAGCCCCCTCGGGGTCTCGTTCAACAAAAGGTACCTCAATATTCTACCCACCTCACTTAACTCGCAGTGATGTATGCGGCACTCCTGTGCGAGGGCCCAGGGGTCGGATCTAGCTTTATCTATCAGAGAGCCCATGTAAACCACTTTTAAACTGTTGTTCTCTCGTTTACTTTACTTATAGTTATGGAGGGGGCTGTTGCACCTTTAAGCCTGTTCCCATCTAACACTACCGTGTTTTTCTTCGACTTCACCATCACTCTTGTAAACAAGCTTGTCGTGAAGACAACATTTGCCAGGACAATACTAGCGTAGAACTTGGAGTAATGGGAGCTGGTGTTCAGAGGTGCATTACTGTGGTCTACATACCCGCAAACAATGTTTCCGCGACAAGCGTTGAAAGTCTGCCAGGCGTTGAAAGCCTTTCTGTCGGCAGTTAGGAGTATAATAACCCTGTGTTGAAGATTAGATGACTCGACAGCCATTGAAGCCTCGCAGGGTTGCGAGATAGCTGGTAGAGTCCTAGCCTTATAATGGTATTTAACTTCTTGTAATACTCTGTTAGCCATCAACGCCATTATGTAAGAGTACCTCTCCGGTAAGGCCTGGGAGGTTGACGAGGTAGTGGCGATCTTCCCGTTGATCTCGGCTTCCGCGCATACAGGTACGTAGACTTCCACGTTAGGTATGGGGCTCCACGGGCTGTTGTTCCTTATACTGGCTTTAAGCAGGCTCATGTGGAAGCCCTGGTAGAACATGTTTGTGTCGGGTAGCACAGCTACATTACCATATTCCTCTCTCAAGTGTCTTATGAAGGCGTGCAGTTTAACCCTCTTGTAGCTGTCTAAATCGATCTCCTGGCTTGCAATATCCTCCACCACTAGGTCGGCTGCACCAGTCAACCTCTGTAGCTGTTTAAGAATTCTCTCCAGGACTTTCACCTCCTCTTCTTGCCGTGTTTCCTTAGACGCAACCTCGAGTATCGCTCTCCAAGAGTTATATAAGAGGCTAGCCGTCTCC
>Ga0081473_130705_pt1 | contig 30491 bp, 34 predicted proteins | sample CisSprmetagenome_FD_70977 | JGI IMG/M metagenome (GOLD analysis project Ga0081473, IMG submission 70977) | Hypoxic/sulfidic aquatic microbial communities from Cistern Spring, Yellowstone National Park, USA v2 (version 2) | ecosystem: Environmental > Aquatic > Thermal springs > Hot (42-90C) >...
CAGGGCTGTGGCAGGCTCAGCGCCTGCTGCGTGGTGAGTGACGCTATGAACCGTGGGAACTGCGAGAAGGCGTTCAGCATCTCCCCGGCCTCTATGCCTCCGAGGGCCGTCGCGGCCCCTATTATCAAGGCTGCAGCGCTCCCCTTTGAGACAGGCGCCCCCCTAAGGCCCAGGTAGAGGACGTAAACTATGGCCAGGAACTGCGCGGCCACCATGGCCAGGTGAAGCACGAATATCCAGGTGAAGTCATAATGCGGCCCGCTGGACAGCGCCACTCCGAAGCCGACCATTATGTTGTCAAACTTGTATGGCACGCCTATCAGGGTGACCAGGTAGGAGAACATCAATGGAACCATCAGGAGGAGCCCTATTAGTGACGGTATCAGGAACTTCCTGATAGAGGCCTCGAAGTACTGCCTCTCCGACTCAGGGTTCCTGAGGTAGGCTATGCCAAAGCCGCCCATTATGGCTATCATGGTTGCGGTGATAGCGCCCACTATGCTTGAGATGTAGAGGGGCCAGAACGTGGGGTTTGAGTAAGCCTTGACAACGTTAAGCGTTGGAGTGACGTTACCCGTTGACCCGCCCGTGACAAACATGAGGCCCACGGGCTCGTTGAGGAAGGCAAAGACCCCCCTGAACCCAAAAGGTATCATTAGGGCTGAGGCAGCCAGGAGGATCCCAATTATGTTGTGCGTCCTCGGGCTCCACCTGTCCCACCCGTACCAGTACGCCACCAGCGAGAAGAAGTTGAGGCCGACGAAGGCTATGGCTATGGCGAACGGCACTATGTCTAAGGTTCCTAGGATAAGAGTGGCGAAGGGATAGTACGAAAACAGGAACACCGTGAACGCCGTCCCAAAGACGCCAGCTATGGCGTAGGTTACGGCGTAGTACCTCATCAGCCTCCTGGCCATGTTGACCGTTAGCTGGTCCCCTCTCCTCATGCCCAGGTACTTGAGCATGGGCACCAGGACCGCGAGGCCTATGATCAGGTTCACCATAACTATGTGTATGCCAAAGTTGAAGGCAAGCCAGAACACCGAGCTGTAGAACGTCATTCAGATCACCCCCTAGGCAACCTCCTCAAGCCTCTCGGTCCTCGAAGGAACCCAGAGGAACCTGTAGACTGTGTAGATCAGCGCTAGGCCCAGCAGCACATAGAACACACTGTACAGAGCCACCCCCCAGGCTGGCGGCTGGTTGACTGTCACCGTGTCGCTCAGCGTCATGATGCCGTAGACTACCCACGGCAGCCTGCCCATCTCCCTCGTGGCCCAGCCCATGTAGCTCGCGAACTGCGCCAGGGCGGCGGCAGGCATGAGGAGGTACATCCAGACCCTGTGAACCCTTGAGGCCCTGCCGGCCGCTACGTAGCCTGTCAGTATCAGGGCGTAGAGGCCCAGGGCTACGCCCGTTGCGACCATCGCGTAGTAAGTGTAGTCAACTATCAGCGGCGGCAGATAAGTTGAGGTGCCGGGGACCCCGAGGCCTGATGATATGTTGCCCCAGCTGCTGTAGTGCCCTAGCAGGTAGTCGTAGTTGGGCAGATAGGCGTTCAGCGTCCCATAGGCCAACAGCCTCTCGATAGCCGATGTGTGGAAGAGCTCTGCAACCGATGTGAAGCCTGGGACTCCAAGGCCCTCTATGGCAGCGAACTTCTCAGGCTGGTACTTGGCTACAGTGACGCCCATCTCGTGGCCAGCTATGAGGCCCTCGTAGGCTATCACTATGAGGGAGAACACGACCGCGAACTTGAAGCCCTTTTCAAGGTACTTCCTGTACCTCTCGTCCTTAGCGCTCATGAGCCTCGTCCCAAAGGCCGCCATCGCTGTGAACCCTGAGACTGTGAGCCCTGCGCCTATCGAGTGCAAGAACGTTGGCGCAAAGTCGGGCGACTGGAAGAGGTAAGTGTAGAGGTTATAGTACTTAACAGTGGTGTCGAGTATTGCGTTCAGGACCGCCAGCACAGGCGTTGAGGCCAGCCCTGGGTCAGCGAGGGCCCCTGAGTTAAGGACAAGCCTCAGAACGCTCTGGTTCAGCGTGTAGCCTGTGAATGACTCGTAGACTAACCTGTTAACTATTGTAACTGGCACGTAGGCCAGCACGGCGTCATTCGTGGTCCCCTTTATTTGGACGCCAAGGGCCTGCAGGGTCGTGACGTTAAGATAGGACGCTATTGAGGCGGGTATGGCGACGAGGATCTTGGGGTAGCCCTCAGCGTAGAGCCACTGGCCCGTGTACGCGTTGTAGTCGGGCACCAGGCCCGTGGGCACCTGCATATAGGAGTTGGCAGCTAATATCATGGCGCCTGAGTACCAGGGGCCTATGAAGGCGAAGAACGTAAGCACGGCCCTGGCAGCCGGGGAGAGTCTGTCCCAGCCGTACCACAGCATGTAGATTACCAGCGCCTCCATTATGAAGGCGAAGACCTCTGCGTACATGGGAAAGTAGAGCCACTTGCCGACGGCAGCCAGCACTCTCGGCCACACTGTTATCAACCCGAACTCAACTAGCGTGCCCGTGGCGGCGCCAACGGCGAAGACCAGGGCTGTGGCCTTGATGAGGACCTTAGCTATCCTCATCCAGTCCTCGTCCTTCGTCTTGAAGTATATCAGCTCAGCTATGAAGGCCATGAAGGGCAGGCCTAGCACGTACTGAAGTATGCCCCAGTGAATACCTATGCCGATTATTGATAATGCCCTGACCCCCCAGAAGCCGTAATTAACGAGCTGGGACCATACGTCCAGGGGGCTCACCTAGGATAGTAGTTCAACAAGACACTCGTATTTAAAGTATGTAGTTTCGTTTCTAGAACGTTATTCCCTCAAAATTAGTATTATCACCACAACATAACGTACCATTTATTTACCTTATCTATAATTTCTTATTTTTATTAAAATCCTTCCTGGTTTCCAGCCAGCAACTCGAGCCACTTGTTGAGCGCCCCAGTAAACGACACCAGAACCGCGGCGGCCCTAGCCATATCGTCAAGCATTTTGTCAGGGCTCACGAGCCAGCCAAGGCAGTCAGCAAAGAGATTCAGGTCTCCTCTATCGGCTTCAAGGTTCCCTGTTATCAGCGCCTTGGCAGCAGCGCCCAGAAGCTTCCCAACCCTCTCATCGCCGAGGCAGTCTACCAGGTCAGCCGCGTCTGTCATGGGGTAGCCTGTGTAGAGCGCCACGCCCTCTGCATGTTCTCTTAGGCCTGCAGCGCTGATGAGCTCATCATATATCATCGAGGCCAGGAGAGAGAGCTGCACCGCCACGCTGCCCCTCTGAGACCCGGCTATGAATATGAGCCTTGACACCTCCTTTGCCATCTCCTGAAGGCCCTCTGCGCTAATTCCCCTTAGGCCAAGTCCTGGCTCACTACCCACCTCAGTTGACAAGCAGTAACACCAAAAGCGACGTTAGGCGCCCTCGGTAAATTGGAGTCTGAGGACCGCCAGAGGGGCTAACCCCTCAATACCCCCTCCCTCCCCGATGCCAATAGCGTCCACTGGAAGTTTCAGCAGCGTCAGCTGGACTAGGAGTCCTCATCGGACCCCCTTGGCAGTCCGGGTTCTACTCATCATCCTAAGCGAGAATGGGGCGTTGGGAAGTTAAAAGGCGCTCACTGCTCCTCGTATACCCTAATTGTGACTTCAACCTTTACCTTCTCGCTAGAGAAGGGCGGTACTCCCTCACCCAGGTCCACAGCGAAGCTCACAGGGTTCCCCAGGTCATCTGTGAAGCGGACCTCGACGACATAGGTCTGCTTAGGCCCTCCCCCTTCAAACATCTTCATCACTGACTCGTAGAGCCTGGAGAGAGCCATCTGAAGCGCCACCGGGCTTGAGAAGTCCTCAGGCCTAAGGCTGACCATTGCGATGTTCTTGAACGCCTTGCCGACCTTTCCCTCTGCCCTGAACGTCCTGGTGAACTCTATCTTCTCCTCAGAGCCCATGTTAATGCACCACGCTGTACGAGCTGGCGGAGGATAAAAGAGTACTGGAACGCCCCGGACTCATCTTAACGCATTTAACTTATCTGTGGCCAGGCGAGCTGGCAAAGGCTGGTGCCCTGAGTTGCCCTTGCCCGCTGACCTTGAGGAGAGGCTGAGCAGGCAGGCTGAGAGGCTGAAGTCTATTGAAGCCAAGTGGCAGAGGGTATGGGAGGAGGCCAAGGTCTATGAGGCTGACGCATCCCCGGGCAGGCCGAAGTTCTTCGTCACCTTCCCCTTCCCCTACATGAACGGCCTGCCCCACTTAGGAAGCGCCTTCACGATACTCAGAGTTGACGTAGTGGCCAGGTACAAAAGAATGAGGGGGTTTAATGTCCTCTTCCCTCAGGGCTGGCACGCCACAGGAGGACCGATAGTGGCCTCTGCCAGGAGGCTGGCCGAGGGCGACCAGAGGGTTTTGTCTGAGCTCAAGTCCATGGGGGTCCCTGACGAAATTATTGACAAGTTCAAGGACCCGGCCACCTGGGTCTTCTACTTCACGGCCGAGTGGGAGAAGGACCTGAGGAGGTACGGTCTCGGCATAGACTGGAGGAGGAAGTTCTTCACCACGTCGCTTAACCCCTACTTCAGCAAGTTCGTTGAGTGGCAGTACCTCAGGCTGAAGGAGAAGGGCTTCGTGAGAAAGGGAAGCCACCCGGTGGTCTGGTGCCCAAAGGAGAAGAAGGTGGTCGGCGATCACGACAGGCCTGACGATTATGTTGGCATAGGGCCTGTGGACGCCACGATAATCCTCTTTAAGGTGAAGGATGAAGACATTAGCCTTGCCGCTCTGACCTACAGGCCTGAGACTATATTTGGGGTTACGAACATATGGGTGAGACCTGATGCTACGTACAAGGTGGTAATCCTTGACGGAAGGAAGGTCGTAATGAATGACTATATGGCTGATGAGCTCGCTGACCAGAAGCACCGCGTTGAGGTTATAGGCGAGGTTAAGGGTTCCACGCTCATAGGCAAATACGTCGTAAATCCCGTGAATGGAGGGGAGGTACCAGTTCTCCCCGCGTCCTTCGTAATACCCGATGAGGGCACGGGAATAGTTATGAGCGTGCCGGCCCATGCCCCCTATGATTACCAGGCCCTGGTGGACCTCAGGAAGGCCTCCCCTGAGGAGCTGAGCAAGGTGGGGCTTAACAGCGACCTAGTCAAATCACTCAGGCCAATAAAGATCATTGAAGTGCCTGACATAAAGGGCGTCCCAGCCGAGGAAATGGTCAAGCACTACAGGGTCAAGAGTCAGGACGACAGGGAATCGCTAGACAGGGCCACAAAGGACCTCTACTCCAAGGAGTTCTACATGGGCGTAATGAGCAAGGGCACGGGCAAGTATGAAGGGGTTAAGGTCGTGATCGCCAGGCCCATGGTGGAGGAGGAGCTGAAGAGCCTAGGCGCCGCCCTGAAGGTGTTCACGCTGCCCTCCAAAGTCTACTGCAGGTGCGGCGCTAGGACGCACGTTAAGTTCGTTGAGGACCAGTGGTTCCTAACGTACAGCGATCAGAGGTGGAAGGAGAAGGTTAAGGAGGCCATAGACTCCATGAGCTTTTACCCGCCCCAGCTCAAGGAGGAGTTCCTAAGGCTGGCCGACTGGCTGAGGGACTGGGCCTTCACCCATCAGAATGAGCTCGGCACGCCGCTACCCTGGGACCTGCAGTGGGTGATCGAGAGCCTGAGCGACTCAACTATCTACATGGCCTACTACACCATATCGCACCTGATCCAGGGCAAGGTCAACCCTGACCAGCTAAAGCCCGAGTTCTTCGACTACGTCTTCCTCGGCTATGGAGACCCTGACTACGTCTCTAAGGCCACAGGCATAAGTAAGGACCTCATAGAGCGGGCCAGAGAGGAGTTCAAGTACTGGTACCCCGTTGACCTAAGGATAAGCGGCAAGGACCTCATACAGAACCACCTCCTGTTCTACATCTATCACCACGTCGCAATATTTGATAGAAGCTACTGGCCAAGAGGCATTGGCATAAACGGCTGGGTCCTGATAAACGGCGAGAAGATGAGCAAGCACAAGGGCAACTTCATAACGCTAAGGGAGGTCCTTAACGTAGCTGGCGCTGACGCCACGAGGGCCACGGAGATATTGGCGGGCGCTGACGGCGGCCTAGACGACGCTAACTTTAACCTGAAGGACCTGGAGAACGCCGTAAATGACCTGGTGGGCTGGATTGACATGGCCTTGGGCATATATGATAAGGGCAGGGATAGCAGGCTTGCCGTGGACGACTGGTTCGAAAGCAAGCTCAACAGCCTCATTAAGGACGTAACCGATGATATGGAGAACCTGAGGCTGAAGTCAGCGTTCGTTAAGGCCTTCTACGGGCTTCAGAACGCCTTCAAGTGGTACGTGAGGCGCGCGGGCACCCCAAACAGGGAGCTGACCAGGAGGTTCGTTGTGACCCTCACTCTGCTGTCAGCGCCGTTTGTACCTCATGTTGCGGAGGAAGTCTGGCACGGCATAGGTAAGGAGGGCCTTGTGGTAACTCAGGCGTGGCCTGAGGCTGACGAGAGCAAGATAAGGGCTGAAGTTGAGAGGGGCGAGGAGATCGTCGAGAGCGTCTACAATGATATAAAGGAGGTGCTGACCCTGCTCGGCGGCGGAAAGTCCATTACAATAATCGTGGCGGCACCCTGGAAGTACTCAGTTGTAGCAGATATGGCATCCCTTGTCTCCCAGGGTCTCAGCCTTAGAGACGCGGCCAAAGCAGTCATAGGAAAGGACTACGGGGTCCCTAAGGAGGTCTTGGCCAAGGTGACCCAGGCCGTAGCCAAGTCACCCAAGGTCCTAGACCTCCTAGTCGAGAGGGACCTTGAGCACAGGGCCCTTAAGGAGGCCTTGGAGTTCTTCTCTAAGGAGTTTGGAGTACCTGTCAGGGCTGAACTTGAGGAGGAGTCCCGCCTGCCAAGGAAGGACCTAGCGTTGCCTGGAAAGCCTGCCATATATGTTGAGAGGTGACAGCCCTTGAGGCTTCCCGAAATAATATATTCAGCCTATTCATTAGCCAGAAGCGGCTGGATGCTAAGAGGAGTCCCTCCCTCGCTCGCCGAGACCGTGGCTGATCACTCCTACGCTGCCGCCCTCATAGCAGCCGAGGTCGCCCAAAAGGTTGGCGCCGACCCCTACAAGGCGGCACTTATGGCGCTAATTCATGACTTAGCCGAGACCAAGGTCGGTGATATAGCAAAGGTAGCTGGTATACCAGAGGCCAAAAAGGTCGCTGAAGAGTCAGCGATGGCTTCGCTGGAGGTCAGCGACTTGATAAAGTCACTGATGATGGGGTTCAACGAGGGGAGATGTCCGGAGGCTATAGTGGCCAAGGCCTCTGACCTGGCCGCAACCATAGTCGCGGGTAAATACTACGAGAGGATGGGCTTTGACGTCAAGGAGATAGAGGAGACTTCAAGGACTGAGCTCGAGACCTTAGCATTGTCCTCGGGCCTCGGTGAGCGGCTCCTTAACGCCCTCCGTGAGCTAGGCTTAATATGAGGGCAACCCTTTGACTTCAATAGGTATAGTGTCCCTCGGCTACTCGACCACGGAGGCCCTGCCCCTTTACCATTATCTGCCAGGAGGCAGCCTGCTAAGGGTTATAGTGCTCTCTGAGCCTCCATCAAATGTAAGCCTAAGCGGGTGCGAGGACTTCGACGCAATAAATGACGTCTACGCGCCTTCCCTTACAGGTCCTTCTTTGAAGCAGGCGACGCCGCAGCAGTTAGCTGAGCTGGCAAGGGCCTGGGGCGTTGACGGCATAGTTCTTGAGGGCTACGCCGTAAGCCACGTGGGAAGTTTCTTAGCTGAGCTGAAGGGCCTGGGCATAAGTGTTGGCGTCAGGACCAATATGGGCAAGGCACCAAAGGGTGCCGACTTCCTGTTGCTTGACGCCCTTGGCACGTGCAGCGAGTCGCAGGAGGTCCCAGGCATTGAAGTTCACAGGCTGCTGAGGGACTTAAGGTCATCCGGCTCATGGATAGAGGTCGCCAGCTACCTAAAGGAGCCTATACCCGAGAGGGTCCTCGGACTCGCATCTGTAACGGCTGATAACAACGTCCCACTTCACCTGTTCGTGCTCGAACACAAGGGGGGAGGACCAGTGAGGGACGCATATAGCAGGCTGAGACTATTGAACCCCTTCACATATATCCACGTGCCGCTCTACTCGGAGCTTACCACCTACTGCCCTCGTTGTGGAAGCCCTGTCGCCTACAGAGAGGAGAACGTGCTTAAGGACCTGGTCCTGGGTCCCTCTAATACGTGTTGGAGATGCGGCTACCCCCTGCCCTTCACGCACATAGCAGCGAAGAAAACCCCTGACCGCGTAATACGGTTGTCGGGGAGAGGTACCAGGTGGTATGACCCCAGAGCGGTGATGAGGATTTGAGCAAAGAGAGCGGAGCTCCCTATTACGTCCGTGAGGCCAAGTTCTGGGCCCCACTGCCTGACAGACCGGGCTGGGTCAGGTGTGACCTCTGTCACAGGAGGTGTCTCATAGCCCCTAACAAGTGGGGGGTTTGCGGCGTCAGGAAGAACGTCGATGGGAGGCTTTACACCTACGTCTATGGGCTTCTCACAGCGTATAACCTTGATCCAATAGAGAAGAAGCCCCTTTATCACTTCTACCCAGGCAGCACTGTACTAAGCATATCAACGGTTGGGTGCAACTTCTACTGCCAGTTCTGCCAGAACTGGGAGATCAGTCAGAGCAGACTTGAGAGAGGCCTGTATGGCGAGGTCAGGACGCCTGAGCAGGTTGTGGCTGACGCCAATATGGTTAACGCCGACGGCATTTCATATACTTATAATGAGCCGACCATCATGTACGAGTTCATGTATGACACTGCTGTCCTCGCCAAGAAGAAGGGGCTCTTTAACACAATGGTGACTAACGGGTACATGACGCCAGAAGCCGTTGATGATATAGCTCCTTACATGGACGCCGCTACCGTTGACTTCAAGGGGGCTGGCAACAAGGACGTCTACAGAAGGCTCATGGCGGTCCCCGACCCCGAGCCCATATTTGAGACGCTTAAGGCCATGAAGGAGAGGGGCATCTGGATAGAGATCACTAACCTCGTAATACCGAAGTACGGTGATCATGAGGAGGACGTGAGGAAGTTGGCCCGGTGGATAGTTGACAACCTGGGGGACAGGGTGCCGTTCCATCTGCTCAGGTTTTACCCTCAGTATAAGCTGATTGACCTAGAGGCGACCCCTGTTAAGGCGCTTGAAAGGTTGGCCAAGGCCGCCAAGGAGGAGGGCCTCAAGTACGTCTATATAGGCAACGTGCCTGGGCACCAGCTTGAGCATACTTACTGCCCTAACTGCGGGTACCCCGTCGTAGAGAGGTACGGCTTCTACATAACTAAGTGGAGGATTACGAAGGACGGCAGGTGTCCAAGGTGCGGCGCCAAGATTGATATTAAGGGCGAGTTCAGGGGCAAGTCGATGGGGCCTCTGCCCCTGTTATAACGCGGGTTGCCAAGACTGAGTTAATGAGTGAAACCAAAGTAATATTAGGCCTGGTGGGCTATACGGTTTGATGCCCAGGAAATGCAGGGTGTAACGCCTTGAGGTTCTGTCCAGTATGTGGCGGCGTGATGGTCCCCACAAAGAGGAAAGGCAACAAGGTAGTCCTCAGGTGCACCCGGTGCGGCTACGAGATGGAGGTTGACGCAAGCCTAGTCAAGGAGTACACGGCTACCAGCAAGTCAGGGCAGAAGGTCCTCACTACTAAGGTGGTAAGCAAGGAGGTCAAGGTAGACACAGAGGAGAACAAGGCCGAGCTGGAGCAGGCAAAGGAGGACTACTACGAGCTTGTACTAGATGAAATGGGCGAGTATGGGGAGCAGAGCCCGCCTTAGCCCGCCTTAGGGGTTCAGCGGGCGCTGAACCTCTCTATATCGTTGGACGCCTCCTCCAGGTCCTTGTAGGTGTCGACGCTCTTCCAGTAGTACTTGTTCAGGTCATACTTAACAGCTATTAGCTTGCCCTCCTTGGCGAGGGCTGGGAACGTGACGGTCTCCAGGTCGCCCTTCTCAGGCAGGTACTCTTCTACCTCTGGCCTGAAGGCGTAGATGCCGGCGTTTATCCAGTACTCCCCAAGGATCGGCTTCTCCCTGAAGCTCTTTACGAAGTCCTCGTTGCTTACCTCAACAATTCCATAGGGGCTCCTGAGCTGAACGAGCGCTAAGGCGCCTATGACGCCTGGCCTCTCAAGCGCCCTAAGTAGAGCAGTGGGGTCTACGTTAGTTATTATGTCCCCGTTTACTACAAGAAAGTCGCTTCTCCCCCTGTACAGAAGCCTGGCGTTCCTGACAGCGCCTCCGGTGCCTAGGGGCTCGTCCTCCACGACATATGATACTGAGACCCCGAACCTTGAGCCGCTTCCCAGGGCCTCTATGAGCCTCTCCTTACGGTAGCCAGCCAGGACAACGAAGTCCGTTATACCATGTCTTTTGAGCCACTCTATCTGATGTAGAATTATAGGCTTCCCAGCGACCTCAACTAACGGCTTTGGCCTGTCATCTGTGAGGGGCCTGAGCCTCTTCCCATAGCCTCCCGCAAGTATAAGGGCCAGTGTCAACGCCGCCACCATTAACTTATGCTGGTGCCGCCGGGGGGACTTGAACCCCCGACCACCCGGTCTTCAGCCGGGCGCTCTCCCGCTGAGCTACGGCGGCACCGCTCTGCTAACTATCAGCACGGAATTTTATAAACGTTAAGGCAACGGCCTCTAAAGCAAGGGATTCCAATCAACTTCAAGCTTGAGGCTCCCTTCCCTTAAGTAAAGGGTTGGAACGCCAAGTCTACGGACTGACCTTCGTAAGTTCTTGTCATTAGTAGCCACTACAACCCTGTCGCCCTCCTGTGCCAACGCCTTTGTCAAGTTCAAGATAGATTTGTCAGCGCTGCCCGCTTCAACGCGTAGGACCTGAACCCCAAGCCTGTCCAGCAGCTTAAGCGCAAACCTGGCCTCCCTCGCTAATAGGTCTTCCTCCTTTGACATCGCCTCAAGCTCCTTCACCACGGCATCTGTAGTAATTAGCTCATAACTTACATTAATTACGTCATTTAAGTTTGAGGGAGCTATGACCCCCCGTGCTATCAACAGAAGGAAATTAGTGTCAACCACTACCTTAACTTTCACGCCTTAACTAGCCCCCAGCCTATCAGTCTCCACCTGCCCCCTATGCGCCTGCTTATCGCCACCCTCATGTCATTCCAAGCCACTACGGGCCTCCTTAACTTTACCTCGAACCTCTCCCTCGAAGCAGTTGTCACGTCACCCATGGTTAGCGCTGGTCCAACGGCAAGCAGTAACGGTTCACCCCTGCTTATAGGCTCGACCTTCACAGCCTCCTTAGTTCCAACCACGGTCTCGAACAACGTATGTTCAACAACAAGCCCGTCCATTATGTCAGGCATTTCATCTGGGTGCCCAGCCACGCTGCCAGCGAGGTTATCAGCCTTGGTGAGCGAAGGGTCCAGCTTCGTTCCAACGGCCACCAGCCCTCCTGGCCTAGCCTCCTTAACCTCCGTCTTTCCGAACCTAAGGCTGGTCACAGTCGTGAGGAGCGGCTTATGCTTTACCCTGCCCCCCTCTTTGACCTGAATTCCTGGCCTTATCTCTATTTCATCGCCTACCCTGAGGGTGCCCTTTAAGATGGACCCCCCTATTACACCCCCTATGAGCTCGGCTGGCCTCGTGCCAGGCTTATTTACGTCGAAGCTCCTTATTACGTACATTATGGGCGAGCCCGAGAGGTCCCTTTCAGGCGTTGGGATGAATTTCTGTATAGCGGCCGCTACAGCGTCTATGTTAACCCTCTTCAGGGCGCTAACAGGGATTATCGGCGCGTCCTCAGCCCACGTCGAGCCTAGGAACTTCTTTATCTCCTTGTAGCTCTCCCTAGCCCTCTCAGGACTGACAACGTCGACCTTGTTCTGTACAACTATGAGGTTCTTGATTCCAAGTATCGTGAGCGCCAGGAAGTGCTCCTTGGTCTGAGGCTGAGGCGCAGGCTCGTTAGCTGCCACAACCAGTATGGCCCCGTCCATGAGGGCGGCCCCTGAGAGCATAGTTGCCATCAATATCTCATGGCCCGGCGCGTCTACGAATGAGACCCGCCTGACAAGACTTGGCTTAGCGCCCGGCTTGCACTCACACACAGGCTCTACGGAGTACCTTTCAGGGAAGCCGCAGCCCTCGCACTCCCATATCTCACCATCGGCGTAGCCCAGCTTTATTGTCATCCCTCTCTTGACCTCCTCGCTGTGTCTCATGGTCCATATGCCTGTCAGGGCCTGCACGAGGGTCGTCTTACCGTGATCCACGTGACCAACTATGCCAATATTGACCTCAGGCTGCACCTGCTCTGGCGTGGCCAAGAGCCGTCCCCTTTAGGAAAGCTCTGACCCCTATTTAACTGAGCCGAAAGGCTAGGACGACGCGCTCGGAGCGAGCTCCTTCATCTCTGGATAGACAACCATCACGTTTAGCTGGGCCAGCGCGGTCTTACGCCTTTCAGCCCTTGGGTCAGGAACTCTTCTGCCCCTGACGGTCTTCTTCCTCCTCTCACCGTCCCTGGCAGGGTGGAAGCCTGGCGGCCCGCTCAGCAGGACCTTCCTCCTGGTGGAGCCAGGGACGCCGGGGTGCATCGGGAAGCCCGAAGCGTCAGTCCCTCCGGTGATCCTTAACGTGATCCCTGGCATACCAATTATCGTCCCATCAAACTCGTCACCTATCTCAAGGCCTGCCAGCCTGATGGCTATTTCATCTGGTACCGCCATCTGCCAGGCCTTCGCCTTATAGATCGCGCCCTCGACCTCCTGACCCCCTGAGATCTCGGCCAGCAACTTGCTGTGAACCCACAGCTCCCCCTCTGGCACTGACTGGTCAGGCATGACCTTAAGCGGCACGTTGACCTTGGACCCTTCCATCCTGACTGATAACGTTATGACACCTACGGAACCTAACGAGAGCTTTTCGACCAACGCCGGTGAAAGCTTGGCCAGGGGCAGCTCATAACGCTCCTGCTCCTTCGTCCTCTTCATGGTGTCCTTGTACTCGAGGCTCTCATCATCAACCCCTTTGACCTTAACCTTGAGCTGGAGCTTGCCGCCCGTTGGATCTGAGATCACTATCCTTAACGGCGGCCTCTCCTCTCTTCTTGGCATCTTCTCCCCCTTAGCCTTAACCAGCCTTCATCAGCAAGTTTTTAAGCTTATGATGAGCTTAGCTCCCTGAGGTACCTTACGGCAAGCGGCAATATCTCAACGCCTTTCCTTAGGAGCCCTAACTTGCCTCCTGAGCAGCTCCTTTCATCGAACTTACCAGGCCCTTTGCCCAGCTGAGGGTTTGAGAACATTATGGGCACAGGGTCGTCGCTGTGGCTCTTTAAGGTCCACGGGGTTGCGTGATCTGATGTGACTATGAATAACACCTCGTCCCTGCTCACCCTTGAGAGGAGCCTCGAGAAGAAGTACCTGTCGATGAGCTCTATCGCCGCTACCTTAGCCTCAAAGTTTCCATCATGGCCTGGCTCGTCAGGACCCTTGAGGTGGACGTAGAAGGCGTTGAACCTGTCAAGGTTATCGGCGACCAGGTCAGCCTCCTCGACCAATATCTGCTCCTTCGTCTTACCCTCCACTTCATAGTGAAGGTCTGTGAGGCCCAGCGCCTTGGCTATGCCCCGCTCTACTGGCATCTCAGTGACGCTGGCGAACCTGAGGCCGAAGAGAGACGATATTGGTGGAGCCGCCGGCAACCTATCCCCAGCGTCGCGGGCCAAGACGGCGTTTGCTGGCAGCAGCCCCTTAGAGACCCTCTGCTGGTTAACCGGGTGGGAGCTCAGCACGTCAACGGCTCTGCGCGTGAACTCGTTCAAGAGTTGAGCCGCCTTGACAGCACCAGGGTCCCTCTCGTCAAGTGGCTTGCTCAGCTGCACGTACGGCTCAAAGGAAGCCCTCGCCTTACTGATAAGGCCCACCCTCTCATAAGCAGGATCGGTGTTGGTTATGTTGGCGCTCAGCTTAACGTCCCTGTGCGAGAGCACGAGAACTCCCCTATGGCCTACTGTCGGTATGAACCTGGCTTCCCCAAGCCCATCATCAAGCTTCATACTGTCAACGGCCCTGGCCAACTCCAGGGCCTCAGCCCTTGTGACGCCTCTGCCAGCCCTTCTATCTAATATACGGTAAGTCTTTGGATCCACGGTCGCAAAGTTAGCGCGAAGCGCTACCTGTCCTTCCTTAAAGTCAACCCCGGCCCCCAGCGCCTCGAGAGGGCCTCTGCCCGTATAGTACTTCTCTGGATCATAGCCTAGTATACTTATGACCGCCTCGTCGCTTTCGGGTGCTACCCCCTGAGAGACCGTGTAAACCAGGCCGCAATGGGCTGTCGTGGCTAACAGGTCTATGTTGGGCTTGAAGGCTGTTGCCAGGGAGCTCTTAACAGGATTAGACCCATCGGCCGCGCCGTCCAAGACTACATAGATCAGCTTCAAAGCCAAGGCCCTGTTGCGCCCCGTCCTCAGCTGATTATAAGGTTACCACTAGCCCTCGGAACCCTTTAAGGCCCTAATCGAGGCCAGGGACGCCCTTAAGTTAATCAGCAGGTCATCAATGGTGTTCCTGGCAGTTAGGACTCTCCTCGGGTCGTCACATTCCTTGACCCTGACTTTGCAGATAACTAAGCTCCCCTCTTGCTGGCAGGTCGCCGTAACGCCCTTGGGCGTAAGCTTGTTGTCAACGTTTAGCGAATCGACTACAGAGGCAGAAGTAGCAGGATCGCCTACCTCTACCCTTACCTCTATCACGCACTCTTCTTTGGGATCCATATAAAGGGTCCCTCGTACTCCACGTCCTCCTGCGAGACAAGCCTGAGAAGCCCAGAGGCCCCTAAGGCCTCGCTGGCCTGAAGCATCGAAGCCCTAAGCCCCCTATCGTCCTCATAAGTTAGCAAAAGCTGCTCGCCCTGAACCACCCCAACAAGCCTCAGGGCCCGCCACAGAAGGTAAAGGGGTGGCGCGAAGTCGGACTTGACGCTATAAACCTTAACCCCCGAGAACGTGCCCCTGTCCATCAGCCTAGAGTCCTCCACGAGGCCTGAGAGCCTCTCAGCCACTAGGGGCAGGCTGGCTACTGCCTGAGGGTACTCCTCCTCGTAAGACAGGACAAGCGCGGCAGCTAGGCCTAAACCCCCTAGGTCGAGTGACAGCTCGAGAAGGCCTAGGGCCTCCCTGGGATCGGTTATAATGAGCTTCTCTGACGCCACATAAATGCCGCCCACGAAGTCGACTACTTCGTACTGCCTCCTAAGCTTGTCCCTTATGGTCATAAGAACTGCCTTGGCGATAGCGCTGACCTCGTCCTCGCTTGCCTCCGAGGCCTTCTTCTCAGCGAGCTTTGATAGGCCGCTGGCCTCGATAACCTTAACACAACTCTGCCTCGGGCCTATTATTGACTGGAACAGCGGATCCAGGGTTATGCTAAGCGAATCGCAGAGACCAAGCACGTGAGGCCTGTATGACTTGACGTAGGTAATCATGTAAAGGGACACGGCCTCATCGTCAACAAGGGTGTCAGCATATATCTTATCGAGGCCTGAGAACTTGCCCATTTTGTCAACATACTTGCTGGCATAAGAAGAGGCTAGGGCAAGCACCTTGTAATCGGGGCTCAAGGCGCCCTCGCCGGTAGCCCTTATAATCATTGCCATAGAGGCTCCTAGGCTCCCGTCCACGCTCACATAGGTCGCGTTCAAGGGCGGAGGCTCGGCTATAGAGCCTCCAAGGGCCAGGAGGACATCTTTATCATTTTCATTATTATAATTTAATGAATTAAAGCCCAGTAAGACCGTTGGCTCGTCGACCCTGATTGGAGGACGCAGAGATATTGATATGGAGGCCGTAAGGCCAAGCCTGTTAAGGTATGCAAATACGAGGGCTGCCGCTACCAGGGCTTCAGGGCTAGGGTAGCTCACGACCCTTGAGAACCCCGCCTCCTCAGCCCTCTTCGTTAAGGACTTCAGGGCAGATGAGGCAGCCGTCAAGCTCCTGTCAAGGTTCTGGCCTGGCTCCAGCCTCACGCTCAGCAAGGCGTGCCTCCGAGGAACACTAGCAAAAGGAGCTAATTAGGGCGCGCAAGCCATTAGCCTGCGCCGGCCACGAGCAGCTTTGCCCTCTCTGGGTCGTACTCCCAGTCAGGGGGTAGCTTGCCAACGCTCTTGTAGTACTTCACTAACCTCCTGATCTTGGACTCCACCAAAACCAGGCCCCTCTGGCTAGTCGTGTCCTTGGGGTGCTCCTGTAAGTGTCTCCTTAGGTTCACAGCCCTCTTTATCAGGTTAAAGAGGTCCTCAGGTATCTTAGGCGCCAGCCCCTTCTCATCAAGGACCTGCGTTATGCTCTTGCCCAGTATGGGCTTGACCAGGGGGACTCCGAACTGGTCCCTCAATATGAGACCTATCTGGCTGGGCGTGTAGCCCTTCTGCGCCAACTGAACTACTATGGTCTCTATTTCCTCAGGCGTGAGGTTAAGCCACGAGGGAGGCCTAGGGTGAGCTGGCCTTGTCGAGTGCGACTGCCCCCTGCGGCTCTTCTTGTGCAATCCTTTGACACCAGGACTCTCCGCCGTAAGAGGGTTTAAAAGTTAACCTCAACCCTCTAGCACAATAGTTACACTTTTATTGTGATCCAAATGACTTGAGGGACGGGTGCTAAGAGGACTAATGCCTAAGCCAAGGGGCGCTGTCAGAGAGGCCTGGAGACTCAAGAAGTGGTATGATGTACTGGCGCCAGACGTCTTCGGGCGCATCAGCATAGCTAGCGTGCCTGCTCTTGAACCTGGGCAGCTTCTGAAGAGGACCGTCGAGATAACCCTTTACGACATAACCGGCGATCTAACTCACGTAAACACGAAGCTCAAGTTCCAGATATATAAGGTCGATGGGAGTACGGCCCTTACATATGTCAAAGGAGTTGAGATGATGAGAGACTACCTGAGGAGCCTAACCAGGAGGAAGAGCAGCAAGATATCGCTTATACATAAGGTAACCACAAAGGACGGCGTAGTTGTAAGGGTAACCGCCGTTACGTGGACGCAGTTTAGGTGCAGGACTAGCCAGAAGCACGCTGTAAGGTCGATAATGAGGGAGGTCCTCGAGAGCAGGGTTCCCCAGATTACATTTGATGAGTTTGTGAAGGCTGCCGTATTCAGTGACCAGGAGGGGAGCCTCGCCCAGGAGATGACAGCTCGTGTCCGCAAGCTCTGCTCCATAAGGAAGGTTGAAATAGCTAAGGTAAAGACCTTGGCGCCACCGCAGGAGGTCCTTCAGAGCCTGCTAAAGACCCCTACGCAGCAGACGGCCTGAGGCAGCTTATTCTCGGCCCTTTGTAGCTCTTAACGGCCGGCCACAGCCTAGGACCTAGGAGGGAAAAATGTCCACAGAGAAGACCAGTCAGCCGAGGATGAGACAGCCCATAGTGGTGGTCCTAGGCCATGTAGACCACGGCAAGACGTCGCTTCTCGATAAGATACGCAGCACGGCTGTCGCCGCCAAGGAGGCTGGCGGAATAACTCAGCACATAGGCGCAAGCATAGTGCCAGCTGACGTTATAGAGAAGATAGCCGAGCCTCTGAAGAAGGTCATACCAGTAAAGCTTACAATACCAGGTCTCCTCTTCATAGACACGCCTGGTCACGAGCTCTTCTCAAACCTCAGGAGACGCGGTGGAAGCGTTGCGGACTTCGCTATACTCGTAGTTGATGTAACTAAGGGCTTTCAGAATCAGACCTATGAAAGCCTTGAGCTGCTGAAGGCCAGAAAGGTGCCCTTCCTTGTGGCCGCTAACAAAATAGATAGGATCCCCGGCTGGGAGCCACGCACAGACACGCCGTTCATAGAGTCCTATAGGTTGCAGAGCGAGCAGGCCAGGAGGGCCCTCGAGGAGGCCATTTACGGGAAGATAGTTCTGAGTCTCTCAGAGCAGGGCTTCAGCGCTGACCTCTTCACCAGGGTAAAGGACTTCGCGCGGACGGTCGCCGTGGTGCCAGTCTCGGCAAAGACAGGGGAAGGCATCGCAGACCTGCTGGCAGTGCTAGCTGGGTTGACCCAACAGTACCTCAAGAAGAGGCTTCAATACGCGGAGGGCCCGGCCAAGGGCAGCGTGCTTGAGGTTAAGGAGATACCGGGCCTAGGGACAGTTGTCGACGCGATAATTTATGATGGAGTGCTGAGGGTCGGCGATGTCATAGTCCTAAATGGAAAGAGCGGGCCCATAATATCGGTAGTAAGGTCGCTGTTGATGCCAGCTCCCCTGAGCGATATGAGAGCTAAGGGGGTCAAGTTCGTAAACGTCGACGAGGTTCACGCCGCCGCTGGCGTCAGGATAGCCGCAGCAGGCCTTGAGGAAGCCTTGGCGGGCTCCTCCCTGATAGCGGCTAAGGACGAAAAGGAAGCGAAGGAGCTGACTGAGGCCTTAAAGGGGGAGGTGAAGGAGCTCATCTTTAGAAGGGACCAGCTAGGCGTTGTCGTTAAGGCTGACACGCTGGGCACCCTTGAAGCAATGCTGGAAGCCCTCAAGAAATACGAGGTGCCTGTGAGGCTCGCGGACGTAGGCAATGTGAGCAAGAGCGACGTAGTTGAGGCCTCCTTCAGCGGCAGGAAAGACAAGAGCCTGGGAGCCGTGCTGGCCTTCAACGTAAAGGTTCTGCCGGAGGCCGAGCTTGAGGCTTCATCTCTTGGGGTTAAGATATTCCAGGACAACATAATATATCATCTACTGGACCAGTACCTAGAGTGGAGACAGAAGCTTAAGGAGGAGGAGCTAGAGGCCAGGCTAAACCAGCTGATCAGGCCTGGCAAGTTCATGATTATCCCAGGGTATGTATTCAGAAGGAGCGACCCTGCTATAGTAGGCGTAGAGGTCCTAGGCGGCGTCATAAGGCCTGGATACCCCCTTATAACGGCAAAGGGCCGCGAGATAGGGAAGATATTGGCGATAAGGGATAATGATAAGAGCCTCGACATAGCAAGGACGGGAGCCAAGGTTGCCGTCTCAATAGAGGGTAAGATCATGATAGGCAGGCATGTGGACGAGGGCGAGACAGTCTATACTGACGTACCCTTTGACCACGCGACTAGGCTTCTGAACGAGTTCAGGAGCTACATATCCGATGATGAGGTCCTGACGCTAAAGGAGATAGCGGAGCTGAAGAAGAAGCTCGGACTTAAGGAGTACGCATTGATATTAAATAGGCTGGGCGTGACCCAGGGCTAATAGCTGACAAAGTCGTTCTCCGAGAAAATTATCTTGTACTCCCTCTCATAGCTTTCTGGTGAGTCGCTGGCGTGAACCACGTTCTCCTGTATTGAGAGCGCGAAGTCACCCCTTATGGTGCCTGGAGCGGCCTTACGGCCGTCCGTGGTCCCTATCATGTTTCTCACCACTGATATTGCGGAGTCCCCCTCAAGTATCATCGCGACAATAGGGCCGCTCGTTATGAACTCTACAAGGTCCTTGTAGAACGGCTTGTCCGCGTGAACAGAGTAAAACTCCATGGCCTGAGACCTGCTCATCCTCAGCATTTTCATAGCCACTATCCTAAAGCCCTTCCTCTCAAACCTCGATATTACCTCACCTATGAGCCCCCTCCTAACGCCGTCGGGCTTTACGAGCACGAGGGTCCTCTCGATCATCGCAGCTCCCTGTGTTGTCAAAAAGGTTGGCTTTAAAACGTTCTGCTCCTGAGAACGCTATTAAGTGTTTAACAAAGGGTCCTTTAGGATAGATAACATCATAAGTACTTTAGACGCCACGTGCGCAAGGCCCTGTAGGGCTTGAACACGGCTGAGGTTATGATCATCAGGCTGGAGACATGGGTTGAACCCCTTGACAGGCCTGCCAACAGCTACCTAGTGTCAGCAGGGGGCCTGAAGTTCCTCATAGATGCTGGGGTTGGCCAGCTACCTAAGGAGGCCCTAGAGGCGCCCTACATACTGTTAACGCATTGGCACTGGGATCACGTACTAGGGTTGGTCAGGTCTAAGTACGCTGGCACCGTCTGCGCCTCGCCGAGGACCATAAATTACCTAAGGGGTTCTCCGCCAGCCTACGAGGGCTCAGCCGCGGCCCTTAGGGCCTTTGGTGACGTTCCTGAGGAGCTAAAGCCTATGCTTCAGACAAGCCTCTCAAGAAACGCAGAGGTAAAGGAGTACATGAGGTCGATGGAGAACTTAAGGACCTTTAACGAATGTGAGCCTGTGGCCAGGGGTCTAGTTAGGGTCCTTGAGTGCCCTGGGCATAGCGATGACCACACGTGTCTCATCGTCGGCTCGCACGCCTTTGTCGGTGACTCCGTGAACCCTGGCTCCGGCCTCTCAGTGCTTGACCTAAGCGATTACATAAGGTCGATGGAGCTCTTGCTGTCCGATCCTACATGGCTCACTGCGCATCCGGGCCATGGACCCGACGTAGATAGGGTCTACGTGTCGAACTGGGTCGCTGAGACCTTGATCAGCAAGGTGAGAAGGTTGACCAAGATGAGGTCCCTGCTTGGCCCCGACTGGAGGCCTCTAAAGGATTACCTCGAGCTCCTGTACGGGTCCGAGAACGTGTTCGCTAAGTGGGTAGGCGCCCGCAGCCTACTCGGCTACGCCATCTCGTTAGCTAAGATGGGCCTCGCTGAGCTTAATACGGAGGCCCAGCCCTGGACGATCAGGGCCAAGGAGGCCTAGCGGCTTTGAAGCTGGTCTTGCTAGCCGCAGGGAAGGGCATCAGGTTACAGCCCCTGACCGACACTAGGCCAAAGCCCGTCCTACCAATACTTGGGGAGCCTATGATCTGTAGGCATGTAAGAGAGCTCGCCCAAAGGGTTTCCATAGAGGAGCTCGTAGTTGTCGTCTCCTACATGAAGGAGAAGGTTCAGGAGGCCTTGAACACCTGCTTTACAGGCAAGGTGACGCTGGTTGACCAGGGCAGGGAGATGGGCACAGGCGACGCGATAAGGGCTGCGCTGAGGGCGGGAGGGCCAGGGAAGTACCTGGTAGTCTACTCTGACCTGTACCTGAGCAGGAGGGCCTATGAAGTTATATCGACCATGAAGCCCTATACGGTCTTGACAGCTGAGGCCCTGGAGCCCTGGAACTATGGCGTGGTGTCCTTTAAGGACGACAAACTGGTAAGGGTTGTCGAGAAGCCCCCCAAGGAGCAGGTTAAGTCCAACCTTGTCTACTCAGGCGCCCTTTCTGTCGACTATGACTTCCTAGATTATCTGGAAAAGCTGACTCCGTCACCTAGGGGGGAGTTCGAGGTAACTGATGCCCTGAACGAGCTCGCGGCAAACACCGACGTTAATGTGGCAAGGATAGGCCTCCACGACTGGCTTGACGTTGGAAGGCCGTGGGAGTACCTGGTAGCCAACAGAATGGCGTTAAGGGATGAAGTAGAGGGCAGGAGGTCTAGCGTTAAGGGTGAGGTACACGACACGGCCGTCACGACGGGACCCATCATCATAGAAGAAGGCGCTGAGGTAGGGCCCTACACGGTCATCGAGGGGCCCGCCTACATAGGGCCTGGCGTCAAGGTCGGCCCCCTGTCTCACATAAGGCCTGAGACTGTTCTCCTCAGGGGCTCTAAGGTAGGGTATGCTGTTGAGGTTAAGGCGTCAGTCCTGATGGAGGGTGCGAAGGCCCCCCACTTCAATTACGTCGGGGACAGCGTGATAGGGGAGGAGGTGAACCTCGGCGCAGGCACCATCACTGCCAACCTGAGGTTCGACCACAGGACTGTAAAGGTGACGGTCAAGGGGGAGCGCGTCGATACAGGCCTCAATAAGCTAGGCGCCATAATGGGCGGCTACTCACAGACAGGGATAAACGTGTCCCTGATGCCTGGCGTTAAGGTTGGGGCCTACGCGATAATTTACCCTGGCTGTGTAGTTACACGCGACGTCGGCAAGGGAGAAACCTATAAGTGCACGTAAACTGGGCATAACTAGTTGAGAGGCTTGAGGGCGAGGATCATCAAGAGGGGGAACCTCGCCTACATTGAAACAGAGCTCGGCCAGAAGGCCGTCGTGCCCTGGGACACCCTGTGCAACTTCCTCGTGAGGTATAACATTAACGTGAGGGAGGTAGAAGGCGGTGAGCCTCCTAAGTGCATAACCTCTCAGACTGCAATGAGCGAGGAGGTGAGCCTGGAGGTTGAGCCCCTTGAAGAGTCAGACGAAGACCAGGGCTAAGAGCGTAGTTGACCTGTTGAGGTCGGTGGGCTTCAAGGCTTCAACGCCAAGGGAGGGGGACCTCTGTCTCGAGAGCTACCTAGAGTGCTGCGGACAGGTCCTGAGGCTCGTGTTCTTTGACGGCAGGTACACGGATGACCTGGTGATCAAGGTCACACCTGAGGTCGGAGGATGTGAGGACGCGCTCTACGCGCCGAAGGGTCTTTACGTAATAGGCGGCTCAGATAATGAGGTCGTTAAGAAGATCATCCAGAAGGCTAAGTTCCTCTCAACAACGCTAAGGAGCGTCAGCGCCTAGGCGCTTGTCCTCCCGGTGGCCACCTTCTGCAGCTCCACTTCGCCCTCCTCGTTTCCTTCATCGCTGGTGTAAATTCCCACCTTGTCTCCTGAGACTGCTACCCTGACCCTTGTTGGTCCGGTCAGCGTGACCGCCCCCACTACAAAGGGGCTCACTATGATGTTTACTGAGACATCCCCGCTCAGGCCCAGGAGGAGCCTCTCTGACCTAAGGGCGCCAACCCTTGGGACCTTCACAGTGACCTTGCTTGTCAACTCGTCTACCTCAAATCTCACAGTGACCTTAGAGCCCTCCAGGACGTAGCCGTCCTCCCTCTCTGTCACCCTGGTGAGGCTGGCCCCGCTCACGTCAGCCTCGAAGTCACCACCCATGTTAATCTTTACTGCGTCCTCCACGAGCTCTACCTTTGGGAAGCCCACGAACTTCGCGTCAAGCCTCACCACCTCAGGACTTACCTCACCTGAGACGTGGGAAGCGCCAACAATTATCACGTGAGGGTTCTCGTATATTCTCCCGTCTACATTGATCTTCATGTTCTCAAGGTGTATCAGCACCTCAGCGCTACCTGTGGACATTAATTTATTGCCCCCACGTGTGTAGGAGGGAGTAGAGGCTTTAACTATATCTACTATCCTTTGGTACCGCTCACGCTTATCAGCCTCTTAGCCAGCCTTACAGCGCCGCTCAAGTAGGCGCTCTTTTGCTCTGGACTGGGCTTAGTAAGGCCCTTAGCGTAGCACTCCCTGCAGACCCTCCTTACGTTGTCCACTTGAACGCTGTCCTCATAGCACACGGGCCTCCCGCACACAGGACAGTAGGTCACAGCCAGCCTGACGCCACAGAGCTCGCATAGGGATGAGCTACATATAACGCAGAGGCCCTTCTCCCTGTCAAAGTGCTCCTCGCAGACCCTCCTTCCGCAGAGCCTGCAGACGTAGCGGGCCTCGCGGACGTGGCAGACCTCGCAGAGATCACTCAAGGCCCTTCCTGAGGAGGTCGGAAGGCGCAGCTTTTACGCGTATTCGCCCTCTCTGGAGTGAAGGTTCGTTGCTCTTTGGTCAAAAGACCCCAGGTCCCTAATGTACAAATAGAGCTAATAGCCGTCTGGCCTGACAGATCCCATGGACTGCAAAGGCCATGGGCCATTGCAAGCGAGAAGGGCAGGCCTTGAGACGCCGTGACCCTGAAGCGTCAGGAGTCCTTCCAGTCCGAGAGCGTCGCTCAGTTAAGGCTCTCCTTATCCGATGGCTCCTCCATCAGCTGCCTGAGGACAACGGGGTTCTTCACCTTAGCCATCTCAGGCTCAGGCACGTACTTGGGCAGGCTGTACCTCGTGTGGGTGAGCTCGGCTACCACGTTTCTCGCCTTGAGACCGTTCAGTATCCTTCTCAGCCTGTCCTCGCCCACGACGCCCTGGAATATCGCCTTTAGCTCCCTCCAGCTGACAGGCGACCTGGCCTCGTCAAGGGCTGTAATCACGAGCTTTTCAACGTCAGAGTCGTCAAGGGCTGTCGTGACCAATAGGCCGCTCTCGTCGACAAGCCTCGTCCTGAGGCTCTCATATTCCCTCAATATCCTCTCCCTGACCCTCTCTATAAGCGGCTCGCGCCTTATCGCGCTAGGGTTCACCAAGTCGGTTCACGCTCTCTTATATTTCATAGTCTGCTAGAGAGTATATAAATGGTCATCCTTATTCTATATAGAACTAGAGGTATTAATAATCTTTATCTTATTTTTAATCATTTTTCTAGAAATAATGTCAAGTACCTCAGCCATCGTTACAGCGGAGGCCGGGGTGAACACGACAGAGTAGAAGCTGTAAAGCGTGTGGTTGCCTATAAGGTAGACGGTCCAGAGCCCCACGAACTCCATCACAAAGAACGCGTCCCCAGCCCTGACGAGGCTCCTGTCGTTTATCATACCAGCTACGAATATTGCTAAGGCTGAGACCATCGCGGGGACCTCGAAGGCCTCTGTCATAGAGGCTGTCAGCAGAGGCGAGTAGGAGAGCACGAAGGGGTCAACGTTGAAGAACCAGCCGCTCGGCGTGCTCGTCGGCGGGCCTGGAGGCCTGCTTTCCATGTCCCACTTATATCCGCCTATGGTCTGCTGTATGACATATATGAGGCCGAAGTGAGCGAAAAGCGGCACGTACGCTAACAGGAACACCGCAAGGGTCACGAGGAGCGTCAGGCCTATCAGCTTCAGCCCCTTCCTGTTAGGGCTCCTTAAGGCTATGAGAAGCCATATCGCGAGCAGCCCAGGCACAGCGGTCTCCTTGGAGGCCCACGCGAGGCCCTCGAAGACAGATGACAGGAGGAACCTTTCCCTAAAGGCTGACACTATCGCAAGGCTAAGGAAGAAGGCCGCGTAGATGTCAAGTAGGGCAACAGAACCCATGACGACCAGTATGTGGTCGGCTGAGGCCAGGATGCCAGCGGCGGCCCCTATCAGGATCCACCTGGCGTCTCGTCCCCACGAAAGCCCTAGGTATATTATCAGTGGTATCAGAGACGCCATTATAACGCTTGGGGCCCTCCAGCTGAACGGCCTGTCGCCTAACAGGACCATCGAGGCCGCTATGATGTATTTGCCTAAGGGTGGGTGCTCAAAGTTATAGTAGTTAGAGGCCGTCTCGCCGCTGTAATTGAAAAGCGGACCCCTGTAACCGAATACGTTGACTAGTATTCTCCTGGCAGCGTCCACATAGTATATTTCGTCACTTATGTAAGCGTTGTCGTATCCTCCGCCGCTGACGTGACAGGCGTACCATGAGGTCACCATCGCCACGCGCACTGAAGCCAGGAGGACCACGAGGAGGCCAACGAGGAAGAGCGTGAGCTGAAGTCTTCTATGACCCCCCTGCACTGTCGCCTCCAAGCCTTGTTACCGACAGGCCCTACGGCGACTGTTAGTTTTATGGATTCGCGTTGGGGGTCCTTTTAAGGTCCTACAGGGCTCGAAGGGTGGTGCTACTGATGTCTGTCTGCGAGGGCCGTAAAGACTTCTTAAGGCACATAGTGAACCCTATGATATCTGAGGCCCTTCTGAGCGCAGACGAGGGCCGCGCCTTAGATACTAACAACAGGAAGCCTGATGACATAAGGCAGATAGCCTCCAGGCTCTCTAGCGTCCTAAATGACGTAAGGAGGAGAATAGTTAACGCTGAGAACTCCTACAACTTCTCGATTTACGGCGGCTCACTGGAGGAGCTGGCCCGCTACCTGAACAGCCCTGCGTGGGATGACCTAGTTCAGACGACGATAGCTGGGCTCAGGGAGTACCCTGACGCCCTAAACTACGCGGTCAACGTTATCGCTGGCATACTCGCCGAGGCCTCTGAGGCTTACAAGGGCTCCTGTCCACAGGTCTCTGAGGCCGCTCAGCGCGCTCTCGCAAGACTTAATGACCTTGTTAAGTCAGCGAGCAAGTCAAGCCTTCACTTAAATGAGGCTGACGAAGGCGCAGCAAGAACTGATAAAGGGACTAACAGAGGGTAAAGGCCTAAGTGGGGGATTTTGGAGCCAACAGGCGTCCTGATAGGGGTTGTAGGCAAGACTAACGTGGGCAAGTCAACGTTCTTCACGGCAGCCACGGACATACCGGTCCCTATAGAGAACAGGCCGTTCGTCACCATAGAGCCCAATGTAGGCATCGGCTACGCAAGGAAGAAGTGCGTTCACGTGGAGCTGGGCCTGCCCAGGTGCGATGCCGCCAACAGCGTCTGTATAGAGGGCTACAGGTATATACCAGTGAAGCTTATGGACGTGGCTGGCCTAATACCTGGCGCCCACAAGGGCAGAGGGCTCGGCAACAAGTTCCTTGATGACCTCAGGAGATCCGACGTGTTCCTGCTAGTTGTTGACGCGAGTGGTTCAACGGATGCGGAGGGCGTCCCCGTGCCCCCAGGCTCCTACGACCCCGTTGAGGAGGTCAGGTTTGTAATAGATGAGATAGACCAGTGGATGTTCCAGTCAATAAGGTCTGACTGGGACAGGTTTGTGAGGCTCGGCCAGGTCGGCGCCCTGAAGGACCCTGTAGGCGAGTTCGCCCAGAGGGTCTCAGGCTTTGGCATAACCCGCGCTCAAGTGGAGGAGGCGTTGGCCAAGCTTAAGATATCTGACTCTGAGCTGCCAAGGCTGGGCGAGGAGGACCTCTTCAAGCTAGTCCAAACCTTAAGGGTTATGACGAAGCCTATGGTCATAGTGGCCAACAAGGCCGACGTGCCTTCTGCTGAGAAGAACGTGGAAAGGTTAAGGGCCAGCTTCCCAGGCACTCCCGTGGTGCCTGCGAGCTCACTTGCAGAGGCCCTGTTAAAGAGGCTGGCCAAACAAGGGGTAGTCTCATATCTTCCAGGCGACCCCGATTTCAGGGTTAAGGAGAGGCCCCAGGACGCCAAGCTCCTTAAGGCTATTGATATGATCAGAGACCTCATGAATAGGATGAAGGGTACGGGAGTGGTCCAGTCCATCAACACAGCCCTGTTCGACGTACTCAAGCTGATAGCGGTTTACCCCGTTGAAGACTTCAACAAGTTCACGGACAGACAGGGCAGGGTGCTCCCTGACGTGCTTCTGGTCCCCAGGGGCACCACCGCTAAAGAGCTCGCATACCGCATACACACAGAGCTAGGTGACACCTTCCTTTACGCGATTAACGCGAAAACAAAGCAAAGGGTTGGGACTGCCTACGTCCTGCAGGACAACGACGTGATAAAGGTCGTGGCGACAGGCGCCAGGGGTTAGGTTATTGATATATGTACTTCCTAGCCTTCCTTATAGTCCCGGATACCCTTAAAGGCACCACCATCGCCTCCGCGGACCCTACCTTCCTGATAACGCTCAAGGCCGCCATGAGGCTCTGTAGCCCGGTCGACCTTACCCTGAGTATGCCTCTCCTTGCTATTTTGTCATAAAATATCAGCTTTGGCTCAACACTGGCGTAACCTACCTCGCCGAAGAGCCTCTTGAAGGAGCCATCTATTGCGGCCCTCACGTCCTCCTCTGACACTTCTGAGGAAGTTACCACCTCAAAGACCACGTACCTTCTCCTGACTCTCTTCTTTACGGCACTCCATGGAGAGGCCTCCACCAGGCCGGCCTTAGGCCTGCTGAACAGAAGCACGACTATAAGCGAGACTGCCAGAGAGACCGCAGCGCTAACTGCCACCACGAGCACGAGCAGAGGTGTTGACAAGAATTCACCTCTTCTTTGACAGCTTACGGGCTTCCCTCTCCGTCTCCCTAAGGATGATTACATCGCCAACTCTCACGGCGCCCATGACGTTTCTAGTAATTATCCTTCCCTTGTCCTTGCCCTCAAGCACCCTTACCCTGACCTGCGTAACCTCGCCTGAGACGCCAGTCCTACCAAGTATCTGTATCACCTCGGCCGGGAACCCTATCTCCTCTGTGATCGAGGGCTGCTGAGCCTCAGCCTTAGAGCTCATGCCTAGTCTCCGCTCAGAAGGGGTTACGGGGGCTTTTAAACGCTGAGAGTCGTAACACTGGGTTTCCCCTACCTAATGAAGCTTGAGGCCCACGAATCAAGGGGTTCCATGTTGAGCGAATCTTATGCTCGCTCGGTTGAGGAAAGGCTTACATACGTGGCCAGGATCAGAAGCGAGGTTTCGAAGGACGTCGTGAGTTCTTACGACTTCAGGTCTCTTCAAAAGGGGCTCCTAAGCTATATCAGCTCCCTTAAGTCCCTCATAATAACCGTCCCAAGGGACGTCCTAGGCGAGAACTTCTTACCCCTCTACAGAAGGATAGGGGGACTCGAACCCCTAGTCCTGAGAGCCACTGACACCAACCAGCTGCTTAAGTATCTTGAGGCTGCTGATGACGCCTTCGTAGAGCTTGTGAACGCCTTATTCCGGGCGGGAGTGATTAGCTCTGGAAGGACACCCCAAATCAAGGGTTGAGGGCAGCTGAGCACGCCTCTTTAGCCAGGTCCCTCACAACGCCAAGGAGACCCTTTGACTTTAAGGCGTTCTCGGTCACCCTGTCCTCTAGCCGCGACATCGCCTCCTCAACGCCTTTCGCCAAAAGCCTCTCAGCCATGAGCCTGACCAGCGTTATCCTTCTTGACGTCAGCTTGGCCGTGAACTTACCGTCCTTCAGCAGATAGTCGCGGTGCTCCTCTACGGCACTTATAAGATCGCTCACGCCCTGGCCCATCACAGCGCTCGTCCTGACGAGCTTAGGCCTCCACTGGGAGTCCTGGACGCCCAGCTCCCCCTTGTCAAGCGCAAAGGACAGGTACTCATAGGCCTTCTGGGCATCGGGAAGGTCGCTCTTGTTCAGAACATATATGTCACCTATCTCCATAACGCCGGCCTTCAGCGCCTGAATCTCGTCCCCTACGCCAGGCATAGTGACTACTACAACTGTATGAGCAGCGCTCGTAACGTCAACTTCTGCCTGACCTACCCCAACAGTCTCCACTATCACCTTGTCATAACCCAGGGCATCGAAGGCCTCTACCATGGCCAGGGCGGCCAGGCTAAGGCCCCCCTTTAGCCCTCTCGTTGAAACGCTCCTTATGAAAGTCCCTGGATCCTTGGCGTCCTCCTGCATCCTGAGCCTGTCCCCCAGCAGCGCGCCCCCGCTCAGGGGTGAGCTGGGGTCGATGGCAATGACTGCTACCCTGAGGCCCTGACGTCTGTACTCCCTCACTAGCCTCGATATTATTGTGCTCTTGCCCGCCCCAGGGATCCCTGTGATCCCTATAACATGAGCCCTTCCAGCCCTTGCCATGATCTCATCAAATACGTCGGGTGGAACCTCGTAAGGGTTCTCTAAGGCCGTGAGAAGCCTTCCCATGGCCCTTAGGTTACCTGATAAGGCCTCGCTGAAGAGGTTCCTGAGGTCGGATGACATTCGCTCACCCCTTGGCAACGCCCGTGGACCTCTTCTCCTCGGCGAGCCTCCTAACCAAGTCAACTATCTTCTTCAGGCTCTCGCCAGGCAGAAAGACCTCCTTGACGCCCATCTTCTTAAGTTCCTCTACGTCAACTACAGGTATCGTCCCCCCTACGACGACAGGTATGTCCTCAGCGCCTAACTCCCTCAGCTTCTCGATTAGGGCCTTAACGTGATGTATGTGAGCGCCGCTTAATATGCTGACCCCTATCACGTCAGCGTCCTCCTCGACCGCCGCCCTAGCGACCTGCTCAGAGCTCTGCCTTATCCCAGTGTAGACTACTTCAAAGCCCGCGTCCTTCAAGGCTCTAGCTATCACCTTGGCCCCCCTGTCGTGGCCATCAAGGCCAAGCTTTGCAACTATAACCTTGTACGGTCTTTCCTTAGTAGATCGGAGGCTCAACATAGACTCCATACACCTCCTTGAGGGTACCCATTATTTCCCCAAGGGTAGCGTATGCCTTAACCGCCTGAATCACATAAGGCATTATGTTATCGCCTCTCTCGGCGGCCTTCCTAAGCTCATCGAGGCTCCTCTTCCACCTTTCTGTGTCCCTTGAGGCCCTTATCTGGGCTATCCTCTGCTTCTGCCTCCTCTCTATCTCCCCCTGGTCGAACTCCAGGAGGGGAACCTTCCTGATATCCTCTACCTCATTTTCAGTGAATATGTTTACCCCCACTATGAACCTCCTGCCCTCCTCCACGTCCTTCTGGAACTTGTACGCGGCGTCGGCGACCTCGCGCTGCGGGAACCCTTTCTTGACGGCCTCCAGCATGCCGCCCATCTGCTCTATTTTATCTATATACCTCCACGCCCTCTCCTCCATCTCATCAGTTAACCACTCCACATAATAGCTGCCCGCTAGCGGGTCTATGGTGTCAGCGGCCCCTGTCTCGTACGCTATGATCTGCTGCGTCCTGAGCGCTATCTTGGCGGCGAACTCGCTGGGCACCCTGAAGGGCTCATCAAAGCTGTTCGTGTGAAGGCTCTGCGTCCCCCCGAGGACCGCAGCGA
>Ga0081473_128653_pt1 | contig 30379 bp, 40 predicted proteins | sample CisSprmetagenome_FD_70977 | JGI IMG/M metagenome (GOLD analysis project Ga0081473, IMG submission 70977) | Hypoxic/sulfidic aquatic microbial communities from Cistern Spring, Yellowstone National Park, USA v2 (version 2) | ecosystem: Environmental > Aquatic > Thermal springs > Hot (42-90C) >...
TAACATACTCAAGTGAGCGATGTTGTAAAGTATAGTCTGGCTGTGAGTGGAAATCACGATACGGTTAAACGAGGATAAAGCGTAAAGGACTATACTCATTAAAAGTTGTAGTTCTTCGTGTAAATGGGTTTCGGGCTCTTCGTATAAGATTATGCTCCCTTCCTTTGCCGAAAGCAGGAAGCTCAAGATCTCTAGTATTGAAGCTGAGACACGACCCAACGGAATTATTTTATCTTCCTCGACGTAAACTAATTCACCATCGATATATTTTATTTCTCCTTTCAACAATGGCTTTAGTAAGTTGTATATTTTTTCGTTATAGTTGTTGTCATTTAAAAATGCGTTGATAGACCTCCACTGATGTAGGTAAACAATGTCCTTAATCCCTCTTTCTTTTAGATGTTGATATATTGCTCTCATCGTAAGGCTTTTGCCAGTATTGGGTTTTCCAACGAAAAGCGTAATGTCGCCTAGCTCGATCTCACCGTGCTTTATGGGGCCAAGGTTAAACAAGTGTAATTTCATTCCTCTTCCATTCATTTCTCTCACCTCATTAACTTAGAAAGGCTTGTAGATAATTCTCAAGAATGGCGTAACCAAATCTATATAGACGGTAAGTGGCAACTCTATCACCTCGTATTGAAACGTGAACAATTTATGGATCTCCATAACTATTTTATCTTTGTAATGATCAATTTTTATCATCTTATTTGTACCTTGGAAGAACCAGTAATGAACCACCGCGAAGTCGTAAAAGTATGTAAACCTGCCTAATATTTTTATCGTTTTTTGCGAAGGGTCGTGGTAATATACAAAACCTTGCCTTTCTAAAGCATCTATAATTTTTCGTGCGAATTCAGGTACCTCTTCTTGGGTTTTGTGATTTCCCACCATTTTTGACCCCTCGAGATATCTTTTTGATAAACTTGTATATAAACTTTCTGCCTGACCGGTAAGGCAGAAAGAAGGACTACTGGCTTTGGACATTGACCTGCTTCGGCCTGAACACGATTACCATTTGCTCAGGATCCAAGTACGGGTCGAGGTCAGTCAATTGCAGGGTCTTCACGAGCTCGCTTTTGACCGCTATATAATACTCCGTAAAGGTCTTCCCGTTCTTTTTCTCCGTAACGACGCTCCATTTCAGCCTCTCTCTTACACCTTTCCTGGCGAAACCCGGTTTTGGCTTGAACTCGATTACCTTCTCCTTAATGTTCAAGTACGGCACGTATTTGCTCAGCAATTTCCCGAACGGACTGCGGACGGTTATCCTATATATACAGTACTCCTTTCTGCCCTTTCTCCAGCATCTTATTCGCCACCTAAGCTTAACCTCGAGCTTTAACTCGACCATACACCTCTATTATTATATTGGCGTGAACTACCCTATAAATATGCCTTACCTGTCAGGCAGAAAGAAGGGAAAGAGGAAAAATTAAACTGACGTAGCAGTTTGCTTGAAAGGGGTTAGCCCCTTTCAAACAAAGTGTTACGTCAAAAAAGCTGGGGGTGAAAAATCTGTTAGGGATAAACGGAATCAGGGTATTGTTTTAAAGCAGGGAGGATACTCATACTTCTCCTCGAAGTTGTTATAGGCTTCATCTTCGTTTCCCGGGTTCTTCATTTCCTCTATCAGTCTGTGAACATAATCTCTGCTGAGCGGGTTCGGGGCCAGGAAAGTCCTTCGCCTGTCGCAGATTATGTTCCCGTCCTCTATCTTCTCGATCTTGTTACAGAAATCGAATATTATATAATCATTTAGGAACGACTTCAAATATTTGGCGGGAATTTTCAGCTCTATAGGTATCTTCGTACCGTCATATTCAAGTACCAATCCACAGAACACTACACATTTATTCCCTTTTTCATCCTTGTGTAAATACAGGGATATTACAATTAGAGGAATGAACGATTGGGGAACATCCCCGAAATACAATATAGCCGGCCACTTGGATATCTGAGCGAAAACAGCGACATCCCTTTTCAGATTATTTACGACTATTTTAATTTCGTTTGGGTCGATCCCTCCTAATCTTATTCCACTTATCCCCGCTTTCATACCATATTCCCCGCAGGATATCTTCCGCCAAATAGGTATTTAAGCTTTCTGCCTGACCGGTAATGTAGAAATTGCCTTAGGCTCTGATGGACTTAACTGGGGAGTTAAGGGAAAGAAGAACAAAAATTAAATTAGGGTTCTGCACAATGGACACTTGTAAGTTCTCCCATAACTTTCTAGGTACAATTTAGGATCCTTTTGAATATCTCGGAAGTATATCCTTTGGTGGTTGTAAAATAACCCTGACCCTCCTTTCCTCAGCTTAGCCTCAGCCTCTACGAACTTTTGGAAGAACTCCGGGTTCTTTAACGCTAGCACTGCAAAATCTGCAGGTGACTTATAAGCAGAGCACCAGCAGTCGTAAGCTTTTCCGTAAATGTCATAAAGTGGGTTCTTCTTCAGACCGTTAACCTTTATGTACTCCTCTACGTCCTGCTCAGTAAAATCGTAAATCGGGGCGTATGTATGTACCCCGAATTTAGGATTGAAATACAGTTTCTTCGCTCTGCTCTTCATCCAGCTTTCGTCTTTTCTGACTCCCGTAACGAGGACTATCTCGTTTTTGTTCTTATCCTTCAGAAACTCCTGTAATGGTTGTAACTTTAAGTAATGTTTACACCACCTCTTTGTCAGTGTAGGGAAACCTATCTTGTTCACCAACTCAAAATAGTTGTATTTGGGCCCTATAATGGTAAGCTCAATACCCAACTCTTTAGTTACTTCCTCTACGTAATCCAATAACCCTGGTGTTGCGATACCCGTGTTAATGAATAATGCTTTTGTCTTTTCAGGATAAATGGAGTGCGTTAAGTGCAGCGCTACCAATGAGTCTTTGCCACCGCTGAACATGACATAGATTTCTTTAAACCCGAGTAGGATCTTCTTAGCCTCTTCCTTTACTGCTAGCAGATCCATGATCTCCACCGAGTTACAAGTAACTTTTTCCCTCTCTCGCAAGACATTTACCATAAAATACGAAATCCCTTACCGCTTCGTCTTGGGGCTTATTTGCTCCCAATTCTCTATACTTATTAAAACACTCCTCGAATTCCTTATAATCAATAGACAGAACAGTACCCGGTCTAATTTCCTCATAATTGTCCGAATGTACTACCTTTAGTTGTACTTTGTTATTTCGCTTCCTCCATTGTATCACGTACTTTTCCCAATCTCCACCGAGATCTATTCTGCATATAGTCGTCCTTCCCGCATTTATGCTTATGTTTGGAGGATTCCCCGCCATTTTTGGTCGAGTAATCATTTGTTGAGCTTGTACTTAAGCTTTCTGCCTGACAGGTAACGTAGAAATTGCCTTAAATAGCGAAGCTTCGTGATCCCCTTTAGGCGGGCATCTTTCATTTATAAACCTAGCCGGGAAAAGTAGATGACCGGTATGGGAATACTGGAAGAAGTCCAAAACGCCTTGGCATATTATGAAAAGACGGCCGTTAACGAAAAAGACACGCAGTACCTCTATAACATCTATTCACAACTTTACTACATCCTGACGGTGGAAAACAGACCGTTGAACAGTGACGAGTTCGACAGTCTGTTAAAGGCCTTAGGGGTTAACGACACGACGATGCTGGTGCAGGAATACCAGTCTTTATCCGATGAGCAGAAGAAGCAGATCCTCATGCAGATCCTGCAGATGATAGAGAATGTAGTTAGAAACGTGCACGCGATGGTCAACTACTGATTCTCTCGAAACGTCCTTTTTTCGTTTACGTCTTCCGGCCGTGAGTCTGCTTTTCGCCGGGCTTCCCCGCGTGTCTGCTGCAGTTATCTCAAACAGCTGTGTGAGCAGGTGTATGAAAGCCCCCTCCTTTAAAAGCAGACCCGCGGAAGAAAAGAATGGCATGAGTCTACCTGTAGGAATCGAATTAGCACAGTTACTGCTTTCTCCGGTGGCTATAGATGTAGTGGTCGGGTTTTTAATAGCAAGCATAGTGACGTTAATTAAATACATTATGTATTTTGAGTCAAAAGTAAAACACAGAAAATCGCGTAACGAACCGTTAAAGCCACTAATATTTGATTTCAAATCGGAGATTGATTTAATATTACGTCGAGCCGTATTATTTATAGCCACGACCTTGCCGTTGATTTTCATAACCGCATATACCATGTTACTTATCGCTCTCACAATAGAAATACTGCCCTCGGAGGAGCCGTCGCTCCTCAAGGCATTGCTCCTCGGCCTTTTGTTCGCCGATTTCGCGTTTATACACTATTTCTTGAGCAAGTATGGTGCCGTTTACAAACTGCCGGCCGTGTTTCTAAAGAGACGAGATGCCAGACAGTTTTTAGAAAGACGTATAGACCTGTTTTGTACCCTATCCTTAAGTTCTTTGATATACTTGGGCGAAATCATCTATCTCCTGACAGACCTCGTATACGCACCTAATGTCCCGTCGAAAATCATTGGAGGCGTAATTATCGCACTTCTGCTAGGCTACGTCCTGTTTAACAAAAGGTATGACAACGCTGTAAAGCTCGCAGAAAAAATAATGAAAGTGTAGCCAAATCCTCTAAAACTTTATATCATCGCGATGACTCCCATTACGAGAGGAGGGACTGAGCTATGTTTAAAAAATTAAGCGATAAGCTGAAACAAATATCCATGGAACTAGATATCGTGCTTCAAAGTTGTGAGGCAAAATGTAGGGCAGAAGATGAGACGCAGAAGATATGTGAGAGGATCTTTAAGCATAGAAAACTATTGAAATTATTGATCCTTGCCTTTTTCGTCACTGTGATCGGTTTAGATATATATTATTTCGTCTACAGCATCAACTATGTTCTCCATATGCCCCCTACTGTCAGAACCCCAAACATTTATTGACTTCCTCCCTGTCCTAGAGGGTTACCTTGTTCATTGCTCGCAGACACAATCATTACGATACGTTCTTATTACACTTCAACGTCCTCGCTTGCCTTAGACCTTCGTCGATCACATCGATCAGTAATCCCCTCGTCGTGCATCCATCGGTGTATAACGTGCCGTCCTTAACCTCGGCGTGCCAGACCGTCCCTCCGTCGAACACGATGGTGCCGTCGTCTCGGATACTGATATACCAATACCGTGGCTTCTCACCGCAGTAGTGCCTCCAATCATGGACTCTTTTTATCTCTTTAGCCGTCATTAATGCCTCTCTGGCCCTTTCCAGGATATCGACATTGAGTTGTGCCATGTACGCTCCGCAGTTTCTGAGAAACGACTTTGTCAACCATGTATTGATCATGACTGTTCTTTCCTGACCTTGTGGAGAGACCTCCTTCATTTGGGAGAGGGTTTCTTCCGCCATTTCCCCAACCCCTCGAGATATTAGTTGAACAAACTGGTATATAAACTTTCTGCCTGACCAGTAAGGCAGAAAGAAGCGGGCCAGATGTCCATTAAACAGCTGTGTGATCAGGTGTGCGTGAAGGCTGGCGTTTTAAAAAGCGAACCCCGAGAAGTTATTAATGTGAACCCGTCTGCATATGTGATATCCAACATACTAGTTCCAACTTTGCTAGTAACCGCAATTGTGCTGCTCGAGTACGCCGTATATATCGTTGCGAAGAAACGCGGACAAAAATTGACGTGTAAGGATGCGATAAGACTCCAAATATCTGCACTGAAATCAGGGATCATTGACATTGCACGCATCTTTTTGTTAGTGACAGTTATGGCTTTGCCGTTAATCGCCTTGAGCCTGTCCACGGAGTATTCTATATTGTTACTAATGGGCTCGTCGCTCGGCATGGCCTGGAGCCCCTTCCCTGCCAGTGCCGAAATCGTGATTTCCTTCCTGTTTCTGCTCGCCGATCTCGTGGCCATACAATATTTCTTCGGCAAGTACGGGGCGATATACAAATTGCTGGTCGCGTTCCACAAGAGAGACGATATAAAACAGCTCCTCGGAAAACACGGGGAGGCACTCGAAGATATACTCATGGGGTTAGGATACGGTTTCGTAATATACATCATGGTAATTCTGACCTTCCTGGTTTTCCTCGTAGGTTCGTATACGGCTTTATCGAAAATCGCCACGGGCATAGTCATCATGCTTCTGCTAGGCTACGTCCTGCCGAACAACAAATACGAGAACGCCGTAAGGCTCATAGAAAGGATTTGGAAAGAATGAAAACGAACGGGTGAGCTGAATGGAGAAGCTGTGGGTCGTCTTCGCTAAAGATTATGACGGGGTTACTATCGATCTTAAAGTGGTGAAGAGGAAGTCTACTGCGAAACGGTACCTGAAAGAGTGCCAGCAATTCTTCGGAGAGAAGTGCCAGATGAAGCTAAGTGAGTTCTACACCCTCGATGAGGCCGAGGAGAAATTTTGAGTCGGCTTATCAGATCCGCCAACCCGAAGAACATTCTATTTGAGAAAAATAACCGGTATCTCGGGTTAACCCTTTAAATAAATCCCGAGCCGAAGATCTAATGAGGGAGACGGAAATGAGTGTGGAACAAAGTATTGAATTAACGGAAGTAATGGGAAAGATAAAAGACGAGAAGCTCAAACAATATTTAGAAGTATACGCACAGAATAAAAACCCGCAATATCTGTTTGAGATTTTAAAGCACTTCAATATCGAGATCAAAAAGGATTCTATAGACGCTATAATTCCCTACTTTAAGGTCATTCCATATGAATGGTCAAATGGATTGATAGAGATATATTTAGGTAGCATTATTTTGAACGGCAATTTTTTCGAATTCGTACTGAAAGTATGCGATAACGGGATTGCGTTAGAAATAAACGAAATAAAACATTTTGTCGTAGGTGACGAGGAAGTTTGCGATATATAAAAATGATGAAATACCGCCAGAATGTTACCTTATCAGATCCTCCAGCTCCATAAATATAAAAGCCAATTCTACCTCTATTTTCCTCTTCTCCCTTAGAAGCTCCAGGACTCTTCTCCCTTTTTCCGTTAGCTTGTATTCTCCGTCACTGCTTTTTTCTATCACCCCGATTTTGATCAAATAGTCCAGGTAGTCTCTCGCCGATGTACCGCTCAAGTTGAGATACTTCATTATCAACGATATCCTATTAATTTCATAATCTATCGCGTTGAGTATTGCGAGGATTGTCACCTCGTTGTACCTTCTCATACCGGCTATAATCTACACCTGCCGATGCTTATAAAGCGGGGTTTCCTTCCGCTAAACAGCTGTTTAAGAGAAGCGGAAAACCGGCTTAAACCCGAAACACCCGGGGAAGAAAATGGAGCCCAGTTCTGCTCCCTCGCCTGAAAAGTTCTGGAAAAGTCGCGGTTCAGTCTGTCAAACATACGGTTGAGGCGAAACCGTGATAAGCCGTCGAGGGGTCACGATAAGGTATGTAAGTAAGAACGGCTGGGAACTAACCTATTAGATAAGAGAGAAAGAGAGAAAAAGATATTTTAAATGGGCCGGCCGGCCCCGGGGGGAGGATCCGACACCGCACACGCCTTACTACGGGATGATTTTGATGCTGAAAATGCGTGAAGACGGATTAAACAACAATGCTCTTAACCTATAATGCTTCAGCTTTTTGACGAACCTATGTCCGTTGATCTCGTAGTCAACAATAAAGCGTCTCAGCCAGAATATCTGATCTGGTAGGGTTTTATACAACTGAATTGCCTCCTCCCTCCTGCCGTCCTTCAGAAGTAATAGTATGACGGCCACTTTAATTAATGTCGGATTGTAGAGCTTCAGCAATTTATCGAGGAGATCAGCATATCCGTATTTGTTCAGAAGCTCGTACGCATACTGTTTCAATGTTTGCATTTTTGTCTTCAGTAAGCTCTGCGTATCTTCTTTTGTTAGATTGAGCTCCTCTTTTAGAACGTAACTTAATTCGAACACGGCGTCAGATAGTTTTCGTCTTATCGTGTCTTCGTCCTCGTCTGTAAAATTTCCGATCAGTTGAATTATAAGGTCTTGATCGACGTTACAGTAATGTATGGCGAACGCTCCCAGTATGTATATTTTATTTTGAATTTTCCTTTTGAGTATCTTCTGTGCTATTCGCTTAAAGACTGCTTTTCGTGTTGAATCTGAAATCAATAGATAAACCCTAAATGTGAATGAATAGGCCTTTAAGCTCCTGTCATAACTTACCGGTATTGTACCGATGCCACCGTACGGCAAAAATGGATTAACATGACGATAATGGGTAAAAACCTTATCTACTATGTTTAACCTGCTTAATGAGTCGTCTATTCCTTCTAAATTGGTGACCAAATACTTGTCGTAGTCGTAGTCTATCACTTCTCCGGTGTCCGCACAGACTAGGTATATCCCGTGACTCACAACCTGGGTGCATTTGGCGTCTTGGGCTCGGTCAAAAAAGAACGTGTCGCCTGATTGGGTTTGAACGATTGATTCTGTCATACCGAGTCAATTCTGGCCGGGGACTGTTTATAAGTAATACTGCCCAGTACAGCCATATTACCGTAACAACTGAAAGAAACTAAAACGGGATCTAAGAATCTAAAAGTGGAGGACGAGGAACGGGTGCTCGTAATAGGCGTATACTGACTTGGGCAGTATGATTACTTCGGAACGGGTAGGAGTTTTGACTACGAGTTTATTCTGGTTCACGACCTCGTCGAAGGCTATCACGTTGTTTCCCTGCCAGATCGATATTGTCGGGAAGGATCCGATATAGACGTATCTCACGTCGCCAATTATCAATACCTTGCCGTCGTCTACCGTGAAGTCGATGTTGTATTTCTTCAAGAAGTTGATCACTTTTTCCATTTCACGCTTCTGGATTTGCTCGTCCCAGAACTCTTGGGCCAACGTTCCACCCTCTGTTTGTGCTCTTACACAGATGTTTAAAAGCGTTTAGTGCCAAAAAGCAGTTTTACTTTTAAGAGGGCTAGAAGAATAAGCAGAGATGTCCGTTACAGTAAGACACTCTAGGTAGGTCTCTAGGTAATTCAATCTCGCCGGAACGTTCATCAGCTCCTAGAGGCTTTATATATAAAATGCTGTAGTCCATATGCGTTTCCCATATTATCTTTTTGTCTCCTTGAACGATCTCAATCCACTCGGGCCCACCCGCAAAACCGGCGAATTTCACGTCCTCTACTTTACCTTTTATTTTGATATCGTAACCGTCGACCTCAAAGTCGACATTATTCTTTTCCAAAAGATCGGTAACCATTTCCATGAGTTGTTTTCTCTCGGGCAGATCGAGCTCTACAAACCTATCTGCCACTTGTTTAGCCCAGTTTAAGTAAAATTGTTTTCTCTGTTCTAGTAGTTGCTTCTCCAATTCTTGTAGTTTGTTTTCGTCCCAGAACTCCTGGGCCATACTTATCCCACGCTAATTCTGTTACACAGCTGTTTAAAAGCTTTGCGTTGGGAAGCGTATAACGGCCGGCGTCTTCACTCCTCCGGGATTATTTCCTTGATCTGACCTCCTCCCCGCCCTAAAGGGCGAGGGTTCCCTTAGGACGGATCAACGTTCGAGCCTTAAACAGCTGTTTAAGGCTTCAATGACCTACTTTCCGTTCTGTCTGCCGTCAGTCCGTACACTCCTGAGGGGCGACAATATTAAAAACCGGGCGTGCTAAAATATACGGAAGGGGTGCCAAAGGAAAAATGCGAAACTCAAGTTCAGTAGGCGTAGGACAAGTAAATAAGCTTTTCGGTCAAGCTCCTTTCAGGTCTGAAAAGGTCGCCAAGATATTCGAGTTATTGAGTCTTGGAAAGCCGATGCTGGCGAGGGAGCTGGCGGAAGTAATCGGCGTCCCTTCCAAGCAGATCCTGCCGAGGCTGAAGAGGTACATCCTAAAAGGTTGGGTGGTGACCCAAAAGGTCAATAATATCAATATCTATTCACTTACCGAGACTGCTAGGAAGATATTGAGACTGCAGGGGAGCAACTTCGAGAGGGTGAAGGAGAAGGCCGAGAAGCTGTTGGGTAGGAAGCTGGAGCAGGACGAGCTGGAGATCCTCAGGTTCTTCTTTAAGAGGCAGGGGTACGTGGAGAACTCTCCGAGCGAGACGATAGCGGAGCAGGTGTGGCACTCCCTCGGGAGGAAGATCCCGTTATCGAGGATACAGGAGATACTTACGGAGTTCACGCTAAGAGGTATACTGTTTGCCTTCAGGCTGAAGAACGGCGTGATCCTGAAGGTGAGGCTTAATAGGGACGTTCTCTAGCTAAAGAAGGGCGAACGAACGCGTAATTCTATCAACCATTTTTCTCACTTTAGTAATAAAAATTCTAAGCATCGTGATTCCCGGCCTTAAATTGTAAAAGCGTGCACTACGCTGAAAGTAATTATTTGTATAAAGCCCGCTGTCTGCCGGTCTAAATACAAAATCCTCTAAAAGGAGGTATACTGTAATTACTACTACCCGGCTTTTCGCGACCGCTGGGCGTGCCGGCTGGCGTTGCTTTAGTGCCGTAGGTTTTACGCGTTTTTACTAAGACTAATTTACACTGTCGTTAGACTAATTCGGTTTTTGGTTTTACACCTGGAGAAACTAATTGGGGAGGTAGTGCCTGATACGAGGAGGCTTTACCATCTGCTTACACCGCCTGCTTGCACACCCGCTATGTTCCGCCCAGATCCTCCCGCTCTCTAGTAGTAGTTATTATCCGCAGTGGGTTTGCCGGCTTTACTGGGGACTTGAACCGTTTGTCCCTCAAACAGCTGTTTGAGAGCGAGGCGAGCATTACGGGAGCATTACGAGAGAAAAAGGTTTTGACAGGGAGAAGGTGTCTAGCGAGCGAGTTCTGCCAGCTCTCAAACAGCTGTTTAAGAACCGGACGACGACTTGTAAAGCACTTCCGCTTATAATACGTTACATTTCGCTCCACATCCCGGTCGCCATCAGCACATAGATTATACTCATTACCTCCCCGAACGACGCCAAGAAGTCGATAATTAACGAGAGGTCGTGGACGAACAGCTGTAGCGGAGGAGCTAGGAACGGTAGCGATATGCTGGACGTCATAGGAATCAATATGGCGGTGAAGTACACTAAAATGCTTTCGAAGCTGTTGAAAATGAACTGGAGAAGCAGGTAGATGAAGATTATCTGCACGGTGCTCATGTTCTGCTGCGACAGGTTCAGCAGATAATTCCTTGTAAACAAAGCGGAGATGGTGGCCAGCCCGGCTATCGCCCCTCCAACCAATACGCCGGCACTCTGAAGCACGCTCCCCAGAATGTGCTCCAGGTACAGCACCAGGTTGAACGACAGTAACAATGAAATGTAGTTCGCGAGTGCGGGATCCGTCGAGTATTCGTTGAAGTTGATCAGGGTTACAAGCAGATCGACAAGAAAGGTCGAGTATATTATGCCCTCATTGATCTTGTAAAACACCGTAGCAAGCGTCCCGATTAGTCCCATAAGAAGATTTTAAATCCCTTGGATAAAAAAACTAAACGGCTGTTTGAGGGAACGGTTGGGACGGGCAGAACAGGGTGGGGAGGAGGTCATCTTCTGAGGACTTCTGAGGACTTGAGACGGAGTGGGTTTACTGGCACCGTTTTGCTTACACAGTTTCCATTAAGATAGCATTCAAGTGCTTCCCTTATCACGTCACTCCTCGACATCCAATTGTTCATTGCAAAAAGGTCGAGCTCTCTCAACAAATCATCGGGGAGCTTCACCGCTATGATCTTCATCTTCATCCCTTGACACCACCGTTGGCTCTTTTTTCAAGTATCGAATAAATCCGGAATAAATCGGCTCCGATCCTTTGATTGAGGATCGACATCGTCTCCAGTACGTTCTTCGCTCTCCAGTCATGGTTCAGAGCAATATCTGATCTTACAGACCTTATCATGGATGATAATCTACTGATGTCCTCCTCCAGCTCCCTGAAGAGCTCCTGAAGTTCAAGCTCGTGCTCATTCATCTCTCAGCCACCTCCTTTCGGTCAGTTCAGAAAAAAGAGCGGTAACTTTTTCCTCCTGTAACTTGGAGAAGTCAGCCACAGCTGTCATTTTCCCTCGTTGGATTTTATGGTCAGCGGAGGTATTTAAAGCTTCTGCCTGATCGGTAATGCAGAAAAATTGAAAAATGATTGCCTTAATGTTCGTCCAAATAGTGATGGACTCTCACTTCTTCTGCTGAGACTGCTGGGCCTGCGGGGATCCCTGCTTCTGCTCCTTCTTCCTGGCCATTTCTGGATCCCGGAATTCTCTCAGCAAAGAAACGGGATTAAAAAACTCTGCCCTTCATGGCAGGGATGAGGTCAACATTTATATTATCCTAATTTTAAGTCCAATGTGAAATGGGAAAGGACAAGTCAGATTACATAGCACCTCTCGATTCTTATAATCTCACTATAGCGTTTGCCCCAGTATTCATGATTATCATCATTTCGATGATAGCAACAGGGATAATATTTGGTTTCAATCCAATTGTCGACATTGTTATTTCGTGGGCTGTTTCAATTTTTATTTACATGGTCATAAAAAACGTGGTGTTAGTTGAACTTGAACTGAGGAAATTCAGAAACAAGTGGAAATCAGGAATGAGAGGCAAGGAGGATAGGCAAGACGACATTAATGATGAGTCCTATTATTCTGATTCTAATGAAAATTTAGGGTATCTCGTGATAACTATTGTACATTTTCTTATTCTGGGAATAGTGTTAAAAACAATATATGGTTTTCTGCTATTAGCATACCCTCTTATCGCATTTTCTTCTTGTGCTTTAGCTTGCTCTGTAGTAGAATATTTGCGTTATTTTCTAAAGAAAAAACATAGATCAGAGAGGAGGTCGTGAATGAGGGGCAGGGAGAGATTAGAGAAAGTAATGGAATACATGAAGAGGTATGAATACGCAATAACAGCCCTCGAAGTTTTGCTAGATGCAGTAGTTGGAATAATCCCAAAGCAGATAATGATGGCTGACAAAACGAATGGCAAGCCTCGCCCCTTCTAGGGGCGGGGTAAAAACTTTAAGTGTAAACATCTATTTCTCTTTCAGATGCCCTCCCTTGGTCAACTCTCAGGCTATGAGGAGCGGGAGCCGATTTCTCCCGCAATACCAGGGGAGGGCATCTACGATGTTAAATATGAAAATAGGAGGACGAATGTAATCAGACTCCTCCCAAACGGTTTTCAAGAAAGAAAGCTAAGGAAGTTAGCCGACGCCTCTGCCAGACTATTTAATGAGGTCAACTACGAGAGAAGACAGCAGTTCTTCCAACATCAACGAGTGGACTTCAAATCGACATGGGACAAGTACTACGAGAAGTATAAGGGTATACTAGGTGTTAACGCACAGACGGTACTTCAGAAGAACAACGAGGCGTGGTCATCGTTCTTTTCACTCCTCAATCTAAAGAAAAAAGGAAAACTACCACCATATATGAACCACATTTCGCTACCTCGTTACTGGAAGAATGAGAAGAAGAGGAAGTTACTCCTTGTCGTCAGACAGGATAGATACGAAGTAGATGAGAAGAACCACAAGCTCATCCTCAAGGACTTCAACCTCGAAATAAAATTCGCTGGTAGGCTGAGGTGGTACGGTAAGCAGGGTAGGTTGGAGATATACTACGATGACACAGAGAACGCTTGGTATGCTTCAATTCCAGTCGAAATAGGTGTTGAAGAGACTAAGACTGGAAAGAAAAGTAAGTACATTGTGAGAGGAGAGAGGAAATCAATCCAAGTTGAAGCTCCGAAGGGGAACAAGGTCGCGTCCATCGATTTAGGCATAAACGTCCTAGCTAGTGTCGTAGTAGACGACGGTACTTGGTTGCTCTACAAAGGGGTCAGAGCGAAGGAAGACTACTTCTACCTCCAAAGGAAGATAGCCGAGGTTCAATCTCTCGCCGACAAGGCAAGAAATCTAGGAGAGTATGAAGCTCAAGAAGAATTAAACAGAGAGAAGAGGAGGTTATTCAAAAAACTAACCAGGCGTCTGCTTCATCTGTACAGAACCTTGGCGTCCCACATGATTAAAACGCTTCACGATCAGGGAGTTTCTACCATTTACCTGGGTTACCCATATAACATCGCTCAGGATAAGGGCAACAAGTTCACTGTGAATTTGTGGTCATATCGCAAATTAATGAACGCCATCGAGTTGAAGGCTCAAGAGTACGGTATGAAAGTGTACGAAGTCGTTGAATACAACACGTCAAAGTACTGTGCTTATCATGAAGTTGAGGTCAGTAGGAATCCGAGAGGGGTAGTCACTTGTCCTAAGGGGCATAAGTTGCACAGCGATTTGAACGGTGCATTGAATATCTTGAAGAAAGCTGTTGGCATCACAATTTCAACAGTAAAGAAACCGTTGTCTTTTCTAGTACTGCATAACGGAGTAGCACCCGTAAAAGGGGTGTAACGCCTGAGACCTCGGGGAACCCTCGCCCTTTCAGGGCGGGGAGGAGGTCATAAGGAGGCTAGAGAGGATATGACCCCTGAGGAAGGGAGTGCGATCATAATGGCTCTCATTATAGCACTCATCGCTTGTGCTATAGTTTGTTACCTCCGTATTACAAATCAAATCGTCTGTGCTCCGAACACAATTTGAACCGGTTCAACGCTTAACTGAGCTCCAACCGAAATCTATATTAGTCTAAGTTAGAGGTTCAGCTCATGAAAGCAGTGACGAAAAAGGAATCATCTGTAAGGTTTCTGTTTAATGCCATGACCAGTGAGGAATATGAAAAAGCTAAGAGGTTCCATCAATTCCTAAAACAGATTACTAAAGGTACGCACGGTTACCTTACTATTGAGTGGGAGGATCTCGTCGATATGGCGTCCGGCTTCATGAAGACCACGCCGTATGATGCCTACCGAATTCTGATGAAGATGAAGGAGTACGGCTGGATCAAGGAAATTGACAGGCATTTTATCCTAGTTAATACCGATTGAGAGACTGACAAAACGAACGGCAATCCTCGCCCTTCAGAGCTAAGAGAAAGTCAGCCCTTTCACGGCGAGTTAGCTCACATTTTTAAACAGCTGTGTAACAGAATTAGCGTGGGATAAGAATGGCCCAGGAGTTCTGGGACGAGCAGAACCAAACGCTGAGCAAAGAAATTCAAGAAGACATGGAAAGAGTGATCAAATTATTGAATGAAAAAGGAGTGGATTTCGTAGTCGAAGGTAACAAGATACTGATAAAATGTGATATAGTACGTGTCGACTTTGATGCCCGGCCCCCGAGAGGACTCGCCGTCTCTCAACCGTCAGAAGAGATCGTCATCTCTCAAAAAGGTAAAGAGATCTATATCAGTATAAACTCAACTTTCCATATCTGGATATCCTCTGGGAACGAAGCGATCGGCTTACACAATCACATTCACGTAGAATACAAGGACTCTCATCTCATTATCGAATTTTAACGTGGCCTCACCCTCTCTTGGGGCACCACACAATCAATGTTTTTAAACGGCTGTTTGTGAACACTAACGATGTCGCAGGAATTTTTGAGCGACCAAGGCCAGGGCCAGAGCAAGGAAATGCAGAAGGTTATCAATCTCTTGGAGAAAAATAATATAGTCTTCGAGGTCGAAGGTGACAAGATAACGATAAAAGGCAATTTAGAATACGCCGACTTCGTTTACTTCAATCGCCCAATGTATATAAATACGGCAAGGATCGTTATCTCACAAGGAGTCAACGATATAGAGATCAACGCACTCTCAGATGTAGATGTTGTCTATATTTCAGTCAGAACTCCTACTAATTACGACACAATTACCCTGCCTCGAAAATACGTTTACGTGCAATACGAGGACTCATATCTCGTTATTAACTTTTCGCCAAAACAATAGCCACGTTTTGCCATGCCCTATGAAGCCGACCTTTCTTTAAGCCAGGACAGGACTTTGTCTCTAATCATAGAATATTTACCGTACTCTGGATACTTTTTGTATACGTAGTTCAGGATCTCAGTCCTACTCTTCCTAACCCATTCTCTGAAAAACGCCTCAATCTCTTTTTCCTCTTCGTCTTCGCTAGGCGTGAACTCGCCCTTCAAAACGTAATGCCACTTGTACGCTATCACTTCCCCGCTTAGTGGATCCCTTACTTCCTCTTCATACTCGATATCAACCTCTCCTATTTCGATCAGTTTGTCGATAAAGTCCTGGAGTTTCGATGAGTAAGGGCCGAAGAACCAGGGCTTAAACTCAAGTCCTAAATCTTTTCCTTTCTCCTTCTCAAGCAAAAAGAAAATCTTCTGAAGCTTAGTCGCAGTGACCGTTGTGTTCTCTTGCTTAGCCGTATAAAGTAACAACTTAATTAAGCGATAAATTCTGTCCTCGATTATCATAGCTGATCTAATCTTGATATTAAATGGCGTAGGGGTTAAAAAATCAATAACTTCAGCCCGTCATCTCAGCTGGTTGGCGGATTAACTGGTGGGCTAACTGGTTGGGCTTCTACAGGTGCAGGGGCCTCCGCGGGCTGAGCCAGTTGGGTCTCCTCTGCTTTCTTCTCCCTCTTCTTCCTTTCTTCGGGAACGGGAAGGTACTCTCTGATCAACGTAGCTATGTCGTTCAGTTCGGCCTTCTTCTGATTCCAGATCTTGAGGAGCTCGAGCAGTTGCTTCCCCTTTTCGGTTGTATAGTATAGACCGTCTTTGGGCTCCACGAGGCCCAACTTCTCGAGTTCATTGAGATAATTAGTCGTCAGATCGTAGGACAGATTGGCCCTGTACATCACCCAGGTTTTCTTTGATCCGGTCTGACATTGGTCTAAGACGTCTTGTATTATTTCATACTTACTTCTTTTTTTCCTTCTGAGTTTAACCTGGCTCACAAATACGGTTGAATCATATCTGTTATTTAAATTTTGCTTGCACGGAGGGAAGTGAAATACGTTCTTTCACACCGTCAGTAATTCTCAGAGCTCAGAGTTGAAGTTAAAGAAAGGGGAACAGAGGTTTGCTGTCCGTTCGCCAATTTAAGGCAAACTGTTAAATTTATACTTGTGCCGAGAGGGTACAGGAAAAAGATTAGGACGGTCAAATCACGTTATCATGAGGTGAAAATATATTCATTCCCTTGGGATTGCTACAAGGTCAGAGAGATAGGAGATGATGTATACGAATTATATCAGGCAGACTGTAGTGACCCGGAAGCCAAGAAGAAATCAAAGACTACAGTGACGATAAACGTGAAAAAGAAGGGAATATACAACGTCTTGCTCTTCCCGGAAAAGATAGTCGTCAAATTAGCGAAGGAATACCACAATTACAATATGTCCAGGCTGGTCTTTCTCCCCAAGAAGGTGCAGGACTTACAATTCGATGACAACAACCTCACTTTAAAATACGTATACCCTCAGGGGCGGAAAGCGAGCATTATAGGGATCAAGTTACCGAGGCCGATCGTATACGAGAGAGACCGAGAAGACCACTACAACATAATTAAATTGTGGAAACCCGAAGATTATCAGATTTTGAAGGAAGAAGTCCTAAAAAAGGTGGAGGTCAATGCGAATTAATGATTACATAAAGATTAACGTGAACGACCCGGAAAATGAGCCTCTGCTGAAGGTCGACTACAACACGCTCTTGCCGATGTTCGACAAATACTACACGCGGGTGTTTCAGGGTGACGTGTTATTCATCGATTTCCCGTACATGGAGAAGCAGTACGTCGAGCTGTCCAGGAAATATTATATGGAAGGGATTGCGGACTTGACGGTTCTCACGATGAACACGATATACGATATAGCGATAGACAGGAAAGAGCACAGGTTCGAAAAAATAAGACCAGTCCCCATAGACACCGGACAGACGATAATAATCAGCGGAGAGGCCAGAGGAGGTAAGTCATCTCTGGCCTTATGGCTAGCTTACGCATTATACGGCGATTGGGACGTCGCTATAGCACACATTATCATCGATCCCTTACAGCTCGACGATTTAATCGATGCGATGAAAGCATACGGGATAAACAAAATTCCCATGATAATTATTGACGATGCTGGCATAGGTTTCGGAAAACAGGTAGGGAAAATAGACAGATTAAGGCTTGAGAAAATACATAAATACGCACAGACCTGGGCCATAAAGTTCGGTAACGTGCTGATGACCATACCGTCTGAAACGAGGCTATCCGGAGTACTACTGAAGGCGATGCCGTCGTCGTACGCTATTACAATAAAACCGTTAACAATGACGACGTCCGAGGCACACGTGTACAAGAACGTCGTCAACCTTACCGGGAAATTGCTGAAAGTCAAGCACCCGCTAAGGGATTACAACAGTATTAGGTCTGGGCTTATAGGGCTTATGTTAAAGAAAAAACTCATAAGGGATTTTGCACACGTGGTTTATACTCCACGACTAATACCCGATGAAGCTTACATGAAGTATAAGCAACTCAGGGAAGACTATCTGTATGTCATTTCGAAAATATGAAACTTTTTCCTTCCTCCGTCCAACTCCCGCTATTTAAAAACACTCTAATAAGCAAGGACATAATCATGGGGAAAACCGTCCTTTCGTTCAGGCTGGAACGAAACGCAATCGAACTCATTTGGTCTAAAAACAGGAATAGATCTTCGGTGATTAGGGAAGCTATATACTACGCCCTCAACGGAGGCATATCGAAAGAAGATATTTTGGAAGTAGCCTCGTCCATCCCGGTAGACAGGAAGAGACCAGTAAGCCTGAAAGTCGATGAAGAGACGTTGGTCAAGTTGAAACGGATCGCGGAAGAGTACGGTCTGCAGGTAAGCGAACTATTAAGGATCGCGATATGGAAACTCCTCCTGGAGGAAGGAGTCGTTTGTTCGACGAAACCGCAATAACTCTTAAAAAACTCGGCACAAACATACGTTTAAGTGGTACCATGAACCCATTTGCAGTGTTCTTCGTCGCGGTATTCCTGCTGATCCCGTTCCTGCTACTCACCATAGCTCTGGCTAACGACTTAACCGGGATCTTTTACGCGATAGACGGGAGCTCGTTTACACCAGTAGCAAACATCGTGAACTACATGCTGTGGGCGTTCGTTATCCTGGCGATAGCTCTGATCGCAGTCATGATAATATATAGGAAATACACATGACGAGACTGGACGGAACGTAAAGTTTATTAATCCCTAAAACAGATGTTTGAGACGAGGCAAAATGGTGGCGGTCTCAGTACTTCAGCTCGGAGGAACAGACGTCAAGAAGGCGAAGATCCTTCCAAGGTTTGTCAACGTAACGTTCGGAACCAATGATTTCGATGTGCCAGGGATAGCAGTAGCTCTACTGATCGTCGGTGTCGTGATAGGGCTCTCTGGCCTCATCCTTTCCATCTTCGCCACAGCCACCGCCAATGCAATATCCAATCCGCAACCCGGAACGCTGGCGTATAACCTTACACACCCGCTGGTAAGTGGAATGATATCGTTCTTCGGCTTCTACCCGACGCTGTACGTGCTATTAGGCGTAGCGGGAATAGTATTAATCGCGGCCGGTATAATTTCTATAATAATGCAGAAGTTCCAAAAGACTTAAACTTAAAACACTTGAGACTTCAAGTCAAAGCAAAGTCAAACGTTTTTTCGCTTATTCGTTTCCTCTTCTTTTAAGTACTCTCCTGTTAAGATATTAACGACATCGAAATGGCACTGAAGCCACCGCCGAACGTTACAAACGTTACCTTGGTAACAAACACCGTAGTCCCTCCTCACACGCAAACCCAGCAGTTTTCGGCATTTTCGCTGTTTCAGATGTTGTTATCCCCGCCGTACGTCTACATCTTCATCACTCTGGCTTTGCTGATCGTCGCATTCATCGCAGTATACATATCCTTCCGAAGGTCGTACATGAAAGACCCAATAAGGAACGGTCTGATAAGGCAAATCCGTCGCTCTAAGAAAAGCGACGTCGTTGTAGTCAACATAGACATCTCTACCCGGTCGGCCCAATTATACATAGGTGAGAAATTATCGCCGTCGCTCTACACAGTCCACGACCCCGTGACGGGTGAGGAACTGATAGTTCCGGTGACCTCCGAGTCCATGGTCGGGATGATCCAGTACGGCAACATTCACAGGCCCCTGATTATCACAATAAGGAAGAACAACACGATGCCGTTCGCGATAAGGTTGGAGACTTTAGAGACGTCCATACCCGTGTCCGAATACGACACTGCGGAGCCGGAACTGCTTGCACAGCTGGCGAAGGTCAAGAAGATGATCACCGGTTCCATAACGCTGTCCCCTACAACGAAGCTCGCCATCGCCGTCGACCCCAAGCTGTTGCTCAGCCGTAGGCTGGCACAGGAGCTGGAGATCCTGGGCACGATACCGACGACGGTCAAGGAGATGAACACGAACCTAGTGAAGTTGTTGAAGTTACAGAACGAGGCCAGGCGTGCACAGTCGATGGGAAGGATAATGCTGTACTTCGTGATCGGCACTGTCGTGACGATGTTATTAGCAGTACTGTTCGGTCTCCATATAATTTAAGCCGAATTTTTTCTATTCCCGTTTCCTCCCGTAGTTGAGCAAGCTTTTTATAGTTACATGCAAACAGATGTCTAAGGGTGATAAGAAATGAGTAACAACGATAAAGTATTGCCCGAGTTCATACCCAACGAAGAGGTCGAGAGTCCTGAATTGGTGAAATTTCTCGAGAAGTTGCCAGACAAGCTTTTTGCGGAAGCAATCCCGGGCACGTACGGCCCTTACCCTGCTGTGCTTCTGCCACAAGGAGACTACTCGCAGTACCTCACGGGTAACGAACGCGTAATCGACCTCGGTAAAAACGTTTTGATCGTTTTCGGTAATCCTCAGCCTCAACAACAGCCCCAGCAGGCCCCGGCTCCTCAGCCCCAGGAGCAACAAAATCGGATAGAAAACAGTAATATAGAGCAAAACAGCTTAGAAAAAACGCTCAACATAGAACTTTCGCCGTACATCCCCGACTGGCTGAAATTCTACTTGAAAAAATACGGCGTAGCGAAAGCGGGATCCCCAAGCCCGCAAGAGCGTGTGGAGCTGGCAAAAAAGATCTGGAACGAGTTGCAAAAGAACTGGGACAAGATCCTGGAATTATTAGACGTAAACAACGCCAGCATTCTCCCCACCACCGTCCTGGCACTAGAAAAGCAGTTCCCGTCCGAATACAAGGGTTCAGCAAAACAAACGACGACTGATAAAGAAATAATAATAGAACAAACTAAAAGAAGTACTTCGTCAAATATATTTGAAAATATTAGAACGAAATACCTCGTTCCGCTGGAGAACTCATACGCCCCAGACGAGATTTTTCACTTAAGAATCCTCAGGCCGATGGCTCCGGACGAGTTCGAAAACTTTCTAAAGGAACTGAGCTATGTTACGCAACTGTACAGGGACGCGTACCTGATCTTCTCCTTTGCGAATATGTTCAAGAATAAGGAAACCGTTGAAGTGAAAGGTACCGACCTCAAGGAGCCCAGCCCCGAGAAGCTCAAGTACCTTCAAGACCTTTTCGACGCCTACAAGCGACTGAGGTCTGCAGGTTTTTATCCTTCCTTAATCGTAGACGCTAACAACACGTTACTGGTCGGCCCGCTTAAAGGACTATCGCCGAACGACACCTATAGCGTACAAAGGATAAACGACTTAGACCTCAGCACGGCCGGCGAAGAGCAACTGAAGAGATTGAAATCGCTTCTAGATTTTGTAAAGAACGCGTTTGACGACCAGTACGGTACATTGATCATTAGGGTCACCATGAACCCATCGGTTCTCGACATGGAGGCATTCAAGGCAATAATAAAGCTGTTAGGAATATGTTCGGAAAAAGACGAAGCCTGCGTGTACAAGGCGAGGCAGGAACTGTCGGCTTTCCCCGAGAATCTTAAGGACACGTTCATAAAGAATTTCGCGGATATAATGGGAAAGGGCGATACATACAGAACAAAATATCTTAGCCTGTTCGCAACGCTAATCGCATTAGCCAACTATTACGGTTATCTGACGGAGCTAGGGAGACAAGAAATGACGAACAAGTGGGTTAGGAAGTTGAGGGAGAAGGAAGAGGAGAAGGCCAGGAACGCTCTCGAGACGCTTAAGCAGAACTTGAATCTGTCCTAATAGAACGAAGGGCGGGCCCTTCAGGGCGGGGAGGGAGACAGAAAAACACAAAAAAGTTAAAAATTTATTGGCTATTTTCTAAAACCTTTAGTTGTATTTCAACAACGTTCGTTTTATTTCGTTCAAAATTCCATCTATATGATTATTTAGCAATTTGCTTAGTACCTCCAGCTTGCCGTTATCATCTAACATATCATAATAGTTTAGAAAATAAGTAACATCACTATAATACCTGTGATACATATACTTTTTACATCCGTAGACAGCCTCAGCCATTTTCTTATACCAGTCCCGCAATTCGAGCTCAGTTAATGGCTTCCTTTCATTTAACGCACGCCTGATCGCGTCCTTAAACCCGTTTAGTAATTCTTCGTAAGCTTTCAGCCGTTTAACTATGAGGGAGAGATCACTGAGATGTAAATCATTCCAAACTAACTTTTCATATAGTACTTTTAGATCGCGGTCGAGATGATAGGCGATTTCTTCAGCCCACCACTCTTTCCACGCCTTTTCGTATTCCTTTTTAACCTCGCCCCAGAACGTTTCTGGATTTCCTATGGCTTCGAGCTCTTCTTTACTCAAGTCTGGCTTGAGAAGAGGAAAGTCTATGATCTCATAAAATCGGTCTGGGTTGTGGTCTGCAATACAATCAAATGATGTTCCACTACCTTCATAATAATTATCACAATATTCAATTACATTGTCTAACACATCTTTGGCTACCTGGCTTGGGCTTGGTTTCAATTCCTCGTTTTGAATCATTTGTATTCCCTCGGCCATATATGTCACATAACGTTTAAATACATTTCCGCCCGCAAGATGAACGACGAGCTCAAAGTCCATCAAGATTTTTTAACCGTTACACAAACGTATGTTTTAGATGGAAGGAATGAACTGGTCGAATTGGGTCAAATCCGAACTTAACGACCTACATCCGGAGAAATACGCTAGGGACGCTCTGCATACCCTCCTGTTGTTCGAAAAGGGCGAGATAGACTATCCGGAAGTGACGCTTAAGCTCGCGGGAGACGAGGCCTGGTCGAGCGCCTTCCCGCCCCTAAAGAAGGCGATTCACGATTTAGTCCTCTTGATAAAGCGGGTAGTAAAAGAGAACGGCGTCCCGGACGGCACGCCGGTGCCGGAGCACGTCAGGAAGCAAATACTCAGGGAAGCCAAGAAACGCGGGATCCTGCGAACGTTAGAAGAGTGGGCCAACGGTTATGAGGAGGCCCAGCTACTGAGCGAGCTGGCCGGGTGATTTAGGATGGGTTTTTTTCTGACTTAGCGACGGCGATACGTGCATCTTTGTCTTTCATAGTCATCGCTATGTTCGTAATAGTATTCATTATAGTTTTCGGCCTCCTTGTGTATTTCTTCAACATATTCAACTCGGCACAGTCTCAGGTGAACCAGGTCGTTCACCCAACGAACAACATTTCGCATGTAGTCACGGCGGATATCCACAACGCTTACACGGGGTTCCTCCCGTACATAAACTACTGGATGTACGCATTGGGAGGAGGGATAGTGGTAGCCCTAATTTTCATTATAGCGACATCGATAAGGGAGGAGGAGGGCGAGTAGAATGGAACTGAAGCCGTCTATAAACACTGCGGTGGTGTTCTTCGCGTTGGCCGTGATGCTGGTGGTCGTGGCCTACCCGTTCTTCAACCTCATAGCGAGACAGTCCCTCGTCATATCCAATTCCTCAATAATATACACGAACAACACGAAAGAAGTGGTACAGGTAGCTAATTCAACATTTACAATGAACGAACCGAAGTACTATTCCCAGCAGTATAATATTCTGCTATTGCTGTACAGCATTCTCGCGTACCCGTTCTTCGACATCATAGTGTTCGCGATGATCATCGGCTTGGCGTTCATCTACTGGTTCCTGAGAGAGAAGTGAGGGAGCGGTAGGAAGTGGTTAATAAGTCTTTTAAACGTCTGTTTGGGATGTATATTCAATGAGTGCCGATCCTATCGCCCGGATTAATCAGTTACTGTCCGAGGGAAATTACCAGCAGGCCCTTCAGTTGGCACAGCAGTACGGTTTAACTCAGGCCGTTCAGCAAATCCAGGCGTTAATATATGTACAGCAGGCGATTAATGAGGCTGAGAACGGCAACGTCAACCAGGCGTTAACCTATTTACAGAATGCACAGAAGCTAGACCCGAGCCTTAACTTACAGCCCTATTTCGCTTACGTCAACGTCGTCCAGCTCATTAATAACGCGAATCAGGCGTTACAGAACAACGATTACAAGTCCGCTCTGAATTACCTAAACCAGGCTCTTCAAATAGCGCAACAGTACCCAGATGTAATCGACGTGACACAAATACAGCAAGAGATACAGGTAGCGCAGGCTCTACAGCAGATTCATCAATACGTCAATGACGCCAACAATGAACTGGAAAACGCCAACTTCGCTCAAGCTTATCAGTACCTCCAGCAAGCCCAGCAGTTAGCACAGAAATACAACATCAGTGCTAAGGGGCTTGATAACGCAACAACTGCCGTCTCTTACTTAGCTAAGATACCTCCGTTCCCGAAAGCTCCGCAGGGAGAAATAACGTTACAGAAGGTGCAACAGTACTTGCAGGCATTAGAATCCTATTACGCCACCGCTTCACAGTACGCTACGGAGGCGTCACGCTACTACAGCGGTTTTTCAGCCCTTGCGAACAGATATCAGCGTACTCAGCAGGTCGCTTCCCAGCTCCTGAGCGTAGTCAACCTGCTGGTTAACGCACAGGATACTGTAGAAAAGAACACAAATTCGGTGTCTGCGGTACAGAACGCGATAAACCTCGTACAGCAGGCACAGAATCAGTTGAAGAACGTCAACGCCGACGGCACACCGTTAGCGGATTTAGCGAGCTCGATAGCCGAAGTCGCCCAGGAGATGTACGTTAAATACACCGCCCTCCTGCAGGTGCTTGAGGATATAAAAAAAGGGCAACAAGAAGCAGAAAATGGAAACTATTCTGAGGCTGTTCAATATCTTCAGCAAGCACAACAAATAGCACAGCAGAACGGTTTTGACGTAGATTTGACACCTTATATTCAAGGTTTTTCTATTTTAGAGGGCTTACAGCCGTTACCTCAGCCTCCGTCGACACAGACGTTCCTATCCCTCTCTCAGTATTTCAACCAAGTGTACCAAGTCCTTCAGCAGAACTACCAGGTCTTGGAGAAGGCATCTAAATACCTTCAAGTAAATTTACAGGCAGTCCAGGGCGATATACAAGACGCGAAGAATATATCACAAGCCCTCGGGCTGTTAGCGGAAGCCCAGCAACTGCTTAACCCACCGCAAAGCAACACGCCGAACGGTAACGCATCGAATAGTAACACCATCAGCGAAATCCTGGCGAACAAGGACAAGATCCTGAGCGATATCTCGCAGGCTCTGCAGTTGCTGAGTGAGAGCCAGAGTTATGATATGCAAGACACCGCGAAACAGCTGTTTGAGATAGCACAGAACTTCCAGACCCAGGTGCAGACCTACCTGGCAGGACTCGAGAAGACCCAGCAGGCACTGGATGCCCTGAACACTGTGAACCAGCTCGTAAATCAGCAAGTAAAGGCTAATTCCCCATCAGCGTACTTCTTGGCTTTGCAGAACAGCTATACGGAAGCCCTCAGGGTGTTAAAGAACGCGATGTCTTTCGCCATGCAGGCCAACTCCCTTTTCGAGAAGATAAACGCCACGCCACCGTTCGATATGAACCAGCTTCAAAAGGAGGATATCGCGTTGGAGCAGTCCATTCAGTTATTCGGGACTACTGCGAATGTGTATTCGGCTATTGAAAACGTATTAAACAACCAAAACAACTTAAACACCCCATCGGATTACGCGAAATATTATCAGAACGTAGCCTCTACAATACAGTCTACAATACAGAAGGGGATACAGGAGATAAACTCTCTCAATATTACTGATGACGGCGTTAATCAGGTAAGGCAACAAATAGTTCAATCGTTACAGCAAATGCAGACCGATTACCTGGCCCTATCCAATGCCTTCAACATCATAGCTTCTGCGTCTACCTGGACAACCGTAAAACCAGCACGATACGGAAACAGGATTGCACCTGGTGAGTCGGCAGGCGGGAATTCGCCACAGGCCCTGGCTCAGGCTTACCAGAAAGCGTCGCAGTACCTCTCTCAGTACCCCGACCTCCAGAACATAGCACAGCAGTTCGCGAACTTGAGCCAGTTCTACAGCCTCATAGCACAAGCCGACGACCTTCTCCAGCAGGCGAAGGCTTCCTCCTCTATCAGTAACCAAATTTCTCTGATGGAGCGGGCGAAGGCTTCCCTCCAGCAGGCCCTCCAGTACGTTTCGTCGGATTCACAGGTATACAAGCAAATCCAGAGCGAGATATCGAATATTGATAAGGCAGTAAGCGTGTTGCAGAACGCACAATCCATAGTGCAACAATTAAATAACGCGATTAATAACGGCGATTACCCCTCCGCTTTAGTCTATTATAATAAATTATTGCAGGTTACACAAGGTATCAATATAAACAACGTGATCAACGATGTGGCCACCAACAATTACTTCAAGGCGATAGAGGACGTTAACAACAACCCGTCGCTTCAGCCCCAGCAGAAACAGTTCCTGAACAGTCTCATAGCCACCATAGGCATCAACATGTACTACCTGCCTCTGATGCAGTCCTCGCTTCAGCAGGCTCACTTGCAGGCGTCTTCCTGGACGCAGGCACTGTCCGAAACCTTCAACTTCACCGCACAGATGCAACCGGTGGTTACCAATCTACAGAACGCGATTCAGTACGCCGTGGACGCTCAGAGCTTAGCACAATACGTTTCCCCTCAAGTTCAACAGAACCTGTCGCAGATCGTGTCTAAGCTTCAGGAGCAGTACAACGCCATTCAGGAACAGATACAGAAAGCCCAGAGTAATTGGGCACTTAACGCGTTTGAAGGCTTCGCTAACGTTTTCAACACCGGTCTGAACAACATGATGAACGACATTAACAACTTCATTTATTCACGCTTAGGTAAGAACGTCTGGACTGAAATCCTAGCAGGAATAGTTGATGGTGCCGTATTTATAGCGATCTCCGCCATTCCTATCGTCGGGCAGGTCTTCGATGTTATGGCGACGATATCATTCGTCGGCAGTACGGCGTTTAACTTGCTGGCCGGCCCAGCGTCGTTCAATGAGACCGTTAATTCCTTCAAACAGATGTTCACGAGCCCAACGTCACTATCGATGATAGGGACGCTTGTAGCCGGTGCCCTTGCGAGAAGGCTGATAGAACCGAGCAACATAGAAACCGTTAACCTAGTCAAGACTGCGGACAGCGTTAAATCGGCTCTGTCGAAAATTGAGGGTTCGATAAAGGACAGGGTTGGCGTATCGGCAATAAGCGATAAGGTTATCAACACTATCAAGAGCGATGTAACTAAGTCACCAGACTTCTCGAAAATCAACAATTTGGTGAAAGAGGTAAGTATCGAGAAGCTGGACATTAAGGCACTGAAAAATAAGGATTTAGGCAACACGATAGTGAAGGTCGAAGGGAACGCGCTCAAGTTCGTCAAAATTGATATATCTGGTGGAAAGCTTACGGTAGAAACTTCCTACGTTTTCAAAAACGTGAAATTAAAGTCGTTTAAGGGAGTTGGCAATATCGAAGTAAAGATAAGCAAAGACCTCACTAAGGGCACTAAGGTCAACATCAAGCCGGAACCTATCAACCAACCAACCGTAACGCTTGAAAACGGTAATCTCCACTTCACAGGAGAGATCAGCGAGAAGACTATAAAGAACTTACTTTCTTCGAACGATTTTGCGACGGCTTTTGCGAAGGCCCAAGAAATGATTAAGCTCAACCTGGCGTCGGTCATCGCGAAACAGCTGTTAGAAGACCTCCAAAAGGCGGACGGTAACATAGTGAAGATATCTCCAGATGAGGGCATAGCGTATATCGGTGACAAGTTCTACGACGTGCTCTACAAGGACGGTAACATTGTGAAGATGGAGGCGATAGATCCCCTTATGGCACAAGCTAAGCTGACGAAGTTCGCGGAGGACAATGCAGGTAACTTCGTTACTCAGAATTCAGACCTGATAAAACAACTATTGGAGAAGAACAAGAACCTGCAGAGCATCGAGTATTATTTATCGAATAAGTTCGCGGGTAACGTCGTGAGGAACGAGTACCTGAAGCTTAAAGACGCGTTGGGGAAAGAGCTGGAGCTCACGTCCAAGACCAGGATAAACCCAGGTGAAATAGAAACGACCAACACAATAGAAGGAAATATTCCGTCTGAGTTAGCTAAAAGCATAGCTCAAAAAGAGATCAGTTATCTGACGCCACAGGAAGTTAATGAGATACTCAGCTTCGACAACAGGATCTCACGGATTTTCAGACCGCTAATCGACGAGCACCCCGAGGTCAAGGACTTACTGGAGAAACTAGCGTCTCAGAGGAAACTGCCCAACGATATCGGCCAGCTGGAAGAGATAGCCGGCAAGATAAAGTCGTTCTACGAGGCTCTGGACGAAAAAGTGAAAGGTATAGAAAATCAACTGAGTAATAAACCGCAACTCAGCAAGCTGTTCGACGGCGTAAATCTCTCGAGCGTCGTTGATAAGATTGCCGATAAGATTGTGAAAGAACGAATACTGAACAACCCCGATGCCGTACTGAAAGGCGAAGTACCGGAAATCACCTTATCGGACGTCATAGACCACTTAAGCATGTCGAGTAAGGCTAAGGTCGTCTTAAACTACCTGAAGGCGGATCCCAAGGTATATAATGAGGTAATGGAGAAGTTAAAGAACTTCTCTCCAGAAGCCAGGGATTACATACTGGCACAGGCGTTCGACCAGATTGCTATAGCGATCAAGAACAATTTGCCGATAACTCCCAAAGGGCTAGAAACAGTAGTTCAAGATATAGATAATGCTATAGAAACTATCAAAAATAAAGGCCCTCAAGGGTCGAAAGCACCCGTCTCAGCGAGCCCAACGAGCACCGCCTCGAGCGGTACTACTCCAACGAGTTCTACGGAGGGAACCGCTTCAAATGTCAGTTCGAACGGCACCGCTACAGTCCTGCAGTCCTCGGCACAGCAATCTGTACAACAAGGAGCCGAAACGCACTTCCAGCTGTTCTCAACGTTCAATAACGTAATACAATCGATGTTCCCGGACTTCGACAAACTGCCGTCGGGTGTGAAATTATTATTCTGGAACATCGTCGAGAGGCTGATCCAAGAAAAGGGAGAAGTATCGACGGGAGACCTGCAGAATGCGTTAAAGGACGCAATAGAGAAGTACCAGACGCAGTTACGAGCGATATTCGACAGCCTGAAGAAGATGGCCGACAACGTGAAAGCCGAGACGACGTCCAGCAGTGAAGAGGAAACCGTTCTGAACAGCCTGGACAAGGGCATAGGCGAGCTGGAGAAGAAAGTAGGGTTCGACCTGCAGAGGCTCTCTTACCTCCTGTCCATCGCGAGCTTCGTGGCGGACAGGTACAACGTCGCCACGGCACTCGAGTTCCTAAACCAGCTGAACTCGCTCACCCCGCAACAGTTGCAGAACGCGGTTATCCTTACCCAGCCCCAGATAGAAACGATAACTAACATCACTCCGCTCCTCAAGGAGCTGATCGTGAAGCTGAACCAGGGAGTGGAGACGAAGGACGTGCTGGACATCGCGACTCAGATCAGGGAAGCCCTTGAGAAGATGGGGGTCAACCTAGACGCCGAGCAGTTGATTAGGGTGATCAACGCGTTACAGACCCTGACCCAACAACTCAAGCTGAAGGTCAGCGATATAGCGATCCTGATAGCCGTGAACGACCTCAACGGCCTTCTGGCCATTCCCGTTCCTATCATATCCAACATCAATTCGCTGATCGCGTCGACCCAGCTTGAGAACAGCACGATAACCGGGAACTCTCTTTCGGTCGGCACGGAGGAAATACCCGAAACGACGCTGGCGGTCGGCGATATCCCGCTACAAGGAACGACGTTAGAACAGCTACAGCAACTGCTGCAACCGCCACCGGTTACTCCGCCAAACGCTACGGTCGAAGGAAACCAGGGCGGAAGAGGGATCAATTTACCGCCATCGTATTCAACCCCGCAGTTCGCGTCGTATAGTTCGAAGCAACAGTACCTGATAATTTAAGGGCCGGTTCGAGTTCAAGTAACCCTTTTTCCCTGAATTCGAACTTCGGCTTATTATATCCCTCTCGAACCTTTCCCTCAATTTCTTCCCGTTACCTCGGTTTCAGCGGTTCGAAATTAAAACC
>Ga0081473_135190_pt1 | contig 30058 bp, 50 predicted proteins | sample CisSprmetagenome_FD_70977 | JGI IMG/M metagenome (GOLD analysis project Ga0081473, IMG submission 70977) | Hypoxic/sulfidic aquatic microbial communities from Cistern Spring, Yellowstone National Park, USA v2 (version 2) | ecosystem: Environmental > Aquatic > Thermal springs > Hot (42-90C) >...
CGCGCTGGCAAAACGGCGTGCCGGACAAACCGCAAGGCCGCCCTCTACAAACCGCAAAACCGCCTCACTCAAAACGCAAAAACGCCCCTCCCAAAACGCAAAGCGCCCCCCGACAAACCGCAAGGGCGCCCTCGACAAACCGCAAGGCGCAACTCTATAGACGCAAAACGCATATATCACACAGACACGCAAAACGCCAATGACGCTAATCAACATAATAGACGCCCAAAAATTAGACAAGCCGCCACTAATATCAGCCGCGCCTTAACAATAAAGACGCCTTATACTAGAGGCGCTTAAGCCGACAATAAAAACAGCCGCGCCTTAATTTGCTTTTAAACCACGAGTCTCGAATAGCACCACGACAATAAGATAACGCGCCAAATTAGTCAACTAAAGCCACGCTAAAAGCGATAATAAGATAAGCCGCGCGCGGCACTAATACGCACGACACGTTAAACCAAAACCACGACACACAATTTTATAAGCCAGCAATATTACCACGATATGCCGCGTGCGCCCAGAAAATTAAATGAATACGCGCTAAAGGCGATAGAATACCTTAAAGAGGCAAATTGCACCAATATAGGCACTTTGGCTAAAGTGCTAAACGTGTCGTGGAGTTATGCGCGCACGATATTAAGGCACTTAACAAACAGCAAATTAATAACCACCGTGGCTATTAGAAGGCGCGTATTGTGGTGCATAAATGACAGCGCCGCAATTGCTGAAATAACCACACTAAAACGTGAATTGTGGCGCGTAATATGTGGCGCCTACCGTAGATTTATCACGCCAGCCACGGCCATGAAATTAATAGCTAACGACCTAAATGCGCGCAAAGTATATGCCAAATACGTAAACATGGACCGCATAAATGGCAATAGCTTGCAATTTATCGCCGCCGTGCTAGAAGACCTTATTGGACCACCAATAGATAAAACCGCGCGCAAATTGCGATTTTACGTGCCGACTAAAATATGCGAAACTAAGCCGCCACTTGACAATATTCAGATTAGGCGATATAAACAGCCACACAGATTAGTCACATTTAAGGTGCCATACACCATGTACATGGACCTTATAGAAGCCGCATACTACATGGGAACAACGATACCGAATTTAGTGCGCATGGCGATAGCTAGGCTGTTAAGCCAATACCGCCACCTAATTCAATAAAGAGGCGCTTATTTAAAAGCAAATTAAGGCCCCAAATAAAACCACACTTTACACATGTCAAAAATTATGGCGCACGCACGCCTTATCAACGTTGTCACAAATAGCCACGATTAAGGCGCCACAAAATGCGATAAAAATGCGCCGTATATTAAAGTCGGAAAAAGCGATATTTTAAGCGCCTTAGGACCTGCCAGTGACAATAGAGTGGACCCACGCAATACGTGGGTCACACTTATCGCACACCACGTTTAGGTAATAGGTGCCACTGCGAATCGCCACGACCCTCATGTAATTGCGGCCGTTGTAAGCCGCGCCACACTTGACACACTTAGGCTTAGTGTCAAGGAACCACTTGACACGCAATTCAAGCGCCTCCGCGTCAAGTTCCCTAGCCGACAATACCGCCACGTTAATCACGCCACCGTTTTCACGCCCAAATATTATGTCGTCCGCCTCCTCCCCATTTTCCGTGCGCGGCACTAGACTAGTGACTTTCTGAAAAACCACGTACTTTTTCCCACCGTGGATAATTTCGGCCTTGGGATTTTTGGTGGTCATGTTATCATTATGAAACCGCGGTTTTTAAATTTTACGCCCCGCGTAAAAATGGGGGGACAGTAGAAAGAGCTAAAAGCACGCCGATTTAAAAGCAACTGTGGACCGCAAAAACACGCCTATTTAAAAGCAAATATAGGGGCCGTAATATTTCTATTTATTAAATAGAAATAGAAAAATAGGGGATAGCGCCTTAATGTGCTTTTAAACCACGAGTCTCGAAAAAAAGAAGCGGCCCTTAAACCTCAGTGATAGCGTAGGCGCGCCGTGCCACGTCCATTATGTGTTGGTATATGGCAAAACCGCTTATTTTGTTGAATATAGCGCGCCTCTTAACCACGTGGTGCACCTCACGCTTCTCATTACGCCACTCTACCAATGCCTCAGCAATTACGCGCCACTCACTGATTTTGTCGTCACTGTAGTAGGTAACGTAGATTGATAACGTCATCTTAGCCTCCCCAGCCCTTAGAGACATGCTTAGCGACACGTAATCGGAGTTGAATAGCGTAATCGAATCCTCCACGTAGCTTGAAAGCCTATCTGCCGCCATGGACACATTAGGCGGCACCTCTTTAGGCGCCTCTAGGGAGTACTTAACTAGCCGCTCCACCACGGCCTTAGTCTTAGACGTGGTGAAACCGCTTATCTCTACGTCACCGTGGGCCGCCATGTAATGCGTGCCCTCCTTGGTCGTGCGAGTCTCAAAAAAAGTCTTGGTTTTTTCCGACACCCCCATGGTTGTTGTTTGGGCCATGTATCCTTATGAAATACGGATTTTTAAAGATTACGGCCCCGTAAAATAAGCGGAAGAGTTGAAATAACAACGGCACGCCGATTTAAAAGCAAATAAAGGACCCAAAAAAGGAGGTCCTATATGTGGTTATGCCTGTTTTTCGGCCCCCCTGTATGCGTTATATGCTATACGTGCCGCCCTTAACAGCACGTTGTAAAGCTTATCCCTGTCAATTATGTGCGGAGGTTCAAACTCTATAAAACGCGTTACTGTATGCCTAGAGAGTGCCTTTAAGCCGTCGTCGCCCTTAAACATGACCCTAATCTCTACCCACCACGAGCCGCCGTAATACCTATTGAGATATTGGGCCCTCACCATTACCACCATTTTCTCGCCTAGGTGGAAATAGCGCGCCATCTTAACCGCAATATCCACAACACCAGTTTGACTCTGTGCCGCCACGTAGTCGGCCACCGACGCCACTAGAGACTTGATATCCTCTATTGGCTCAGCCTCAGCCCGCGCCATGCGCGCCACGACGGCCTTAACCTTATCTGCCGGTCCCTCAGTTATGCCCCACACCACGTGGGGGCCCACCCACGCCCTATATTTCGTGAGTTCCCTACCCACCTTTAGCTCTATGAAAAAGGGCTCTTTTTCTGGGAATATTTGGGTGTTTGTTTGGGTCACCATGTATCCTATTGAAATCCGGATTTTTAAATGTTACGCATGTCGTAAAATAGGCGGGATAGTTGAAAGAAAAAAGGCGCGCCGATTTAAAAGCACCTAAAGCCCATAGACAGCGCTTAATACCATAAGCAATGCAATGATATCCAGCACAGCCGCAAGGCAATACTCCCCCTCAACCGCAAACTTAACAGCCTGAAGCGCTGAGATAATAGCCCCCACAAACAGCAACACCTTAATCACCAGAAGTCTGTCGCCAGCATCCCCATAAAATATGAAATAAAAGTGCCACATAAAGCCCACAGCAAATAGTAGCATGCAAAGCACGACATTAAGGACAATATCGCGGACAGCCATATCTCACTGTAAGTTATCAACGGCCACCACAGCCACAAGCCGCCACACCTCCCGCCACGGCACAAAATAAGAGTCCAGCCCATACTTAAGCACTTTGATACCATGCGAGCTTAAGTGTTCTAATATCACCTTGACAAGTTCCTCAGCCTTTGCCCTATCCTCATAGAAGATATCCACTATAAGGACCACCGCATGGCCTCTGTTGTCCGCGCGGTCAACCACGTAAAGCATGGGATACTTACCCCTCTCCTTGAAATTCCTCATAATCATGTTAAGCCTTATCAGCATTCGAGTCACCGGATTTACCTCCCGCTCCACTATCGAAAAGAAATCGCAATATAAAAACCTATCGTGGGTTATTGGGCCCAAGCCGCGGCCTCTAGTGCCCCATGCGGCCCAGCACCCTCCCCACTCCCCTCATTGATATACGGCCTAGCCAGCTCATAGATATCCATAACCGTAGAATACCCGACATCCGGTAGCCGGATTTTCTTAACCCACCTCACGTCCACGTAGACATAGCCCCCATCCACATGCGCCACTTTTTCAAATATGCCCCAGCCGTAAGCCGCCAGCCTAGCCTTTACATCGCGGATAAAGTGGTTAATCCTAGACACCGCTAAAGCCACCTCTTTAAAGTCCTCCGGATTAGACACCGGCGCCCTAAAGACTGTCTGGTATATGCACGGCCCCAGCTTAGAGCCCTTATTCACGACGTCAACGTCGGGATAATTGTGGGTCAACATATCGACAACCTCACGGAGGTAGCGCGAATAATCGCGGCACGCCTCCCTAATGTCAAACTCATCAAACTCACCAGCCATAGCAAACCGCCGGGAGGTACTCAATTTTATAGCCGTTTTCCACCGGCCTCACAAACGTTACCCACCCAAACTCCTTAAGCCACCACACCACCCCTCTCACCACGTCACCGATATACTTACCGCCAGCCACCGGCTTAACGACAACGTAGCCCTCCCCCACCCACACATCATATTCCTCCGGTATGTCCGCCAGTACGTAGGCCACCACGGCCCTCACACGGGCCGTGGGGTCGGAGATTTTTGAAAAAATCCTTTTCATTTCCTTGGGGTTGTAGACCTTTGGGTTGTTGGTGCGAACCACCATGATATCATTGTGAAATCGGGATTTTTAAATTTTACCCCTGCCGTAAAGACGGCGGGGGAATAGAAAGAAAAAAGGCGCGCCAATTTAAAAACAGATTTAGGGGCCCTCTATAAAGGCGATATCAATCGCCTCATATATAGCTAATGAATACCTAGCGCTAGGGTCACAGCTATCACAGACAGCCTCACCGCTCTTAAGGTCAACCTTAGTATATTCGCCATAGCGGCCACACTTATGACACCTCATATCCGACTTAAGGATCCCAGCCACCAGCCTCTCAGCCTCAGCCTCTGACATATCCCTATTGGTCATAACCAATACCCTCCTAGTGAAATACCTAGTCGGCCCCACGATAACTGTCTCGGAAATAGGCGCGTCGTGAACGGCCATGAACACTATAGTCTTGATATTCCACTCAAAGAACCTAACCAGCCTCTTAGTCTTAACCACCGCCATAGCCGCCGCTACGGACTAGAGTTGTATGCCTGCCTCACCGCCTTCTCTATGATTTTGCGCAACGCCTCAACCGTCACGGACTTCAGAGTAGTCCTCTTGCTCACGATATGCCTCCCGTTGCTTAGGATAACAACTGCCCTCACCTCCACGGTCCACCCACCGTTGTCGTCATAGAACATCTCCACCGTGAAAGTCAGCCCCTCGTAACCGGCACTAGCCGCCACGGTAGTAAGACCCAATTGGACAGCCCCCGTGGCTAAGTAACTAACCACAGCATCCACCGCCCTAGCCACGTTGTCTGGTAGCGGCCTTTCCGCCTTAAGAATACGCCTCACCAATTCCTTAACGTCGTCGCGGTCCATGTAGTACGCCCAGCCCTCTATTTCCAGCCTACCAGCCCTAGCGTAGTAGTGGGTCCTGTCGTCTTCTTCATCCCACTCCCACACCCTCAAAAAAACCTTCCTTTTTTGGGAAACCCCCGTATTTTGTGTGTAGGCCATGTATCCTATTGAAATCCGGATTTTTAAAGATTACTGTCCACGTAAATATGTGAAAATAGCTGAAAGGAATAAAAAGCGCGCCTATGACCGAGACAAAGCGGGAAACCTCCCGGACCACGCCGGGAGATAAACAGCAAACCAAGTTTAGAGAAACGTCAAATAGCTACATTATATGTTTGTAAAGAGGAAAAAAGGCTTATTCGAAAAAGGCCACAAATAACACAGTATACAGCTCCGTAGAGGCGCCAAAATGCGCATAGTATTTAACGCCGCATGCCTCCAGAAGCGATGCTAGGTCGTGCGATATGCTAGATATATTCGTCCAGCTAGCCGTATGTCCATATCTATCACATGCGTTAATTACCTCCTCCCGGCACACTTCCTCACACTCATGAAAACTAATGTTGCTAGAGACGCATGTGTATACACAGTCCTTAAACTCATAATCAGAATGCTTACGGCACATAGCCGCCGGCTCACGCACCTCAGCCGTGAACCTAACCAGGAATGATTTACTCAGCTCACGCACCTCATATTTCACCGGCACGTTGCCAAATGAAAAATCGATAAACCGCCTAATTATATCCTTAAGCTTATCCTTAGTGGGAGGCGCGTCATCACATTGCTCCAGAGGAATACCTAGAAGCCAAGCCAGAGCAATCCCCCTAGGCAGGTAGCCCCTAATTCTCATATTCCGCACACGCCAGAAGCTCCCACGCCTTATTAACTTGGACCACAATGCGTTGTTTGTCGGACAATTCGTGGACAATAGCCTCATGTAGTATAGACAGCAAATACCGCCTCACCATAGCCCTACACGACTGTGAGATATCCTCCCCCATGAATATTTCGGCACACAACCGCCCAGCCTTGAATGTATATATGTGACCACGCGCTCTTCGAAGCCGCCGACATAATAAGAACCTAATCAATTGCTCCGTCGCCGGAATGCGTGCCCCAGCCTTTTTCACACCCCTCATGGCCCAGACCGGTTAAGAGGTCCATTCAACATAGCCATGTACTCCAGATTAGACACCGCTACACGCCTAAGGACAAACCTCCCGCTGTCATCCCTCTCATACACCAGAGATATCGAGTGGTTAGGCCCGCGTAGCACCACGGCAACCGACTTTTTATTGAGGTCAACCCATGGGTTAGTCACATAGTCAATATTGTTAACCAGCGCTAGATAGAAAACAGGCCTTTTTCTTCCCTCGGACACATAGCTATACACCCGCGTGAGGACTGTCTGTAGGACAGCATCCACAACACCAGCACAATACTCAGCATCACCTAGGGCGTTCATACACGACCTGTACACATCCGTCACAGGATTGCGCTCAGGCATAGACGCCCCCACCCCCACACATTTTATCTAGTGACACCGATGTTATCTCTACCCTGCCATCATCATGCACTATGGCGCCCACGGTCACCCTAGCCGTGCCCTTTACGTATACCACCAGAAGCCTCCTGTGCGTATCACCCTCCAGCTTAACCCACCTAATCAAGTCATCACCTACCAAGCCGCTCACGCCCACAACACGCCCTCCGAAATCTACTCCCTCCCCTAACTGCCGCCTCACCTCAGCCTCCAGCTCCCAGATAGACTTAGTCATGGCGCGAGTCAGCCAGTTTGTCGTATAGGGGGTCAATGCCGTCGGTCACTATCACCGTCTTGAGGCTCTCACCGCGCCCGGCCTTTATAGCGTGTGCTATTTCGTCAAAATCCTTATACAGTAACACGGTATCCGCCAGATACATGACCCCCATATAGTTAACCCTAGCCGTTATGATTTTGTGGCCCATCTTCTCTACCTCGCGCCTTATGAACTCCCTAATCGCCGCAGTAGATATGCCGTCAATGTAGGTGCCTAGGGCCCTAGACACGGCCTTAACCAGTGAAGATAGGGTGGTACTCAGCCCAACCAACCGCCGTTGCGCTATGACTACTTTCAACGTCGCCGTTATCAACTCAGCTATCTCGCTTGGTATTTGGTCAGCTGTCTGAATAGCCGCCGCGGCCCCTTGGGCCGCACCCGCCTCAGAAAAAACAGTATCTTTTACTGGGGCCTCCAGCCCCTCCTGGGTTTGGACGTTTTTCTTTTTTGGCATGTATCCTTATGAAATGCGGCTTTTTAAATTTTCCCCCCGCCGTAAAGACGGCGGGGGAATAGAAAGAAAAAAGGCGCACCGGTTTAAAAGCAAATATACACCCCTATTCTGTAGGCAGAGCGTTAACCGCGTGCCTCACAATACGCAAAAATTCCTCCCACACTACGTTTGGGTCAATACGGCCCTTAAAAGCCAATTTACGCGTAATCCTGTGCTTACCCTCGCCGCTTTTGCCGTCATACCCCTCATACTCTACATCAATAATGACCTCCCAGCCCGGCTCAGCCGGTCCAAGACCCTCACTGCCGACGCGGTCCAATATATCTATTCGCCGCGTAGCCAGTGTCATATACAGAGTGCTGATATACGGGTCACTTAGTTCATCAAACCTCACAGCCGTGCTTATCATATCATCGCCAAGGACATCAGCATGCCTTAGATATCCCTCAAAATGCCCAAACACCAGCTTAGCCGCCTCTACCACCTTAGGTGGCGGTTCTTTAGGCGCCCTAATCATGCGGCTCAGTATTTCCTCCACGTCCTTTCTGTAACCATCTGTAGAGCCGGTGAATTCTAATTCCATGCCATCGGTCCAAGCGTGGTAATTGGACCAGCCTAAGCGCGATTCCACCCTCACATACAGCCTATCCCACTCCGTCTTACTTTTAGGCATATATCCCAGTGAAATTAGAATATTTAAACATTATAGCCTTGACAATGCCAAAAACTAGACCCCCCATCACCATAGAAATCTTAACAGCCTCAGAGAGGTAGTAGTCAAGACCCCCGAAACCAACCAGCCCCACGGCAACATTGTTGGCAACCACCAAAGCTTTATGGGCCAAGTAGCCGATAAGTGGCATAGCCGTCACGTAATAAGCGCGCATAAAGCCGCGCCTCTTCTCCAGCCAAGCCAGATACCCCACGCCGCCCACAAAAGCCGCCTGAGCCAAAAATATCGGAATCAGCCACCCCGGCGCCTCATTGACAAAAAATAGCCGCGGATTAGCCTCGCGGCCCAGCCCCAATGTAATAACTAGAAAAGTAGTCAAGGCATCAAGCAATTCAAGCGCCACACCTAAGACGGCCAACCTCATTGCCCCCCCTCAGCACAGAACTTAATCCCCCTTTCCTCATATTTCCTGTATTGCTTAAGGATATATTCAAGGTCCTTCTTGACCTCACAGAGCTCCCTTAGTACATCCGACATCCCTGTTTTAGGCACCGTATGCGTGCCCCCATCCGGGTGCCTTATCACTAGGTATTGGTATCCACTCTTTGTGGTCACCACGCTGATAGACCCATCAGCCCCACACCTTGGACATTTAGCATGCATGATAACGCCCAGAAAGCGCAACATCCGCACCAGCTCCACAGCCGCTTCATAATCAGTATAGAAGTACTTAAAACTGGTTGGCTTACCCTGCCCGCCCTCCGGCTTACCCTTCTTTTTAAGCATTGGGCCCTCGGGAGTTTCGTCCATATCCCTAAGAAACGTGTGGGTTAAAAAAATTTACGCCTCTGGAAAAAACTACCTAACCGGAGTAATTGTGAGAGCTGATTTAGTGCTAGACGTCGGCTGGTAGTAGAGCAGAGCCCAGGTAGGGTAGAGCACATAGTCGCTTGTGTCTATCTGCACAATCCCGTTCACAGTAACAGCTGAGTTAGTAGGTATAGGCGCAAAGCTTGTGGTGATGGTGTAGTATTGATATTTGTTGTTAACCGTGCCGTCGCTACCAACGTAGTCAAAATATACATAGAAAGTCTTAGTGCTGGGGACGTAGCTCACATAATCCGGCTTAGGCTGAAACACATAGACATACCGATATCCCAAAGAGTTCATAAGGTTCTTAATGGTGTTTAACGTGGCGGCATCATAAGCCGTGGCAACCGGGTGGTAGACAATCCACCCAGTAGTGCCCACTTGAACCTTCCGGGCCACTACGCCTGTAGTATGTCCGCTATAGAGTATAAAGGCATGTGTGGCGTTAATCTCCCTCACGTATACAGTATAGCCACTACTCAGAGTAAAGTTGGCATCACCCGTGCTCCTCCTCACCACCGTAAGGACCAAATCATCCTGGAGGTAGTACCACCCCGTCGTGTTGGCCATTAACTGAAGCTTACCAAGACCGGCCAAGGTGGGATAAACAGCATAAGAGCCGGACGCCACGGTCACACTCGTGGAATACGTGCTAGAGCCCGTATCGAGGCTTGTGGCGGATGACTCAATAGGCGCCACCACGGCGGGAGGGGGCGCCAGCACGGTAATCTGTATTATTATGGTGACAGCCACGCCCACGGCCACGGCTAAGGCAAGCATCAGCGGAATCGGAATTCTACTAAATCCGCGGCGCATATGAAAAAATAAATGCTATATTAAAAAGTTATCCCGGCTTAACCGCAAAAAAGCCTGGATCGGCATTAACCACATACCAGTATGACAGGAGAAGCGTAAGCGTGTTTGAGCCAGAGGTCACCGTCACCTGGTAGTACGTAGGGGAGGGATACAGCGAGGCAGTAGTCACAGAAGAGGCCACCGACGTCCACCCCACCGTGGTAGAGGACCATGAGTTAAAGGCACAGTCATAAGCGTAGTTGTCAAGCACGGCAAATATGTAATTATAGGCACCGGTAAATCCGGCATTCTTAACCACAGTACACCCCTCGCTGGTAGACACCGCCGCCTTTTCCATTGGATAAAGGCGCACCTGAGAACCCTCTACCTCGTAATACACCGGAATGGCAACGTTAACCTGTGAGCCAGAAGATGACGTATACATGCCTAGTACATAGCCCCTATTAGAGTTAGCCACGAAATACAGCTTACGCGTGGCGCCGCCATATGGGTCCGTCCACGTGATGTAGGTATTAGTCGGCAAAGAGCCAGACTGTATAACCACCCTAATAGGGAGATAGCCGCCTAGGTCCTTAGCACCGCCCGCTGAGCCAGACCTAACCGTCTGGAGGTAGTAAACCGAAACCGGATTTTGGAAGTATGCCGTGCCGTAGCCCAAATAAAGAGTCTTATAAGTCGTGGCTATCATAGGACCTGTCTGGTAGACGTGGGTGCCGTTAAAAGCGGCATACCGCGAATCCCACGACCCCAATATCTGTATATTAATCTGGATAATTATAGTAACGGCCACGCCCACGGCCACGGCTAAGGCAAGCATCAGTGGAATTGGTATACGCATGACAAAAATATGGACGGGGGTTTAAAGCCTTTCCCTAACCTTAACCACCGACTTGTTAGTCCATGAGAGCTCTACCACTATAGCATCACTATATACAACTACAATATCCCCCGATGTGGTAACCGCCTTGATTCGGTCAATGTATATACCTGCCTCTAACAATCTGTCACGCAACTCACGCATAAACCGCTTAAAGTCCTTATTCATCAAAGACTGGGGCAACTCGCTAGCCGCCACGAAATTCATGGCACTAGCTTAATGCCAAACCACCCACTGATTAGAGACACGGCGCCATATATCATAAGAGCCAGCCCAATGCCGTATATTATGTGCCTCCCGCCAAAGGCTAAGACTGCCCCAACAAAGAGGCTAGTTAGCGGACTCTTTATCACCACCTCCAGCAACTGAAATACCTGAGTCAGCACCTGCCACAGAGCCTGGAGGACTGACGCCAATTCTGGTGAAGGCATGTATTAAATTAGGATATTTATTTAAACACTTTGCGGCAAATTCCACGATAGCTGGGTCTATGGTGCCTTTCCTATACGTCACTATCGCAACCACCAAAGCCGCCATTTTGCACAAGTCCTCCTCCTCCAAAATTTCGGCCGCTTTATAGACAACGCCGTAGTAATCACGCCGCTTGGCCTCTAAAACCGTCTTAAGCACAGTTTGAATGTGCATATGGGAATGATATCCTCACTATATAAATGCTTTATTCAAAACCCGTAAAAAGAAGAAAAAATTGGGTTGGGCTTACCCAAAAGCCGCAATCTGAGCCCTAAGCGCCGTGGGCCACTTGACTTTCCACATGTCAAAGTTGCGGTCAGCATAGGACCCAGCCTTAAGCGCACAATTGCGCAAACCAGCCTCTCCTGCGCCGAAGGTTTCCTCAAACCCTTTCGGGTCCGCCTCCCTCAGCGCGGTGCACACACCAAGCGCGTAGCGTAGCTTATACTTTTCCTCAGCCATCTCTACAAACGGCGTGCCTTGTACGGTATCGGGATAGCTTCCCACAGGCACTGGCGTGGTCGTTGTAGTCATACTATATGACATGACCCTACGTATTGCACATCTATTTAAATTTTTCTAGGACTATCAACATGAAATGATTAAGGTTACCATATCCTCTTACCAGCATAAAATATTGTAGTAGTCAAAGCAATTGCCATTATAATAATGACAATGGGGGCCGGAACCACGGCCACCACCTCAGCCGCACACTGCCCATTATATTGCATGGCCACCCACCTAGGGTCAACAAGCCGACGGAAATAATTAACAATGTTATCCCACACGTTGTCCGTAAGCACGTAGTAGTTGAAATACTCATAGGTAGTGGACCCCACCTTAGCAAAATAGTGCACAACCGGCAGATAGACCTTAACTCCGGCAAAGCTGGCCTCAATAAACTTGACAGCCCACCCGTCGCACACATTAGAGGACTTTACAATCACAAGAGAAAGAGGCGGTATATATGGATGCGCGCTAGGCGTCAAGACAAAACCCCCCACGCTAGGATACCCAAAAAACCACGTCAGCTGTAGCCACGAAAAGCCCAAAAAAGCCAGATAGATTAATACAACGGCCTTACGCAACGCACTCATCTAAAGAGCCTAACCGCCACGTCTTTGCCCTGACCACAGTAGGACATCAGCATACCCGTCTTTTCATCACGCTCTATGATGCACACCTTCTCTTTATCCACAATTTGCCTAACAGTCTCCTGTGTCACGTTGCAATGTATAGTGAAGTCAAAGGGACCCGTAGGCATCACCACACACACATTTCTAGGCGGAGAGGTAGAGCCTCTTAAGAATTCCCAAACCATGGCACCACATAGTCAGACCTTAAAAAACATTTCACTGCTTAGCCGATACCGGTATCAGAATTTGGGCCCTACATGGGATAAGGACTCCTTGGGGCGTTGTAGTTACAGCACAAGAGGGGGCAGATATAAACATAAAGAATCCTTGAACCACGCCCCCCTGAAAATCCACCTGAAGCGAATCATCCGTTTTAAGCATGCTATAGACCACGTCGGCACACAAAGACACGGCACCCACCTTTAGATACACTGCCTTAGTACAGGCAAAAGAACCGCCTGCCGGCGTTAAGCCGCTGGGCTGGGTAGCATTTTGCGCCCCAGAAGGCTTTACCACGACAACTTGAGGGTGGGAGGGCTTAAACATGGTCGTGCCTAGGTAGTACAAAGCCGTAAGCGCCAACATCACCGTAATTATAAACCCAAGCCTATTCACGGGAGAGATATCTCATAGATATAAAACTCTTATCCTCCAACCGACGCTTTACACACATCAAAAACTAAAGCGGACCCCCGGCGCGTCAACGTTGCCGCCCCACACCCTAGAAAAAAGTCAAGATGTTGCATTGGGTGTTTGTAAAGAGGAAAAAAGTCTGGTTTTACTTAGGGTGGTATAGATAGCCGTCAATAATCAGCACCCTAGCCGGGTTGCCGACAACCACGGTATAGTTGCCTAGTGTGTGGACCTCGCCAGTCAGGACCTGAATGCCGCCAGACACCACAACCACATTGCTGGTCACGACAGCCGCTACTACGTGTCTAGGCTTAACCTCCGTGCCGTTAATGAGGTATCCTCCCCACAAGATGAATTTGCCATAGAGAATCGTGACGTTAACCGGACTTTTGACGGCCCTGCCCTCAATCAAGAAATAATGACCCTCATTCGCAACGCCGACGCCGTCAAATACGCCGTAAACCACCGCATTGTATTTTTGCGCCACATATCCTACACCAGCTAGCGCGGCCAACAATGCAATAGCGGCCAATATATACCGCATCATATTATCCTCCTACCCAACGAATATAAAAATCCTACCAGACCTAGAAACAGCAATATCATGAAATTCAGCATGTCGCCCTTCAGGAGTTCAACAAACGCCGACACGCCAGCATTATAGAAGGCGTGGCCCATTATAGACACCACGATGCCGTGCTTCTGGTAAAGACTCCAGAGCCACCTAGCGACAAAGTTAATTATCATTAACACTAAGAACGCAATAGCTACGGCTGAAAGCTCACCTCCCGTGGCCTTAAAGCCAGCCCACAGTCTAGATGGTAGGTGTAACAATGTAAACATGGCGTTAGCAAACGGCGTCACTCTCCCTATGAATTCCTCATATGCGATGACGCCAAGCCAAATCAGTGGGTTTGACGCAGATAGAGGCCCAAGCACACCGGCAAAGAACTCATTAAACATCCCACCCACAGCCACGAGGTTAGCCGTGCCGGGAGACATAGCTAAGCCTATGCCTGTATAGAGGACAATCACCCCCAGAATCACAAGCAACAATAGAGCTGTGGCTCCGGCTAAGTCATACCGGAATTTCTTAGCTGTCTCATAGAATGGTATAATAGGCAAAATCAAACCAATCACAGGCATGACAATGCCAAGGAAAGCGAATTTAGCCGACTCGATAAGCCCGTCTAGAGTAGGCGCCTTAAGCTTGACCTCTTTAAGTAGAAAGGCCGCTATCAAAACAGCCGCAAACACGATAAACTGTGTGCGTCCGATAAGGCCGAATAATGCCAGCAAATAGAGGAACACCTGCATTGGAGGGGGGAGGGGGTGGTCAAGCACCCACGACCTCATTAAGGCCCTAATGCCTAGGTAAGCCAGCCCAGCCCCCACTATAGTGAATAAGCTGAAGCCCAATATGGCAAATATCACAATCGCTATAGATAGCGCCACCGCCTCTACCGATACCTTAGAGAGTGCCCTAAGCACGCTCATAGCCCAGCCACCAGCATAGCCGCCGTGGCCCACATGGCCGCGCCAGCCAAGTGCCGCCTACTAAGGACGCCAAAAGCCAGCTCAATCACGGCTAATACGGCACCCATAGGCGCCAATGAGGTGGGCGGGATGATTGTGGCCAATAAAAATAACGCCGGCGCCACCTCACCCAGAGCCTCCATGTTGCCCCTAAGAGCCCTACTGAATTGGTTAAGTAAGGCGATACCCATTGCTAAAGCTACAAACGGAGGCACGGCCGCAACGGCCCCAGCTAGGACTATGGCGCCTAACAGCACATAGCCCATGGAAACCAACGGTTCTTCTTCAGCAATACGCATCAAGCGAGGCGCTAACAGAGACCACGCCAGTAAGGACCCCAAGACTCCGCCAAAACCTATAACACCCAGCACGTTAACTAACGCCTCAAAGAAGGGCCTCACGATTTCATAAGATATAGTGGCCAATACCTGAGCAATAGCCCTATTGTCGGAGGCCCATATAATAGCCAGACCCAGAAAGAGGCCCACCACTTTCTCTATAACCCTTTCTTCCTGTCTCAATGCGTAGAGGGCTATAGCCCCAGCCATGAGGGGCGTAAAGGCCGCATATACATCAGCGCCAGCAACAGCCACAGCCGCCGACACAAACAAAGTAATCAATGCAATATGTATAGCACGCCTATTGAGCAATGCTATCGCCAGTAGCCCCAGCAACCCAGTACCTGGAGGGAGTAACATGTTACGAAATTTGTACGTCCATTAAAAAATTAATTGTCTATCCCAAAGAAAAAGCTGGGTTATTTCACAGTTATAGTCACCCTAGCGGTGGCGTTGGGCACTATAACAATAAACTGGTAAGGCATGACGTAGGCCGACACCGTAACGTCGCCGACTTTGTAACTCACGCCATATCCACTAGACGTGATTCTGGTAGACGTAGTTTCTATGGCTGGAGGTAGCCTAAAGTAGTGAGTCCCAAGCACAGTGGTACTATTATGAGCCGCGACATCAAGCGCTATATGGGTGCCGTTAGTGTATACGTTCACGACCCTCAAACCAATTCTCCCCGTAATTGCTTGAATAACCTTCGCTTCGTCAGTAAGTGTCTCATACGCACTAAATGTTTGCGGCACCAATACAGTCAAACCATTGACCTTAGACACGTTGACAAGCTTAAGAAGATACTGATATGTGGTGCCGTCGGGAGTAGTCACTCTTTCCACAAGTATAGCCTTGTTGCCATAGTATATCATCCACTTGTTTTCCCCAAGCGAGGCGTTGCTGAGGGGGCCGTTAATGTATATGACATGAAATAGAGGCATATACGTCACCTTTAACGTCGCGTTAGAGGATATGATTATTTCCGAGGCTGAGGCACGCCACAAATATGGTGAGCCCTTTACAAGCGTGCCGGTAAAGTTAGGGTCGGCCACCGGGGGCGCTGGCACTATAGAGAGCTGGAGGTATACCACTACGGCCGTAGTGGCAACTAATGCGGCAATTAGTAACGGCACGGGAATTTTACTTAACCGCATGTCAAAGATGAACACCAAATATATATAAAATTATCGCGGGCACTGCGGCCCACATAAGAGAATACAGATAGCTAGCGCCCAACCTCCCCGGAGACAGCCAATCTAGCAACACATGGATAGCCCCAAGCCACAGGTAGAGCGGGTTGCGCATAATCAACGCAATCACAACGCCAAGAAAAAGCGACAAGGCGTCGTGATAAGACGCGCGCCTAATGTAGGGGCCGCGCCTGACATGCCCCAAGGAATCCGTCAACACTGTGTGGATCACGGCCAATGAGACCGCCTCATTTACGTTAGCACCCAACAAGACCGGAAAAAAGGCCCCCCAGATTATGTGGGTAAACCACTTCATCCAGAGCCCAAAGCACCAAGCGCGATAAGGTAGAGGGCGGTGGCCTTACGCCTAGTCACCAAGCCAGCGTAGCCAGCCGCATAGAGGGCCGGTCCAATAAACTTGAATATAAACACCACGGCCAAATCCAGGAAAATCTCTATGACATCCCGGCTTTTCGTAAAAGTCTTAAATATGACAAGGGCCGCCACGAAAAGCCCCAAATCGAGGATAAGCCCGATAAATGCCCAGACAAGGCCGAACATAAAGAGCAAAGACGCCAAAGCCAAACCCAAAGCAAACCCAAGCCCCATAGCTAGAGCAAAACCAAAGACCAGCACCATGGCGCCGATAGGCACCCCTATAAATATGCCGCCAATAAACGGCGCTAAGAGCGCGGCATAGCCAATGCTTAAGCTCTTATACAACGCCGATACGGCCAACTCTAAAGCCTCGGTAAGCAAATTCCCAACCCTAACCAGAAGCATAATCAAGGCCCCAAACAGAAACCCGGCAATACCCGCCAGTAAGGCTGTCGGAGATATCCCCATTAAAAATCCATAAGCCAGCCCCATCAGAAAGCCGGTAATGATGTAGTCAATGATGGTATTCAACATCACGCCTAGGCCGTAGAGTACTCCCTGAACCGCCAAATCGTGAACCTGGCTGACGGCAATTACCCCGGCCGCCAGCCCCACCCCCGCCAGTAGGCCGTCAACCACGTTATGTCTAGCCCAATAAGCCACGATGGCCATATAGGCGATAATCTGTATCGTGGCTATAGCTGGATTACCAGACAAGCCGACGGCGCCGGCCATAGCGCCATGCACAAAGGCAGGCACAAAAGCGGCCGCTACGCCCAATATGCCATACTTTGCAATGGTCTCAGCAATGGCAGACATAGAAAAGATTTGGTTGTCCTTATAAATAAGCTTATGGGTTTATCGTGAATACGTACCTACCACTGTCCTTAGTGTATACAAGCCACGACCTCAACACGCCCTTATACTGCCTGGGAGGTGTGCCGTACTCCAGCCCATAAGCCACGCCATTGACATAATATGTGCCGTATTCTGGGTCAATAACCACATGAACTGACGCGCTGGCCAACGTGGTCGGCAGGGTCTTAGCCGGCACCCACACGTGGACCACCGTATTGGACACGTTGTATTGATAGTGCCTATAGTAGACGGCCATGCTTATAGGCGTATAAAGCACGTAACCGCCGTTTACGTCAAGCCTCACCTGAATCCCCGGAAAGTCTTGAACCAGAGTAGAGTTAGTAGAGGCAAATGCCACAACCGGAATCTCGTAGCCGCCGTACTTAATGAGTGCAACACCGTTTGTTATGTTGCCTGAAACGCTTGACCCACCGTAGGCAACTATACTCCTATACGCCCCCGCGGCCGATGCAACTATATAGTATTTACCATTCTCCACAGACACGTGGTCCTCTATGACAATCAAGTCATATCCATTAGCAATGCCGCCGTTAGGATAGAGCACGTTAGATGGTTGTGGAGGGCCCGTGGTGGTTGTTGTGGTGCCACCCCCACCACCGCCGCCGCCACCGCCGCGGTAAAAGTGCATGTGCAAAGCATAGCCCATCAACATCACCAATATCAACACGGCCACGATTAAGCCGCTATGCCGTCTACGCTTTCCGCCGTAAGTATAGATATTGCTAGACATGACAATGGTTATTCAGCATGGTTAAAAAACTTTACCCCAGCCCCAAGTACAGTCATAAAAAAACATTAGTGAGTTACGCTTAGTAGCCGCCGCCAGCCTATGGATTTATCTGGAATACGTATACGCCGTATCTATTAGCGGTTAAGACCCACGACCTCAGAACGCCTTTATATATCCTAGTCGGAGGCGCGTCAATTGTAAGCCTATAAGGCTGGCCGTTAACGTAGTAGAAACCAGTCTCCGGGTCTATAGTGACGTGCTGGGTAGCTTCTGTAGTCAAAGTACTAGGTAGGCTCTTAGCCGGCACCCACACGTAAACCGTCGTGCCAGATATGTTGAACGCATACCTCCGGTAGTATATAGCCATGCTGACCGGAGTATAGACCACATAACCACCGTCAGCCGTAAGCCGCACTTTCATACCCGGGAAATCTTGTGTAATCATGCTGTTAGTGCTGGCAAATCCTATAATCGGAATCTTATAGTAGTTAGTAACGATGTAAGCGGTCCCATAAGTTATGTTGCCCGTAACGCCCGACCCGCCATAGGCAACGAGAGAGACGAATGATGTACCTAAGCGCGCCACTATCTTGAATTGGTTACCATCAGTCTGGACGTGGTCCTCTATGAATATGACGTTAAAACCGTTTACTAGGTCACTGTCGGGATACAACGTAGAACCAGGCGGCGGCGTATAAGTGCTTGTCTGGCCACCACCTCCACCACCACCGCCTCCACTACTAGGTGTAGTAGTGGTCTGGTTACCGCCGCCACCGCCTCCCCCACCGCCGCCACCGCCGCCACTGCTTGGTGTAGTGGTCTGGTTACCGCCGCCGCCACCGCCGCCACCACCTCCGCCGCCACCTCCCCCACCGACGCCACCACCACCACCTCCCATCCAGTTAAGAGCGGCCAATACAGCTATCACCGCAATCGCCACAGCCAGCCCAATGGTCAACAGAAGCCTCTTATCTCTCATTAATTTAGAGGTTGCCATAGCCGTAGCCACACCGTATATTTATAACTTTTCTGCTCTTTAATCCTCTACCCCAAAAATGGGGTTGGTCCCTGATAAAACTCTTAGAAAAAAGTTGTTGTTTGTAAGCCAGACGCTAGCTCACGTATACCGTGAGTGTAGTAGCGTCCTGAGGTGTAATGGCAAAGTGTAGATACGGCAAAGCCATAACCGCGAATGTTTTATCACCTACAACGTATGAACCGCTAACCGGTTGATTCGTGACCCTAATGGTTTTTCCAGGTGCGAGAGGCTGTAACGCCATTACCAATCTCCAAGTTAATATAGGCGAGTCAGCGTATGCCGTCTGGAATATTATATGCGTACTGTTTGCCAGTATCTGAATCACGCGGTCCATCCAAATACAGGTACCAGTTAAGTAGTAAACCGCATTATCTTCTTTTTTTGTCAAAACATCGTTTTGGTCAAACGGCACAGGTAGATACAACGTAAGATTTGCAATTGTTGAATTCTGAGGCGTTACGTCCTTGAGTTTGAATATTAGACACGCTTCACCAGTATAGCCACTTTCTGTGCTCACGGTAGTTTTAAAAACATATAACGGTCTGATGTCAGCACCAAAGATGATAAAAATCTTACCGCCACCAAGCGATATGTTATACAATGGTCCATATAGGTATATCAGGTGATAGGGAGCCCCATATGCCATTGATATTTGGTTGTCAGCCGAAAAGACGTACTGAAAAGCCGCACCACGCCACAAATACGTCACACCAGGTAGCAACGGCTGGCTAAAGTTGGGATCTGTGTGTATCGGCATAGGCGGCGCGGTTAGGTAGACGTATATATACACTACACCAGTAAGCGCCGCCGCCGCGATAAGCAGAGGAATTGGCAACTTAGTTAGGCGCATAGCCAAAAAATATGACGACAATATAAAAATTATTTAGACGTCCCTTATTGGCCGCTTGGCCTAGGTTGCTGTGTCAACGCCTGAATTTGCGCCATTAGGTTGCGTGCCTGGTTAATTACAGATATAGCTAGTTCATATGCGCTTCTATCAGCTAGCTTAGACAGTTCCTCCAGCAGTCGATTGAGTGTAGTCTCATATATCTGAAGCCTCTGCATAATCACCTCCCAAGTCTCGGCAGGTCTCTTAGCCAGCATAGCCCTAAGCCACTCCAGATATTCCTTTTCATACAGAATCGGCACATGCCTAAGGACGTTGTCATCGCGCACCAAAGCCCCAAATATGACACACGTACGGCCCGCACATTTAGCGTTTTCCCAGTTAATCCTCAGGGGAACGTAGGCGTTACCGAAAATGATTCCCACCTCACCGAGCCTCAAATCAAAAAACATCTCAGTAACATCTACGCCCCTAGGCGAAACAATAACAAGGTCAGCCACGTAGAACCGAATAGTATCAGGCAACACTAAAGCCTCTACGTAGACAGAACCAAACCCAGGCTTTACCAGACGCATGACTTGACCAAACCGGTCGGGCGTCATTGGAAAACACTTCTGAGACACGCCAAACACAGAGCTCCAGACACTAGACAGACACAGTTTCTCCGTATCAACATCGGCATCCCAAGTTTTCCCCGACATCCTATCGATAATTTTTATCTTAGGCACAAATCACTGAACCAACCCACATATAAATCTATCGCTTTGATATGAGAGCGCCGTGACCGAGGCAAAGCGAGAGGTCCCCCCAGACAAAAGCGAGAAACAAAAGCCAAACCAAATTTAGAGAAACGTCAAATAGCCGGTTTTAAGAAAGCCCAAACAGCCTGAAGGCCTTTCTAGCCAGCTTAGCCTCTGGAGACATGTAATCAGTCATGAAATATTTCACGGCCAGCCTAGGGTTCCTCTCATATAGTTTCTCTAACCTCCAGAAGTATGCGGCATGCCATGCGTAATACATCATGGCAAACACTAAGTAAAGCATCACGAAGCCGGCTAGTATAGTTGATAGAATCAACGCCAGCCCCCAATTGGGAAAGATAAGCGGCAATTTGTAGACGTACACAGCCATGATATAGCTAAACAGAGCCAGCGCTATAGCTGTAGCGATAAGGAATCTGTCAACATATCTGTTTCGGTATTTCCTGAAGGGGTTCATGTCACCGCCTTATATATGGCATTCACCAGCTTCTTGATTTCCGGCCTACACCTACCACAGTAGGCATGTCTAAGCTTTTCAAGCATGCCGGTGTATTCCACCATGAAATAGTTAGTGCCGTCATAGACACGGCCACAGACCTCACACCTAATCATGTCGGACACGTTAAGAAACACCTGGGCCCGCATAAGTATTTCATCCTTACTGAAGGACCTACCGCCCTCCACGACTACTAAGAGACTGCCGTTACGTATAGGCGCTAGGTATAGCCTCTCTAGGTCCTTGGGTCTTTGTTTTTTGGGTTTGGATTGAGTTTTCATGTCTATAATAGATAATTTAAAAGGACCTAGCACGCGGTTTGTTGTCGGCATATGCATATTCCTCTACATATTCCTCGCGTTGTTGTTGCGGCTGGTAGTAGTGTTGTTGATGCTGATAATATTGCCACCACTGGTATAGGTAATACGCGTAATCCTCCAGATACGGATAATACGGAGTCCTCACCACCTTTATGACGTTAGGCGCTCTAATGAGCGCCTGAAAGAAAAGGCTAGACACAAAGAATAAGAAGGCAATAGCGCCGCTGAGAGTTACGCCCCACACCCCCCCGTATTCGGCAATGCCGACAAAGGGGAGGAAATGGAATAAGCCCCTCTGAAGCCCCAATTCATAGAGCCCGAAAAATATTAGTACTATGGTCCACAGACCCAAGCCTGCCAAACCCCACCTAACCATGAGGTCTGACAGAAAATGCCTCACCGACGCCCTACTCTCCCTATCAACCAGCGTAAAAAAGACAGCCAACACAAAAGCAAACAGAAGCATCCACTCGATATTAGTAAGCAACACTTGTTGCGTATTGTAGTCACCGATTATCTCGGTTACGTTAAGACTAGCCATAGAGAGATTTTCCCAGCGATATATAAGTCTATCTACGCCTAATTCTAGACAGCTCCCTGGCAATTTGTTGGATATAGGGGTCACCTGTGGTCCTACCGATATAATAGATGTTGAAGTAGATGCTTCTGGGAGACAGCCTAGGTATAGCCTCTACTAGCTGTCTAGCCACCACTTCAGGCTTTTCACCTTTAGCCTTAGCCTCAGCTATTATGTCGGCCGCCTTACCCAGTTCCATGGATGTCATTGAGATATAATAATCTGAAGCCCTCCTAATCATGTTGCGCGTCTCGCTGTATATCCTAGCCACCTCCGGGTCGCGATAGATTTGCCTCATAACCTCTGGGTCAAACATTGACGCAAACCAATCGTGCCTACCAAAAGCCAAACCAGCTAAACCCCTAGACAGGGCATCAGCCACGTCGGGCCTGATGTCCTTGGCTTCTTCTAGATAGGTGCGGAGATACCAATACATGAATTCCATTTTCTTTTCAGAGGCGTTGGGGGTCCTCCAGCCCATAACCCAATCAGCCCAATTAGCCACCTCCCTACCTTCCTCTACAGCCTTACGCGCCTTGTCTTCAGCCCACTCCCTTATTTCCTCGGGCTCCGAGGCCTTAGGCTGGTCACCTGGAGATGGTTTGGTTTCTATTTCCTCGATAGCCATCTCAGTTTCAAAAGCCAATTCCTCCGGAGTGTCAGCCACATCTACCGCAAACCCCTCATTGAATTCATCAAAGGCGCTCATGTTCCCTCAGCCAGAAGAGCCTTCTGAGTCTTAGGTTAAGCCACGCCATAGGGTCGTCGGAGGCATAATAATCTATTAGTTCATCGCCAAGCCACCAAACCCTAAGAATCCCAAAGTCCTCATAGATATGCTGTCTTAGTACACGCCTAGCCGTGAGAGCCCAATGTAGAGAATCAGTGTAAGGCATCATGTCATATATGGCATGATACCACCGCCGCCTGTGAGGCAACACAATGTGCCACGCCTCAATCCCTTTACTCCCAGACTTATAGCGCCACCAAAAAACAGCCCTCTCTAAAAGCTCCTTGGGAGGGGGAAAGTTGCTATCCCAGTCAATCGCCGGGTAATACCTGTGCTCAGTCACATCACCCTTAAGCATTATGTGGTGGCTTAGCCCAATTACGGGGTGGCCCGACTTTACGTAGAACTTAAGCGCGAAATACAGTTCACCACCGCGGTATTGAGTGCGGCATATGTGATAAGCGATAATCCTCTGAAACCGGCAATCCGGATTGACGCACCCAGCCACCTTGGTCCGGCGACAATCAAAAAACCTATTGACAAGCGGCTCAAAGACGTTGACGTAAGTCAGCCACTGCCACCTAGATTCCTCAAACTGTAGCGCCTTCTCTACCAGCGAGTTTACGTGGTCCAGTAAAAAATCCCCCCTACCTACTTGGGCCAGCATAGCGCGAGGACAAGGTCCTTGTGGATATAGATTATGTCACCGCCGACTTGTAGCAGGACCTCATAGACCCCTATATCTATAAGCCGACCTTGGACCTTGCCATTACTCAGATAAACCGTCACGCCCACCCCCTTAGGCACCTTGGCATACAAAGACTTCTTTCTCTCTCCATTGCCACTTGTGCGGCCCTCACATTTGCTCATACGCCACACACCGATTTTGTTACATATGCATAGCCTATCGCCTGTGTCTACCATGAAGTTGTAAACCGCTTCTTGAACAATCTCACCGACTATGTCGATGTGTTTGACGGGGCTGGCAACTTGACATCCCACCTTGTTTGTGAAAAAGTCTACGCTTCTATCCACACCCTTTTCCTGGGTTTGTTGGTTAGCCGCCATGTATCCTAATGAAATTGGCGGTTTTTAAATTTTACCCCTCTAGTAACCAAAGCGTGTTTTGGCGTAAACCAAAATTTCCACAAAGTTGCCAGGCACGGCGCAGAAGTTAGGGCCGCATGTATAGCCCCAGTTAGACATGGCAAAATCAATATCATCACCGCTGGCCTTAGCGATTAAAATCATCTGAAGCTTCAGAATCGCGAGGCATTGCGCCAGCCTAGCCGGCACATAGACGCCTACCGTGGTCCTAATTATATTATAATATAGCTGATAAATACAATCGCGGAGTGGGTCCTCAGCCATAGCATAGAGAAAGCTTGGGTATATGTACTTAGCCGCCTAAAAGGGAGTTATTTTGAGTCGCTTAGCCTCCTTAAGGGCCTCCTCCGGAGTCATGTGGCCGTTAACCACCTCATTCATTATCCTCTGTGCGCTGTGAGCGCCTTCTCCGCCTTGGCTTTTCAATTGGTTCAGGACCTCCAGAAGGTTCAACATCTTTTGACAAGGCTTTTCCATATCCACACCATGAATGTGTTGTATAAATAACTTCTCTCACCTCCGGCTCGCTAAACCCGACTGGGTTCTTAGGTATCAGTGGGGCCTTATAGAAAATTTGCTTAATAGAACGCTTTTCATCTACGTCGGCAATCACTAGATACGGCACGTATATCCTAAAGACCAGCCCTAGGTTTGGGTCAAACTCATAGCTCCAGACCAACTTTCTCTCGTGGAGGGGCACCATGTCAACGTCCTTAAAGATAAGCGGCACGCATTTACGTGAGGTGGCGCCCTTGAGAATAGTATGCCTGAGTAGAGACTGACAGATTGGGCAATCCCGCTTCACATATATTAAAGCCACTAGCATAGAGCTTACCGACCTACCCATTAATATCATTGCTTGTCGGCAAAAAGTATTTAAAACCCCCAATATCAGACTGATATGCCAATCGGCATAACAGAGAAAATAAAAGAGCGAAAACAGGCAATACTGAAGCTGTTAGCCGACGGCTGTAAGACCACCGCCCACGTAATGCGCACATTAAACTTAACATACACCGAGGCGTTCTATACATTAAAGATGTTAGCATCGGAGGGATACATAAAGTGGGCAATGCTCGGGGAGTTCTCAATATGGTGTTTAAATGATGAACATTATGAAAAACTGATTAACACACTAATACGGGAAATACAGAGGATAGTTGAAAGCCACAACCTGAAATATGTGTATCCGACAAAACTTTACAAACTAATCCTCGAAGACCGACATGCATATAAGCTGTTATCCGCATACATGCCAACGAATGGTAATAACAGCCGAACCAAACGTTTCCTAAACCATTTGCTAAATATGATATATGGTCCTCCCTACTACGTGGGCGAAAAGGTGGTGTATATAACTGACAAGGGCCGAAGGCCCACGGCCTAACCTAATTGGTTTTTTAATTTTTGTTTAGAATTTTGTCAATATGTTGCGTTGTATATTTGTAAAGAGGAAAAACGCCGTTTTATGAAAGGCTATACTGGAGGCGCTAATAATGCCAGCAAAGCGCCAGGCACGCCTATGAACCAGTAAGCCCGCCTATCTAGAATCGTGAATTTGAGGACCACCACCACAATGTTAAACAAATGCGGATAATACCCCATGGCGTAAGGCGCCAGCAACATGATTAGGCCTGGGATAGTTAACTGGTCGTGCACAGCCGCGGCCAACATTGTATACACCATTTCCTGGTCTCCAGCCTCAGCGCTGAGGACTTTGGCAACCGCGCCCCTTATCAACATGCCGACTAGAAAGTCGGGGAGGGTGGCCAAGATGGTAGACACAATGCCCAGCTGGACCTCGGCAATTTCCAGTTGAGCCACAGCCTCAGACAGCATATATGATGCCACCAACGTGGCGATTGCGTTGTTAGTCAGCATGAGGATATCCCTGCCGCTGGGGATGCCGTGCACGTTGCCCTTAACCAACATAATTGGTAGTAACAAGCCGGCAATTGTGTAAAACACAGGAAAATGTGTAGAGCTATACAGCTCCGGGTGCCACGCCAATATGTTAAGCCCCACCGCCAATATGGACCACACAATAAGGAAAGATACAACTAAGGGAGATGAAACCAGAGGTGAGCCAACCACATGCCTCCGGACCACCGCGGTCACTAGGATGGCGTCAACCAAAGTGCTGGCAAGCGTATCAATCCAAGCCGCCACCGGCTTACCACTAGCCGCCAAGTAGACGGCGAAGGTCGTCTGAGGCAAAGCCATAGCAATAGACACAACCATGACGTTATACCACACCCTAGCGTTGCTGAGGGCCATGTTAACTTCTGTGGCATATACTACCGAAATAAGCAAAACCACATAGAGCGCGATGTCCACCCATATGTAATTGATGCCGAAGACGTATGAAATAATAAAGTAGGCATATACCACCGACGTAATAAGCCTAACAACGTCCATATACCCCCACAAAAAACTCAGTTATAAATTCGATAGGCTTTTATAGTGGTGATATAAAGATATCTGGGAGGGGTGAAACTAAACCCCCGGGCGCCTTGGTTCTGACGCCCGGGGGCGGCGCGTCGGCACTGAGGCGGCTATTCGGCCCCTGGGTAGGGCCGACAGTATATGAAAAATCAGCTATTTTTAAACTTATCGCCCTCCAAGCGCCTCATTACGTCCTCATACGCCTTACGCACGACTTCGTCCACCAAGGTCGGGAATGCTTCAAGGTAGTGAGGCGCGTGCTCCTGAAGCGTGAATATGAGCCACTTGATGGCATCATCCACAGCATCCGCCCTCACCCAGACGCTATAATTCTTTCCATCGGGGGCCGCCACGATGAAATATTCATTGAAGAAATCATACATGTCTATGATGGCTTGGACCATTGAGGGAGAGGCGTATTGCTTAACCTTTTCCATTGTCATGCTTTTGGACACAGTCTTTGTGGCACCAATTGAAACAGTCACACTACGGCTCTCAGAGCCACGCCCAATTGGTAATGGGATGTCTATCCTATACACGTATTGAACATGGTAAAACTCTACGTCTTGGCCGTTAATCTTGAACACCTTGTTATGCCTAAACCCTTGAGCCCGCCTCTTAAGAGTCCATTTCAGGAGCTGGAGCACAATAGACATGTGCACGTCTTCCGCATGTTTCTTAGCATTTGACGCCAGGTTCTCCACAGTCAACGTGGGCATTTTGTTCCCATCTAAAACTCTTAACAACAACGCGTTAATAGCCTCAGTCACGAGTAGCGGGTCACGACGCTTCTGTAAAGTTATGATGCTGGTGTCTAGAGATAGGTAATACTCATGGAAATATAGATATAGGCGGCTGAATGCCCAACGGTAATAATCGGCATCCTTGATAATAGAATTGAAAACGACGTTCATGGTGTTAATCATATTGCGCGATAGGGCTACCTTAACTAGCCACAGCCTTTCGGTATAGCTGGCTAGCCTAAGTAAGTTCACCGCGTAGCCGCCAGATACATAAAGTACGCCACGTAAAGGAAACACTTTGGTGCGCAGTCTGTCATCTGTCTTAGCCACTAAACCGCGGTCGTGATATTCAAGCAACATTGATAGATTTGGATCCTCCAGCACGGCCCCCTCACCAAAGTCATCAAGAATCACGTGGTGATAAGCCAGCAACCCCCTAGCGCCGGCCAGCGAGTAGTGGCCGCGGAGTATGTTCGGTGTACCTATTATGTGTTCGACTAGCTCAAGCACTGTGGTCTTACCTGTGCGGAAAGGACCGGTTATGGTTAGAATAGGGCGCCTTAAGAAGTGTACGTATACATAGGGATAGAGCACCAATAAGAGTACGGTCTCCCTATACTTACCTAGGAATTCAAGTTCATGCGCAAACTTGTTTAGCGCCTTCTCAAATTCCTCTTTGCTGGGGATTTCCTTACCTCTTAAGTCAACCACGACGTTACAATTTATATCAGGCACATACACCGTCGTGCCCCACGTGGCGTAGGCTGTAAAACCAAATCTGCCGCCGTCGTCATATAGGAATCCCAACGTTTTAAGAGTCGGATTAGCCGCCGGAACGTATATTTTCATTTCTTCTTTGGTCTCCGGGTCACGATATGGCGCAAATGATAGCGTTGCCGGCTTTACATCCGTGTTTTCCATGCCGGCCATTGCCAAGGCGTCATTTAGCGTGATAAGTTCCTTTTGCCTAGGTGACTTAGCCAAGACAATGCGCTTAGTCACTACGTTGCCGTCAGCGTCCATACAGACTAGTACGCCGCGCTGGAAATCTATGCGGCACTCATTAGATGTAGCTAATTGGTTATTATCCGGCTCCCGCCGTTTCTTTACCATATCTCGTGGATAATTACGGGGGTTAATAAACTTAACCAGCCTAGTCACATACGTGGACCGATAGATTTAAATACCCCAGATTTCTCACGACACTAGAGCTGATATATGAGTGAAACAATAAACAACCGGCTCCCGCCGTTAGAGTGCCCGGTCCTGTCCTCTCTCTTTTGTCGTAAAAATTTATAAACCTCAAAAAAACTCTATCCCTGGGTGAAGCCGAGGCTTGGAGGACACTTCTACACGCTTATCCCTCCGAGCCGCGGCTTCACCCACTACCTCTTTCGCCCCGGGCCGCCCCCGGGGAGCGGGAAGGGGCCACCGTGCTGGTGACCCCTTCCCGCTTTACATTTGCCATGTTAGGGTTGGTTGTATGGGTAGTTGTATGGAAACATAAGAAAGTTGTATGGAAATGTATGGATTGGCAACCTTTTGTTAGGGTAAAGGGCAATCGGCGCGCCGTGCTATAATATATTATTAATTAATTAATTCATAGTGCATTTTGCACGGCGTCAAAAATAAGCGCAAAACCCAGGAGAGTTGAAAGAGGATTACCCAGGAAAGTTGAAAGCGAAAAATTGTCCTTTTTGAATCAAATAATATGTCGGCATGTTTTTCGCGATGATATGGTGCGTAAAGCGGTATTAATATCAGCTCGCTTAGGAGCAAAGGGATGGTAAAAAACAATTTGTGGGAGGGGGATAGGGGGGTCTTTACTTAATCCTAGAGAGGGCGCCGTTCATTGTTTCATCTAGGGCCTTTAGGTGCTTTAATACGGTGCCCATTTCAGACGCCTTGATTTCCACGTAGTAACCGGCGTTGTCGTTGCCCCGCGCAATCACCAAGTCAGCCAGTCCAAACTTGGTCATAATCGCCACAAACCGCGAGTATTTGACGCCAAAGTTTGTATCGCGGCCGATTACAGCATAGCCGTTTTCATCCACTTTAAGGTCGGCGCGTCCGTACCAATATGAGACCCTTTTGTAAAGCACCCTCAGCACCATGCGCTCAATTTCTTCCTCAGTCGGCATGAGCCTTTTCAGCAAAGCTTTCACGTCTGTGGTGGGCGGCTGTGTGACTTGTTCAACCACCGCGGCTCCGCTACTGTTGTGAATTACATGCTGAGACGCGTCGCCATTAGTGGGGTGGGTAGGCTGGGGAGCTGGCTGGGTGGTTTGCGGCGTTGAATTGAGCTTTTCATAGAGCGCCGATACTACGGCTTGTATTGCTTTGAGCTGAGCCTCCAGCTGGTATACTTTGTCCACGACGGCGGCTATTTTCTGAAGCTCTTTCAGCTGGGTCTCTATTTCCGCCAGCTTGACCTCTACCTCTGAGAGCCTCGCCTCCCGGGGGTCCGGCTGTGTGATTAGCTTCTCCAGCCCGTAGGTAGAGATTGGCGCGCCGGGGCGGGCGTCTATTATGTTGATTAGCGTCATGGGCGTTTTGCGTGTCTGTGTGATATATGCGTTTTGCGTCTTTTTTGTTGCGCCTCGCGGTTTGTAGGGGGTGCCTTTGCGGTTTGTAAAGGGCGTTTTTGCGTTTTGTGAGGGGCGTCTTTGCGGTTTGTAGGGGGCGCCCTTGCGGTTTGTAGAGGGCGGCCTTGCGGTTTGTCGCGGGTGCCGTTGTTCCTGCGCGCGCGC
>Ga0081473_148061_pt1 | contig 29801 bp, 30 predicted proteins | sample CisSprmetagenome_FD_70977 | JGI IMG/M metagenome (GOLD analysis project Ga0081473, IMG submission 70977) | Hypoxic/sulfidic aquatic microbial communities from Cistern Spring, Yellowstone National Park, USA v2 (version 2) | ecosystem: Environmental > Aquatic > Thermal springs > Hot (42-90C) >...
AAGCCTCTTTGCTGTGGGTGTATATAGAACCTATGGGACGCCCAAACTTATCCCTCTTGACAAGCTCAGGGAACCTATAACCCGTGCCCACCGCAGAAATGACACCCATAGCCCCTTCCCTCGCCACCGCACCCGCCAGCTTCTCCCAAGAAAGCCCCACACCCATACCGCCCTGTATTATGGGAACTTCTAACACTTTATTTCTAATCTTCAAAGGCTTTAAACTCATAGACCACCTCGCAAAAGTTTTGCTTATTAATTTAACCCACGAGGCTGAATAAAGCAAATAATATAGTAGTGTTTAAAAAAAACAGCCTCTGAGATTGAGTTAAAATTTAAGTAATGGGGTACTTGGAGGACAGTTCCACGCACTACTTTATACCCGGCATAGGTATTTACAATCTGGATATAGAAAAGGCAAAACCTGTAAAAATCCTATACGATTTCCTAGACGAAGTTGGAGAAATTGACAGATTAAAGAACTTAGATCACTTGGGTGATGTGAGGGAGGTTATTGATGGAACAAGACATTCAAGGTTTGATTACATCGCCTTAATTTTTGTTCTGATAGATAACTGGGCTCAAATAGCAAAAGAAATTCACGCAACTTCAGAGGTAAATATTGATCCTACGGCTGGAAAAGGAAAAGTAAAAGGGAAAGATCTAATAAAATGCTGGGCTTTATTACTTAGTATTGGACACTTAGACTGGACCTTTCCCACAAAAAGGATTCTTTTAGAAGTTCTTCATGATAAAAAGCTTCATACAAAATTGATAGAAGGTGTTGAAGACGAAGAAATAAAGAAAAAAGCTAAAGAAATACTTGAATTCCGTGATTACAATCATTTCTATCAAATTTTAGCCTATCTAAGATTTAAATGTTTGTATGAGAAATACAAAGACAAAATAGATGAAATTTGGTTTAAAAGGTATGAATGGATGTTTAAAAAATATATTGTTGATGATTTTTCCGATAAAGTGAAAGAAAGTAAAATAATCCACTTCAAAAACCTTTATCGCAATGTAAGGAGAATTGCCTTTCTCCTTTTGGACTCGTTTTATACTCCGTCCGGGCTTAACCTTTCCCCTGTGTTATTGTTTGGCAACCCAGAGCTCATGCTTAGTATAGTTTTCGACGAGGCCGAGATTTCTAATACATTGAAATTTCTCAATAGGCAGTTGTATAAAAGCGTGTATTTAAACGAGAAAGTGCTAGCGGTACATAGCTTATACTATAGTCCTTTGAAAGAAGAATTATTGAAGAAAGTAGAAGATTTAAAAAATGGGAAAAATGTTTGTGAGTTTATTGAAGAAATTTACGAAGGACTGAATATCCAAAAAATAAGGAAAGAGAATAGAAAAAGGAAAAGTGACTATGTGCCAATTATGAGGTTTGAATTTGAAGGTGATGATCTTAATGAACAATTAAAAGAAGAACTATATAAGTTGCCGTTGGTGGAAATAAATTCAAATTCAAACTGTTATAAAGTAGTTTGGAAAACACCTTTGAACTTCTATGTGATTCAATACAACTCCAAGTCTAATAAGCAAAGTTCAATAGCAACCCTTAAAGAATCATTTGATATGGTTAAAAAGTTCCTAAGGGGTATAAAGGACAAAGATAATGGGGCAAGTTATATAGAGCATAAAAGGGATGTGATAGAAAGAATAGCTAAGAGATATACAGAGCAGGCGCTGAAAATTTTCTTTAACAATGAAGATATAAGATGGGAATGGAAACATACCTCCTTTCTTAGAAGTTATTTTAACTTTCCTGACGCAGTTATAGGCTTTGTAGATGATGTATACAAGTTTTACTGGAAAAACATTATTTCAAAATTTGACGAAAAGTATAATAAAAAATCTGAAGTGAGCGAATTTTATAGAGAGAAAATGAGAAGCATAGGAAAAGAATTAGAAGCGAAACTGGAAGTTGTTGAAAAACTTAAAGAAGGAGAAGAATCAATAAAAGGGAAGCCGGATATTCTTTGTATAGCGATATCAAATCTAATCGCATATCCTATAAAGCAAAAACGATCTATAGAGCAAAATATAACAACATCAAATTCATCTGTAGATCCACAAGAGCAAAATAAATATACGGGACCGATTATGGAAATAGACGGTCTAATTCTTGGTTTAACCACGGAAAAACAACTCTTTATATGCTTAATAGAAGCAAAAAGTGGTAATGAGGGCGCAACTAGAGCTGTGAGATCAAAAATTCGCGATCATGAAAACGATATTTTCAGAGGATACGATATATCCAATTTGATAAACTTAGTAAGAAGTTTAAACTATAACAGCACAGCTTACTTGATAATAACCGACGAAAAAATTCCAACCTTCCCTAACCCTTGACTTTTTGTTAAATGAGAATTATTATCAATAAGAGGAGGAAACGGAATGGAGAGAGTTTATATTTTTGACACCACTCTTAGGGATGGAGAGCAGGCACCGGGTTTTTCTATGACTGCGGAAGAAAAGCTGCAGATGGCTCTTCAATTGGCAAAGCTCGGGGTTGATGTGATAGAGGCGGGCTTTGCGGCGGCTTCTAAGGGAGACTTTGAGGCGGTCAAGCTTATTGCGGAAGAGGTCAAAGGACCTGTGATATGTTCCTTGGCGAGAGCTTTGGAAAAGGACATTGAACTTGCAGCACAAGCCCTTGAGGGGGCAGAAAGGAAGAGAATACATACCTTTATTGCCACCTCTGAAATTCATATGAAATACAAGCTAAGGCTATCTCCCGAGGAGGTGCTTGAGAGGGCAGAGAAGGCGGTAGCCTTTGCCAGAAGATTTACCGACGATGTGGAGTTTTCTTGTGAGGATGCTACGCGCAGTCAGAGGGAGTTTTTGTATAGGATCATAGAAAGGGCAATAAAGGCGGGTGCCACTGTCATAAACATACCGGACACGGTGGGTTATGCGGTGCCGGAGGAGTTTGCCCAGCTCATAGAGGATATTCGCAACAATGTGCCAAACATAGACAAGGCTATAATTAGCGTCCATTGCCACGATGACCTTGGTATGGCTGTAGCAAACTCCCTGATGGCTATAAAGCACGGGGCAAGGCAGGTAGAATGCACCATAAACGGCATAGGAGAGAGGGCAGGCAACGCAGCGTTGGAGGAGATAGTGATGGCTCTGAAGGTAAGAAAGGACTTTTTTGGCGGGCTATACACCAGCATAAACACCAAGGAGCTCTATAAAACCAGCCGGCTACTTTGCCGGATCACCGGGAGTTTTGTGCCACCCAATAAGGCGGTGGTTGGAGACAACGCCTTTGCCCACGAATCGGGCATTCATCAGCACGGTGTACTCTCTAATCCATTGACCTATGAGATCATGAGCCCGGAGGATGTAGGCTTTCCATCCACCCGCATAGTTCTCGGAAAGCACTCCGGCAGGCATGCCCTTAAAAGCAAGTTAAAAGAGATGGGCTATGAGCTCTCGGAGGAGGAAATAGACAAAATCTTTGAGAAGTTCAAAGCCCTTGCTGACAAGAAAAAGGAGGTGTACGAAGAAGACTTGGAGGCGATCATCTACGAGGAGGTTATGAAGGTAGAAGAGGAGGAGCCTATGAAGGTCCTACACTATCAGGTTCAAACGGGAGACAAGCTACTTCCCACAGCGACGGTGGTGCTCTCTTACATGGGAGAAGAAAGAACTGCCACTTCCACCGGAAACGGTCCTGTGGATGCTGTAATAAAGGCAATACAAAAAGCACTGGGTATAGAGCCCAAACTCTTGGATTTTTCCATAAAAGCCCTAACGCCCAACACGGACGCCCAAGCGGAATCAAGGCTTGTGATAGAGCTTGATGGTATTAAGTCCTCCGGAAGGGGTGTGGATGTGGATGTGATAAAGGCAAGTGTGCAGGGCTTTGTGGATGCCCTCAATAGGGCTATTCTAAGAAAGAACTACATACTCTCAAGGCAGAGAGTTAGAGAGGAGGGCACAGTTTAGGCTTTAAGGTATGTGGCGGAGAGCAGGGCTTTTGTGTATGGGCTTTTTGGTGTATCAAAAATAGAAACCACGTCGCCCTCCTCCACTACCTCTCCCTCTTTTAAAACCAAAACCTTGTCTGCTACCTCCGCCACCACTCCAAAATCATGGGTTACCAAAATAATGCCCTTTCCTTCCTCCTTTAACTGGGTAAAAAGTCCCAAGATCTTTCTTTGAACGGTTAAGTCTAAAGCAGTGGTGGGCTCGTCCGCCAGCACCAGCTTTGGGTTGCAAACCACCGCAATGGCAATGCAAACCCTTTGCCTTAGTCCTCCAGAAAGCTGATGAGGGTAAGAGTTCATAACCCTTTCCACATCCTGCACACCAACCTTTTTCAGCACTTCCACGACCCTCTCCTCTCCACCTGCTTTACCGAAGTGGGCGGTGTATGCCTCAAGGATCTGATCCTTTACCTTAAAAAGAGGGTCCAAATACAGAGAGGGCTCCTGAAAGACTATACCTATTTCTTTACCTCTTAGCCTTCTGTACTCTTCCTCCCGCAGGTTCAAAAGTTCCCTCCCTTCCAAAAGGATACTACCGCTCAGCTTTGCGTTCTTGGGCAAAAGACCCATAATAGACAGCAAAATGGAGCTCTTCCCTGAACCGGACTCACCCACTATACACAGGACTTCTCCTCTGTTTAAGGAAAAGCTAACATTCTTTAAAACCCTTTTATCACCGTAGCTTAGGGAAAGGTCTTTTACCTCAAGTAGCATTTACAAGCCTTTCAAAGGAGGGCTTTATGCGGTCGTAAAGTTCCCAAAGGTCTTGGGATATCACCTTTGTTTGGGCTATGGTGGGCATAAAGTTTGTGTCTCCGTTCCATCTGGGAACTATGTGAAGGTGAATGTGGCTTTCTAAGCCCGCACCCGCAGACCTACCCAAATTGTAGCCAAGATTAAAGCCGTGGGGCTTTATAACCTCCTCTAAAGCTTTTATGGAGACAACCGTTAGCCTGTGAATCTCTAAAACCGTCTCCTGGTCCAAAAGGCAAAAGTTCCCTATGTGTTCGGTGGGGGCAACCATTAAATGCCCCGCATTGTATGGATATTTGTTAAATATCACAAAAGCTTTTTTACCTCTGTATAACACCAAATGATCCCTCAGCTTTTCCTCCGGTTGGGAAACCGCATCACACAAAAAGCATCCAGAAGTTTGGTCTATCTTTTCCACATATGTGCTTCTCCAAGGAGCCCACAGAAGGTTCATAGCCTCAAAAGCCTCCTTATTGCGGTCTCTACTTCCTCCTCTGTGGGTATGTAATCGTGCCTTTCCAGTTCCATGGTGTCCCTAAAGTAGAGCACCGTCGGAAAGTAAAAGATGCCCAGGTCTTCGGGAGTGGTGTTTTCTTCCGCGTTCATAGCAAAGAAATTGACCTTATCACCGTATATTGCCTTAAACTTGGCAATAAGGTCAAAGAGTTCTTGATTTTTCTCCGAACCGGGCTTGTAAAAAACAACCACCGCAGGCTTTTCCGCAGAAATTGCCCTGTCGTATATATCCTTATCTGTTACCTCTTCAAACATTTACAGCACCTCCAAAGGTAATTTTATCCCAAAGCCTGTATGATTGAACTCATGGTTTGTGAATGTGTAAGTATGCTTGTTCCTTGGCTTTTGCTTCATATAGCAAGATGGGATTCTACCACCGCTTTACATTTGGGGGATTAAAAAAAACTTGCACTTTTTTTGTTTGGGATTATAATTATACACATTGAGCTGTTCTATGGAAGGGAGGGCGCCTAACCTTCTGTAGTTCCGCTCTAAGTAAATTTTTGTAGGAGGTTTTTAGCACCATGAAGTTCACAGGCACCGTTAAGTGGTTCAGCAAGGAAAAGGGTTATGGCTTCATAACCCGCGATGACAATCAAGGGGATGTCTTTGTACACTTCTCCGCCATTCAGCAGAGGGGTTTCAAAACCCTTCAGGAAGGTCAAAGGGTAGAGTTTGAGGTGGAGCAGGACGCAAAGGGACCGAGGGCAAAGAACGTAAAAGTAATTTCCTGACACACCTTTCCCCCCCTTCGGGGGGGCTTTATATATTTTTTCTTTTATGGAAGAGATTCTGTTTGAAAAGGGTATAAAACATACCCTTCATGGCTTGAACTTTTACCTTTCCTACTTTGACGATCTTGCCAGAGTTTTGCCAAGAGATTGCTATTGCTTTATTGTGGGAGGATGGGTAAGGGACAGAGTTCTTGGGGAACCGGTTGGCTACAAGATAGACATAGACCTACTGCTCACCTGCGACCCGTTAAAGGTGGCATCAGATTTTGCAAAGCTTGTGGGAGGGTCATACTTTGAGTTTGAAAAGAAGGGGCTTTTTAGAAGACCTACCATAGCCACCGTCATAATAAACCTTCCACCTTATAAGTACAGGTTTGACTTTGCCCAAATAAAAGGAAAGGATGTGGAGAAGGCTCTAATAGAGGACCTTCTTTCAAGGGACTTCACCGCCAACGCTATGGCTGTTAGCATTGATGACGTTCTTAGCATAGGTGCCAAGCAAACGATCCTCTACGACCCAGCCCATGGTATGGAAGACCTGCAGGAGGGCCTTCTTAGACCTGTGTCCTTGAAGAACTTAGAAGAGGACCCTGTCCGAATGCTGAGGGGCTTTAGGCTCAGCGTGGAGAAAAGGTTGGATCTAACCCAGGACTTTTTGGACTTTGTCAAGAAAAAGGCGGAGCTTATAAAAAAGGTACCCATGGAAAGGGTCTCCTTGGAACTGCTCAAGATTCTAAGGCACAGAGAAAGCGGAAAGGTTATCCGGCTACTTTATGAAAACAACCTGCTCCAGCAGATCATTCCGGAAACGGAAAGATGGAAGGAGATCACAAACCAAGGGCAACATCACAAATACCCCCTCGATGAGCACATGCTGAGAATTATGGAGTTTATAGACCAAGTGGTGGAAGAAAGAGAAAGGTTTCTGCCCGCAGAGCTTTTGAAGGGAATAGGAGAGAAAGAATTTTTGGGAGAATTCTCCGACCTGGAACTCCTCAAGCTCTCTGCCCTTCTTCACGATATTGCCAAACCCTACACCTTTGAGCTAAGGGATGGTAAAGCCACCTTCTACAATCACGACAAATTGGGAGCCCAAATGTCAAGGGACATTCTCAAGAGGCTAAGGCTGGGGGATGATGCAATTCAGTTTGTTTCCAAGTTGGTGGAACATCATCTGCGACCTTTTTATCTGAGGGAGGCTTTTAAAAAGGGTGAGCTTACAAACCGAGGAAAGGCAAGGTTTTGGAGGGATTGCGGAGATATTGCAGGTTGGCTCTTTTTGCACGCCATTGCTGATGCCTTTGCCAGTGGGGACGATCAGGAGGAAATCAGTTGGCTTTTGAAGACCATACACGAGCTTGAGGATTTTAGAAGAAAGGAGCTTAGCAAAATACCCACAAAGCCTCTGCTTTCCGGAGATGAGATTATGGAGATTTTAGGAATAGGTCCAGGTCCAAAGGTAGGGGAAATAAAAAGGGCTTTGGAGCAAGCCCAATGGGAAGGTATTGTAAAGACCAAAGAGGAAGCCATAAACTTTGTGAAATCTCAAAAGCTTTAAGACTCCTTCATCCAAGTTGTGTGAGAGTGTTCTAAAAATATAAACCCATTGACACGCAAGGGTTTTTCTTCTAAAATCTAACCCTGATGTTTGTTAGCCTTCAGTTCAAGCTTGAACTAATAAAGGAAGACAAAGAAAAACTCATAAAGCTTATGCGTAAGCAATCCTCCGCTATCCGTGTGGCATATAACATGCTAAAAGAGCTGGAAAAAGAGAAAACAAAAAACCCACACGCCCAAATATACCAAAGACTAAGACAGCTTTTCCCTGAGTTGCCGACTAAATACATTGACTCAGCCATATACAAAGCTAAGCAGTATCCCACAGATAAACCAGTAGTCTTTGGAAGCAAAAGACTTTTTGAAAAACTCTGCAAAAACCACCTTACAGGGAAAGCAAGGGAAAAACTTAAAAAACAATGGAGAGAATTAAGACAGGGAACATTGATCAGCATAGGTTCAAAACATGAAGCGGTAAAGGGCAATCTACTACTCAGGTTTGTAGAACTGGATGGAAAATTACATCTAAGAATTACCACAGGAAATAGAGAGTTTATCCACGCCAAAGTGTTAAGAGAACCAAGCAACAGCAAAGACAAGTGGATAACTTTCATGGCTATGCTTTTAGAAAGCTGGCAAACAAAAAACTACTTTGCCTATACAGTGGAATTAAAACTAAGAAATGGAAAAGTTTATGGAAGTGTATCCTTTGAAATCCCAACGCCTGAGGTGAAATACACCAGAGAGAAGGGAGTAATAGCCATAGACACAAACGCATCACCCATACACTTAGCCATAGCAGAAGTTTCAAAAACTGGAGAACTACTAAGCTATCAAACTATCAGCCTACATCACCTTTTAGGACTTTCCCAAAACAGCAAAGACCACCAAGAATGGATATTAGCCCATCAGATAGTAGATTTAGCCATTCAGAAAAACAAAGCTATAGCTATAGAGAACCTAAAGAAACTCAAAAAAGGAGTGCGTGGAGATGGGAAAGCTAAGTTAAGAAAAAGACTTCATAATTGGAACGCCAAAAAGTTCTTGCAAAAGCTAAAGAGGGTAGCAATATTAAGGGGAGTGGGAGTGGTAGAAGTCAATCCTGCTTACACCTCAGTTATTGGCATGCTAAAGTATGCACCGCAGTTAAGCATAGACAAGGACATAGCTGGTGCTTATGTGATAGGGAGAAGGGCACTGGGCTTTAAAGAGGACACACCCGAGAATTACGAAAAACTTTTGAAAGACAAAGCATATTTAGAGTTTGCACTGAAAAGGTACGAAGAAAGAGAAAAGGAACTTGCGGAACTTTTAGAGAAGGAAAGCAACGAATATAAGAGGAATGCCTTAGAAGACGAACTAAAGAATGTCCAGAATGCAAAGAAGCTATTAACTAATCTCCTACAAAGCCTTCAGAGCGAGCCGAGCTCCTGTGAGGGAGCCAACGGAAGGAATCCCGAGCGGGGAAGGGTAGCAAAAACTACCCTTCAAAGTGCTTGGCAAGTTCTGAAGGTAGCCCTCCTCTTCCCTATCCTTGGAAAGGTCTTGCCGAGGGACCTTTCTCCTCTGAAGCCCGTGTTGGTGGAAGGGGTGTGGGATAGGGTGAGGAGTAGGTTAGTTCCCTTAGAGGCTGGGGGGACGATCCCGATGAGGGATTTTTAGAACAGCCTCGCCTGCGCCTATTTACCAATTTCCTAAAAGACTTCCAAAGCCCTCAAAGAAAGCCCTTATCAGCTTTTCGGAGGGTTGCAACTGCACCACCGTGTAGCCATCTCTCCTTCCAACCCGCACACCTTCCCTTAACTCGGTGGGATGCACAGAAAAGAGATGGCTGTTTATAACCGCAGAAAGACCGGAAAATTCCTCCATATCTTCCCTCTGCGTGCTGATAAGTAGGTCAAAGTCTCCACCTTCAACCACATCCCCCTCAAGCTTTAGAACATACTCTTTTATAAGTTCCCCAAGCTCGCCCTTTATGAGAACCTTTTTGCCCTTCAAGGGTTTGCCCCATTGGGATTTTCCCCCGGACTTTTCCAACAGCTTGACCTCCTCTATGACCATGGTATCGTCTAAGCCTTTGCACATATCATAGACCGTCAGAAGTGCCACAGAAACCGCAGTGAGCGCCTCCATCTCATAGCCCGTTTTTGAGGTGCCAAGCACCAAGGAAAAGACCTCCAAACGGTCTTCGCCCAGCTTGACGTCAAGCTCCGCATGCTCCAAGGGAATGGGATGGCAGAAGGGTAAAAGCTCCCCTGTTCTTTTCACAGCCATCAAGCCAGCGACCTTGCAAGCACTCAACACATCCCCCTTGGGCACTGTGCCCTCCCGGATCCTCTTAACGGTCTCTTTCTTTAAGGAGATCCTGCCGTAAGCCCTTGCCAGTCTTAAGGTTATCGGTTTTAGGGATACATCCACTGTGCGCATCAGCCCTTTAAAGTCCCAAGAGGTTTCAATCTTAACACAAGCTTGGCAATGCCCAAGCTATCCACCACCCTCACCACTTCGGACACGTCCTTGTAAGCCTGCGGGATCTCCTCCGCCACCGTTCCCTTACCCCTTGCCACCACCACCAAGTCTCCAAGCACCTTTTCTAAGCCCTCCTTCCTTACAAATTCCTTTGCTTTAGTCCTGGACATGAGCCTACCCGCACCGTGGCATGCGGTACCAAAGCTGATCTCCATGCTCCTATCTTGTCCCACCAACAGGAAGGAGTACCTCCCCACATCACCGGGTATTAGCACGGGCTGACCCAGTTCTCTGTAGGCGGGTGGCACCTCTGGGTTGAAGGGAGGGAAAGCCCTTGTGGCACCCTTTCTGTGAACCACAAGCTTTAGAACCTTTCCGTCAATTTTGTGCTTTTCCAACTTGGCTATGTTGTGGGCTAAATCGTAAATAAGCCTGTAGCCCAGATCCTTCCAAGAGAGACCAAAGAATCGCCTTATGGTGTCTGCAGTCAAAAAGCCCAAGATCTGCCTGTTGGCAAAGGCATAATTGGCGGCGCTGTTCATGGCGGAAAAGTACGCTTGCCCTTCGGGAGAGCTAAAGGGCATGCAGGCAAGTTGCATATCCGGTATGTCTATTTTGTATTTTTTAAGGGCGTCCTTTGCAACTTTTAGGTAATCCACGCAGACCTGATGCCCAAAGCCCCTTGAACCCGAGTGCACCATAATGCAAACTTGACCAAGCTTTAAGCCCAAACGCTCCGCAATATCCTCGTCGTAGACCTCATCTACTACTTGCACCTCCACGAAGTGATTGCCCGAGCCCACTGTTCCAAGCTCGTCGGAGCCTCTCTCGTAGGCTTCCTTTGAAACCTTAGAAGGGTCCGCGTTTGGAAGGGCCCCACCGCTCTCTATATGCTCCAGGTCCTCCAAAAAGCCAAAGCCCTGCTCCACCGCCCAACGGGCACCCTTCACCGCCACCTCTTCCATCTGAGACTTGGTCAGTTTTATCTTTCCTGTGGAACCCACGCCCGCGGGTACGTTCTTGAGTATCTCGTTCATAAGTTCCCTTCTAACCGGATAGACCATATCCGCGGTAAGGTTTGTAGCTATGAGCCTCACTCCGCAGTTTATGTCGTAGCCCACCGAGCCAGGGCTGATTATACCCTCCTCAGCGTCTGTTGCCATCACACCACCAACGGGAAAGCCATAACCCACATGCACATCGGGCATCACATATATGGCCTTTTTCACTCCCGGCAAAGTGGCTGCGTTCGCCGCCTGTCTTATAGCATCCTCCTCCAAGATCTCAAAGAGCCCGTCGCTGAGGTAGAAATAGACGGGCACCTTTTGCCCTTGAATTGTATTCTCCGGCAGCTTGTATACAAAGGGTTGAACCTGGACAAGCTGTTCTTTCAGTCCCATGGTAAAATTAAAATCTATGCTTTTAAAAGAGTATAATCCATACCTTGAATACAAGAACGGAGAACTTTTCTTAGAAGGAGTATCCCTAAAAGAGTTAGCCAAGGAGTACGGTACTCCTCTTTATGTTTACAGTGCCTCTTACATAAGGGACCGCATCAGGGCATACAAAGAAGCCTTTCCCAACGCCCTAATATGCTACGCAGTCAAGGCAAACTTTAACCCGCACATTGTGGCACTTGCAAAGGAAGAGGGGGCTGGTGCGGACGTGGTTTCTGGAGGAGAGCTGTACTGTGCCCTAAGGGCAGGTGTGGAGCCCTCCAAGATTGTCTATGCGGGGGTGGGAAAGACCTTGCAGGAGATCACCTTTGCGGTGGAGAAGGACATTCTCATGTTCAATGTGGAATCCCACATAGAGCTGGATGTTTTAAATGAAGTGGGCGAGAGGTTAGGCAAAAAGGTAAGGGTTGCCATAAGGGTAAATCCAGACGTGGACCCAAAGACCCATCCCTACATTTCTACGGGTATGAAAAAAAGCAAGTTCGGCATAGACATAAAGCAGGCAAAGGAAGAGTATAGGTATGCAAGAAGCTTGAAAAACTTGGAGGTGGTGGGAATACACTGCCACATCGGCTCTCAAATTCTGGATGTTTCTCCTTACATAGAGGCGGTAGAAAAGGTGGTAGGGTTGTATGAAGAGTTAATAAAGGAGGGCTTTGACATCAAATACATAGACCTTGGGGGTGGTTTGGGTATAAAGTATCAGCCAGACCAGGCAAACCCAGAACCAGAAGACTTAGCCAAGGCGATCATGCCAAGCTTAAGGGGCGTCCAAGCTAAGCTTATTTTGGAACCAGGAAGGTCTATAGTGGGAAACGCAGGCATACTCTTAGCCCAAGTGCAGTTTTTAAAGGACAAAGGGCACAAGCACTTTGTGATCGTGGATGCGGGCATGAACGACCTTATAAGACCCGCCATATACTCCGCCTACCACCACATCGTGCCGGTGGTGGAAAGGGACGTGAAATATATAAAGACCGATGTGGTGGGTCCCATCTGCGAAACGGGAGACTTCTTAGCCTTGGACAGGGAAATTCCCTATGTGGAGAGGGGAGACTACTTGGCGGTGCTCTCTGCCGGAGCTTATGGTTTTGCCATGTCTTCCCACTACAACGCAAGACCCAAGGCATGCGAGCTGTTGGTGGAAAAAGGAAAGGTAAAGGTAATAAGAAGGCGGGAAACCTACGAGGATATATTCAACGCATGCTTTTCCTAAATCTTTAACTTTTATCATTCCAAAGCCCTCAAAGCCTCAAAAAACTTTCTTACATCCTCTTGTTTTATCTTTTCTTTAACAATGGGCAGTGGCTTATTTCTTCTTATAAGATATCTGTAGTTTGAATAGATAACGCAGGCTTTGTGGTAGTACTCAGAGAGTTCAGGAAAAGACTCTTTAAGTTTTTCCCAATCTACATTGTCGTTGAAAACGATCTCGTAGGGTAAAAGGTTTCTGCCTGCTCTACTGTTTAAAAGCTCTTCTATGCTCGCTTTGTCTTTGTGGTATAGCTTTTTTAGCTTGAGCTCTATGATGTGATCGGTTGTAGAGTGTGGCATTTCTTATAAATATAGGCAAATCTTTAACCTATCGTGTGGAATTTCTGATTATGCTAATAAAAAGCTTTTGCAAATAGGATTAAAATAAAGAGTGATGAGTGGCAACGAGATTAGAGAGCTGTTTTTGAGTTTTTTTGAAAGCAAAGGGCATACAAGGGTGAAAAGTGCCTCCCTTGTTCCCGAGTCGGACCCAACCCTTTTATTTACCAATGCAGGAATGGTGCCCTTTAAGAACGTGTTCTTGGGGCTGGAAAAGAGACCTTATAAAAGGGCAGTTTCTTGTCAGAAGTGTTTGCGGGTGTCCGGTAAGCACAACGACTTAGAAAGCGTGGGCTATACCTCAAGGCACCACACCTTCTTTGAGATGCTGGGCAACTTTTCCTTTGGGGATTACTTCAAAAGGGAAGCCATACTCTACGCATGGGAATTCGTGACGGAGTATCTAAAGCTCCCAAAGGAAAGGCTCTATGTTAGCGTCTTTAGGGATGACGAGGAAGCATACAGAATTTGGAACGAGGAGGTGGGGCTTCCCTCCGAGAGAATATGGAGGCTTGGGGAGGAAGACAACTTTTGGCAAATGGGGGACACTGGTCCTTGCGGACCTTCTTCGGAGATCTATGTGGATAGAGGGGAGGAGTATGGAGAGGAGAGGTTTTTAGAAATATGGAACTTGGTTTTTATGCAGTACAACAGGGATGAAAAGGGTAATTTGACACCTCTTCCCAATCCCAACATAGACACGGGTATGGGGTTGGAGAGGATCGCAAGCGTACTGCAAGGGACAAAAACAAACTTTGAGATAGACCTTATAAAACCTCTCATAGATTTTGGGCAAGAAATCAGCGGTAAGACCTACGGGGAAAACTTTGAGGACACAGTTGCCATGCGAGTTATCGCAGACCATCTTAGGGCTATTACCTTTGCCATCTCCGATGGCGTTTTGCCCTCCAACACCGCAAGGGGATACGTGATCAGAAGGATCCTCAGAAGGGCTCTGAGGTTTGGATATAAGCTGGGAATAAGGGAACCTTTCCTCTATAGGGGCGTGGATGTGGTGGTGGAGGTTATGAAGGATGCCTATCCGGAGCTTCTTCAGACAAAAGCCTTTGTAAAGGGAGTAGTTAAGGCAGAAGAGGAGAGGTTCTTGCACACCTTTAAAAACAGCATGCCTGTGGTTGAGGAGTTTATAAACACTGCTTTAGAAGAGGGAAGACGCTTTTTGAAGGGTGAAGAGGTCTTTAAGCTCTACGACACCTACGGCTTTCCCTTGGACCTTTTGGAGGAAATAGCCAAGGAAAAAGGTTTGAGCCTTGATATGGAAGGCTTTGAAAAGGAGATGGAAATTCAAAGGGAAAGGGCAAGACAGAACTTCAAAATTCAAACCAAAGAGGTTCAACCTATATACCAACACCTCAAAAACATAGGAAGGACTTCCACCTTTGTAGGCTATGAGCAGTATGTAGCCCAATCAAAGGTCATTGCCCTTTTGAAAAATGGTGAGCTCGTCTCTGAACTAAAGGAGGGAGAAGAGGGAGAAGTATTTTTAGACATAACTCCCTTTTATGCGGAACGGGGCGGACAGATAGGAGACACGGGCACCATTGAGTCTGCGGGCGGTGTTTTTGTGGTGGATGACACCCAATCGCCTGTGGACGGCGTCATAAGCCACAAAGGAAAGGTGGTGAAAGGAACCATTAAGGTGGGAGACCAAGTGATCGCAAGTATTGACCGGGAGAGAAGGGAGGACATAAAAAGAAACCATACCGCCACACACCTTTTGCATTCAGCCCTTAGGCTTGTGCTGGGAGAACACGTAAGACAGGCGGGTTCTTTGGTGGCGGACAAATACCTGCGTTTTGACTTTACCCACTTTCAGGCCTTGAGTGTGGATGAGCTAAAGAGGGTCGAAGAGCTGGTCAATGAGCAGATAAGAAAGAATGAGCCTGTGATTGTGGAAGAAAAGGATTACAGGGAAGCCATAAAGGAGGGTGCTATAGCTATCTTTGAAGAGAAATACGGAGAGAGGGTAAGGGTGCTGAGCGTAGGGGACTTTTCAAAGGAGCTGTGCGGTGGCACCCACGTGTCAAGGACCGGAGACATAGGCTACTTTAAGATCATCTCCGAATCTTCCGTAGGTGCGGGTCTGAGGCGGATCGTTGCAAAGACGGGAAGATGGGCAGTGGAAGAGGCGTTTTTGGAATCTTTGACCCTAAAGCAGGTAGCACAGAGCTTGGGCGTCAGCACAGAGGAGGCGTTGGAAGGTCTCTCCAAACTCCAAGAAAGAGTAAAGGAGTTAGAAAGGGAACTGCAAAGGGTAAAGTCTGAATCTGCAAGAAAGCAAGCAAAGGAAAGGATAAAGGAAGAGAGCTTTGGGGAATACACACTCTTTTATGGAGTTTTGGAAGATGTGGAGGGAGACCTTCTCCGAGAACTGGCAGACCAGTTCAGGCAGGGAAGGGCAAAGACAGTTGTCTTTTTGGCAAGCAAGAGGGAAGGAAAGCTCTCTACCCTCATTGCCCTCTCCAAGGACTTGGTAGGTAGCCTTTCTGCAAAGGAGCTTATAAAAGAGGTAGGAAAGGTCCTTGGTGGTGGGGGTGGAGGTAGGGATGACTTGGCGCAGGGTGGGGGCACAAAGCCGGAGAACTTTGAGAAGGCTTTGGAGCTTTTAAAGGAGAAGCTAAAATGAAAATTCTACTGATAGAAAGCAATCTCATACTGGCAAGCAGGGTCAAAAACTCCCTCAGTGGCTACGATGTGCGAGTGGGCAAGGATTGGCAAGGGGAAGACGTGGTATTTGTAAATGTGGAAGCTAACCCACCGGAGATCATAAGGGAGCTAAAGGAAAAGGGAGCCAAAAGGGTCATAGCCTACTGCGGGCACAAAAACATAGAGCTAATAAAAAAAGCGCAAGAGCTTGGGGCGGATTTAGTAGTGCCCAACAGCAAGGTGGTAGATGCCAAAAGCCTGCTATGGGAAAACACCGAAAAGGAAAGGTAAAGATAGAGCATCATCTTTTGGAGGGATTGGAGGAGTATTTAAAAAAGCTCTCTGGTTTTAGCTCAGTAAAGTCTATAATTCCCGGCAGGATTGTACGGCAGAACAAGGGCATAGGCTCTAAGGGACTGTTTTTGAAGTATGAAACACCCACCGGATATAAGCTTTTATACAAAAACGGCACTTCCGTGCAGGAAATTTTTGTGGTTTGCGATAGAGAAAAATTTTTGGAGGAGTTCAAAGCCACTTTTCTCAATCCTTAAACTTTCCTTCAAAGGTCCTTATATGCTCCAAGAGTTCCTTTTTGCCGTCAAAAAAGATCGCCACATACTGGGCTAATCTTTCTCCAAGGCGCCTGCAAGCTTCCTTCTCCTCCTCGGAGCGAGGCTCTCCAGCCACAACCGCACCGTAGTGCAGTGTGAATTTTTTACCCACATAGTCCGTTACCCCAAAGACCAAAAAGCCAAAGTTCATAAGAACGGTTAGAATGGACATACAGGCCACTTCGTTTCCTCCACCCCATCCACCGGAGGAAGAAAAGGCACAGGCTATTTTCCCGTCAATCTCGCCCCAGAGCTCTCCCAACTCCTCGTCAAAGAACTTCTTAAGCTTCCAAGAGATTATTCCCATGTGGGTAGGAGAGCCAACCGCCAGACCATCCGCCCAGAGCACATCCTCCCTTGTAGCATCATCCACCTTTTTGATCCTCACCTCAATACCTTCTACCCTTTTTGCACCTTCCGCCACAAGGTATGCCATCTTTTCCGTGTTTCCAGTGCTTGAATCATAAAGCACCAACACCTTACCCATAGCGGAACCCCCTAAATAGTTAGTTTAACCACAGACTCTATGTGATAGGTTTGAGGGAAGTTATCTACCAAATGCACGCCCTCTATCTTGTATCCACCGGAGACTAAGACCTTTAGGTCCCTTGCCAAGGTGGTGGGATTGCAGGATATGTATATGATCCTTTTGGGTTTGTTCTGGACGATGAGCTTTGCCTCACCTTCCGAGAGTCCTTCCCTTGGAGGGTCCAGAACCAAAAGGTCTATGACCTCTCCCGCATGGTTTTTTAGGGTGTCTACAGCCTTCTCGTGGGCAAAGGAAACATTGGAAACTTGGTTTAGCTTGGCGTTATATATAGCATCTTTGATCGCGCTCTGATTGGCATCAGAGCCAAAAAGAAACTCACAACTCTCTGATAGCCAAAAGCTGAAAAACCCCACACCACTATGAAGCTCAAGAACCCTCTTTACCTTCTCTCCCTCAGCCACCAATTTGGGAAAATCCTCATAGAGGGTATGATTTACCTGAAAGAAGGAATCGTTGCTAACTCTGAGGATAAACCTCCCGCTCTTAACAAAGGTAAATTCCCTTCCCACTACCGCCCTTTTGATGAACTTTCCACCGAGCAGAGTGTAGTTGCCTAGCCCCACCACCTCTTTAGGCAGGATGTGTTCCTTTAGCTTTCTCAGTTTTTGAGTTTCCATAGGGCTTATGGTTATGAGCTTTAGAAGAAATTCGTCTTCATGAGGTGAGTAAAAAACATGGATTTCCTGAAGTTCCTTTACCAATCTTGCAGTTTCTTTCAGGGAGGGTATTAGCTGGTTGATCCTTGGATGTGCCAAAAGACACTCTTCAATGGGCACCAGCTCCCCACTGCCCCAAGCAAAGAAGCCCAGACGGCCCTCCCTTATCTTAAACTGAACCCTCGTTCTGTAGCCAAACTCCTCCTTTGAACCAAGGATACCGTTAACAGATTCCAGTTTTATCTTTCCTATCCTCTCCAAGGATTCTAAGAGTATGTCCGCCTTTGCTCTGAGCTGTTCTTGATACTCTATATGCTGCCACTGACAGCCACCGCAGTGGGTGTAATATTTGCAGGGAGGTGTTCTTCTCCATTGGGAGCCTATTTTTATGGTCTTTACCACCGCCTCCGTGTAGTCCTTCTTTTCCTTTAGAACTTCCACCTCCACCAGTTCTTTTGGTGCGGCGTACCGAATGAAGAACTTTTTACCCCTATCCTCCCCAAGTCCATATCCACCATACACGAGCTTTTTTACAAACAGGTCTAAACCCATATTAGCTTAGTTGGGAGAGCTTTTTGAAATCCTCTTCCGACATTACATCAATATACCACCCCGTTATTCGGTTCGCCAGTTTTACATTGACGCCTCTTTTTCCTATGGCAGAGGAGAGCTTTTCCTTTGGCACAGCCACCTCAACCCTCTTTTGGTTTGGGTCAATTCTTATATCCACCACAGGAGCTGGTGCAAGGCTCTTCTTCACAAGCTCCTCTATGTTGTCGGTGTATTTTATTACGTCTATCCTCTCTCCCGAGAGCTCTTGAGTTACGGGTGCGATCTTGGAGCCTCGTAATCCTACCACCAATCCCACCGGGTCTATGCGAGGGTCCTTAGCCTTTACCAACACCTTTGCCCTCTCGCCGGGTTCCCGGGCAATGTTTAAAACCTCTACCTCTCCCTCTTTTATCTCAGGAATTTCCGCCTCCAAAAGCTTTCTCAAAAAGTTAGGGTGGGTTCTGGAGAGGATTATCTCGTAAGTTCCTCTTTTTCTGATAACCTTCAAAAGCAGTGCCTTTATTCGGTCTCCCGGTTTGTAGCTCTCCTTGGGTATTTGTTCCCTCTTAGGGAGGACCGCCATAACCTTTCCAAGGTCCACCACCAAATCGCCGTTTTCCAAAACCCTACGCACAATACCTATTACAATCTCACCCTCCAGCTCTATAAACTCTAAGTATCTCCTCTCCTCGTCTGCCCTTTCAAGCTCCTTTAAAAACTCCTCCTTTGCAGCGTATGCTGCGATACGGTCTAACTCCTCCGGAACAATATCCAAGGGAAACCTTTCTCCCTTTCTAACCTGATAAACCTTTACGCCATCCTCTGTGAGCTCTACTTCTAAATTGTTCTTTATTTTTCTGTCCTTTTTTATGGCTAAAACTATTGAATTTTTAAGAGCTTTTTCTACAAGCCACTCGGGTAGATTTTTATCCTTCGCCACCTGTTCAATGAGTTTTTTAAGATTTCTCACCATTTTCCTATCTCCAAGTTCGCCCTTGCTATCATTGAAAGAGGAATATGTAGCAATTCTTCAGTCCCTTTATCTTTAAGCACCAGCACATCATCCTTTACGTCCTCTATTGTTCCAATAAGCTCCCTTCTGTTTTGAATGGGCTCCCTTAGAACAACCCTAACCAGCCTACCCTTAAAAAAGCTAAAGTGCTCTGCCTTTGTTAGCTCCCGGGTAAGCCCCGGAGAGGAAACCTCAAGCATGTAAGAAACGGGAATAATGTCCTCCACATCCAAAAGGGCGGAAATCCTCTTGCTGATCTCTTCACAATCTCCCACTGTAATTCCCCCTTCCTTATCCACTATTATCCTCAAAACCCACCCCCTCTCAGGTTTAAACTCCACATCAAAAAGCTTATATCCCATCTTGCTAACAATGGGCAAGACCATCTCCTTCACCCTTTTGGCTATGGCTTTATCGTCCAACTGCATGGAATTATTATCCTACAAAAAAAAGCACCTTGTCAATCTTTCAACTCCACACTTTCAACTCCACACGGTGCATTAGGAACAGATGGGAGAATTCCAAAAATAGGAGTGCCAGTTGCTATCCCACACGGTGGGCTTAGAACTACCTTATAGAAGCCCTATAAGGATCCCTCTGAGTTAGGGCGTCACCATCCCACACGGTGGGCTTAGAACGAGAAACTTGAAAGGGAAGCTAAAGGCGCAAAGTACTTTTGTCACCATCCCACACGGTGGGCTTAGAACTCCTCCCTCCGGAGGATGGTGTATATGAAACTGCTCTGTCACCATCCCACACGGTGGGCTTAGAACTAGAATATAATTTTGCCTTATGTTCAAACTCTTGCGTCACCATCCCACACGGTGGGCTTAGAACTTCCTTATTATTAGTCAGTTTCTTTTAGTTCTTTTTGTCACCATCCCACACGGTGGGCTTAGAACAACAAAGATCCCTCCACTAAAGCCATTCAAGGAACACGTCACCATCCCACACGGTGGGCTTAGAACGGAAGACGAGCCGACGCATCACGATCTCCCTACCACCGTCACCATCCCACACGGTGGGCTTAGAACTTTGCGGAAATAGAAATCATTACTACAGAACCAGATGTCACCATCCCACACGGTGGGCTTAGAACTATTAACAGGAGATCTACATGATGTAATGGAAAAGCGTCACCATCCCACACGGTGGGCTTAGAACGTTCCATCTTGTGCCGGATGAAGTTTCGTCTGAACTGTCACCATCCCACACGGTGGGCTTAGAACAAACTCTTAAGCATCAGTTATGAGTATGATAGCCATGTCACCATCCCACACGGTGGGCTTAGAACTTCCCTGAAAACCGTGCCTTTTCACCTACCACATAGTGTCACCATCCCACACGGTGGGCTTAGAACGGAGCCTGAGTTTAGCAATGCAAGAGGGTATTACAAGCGTCACCATCCCACACGGTGGGCTTAGAACGCCCAAGCGGTGGGAACTCCTTAACTTCTAAGAGTTGTCACCATCCCACACGGTGGGCTTAGAACTTTTCTCCTCCTCCTTCTTAACTTCCTTCTTCTCTAGTCACCATCCCACACGGTGGGCTTAGAACTTTTCTCCTCCTCCTTCTTAACTTCCTTCTTCTCTAGTCACCATCCCACACGGTGGGCTTAGAACACAAAGTCGGGGAATTTTCTTTGGATGAGGGAAAAGCTGTCACCATCCCACACGGTGGGCTTAGAACCATGTCAAGAGGGTTCCATCGGTAAAATATGACCGATCGTTGTCACCATCCCACACGGTGGGCTTAGAACCTCAAACGACCACATTAAACAAAATAAGACATATCAATAATTTTGTCAAGGGGACACCCTTTTCAAATGAAGTTAATTTTCCGAAATCCGAGATCATGCAAAGTTGAGTCTGCTGTTGTTAAATTTAAACCCTTGTCTCTCAACGCTTTCCGCCACTAACCATAATTACGGCATTACGGCATTACATAATTACGGCTTTACGGTGATACTGCCTCCCAAAAAGCTTGAAAGTCAAAACTTTCTCCCTGTCAAAATTGAGATTTTCAAAACAAAAACACCACTCCCATATTCAGTTGCCAAGTTGACAAGGGTCCCAGAGGAACCCTCTAATTCCCTTAAAAGGCATGCAATATTATAACACAGCTTTTTGCACAGAAAAAAGGTGTCCTTGATATTTATCATACTCGCCTTTTTGCTGAACTTATTAAAATTGAAACCAAATCTCAATATAGGAGGTTGAAAGATGAAGGTGGTTGTGCTCGGAGGACACGACAGGCTAAAGGCAAGGGTAGAACAGATAGCAAAGAAATATAACATTAGCCTTAAGTTCATAAACCAAGAGACCCAGCAGAACATAGACAGTGCTTTGGCTTGTGCAGATTGGGTGATCGTTTTTACCTCTATGAGTGGGCATAATATGGTAAAGCTCGCCAAAAGGTATGCAAAGGAAAGGTGTATTTTTTGCAACTCTCACGGAGTTTGTGCTTTAGAAAAGTGTATCTTGAAAATCCTCAAGGATAAGGACTAAATTAAACTTTAAAAAATGGAGGATTTTGTGGTTATTGGCAAGATCGCGGACACCTACGGGTTGAATCAGGAGCTAAAGGTGCTCGCATACCTTCCTCCAAAGGAGTGGAAGAGGATAAAGAAAGTTTATTTCAAAAAAAGGGGAGGGGATTATGTGCCCTTTGAGTTGGAAAAGCTCAGACCACACGGAGAAAAGTGGGTGCTCATAAAGTTAAAGGGTGTGCAAAGTCAGGAGGATGCTATTCGTTTTTTGGGTGCAAAGGTCTTTTTGCCAAAGGAGAACCTTCCCAAGAGAAAGAAGGATGAATACTACTTTTTTGAACTGGAGGGTTTAGAGGTAAGAAATCAAGAAGGGAAAGTATTGGGAAGGGTTGATAGGCTGTCCTCAGATAAGGACAGGGTATATTTGGAGATAAACGATGGAAAGGTGATCATTCCCTTTATAAAGGAGTTTGTCTTAGAGGTCAAGCCGGAGGAGGGCTACTTGGTAATCAACAGCCTTTTGGAAGAGCTCTTTTAGTGAGCTGTGGAATATGTTATAATTCATACATGTTCCCACATGGAGGAGAAGCTTAAAAAGTATTATAGGGATATAGACATCCTTGAACTTAAAGCTTTGGTGGAGAGAAAGTTAGAAAAGACACCTCCCACTATGGAGTATGTTAGGAACCTCATCCTTGATGTTAAGCTATTGCTAAGGATTCTTCTGGACGAAGATTTTCCTCTGAAAGAAGACGCAAAGAAGGATATGATATCCGCCCTTCTATACTTTGTGGAACCAAGGGATTCAATCCCGGATTTTATCCCTATCATAGGTCTGTGGGATGACTACAAGCTCGTTAGGTATGTGAAAGAAAAGCATAAGGGAGAGATAGACAGATACTTTGAGAGCACTCCCTTCTTTGTAGCCAACTATTTCTGATGGCTAAGTTTATTATCGTTAGGTTGCTTCAGGGTTTTTTAACACTGCTTGGAGTGACCTTTATTTCCTTTTTGATCATAAAGCTCTCGCCCACGGACCCCTTTGCCCAGCTAAAGCTAAACCCTCAGGTATCACCTCAAACCATAGAGCTTCTCAGAAAGCAGTATGGCTTAGACCAGCCTTTGCTTGTTCAGTATCTCAAGTGGCTAAAATCTGCCTTGGTCTTTGACCTTGGCATCTCCCTCCAGTACAACGCACCCGTCTTAGCCCTAATAAAGGAGAGGATCGGAAACACCCTCCTCCTGACAGTTCCCTCTGCCTTGTTGTCCTGGCTTTTGGCGGTTCCCTTGGGCTTTTTGGCGGGCATGAAAGAGGGAAGCCTAACAGATAAAGCCATAAGGCTCTTTTCCTACGTTTTTATGTCCTTTCCGTCCTTTTTCTTAGCCTTTTTGCTGTTGCTGTTTTTGTCTAAAAGTGGCTTTTTCCAATTAGGTGGATGGCAAAGCTTGGCGGTGGGCATAGTCACGCTGACTTTGATATCCTCCGCGGGGCTTATAAGGCTCATGAGAAGTGCGGTCATAGAGGTTTTAAACTCTCCCATGGTGCAACTTCTTAGGTCCAAAGGGCTCAAGGGTTGGGCTTTTACAAGGCATATCTTAAAGAATGCTATGAACCCTTTTACTACGCTGATAGGCTACGAGATAGCGGGGCTTCTTTCGGGTGCTGCGCTGGTGGAGATCATCGTGGGCTGGCCTGGGCTTGGCTCTTTGATGCTTGATGCGGTGCTTTCTACGGACCTCTTTTTGGTGATGGGTGGGCTGTACATTGGTACTATAATGCTACTTATAGGGAACCTTTTGGCGGATTTACTGCTGGCGTACATTGACCCAAGGGTCAGAGAAAAAGAAATTATTAAGTAAGGAGGTTTTGCCATGGCAAAGAAGGTAGCCATTTTGTTGGCTGAAGGCTTTGAAGAGGTGGAAGCGGTTGCACCCATTGATGTGCTAAGAAGGGGTGGAGTAGAGGTAATTATCGCAGGGCTAACAAAGGATCCTGTTCCCAGTGCCAGAAATGTGAAGATCGTACCTGATGTTAGTGTGGATGAATTAAACCCAGATGAACTTGATATGGTGATACTTCCAGGTGGTGCGGGTGGAGTGGAAAAGCTAAAGCAGGACCCAAGGGTAGAAAGGCTTGTGAAGGCAATGGAGGAGAAGGGCAAATACATCTCCGCTATATGCGCCGCACCCACTGCCCTGGCAAAGTTTGGAATTTTGGAGGGAAAAAAGGCAACCGTCTATCCTACCCTCGTGGAGGAAATAAAGCCCGCAGTCTTTGTGGATATGCCCGTGGTGGAGGACGAGAGGGTTATAACCAGTCAGGGGCCTGGCACCGCCCTGGAGTTTGGTTTAAAGCTCTTGGAAAAGCTGGAAGGCAAAGAGAAGGCAAGGGAAGTAGCCAAGAGAATGCTTGTGAAGTATGATTGAGGTAAGGCTCAGGCCCGGAGTAGAGAAGAAGATAAAGGCGTACTTTCAGTGGGTCTATAACTTAGAGATTGAGGAGATAAAGGGAAACCCAGAACCGGGAGACCTGGTAAAGGTACTGGACTCAAAAAAGAGATTTTTAGGCTACGGATACATAAACCCAAACACCAAGATAATGGTCAGATTTCTCTCTTTCAACGAAGATGAGGTGCCAAGCAAGGAACTCATAAAGGAACGAATAAAGTCTGCCCTTGAGTACAGGAAAAGGCTTCAACTGAAAAGCAACGCCTACCGGCTTGTTCATTCGGAGGGAGACTTTCTGCCGGGGCTCATAGTGGATGTCTATGACGAGTACGCGGTGATGGAGGTCACTACCTATGGCATGTGGAAACTGACCGATTGGGTCAAAGAAGCCCTCGTGGAGGTTATACAGCCAAAGGGTATATACCTGCGGGTGAGCAATTACGCCATGAACATAGAGGGCTTTTCTGCAGAAGAAAGGGTTCTCTATGGAGAGGTGCCCGAACGCATAAAGATATGGGAGGAGGATCTGGAGTTCTTTGTGGATGTGATAAAGGGACAAAAGACGGGCTTTTACTTGGACCAAAGAAGGGCAAGAAAGATGATAAGGGACTTGGTGAAACCCGGAGATGTTTGTTTGGATGTATTTTGTCATACGGGTGGCTTTGCCCTAAGCATGAAAAAGAAGGGTGCCAGCAAGGTAATTGCGGTGGACCTCTCCGAAAAGGCTTTAAACTTGGCAAAGGAGAACGCCAAGCTAAATCAAATTGATGGCATAGAGTGGGTAGAGGACAATGCCTTTCACTTCTTGAGAAAGCTCCAAAAGGCTGGAGAAAAGTTTGATGTGGTTGTCATAGACCCACCATCCTTTGCCCGGACAAAGGCCACGGTGGAAAACGCCATGAGAGGCTACAAGGAACTCTGCATTAGGGGGCTCCAGATCACCAAACCGGGAGGATACCTTGCCATATACTCCTGCTCCTTCCATATTCAAAGAGAACATCTCCTATCCGTCATATTGGAAGCCTGCAAGGATGTTAAAAAGCAGGTGCGGGTGGTAGGTGAAAGCTTTCAGGACTTGGACCATCCTTGGATCCTCCAGATGCCAAACACACTGTACTTAAAAGGCATCTACCTGGAGGTCCTCTGAAAGAAAGACCTCAATAGCCTTCTTGGGTTCGCCGTCAAAGATAAGCACTCCATCTTTCAAAACCAAAGCCCTCTCACAGGCTAATATGTTAGAAAAGCGGTGGGCTACCACGATGAAGGTGGTATCGGGAAATTTTTCAAAGAGATTTTTTAGCACAAAGCTTTCCGTTTGGGCATCCAGGGCGGAGGTTGCTTCATCCAAAAGAAGGACCTCGGGCTTTTTCAAAAAGAGCCTCGCCAACGCCAGCCTCTGACTTTCTCCACCCGAGAGCATACGACTTTCCTTATCTACTATCTCATCAAGGCTTTCCACAAAGTTGCACGCGGAGAGCCGGAGGGCTTCCCACATCTCCTCCTCCGTTGCGTTGGGATTGGCAATAAGGAGGTTCTCCCTGACCGTCCCCGAAAGGACAAAGCTCTCCTGAGAAAGATAGGCGATCTTAGAACGCAGTGTGCCAAGGTTAATTTCCCTGAGCTCCTTTTCATCGTAATAGACTTGTCCCTCGTAGGGCACAAAACCGCAAAGGACCCTAAGCAGTGTGCTCTTGCCACTGCCTGTGCTTCCCATCACCGCCACCCTCTCCCCCTTTCTTACGGAAAAACTAACTCCCTTTAAAATATCTCTCCCATCAATAGATACGCTTAGCCTTTGGACGTTTATACCCTCTTTCAGACCAATAAACTCCACTCCCTTTTCCATCTCCTCCTCAAGGTCTAACACTTGCCTGAGCCTTTGGACTACCGGCAGGCTTGCCTTTACTTCCACTATTCCCTTTTGGGCTTCCACCAGTGGCATTTGGATTAGCGTAAGGGCGGTAAGGTAAGATGCGAGCTCCCCAAAGGTCAAGCTTCCCTCAAGGACCTTTAAACCACCGTAAAACAAAAGGAGGGCAGTTGCCAAATAGCCCACGGTAAAGTTGAAGGTGGAGTTAAAAGATGAATACAATGCCATCCTCAACCCTGCCCTGTAGGCTTTTTCATTTAAGTCTCTGAACCAACCAAGAAGCAATTCTTGGGCGGGCAAGGTCTTTATGCTCTCATAACCTCTAAACACATCCCCAAGCTTGTTTATGAGCTTTTCCAAAGATTCTTGGGACCTCCTGAGGTGCTTTCCCTTCTTTCTTCCAAAGTACTCCACCGAGAGGGCGATGATGGGCAAAAGTGCAAGCAAGGTAAGGGTCAGCTTCCAATCCCTGTATAAGAGCACACCAAAGAGCAAAAGCACAGTAGCCGGGTCCCTAACCAGTTTTACCACAGAGTAGCCTATTAGGTCCCTGTAGAGCTTTAGGTCCGAGAGCACCCGGGTGGTGTATTCTCCGAGGGAGTAGCCCCTTACAGACAGAAAGGAAGACCTTAAAAGCTTTTCAAAAATCAGCCCTCTTAATTCCTTTGCCTCCTTTTCTGCGTAGGCGTTGGTGTAGTAAGACACGAGGAAGTTTCCTAACTGCTGAGCAAGGGCAAGCCCAATCAGAAGAAGGGTCCCAAAGGTCAATCCCTCCCAGCTTCGTAGTAGCATACCCTCGTCCACTAACTTCTTTACCATAAGGCTTATGCCCGCAGTGCTAACCGATTCTAAAAGCACCCCAAAGAGGGCTAAGAGTATGTAAGGATAATAGTTTCTCAGCCGTTTAATTACCCAAATCAAATGTTCCATTCAATCAGTTATCATAGCACAGAAAGGCTTAGAATATTCACTTATGGCTCTTAAAGATTACTATCAGATTTTGGGTGTAGATAGAAACGCAAGCAAAGAGGAAATCAAAAAAGCATACAGAAGGCTTGCAAAGGAGTGGCATCCGGACGTCAACCCGGACCCCAAGGCGGAGGAAAAGTTCAAAGAGATCAACGAAGCCTACTATGTCCTTTCGGACGAAGAAAAGAGACGGCAGTATGACCAACTGCTGAAAAGTGGAGATGAAAAAGGCTACAGGGATTTTATGGAGTATATACAGGAATTTTTGGAGAGCATCTGGCAGGGTATGAGAAGGGCACCAAAGCCAAAGAGGGGACAGGACATAAGGCTCCGGCTTGAGCTCAGCTTGGAGGAGGCATACCTCGGTACTGAAAAGCTCATAGAGTACGAAAGATGGATAGACTGTCCCCAATGTGGTGCCAAGGGTTATGTGGGTGAGTTGGTAAAGGAGCCCTGTCCGGCCTGCGAGGGAACGGGTAGAAGGGTAAGCGGAATCTTCAGCTTTCCAAGACCATGTTCTGTATGCAAAGGTAGGGGTTACATAGTAAAAAATCCCTGTCCCGTCTGTGCAGGCAGGGGTAGGGTAGCCAAGCACAGCACCGTGAAGGTAAACATCCCACCGGGCACCGACGAAGGGGAGGTTTTAAAGGTAATAGGGATGGGACATCAAGGAGAAAGGGGCGGAGAACCCGGAGACCTTTATCTGAGAGTCTCCCTAAAACCTCATCCCATCTTTAAAAAGGTGGGCAAAGATTTACACACAGAAAAGCTAATATCCTTTCCTCTGGCGGTTTTGGGCGGAACCACCAAAATAAAAACCCTCAAGGGTGAAGAATTGGAGATTTTCGTTCAACCGGGAACCGAGTGCGGTTCTACTAAGACCATTCCCGGTATGGGCTTTTCCCCAGAAGGAAACCTTGTCATTACCTTCCGCATTGAGGTGCCAAAAAACCCAAGCGGAAAACTAAAGAAACTTTTAACAGAACTGGCAAAGGAATTAAAGGAGGAGGGCGTAGAAAAGCCCCCCACACTGCTTGACAACCTTAAGAAACTACTTTCCTAACTCTCTCTTTACTTCCTCTGCGATCTTTATAAACTTTTCCATCTCCTCTATGTGTTGATCCCTCAGGGTGATCATGGCATCTTCGTGCCCTGCCATACCGCACATGGCTATGGTAAAGCAGTCCGTCTCTGCCCTTATGATCTTTAATGCTACATTAGCATAGTGGCAATGCACACCCACAAATATGCAGGCTTTGATTTTGTTGTGCCATATGGTAAGGTTGGGATGGTTAGGGTTGATCTCCACCGCAGGGTTAATCTTCGGATACTTGGGCCTGTAGTCGTACATGGGAATGATCTTGGCGTTTAGCACCTCTGCCATCTTTCTAACCAGCTTTGCCTTTTCCTTTGCCTCTTCGTTCCACGCATACAACACCTGAGGACCTGGGAATATGGTAGCGTTTGGCAGGGTAAGCATAGCCTTTGCCGCTTCCCTCATAGCGATTTCTTCATCTACTATCTCGTTGAACATGAGGGCTTTACCTGGTGGTGGATTGAGCACACCCTCATAAACCGCCACGGGATATGGTGAAAATCCTGAAGGACCTAAGGTCGCCATAATTTACCTCCTAAGATGCTTTATTTACCCGCATGGACCTCTGGCATCACCATGCGGATGGCATTACGCTTTAAAAGGGTGCTACAAACATAAACGCATAGGGCACAACCCTTGCACCGGTCCGTATTCACATAAGCATGGTGCTCTTCGTCCGAATACATCAGGGTGTTAGGCTCTGGGCAGAAAAGGGTGCACTGCTTACAGTTATACTTTGAGCACTCCTCATTTATAACCTCTGCCACATAGTACATTTACTGCCTCCTTTTGCTTTTCTAAATGCTTTTAAAGTTATTTTAACGGATTTAAAATGTCAAGGGAGGTTGAGGCTGTTCTAAAAATACAAACCCATTGACACACAAGAGTTTTAAAGCTAAAATCTAACCCTGATGTTTGTTAGCCTTCAGTTCAAGCTTGAACTGAAAAAGGAAGACAAAGAAAAACTTATAAAGCTTATGCGTAAGCAATCCTCTGCCATTCGCGTAGCATACAATATGCTAAAGGAGTTGGAAAAAGAAAAAACAAAAAACCCACACGCCCAAATATACCAAAGACTGAGACAACTATTCCCTGAACTACCAACCAGATATATTGACTCAGCCATATACAAAGCTAAGCAGTATCCCACAGATAAACCAGTAGTGTTTGGTGGCAGAAGACTTTTTGAAAAGCTTTGCAAAAATCATCTTTCAGGAAAGGCAAGAGAAAAGCTTAAAAAGCAGTGGAGAGAACTAAGACAAGGAACACTTGTAAGCATCGGGTCAAAGGCAGACAAAGGAAACAGACTAATGAGATTTGAAGATTTAAACGGACAGCTAAACCTTAGAATTACCACAGGGAACAGGGAGTTTATCTACGCCAAAGTGTTAAGGGAACCCAGCAACAACAAAGACAAGTGGCTCACCTTTATGGCTATGCTTTTAGAAAGCTGGCAAACAAAAAACTACTTTGCTTACACGGTAGAGTTAAAGCTAAGAGATGGAGAAGTTTATGGAAGTGTATCCTTTGAACTTCCAACACCTGAAGTGAAATACACCAAAGAGAACGGAGTAATAGCCATAGACACAAACGCATCACCCATCCACTTAGCTATAGCGGAAGTGTCAAAAACTGGAGAATTGGTAAGCTATCAAACTATTAGCCTACATCACCTTTTAGGACTTTCCCAAAACAGCAAAGACCACCAGGAGTGGATATTAGCCCATCAGCTACTGGATTTAGCTATTCAGAAAGGCAAAGCCATAGCCATAGAGAACCTAAAAAAGCTTAAGAAA
>Ga0081473_151583_pt1 | contig 29678 bp, 35 predicted proteins | sample CisSprmetagenome_FD_70977 | JGI IMG/M metagenome (GOLD analysis project Ga0081473, IMG submission 70977) | Hypoxic/sulfidic aquatic microbial communities from Cistern Spring, Yellowstone National Park, USA v2 (version 2) | ecosystem: Environmental > Aquatic > Thermal springs > Hot (42-90C) >...
TCAATCATGGTGCTTAAACTAAATGAAACCAGGGCAATTGTGTGAACCAAACTCCAACTGGACTCCTCAATCACCGAGGACACAAAAATTAGGATAATTATCCTATTTAAAAGCTTTACCTTAACATTAAACAACAATACCTAACACCATCACGTTCAATAATCATTTGAGCTTATCATCATGGCTAACCTATATGGTGTTAGGTAGCATAATCTAAAGAAAATACTACCTAACACCTTAGCTAATAGCCCCTTAAGACAATGCATTTGCGCTAATCAAATGAGCATGGGGTCTAAAGTGTTAGGTGACATAACCTTCAGATTATTCTACCTAACACCACACAAACTAATAGGTGTTAGGTAGTAAAATCTGCAGAAAGTATAGCCTAACACTCCTCATGGCTGGTATTATCAAGTGTTAAATGAGCTATCCATTAGTAATTAAGGCAAGGTAGGTGATGCTCAGTAGATATGTTGGTGTTAGGTAGTATTTTCTTTAGATTATGCTACCTAACACCATATCTTGATCACTTAACAACACCGGCGTTGGGTGGTTACAACTGAAAGTCGTCCTTCAGGGTGGGGAGGAGGTCAGTTGCCTTTATGCCCATGTTAGTAGGTTATTGGTTGGATAGGCTTTGCTATGCTTTTAAAGGTGTAGTTAGTTTAGGTGTTATGGTTAAGTATGATGCTGTGGTTATTGGTGCTGGTCATAATGGGTTGGTGGCGGCTAATTACCTAGCTTCAAGTGGCCTTAGGGTCCTTGTGGTTGAGAGGAGGGGTGTGGTGGGTGGTTTGGCAGCCAGTGAGGAGCTTAGGCCAGGTTTTAAAATGCCCACGGGCGCCTATGTGTTGAGCCTATTTAAGGGTAGGTTGATTAGGGAGCTTGGCTTAGATAAGATGGGTCTTAGGGTCTACCTGAAGGAGCCGGGCCTATTCCTACCCTTCCCAAACGGTGGGAGCATAACGATTTGGCCTGATGAGGGTAGGACGGTTAAGGAGGTTGAACGCTACTCCAAGTTAGACTCCCTAAACTACCCAAGGTGGGTTTCCTTCTGGGACGCCTTCACATCATTCATAGACCCTCTCCTTTACCTACCACCCCCAAGCCTAGAGGAGCTTATTGACGAGGCTAGGAGGCTAACCCCCTTAATGGGGGTCTTGAGGAGTAGGGCTGAGGCCTTCATTGAGGAGTTTGCGTATGCCCTAACCACAAGCGCCGCTAGGATGCTTAACGACTACTTTGAGTCAGAGGAGCTTAAGGCGGCCTTAGTTGAGGATGGGGTTGTGGGCACCTTCGCCGGCCCATACACACCAGGCACAGCCTACGTGCTGGCCCACCACGTCATGGGTGAGGTTAACGGTGTTAAGGGGGCCTGGGGCTACGTTGAGGGTGGCTTAGGTAGGTTAAGTGAGCTTTTGGCTGAGAGGGCGAGGGGCCTTGGGGTTGATGTACTGCTTAATGTTGGTGTTAGGAGGATACTAGTTAAGGATGGTTCAGTTGTGGGGGTTGAGTTGACGGATGGTAGGGTTGTTGAGACTAGGGTCGTTTTATCAAGCGCAGATGTTAAGACAACAATGCTTAAACTACTAGACCCAGACACGCTGGATAAGGATGTTAGGAGGAGGATAAGCAACATTAGGTCAATTGGGGTTTCGGCTAAGGTAATCGGCATTCTTAGTGAGTTACCTAAGTATAGTGTTAAGGATGCGGACCCCATGATTGGGCATAGGGCCTCCGCATTAATAATGCCGAGCGTTGACTACGTTGAGAGGGCTTACCGCGATGCGCTTTCAGGTTCCTTCAGCAGGGAGCCGTGGATATCAATAAACATACCCACGGTCTACGATCAGTCAATAGCTATGCCGGGCTACCACGTATTCTCAATGTTCATCCAGTATGCCCCCAGGACCCTTAAGTGGGGGCCTGAGGATAAGGCTAGGTTCAGGGAGGTTGTTTATGAGACCGTTGAGCAGTACATGCCCGGGTTCAGGGATAGGGTTATTTTTGACCACGTGTTGACACCGCTGGATTACGAGGTTGATTACGGTACAGTTGGGGGTAACATATTCCACGTAGACATGACCCTTGACCAGATATTCACGAATAGGCCAATGCCAGGTATGTCAAGGTACTCAACGCCGATTAAGGGGCTTTATCTATGTGGATCGGATACACATCCAGGGGGTGGGGTTACAGGTGCCCCTGGGCATAACGCAGCATTAATGGTGCTTGAGGATCTTGGGTTAGTTAAGCGTAGTAAAGCGTTTAACCTACTTGACTTATTAACAATGGCCATTAAGCTGCTTAGGATGTGATGGCTTAGATTACTGATTTAAAAATAGCTTATCTAATGGGCTTCTGTTTCTTACCGAGTAGTATAGCCTTAAGGCTGACGCCATTAACCTTAATAACCTTAAACCTAACGCCAGGCAGGTCGCCGTACGCCCTACCCTCTGACCCGCCTATTCTCTCAATTATCACTTCATCATGCTCATTAATCACGTTTAACCCACCATCCCAGGGCACGAAGGCTGTGACAACCTTACCATTCTTAGTTAGTTGAACCCTAACGCAGTTGCCCGTGACGAAGCCATTGGCTACGAAGTTGTGGTGCTCGCTCTCTGTTGTAACATCCCACAGCCTATCATTCCACTCCACAGGCCTCACCTCAGAGACTATATCCCAGACAAGCCCTGAGTCACCTAACCCTAACGTGGCTTCGTTAACCCACTTGCTGAAGGGTATGCCCTTAACGCCCCTACGTAGGTATTCGTAGGCCAATAGCGCCAGGTAATCACCCCTCCTATTGTATGCGTAGCCTATCCTCCCGAATAGTCTCATTAGGTTCTCAGCATCATTACGTATGGATATTCCCAGCCTAATGACGCTAACGCCATTCTCCTCTGTTATGCCAGGGTAACTAAACACCGATGCCTCCACCCCGAATTCGGAGAGCAGTGCCTTAATGTCGTTTAGGAATGCCTCACCCTGCCTCGCTAGGTGCCTAACCTTACGGATGATTAACGTTGGTGGTTCGAACGCATCCCCATCACCATTAACCTCAGGCTTACTTAATGCCCCACCTAGGTAGGCGGCTAGGAACTCCACCTTAACGTCTAGGGGCGCTTTCATTATCCAGCCAGGTACCCTGAAGCCTTGGGTAACCTTATCACCCACGGGTACGCCTAACGCCTTAAGGAGTGTGAATAATGCCGTTGATTCTATGATTATTACGTAGGACTTACCCCTAATTACCTGCGTTAATCCGTTACCCATGGTAATGGAACCCTCCCCATATTCACCAACCTTTAAAACCCTAAAGCCGAGTTCAACCAGGTCATGAGCCACCTCCTCTAAGTCCTCAAGTTCACCATCAAATATAACCCTACCCTCATTTTCAATGTAACTTAAGGATCCACTACTAAGTAGGCGTCCAACGAGCCTGGCGATTCTGTGAATATTCTTATTACTATATTTAAGCGGTATTAGCCCAAGTTCCCTAAGCTTACCAACCACCTCATCAACCTTGGAGTTGGGGGGTATAGCCTCCTTAACATCCTCCTCGGTCAATATGACCCTATTGTCATTAAGCGATGCCGCCTCAATGGGTTCCCTGGGGTATACGACAACGTAGTCGCCGGGTTTAACATCCTTGAGCGGAATGACGCCCCTGCCCGTGTATATTGGGTGATCTCCGCTGGCGATTAGTCTCCTACCGTAGATCGTCCTTAATTCATAGACCCCATCTTCCTTGAATTCCTCAGGCTCTATGTAGAAGAAGTCAACCAGCCTAGTCTCCTCAATGGATTTACCATCCCTATTAAGGTGGATTATAGTTACGTCACGCCAATGGTCATTCAGGTTTATGATCCTGGTTGCAACCCTGGGCGTCAGGTTAATCAACGTGTCTGGGGTTACGCACTTCCTGACTGCGGCGTTTGGCTTCCTAGCCTCAACGCCAACCTTCTCAAGGACTATACCTCTTGCCATCGGGGCACCCTCCAGTGGGTCGTACTTCTCCGAGAACCTTAGGGCCCTCCTCTTATAGTGTATGTCACTCCACCTAAAGCGCTGCCTCTTCCTCTCCAGCTTCCTGGCTGCGTATAGTCCTAGTGGGCTCTTTTTACCACTCACAATGGGGCCCTTGGGTTAGCCTTAATAAGCGTTATGGTATCTTAACGTTGTCTATGTCGAAGTACCTCTTGGCCAGTAGTATTGCCCTCTTTAGGTTCTTGTGGTATTTACCTAGGGCTATGCCCTTCTCTTCCTCCTTAACCCTGACCACGGCTATCTTACCGTCGTTGGGTAGTTTGTTTATCGAGACGTTAAGCACCTTAGCAGGGTAGAGTGCATTCTTAAGCAGCTCCTCCGGGTCGTCTCCGTACTCCACTATCTCAACATCCTTACCCAACAGGTTCTTAAGCTTCTTGACATTGATGCCGCCCTTCCCGACGGCCAGGGGCGCGAAGTTCTTGTCGACTATGAATATGACCCTGTTGAACTCGGGGTCGTATATGGCGTCCCTGGGTGTTATGCCAGTTATACTTTCGAAGAGTGCCGCGTATCTTAACTCCTCGTCTGTGAGTATTATTCGACCCCTACTTCTGGACATTCGGACCACCGGCAATTGACAGTATACTACTCTCCCCTGGGTTAATTATAGCGACCACAGCCACCTTATGGTTCCTCCTCAGTGCACTACCCAATTCCCAACTGGTCCCCGCATACGTAATCACCGGTACTTGGGCTAACTTGGCGTATTTCTCAACGTCCTGCCTAATGCTGGGCGGTGTATTGGCTGCCATTATCACTAGTTTAGCATCCCCATTTAGTATTGCCCTTATTGATTGCCTGGTGCCTATGGTTAATTTGCCTGTATTTGCCACGACCTGCAGTTCCCGTGCTATATCTATCATCTACCTCCGTCATCCTTTAGATTTTTATAAATCTTTCGCCTACATGTAGTTGAATGCCCTTAGCCGTTGGGAACAAGCACCCCCTTGACGCTTCACCCCCAGTAATTCAGCTATCCCTACGGATGTTCGTCATGTAGGTGAATGGTTGGCTATGGGGCAGTTACACCCTTAAGTGGTTTTAAACCCCTTAAATGCTTGTTCATGTACAGTGCCCTCTCTATGACCTCTCCCCGTGGCTCTAGTTCGTAGAATATCTGAGTCTCGAATAGCTTAACCTCGATGCAGCCCTTACTGCATATTGCCGTGATTAACAAGTCCATTGTTAAAGGCTTATTCTCCTCATTAATGAGCCTTTCAGCGAGTTCAACTACCCTATGGGGTAGGTAGGCCTCAACACTACCATTTGGTCTCTTTACTATTAAGCCGTGGTAGCCGGGTATGAGTATGTTGCCTAGGTTGCTGATGTCAACCTGCCTGGGTTGGTTGTTAACAATCACCTCAACTACAATCCTCTTGACGTCGCTAGGTGATAGTGGGCTGTACTTAGGTGAGTTGAAGGCAGCATACCTAGCTATGGTCATTACGTCGTCGTACAGGTTCCTCATTGGGTAGGGTGAGCCAATATTCCCCCTAAGCTCCCTAACCCTAACACCATTGCTTACCCTAATCTTCTCTATGGAAACCCAGACGCCTAAGCTCATTGCCCTGAGTCTCTCAGCGCTAGGGATGTTGGGCTGCTGTACATTTAAACCCAGCCTACTCTCAATGGCGTACCTAGCCAGCTTAACCAATGCAGCACCATCACTGGGTTGTAATGGCTTAAAAAAGTCCATTAATGTTAACTACCCTTGATCAAGTTTTAAGTTTCACTCAATCACTAACCCGTAATATTCATGTATGGACACTACTGAGTCACCTGTGGAAAAGGTAGGTTCCTCCAAGCCGCCTCTCCGGAGGTGGTGGGTTGTTCCCGCCGTCTCCTTCTCGGCGGTCTCCCTGGGGCCGCTCACCGTAGTGGCTCCCCAACGGTCGCCCGCGGCTCCTTGCCCTACGGATCTCGGAAACCCAGGGTAACCAATTAAAGGTATTAGGACTAGGTTTATAAAATCTAACCGAGGATTAACCATCAACAAAAATAAACACCACAAACAATCATGAAAACTGAAACAGCCCCTAATAGCGTTGAACCGGATATTGGTAGGCATTATTGCTACTATATGGCATTAATAGGAGGGAAATAGCCTTAACCTAAACCCTGAAAATGTTTAAATGCTAAGCAAAGGGTGGTTACAAGTATGGCAAAGCAACCACCAGTACCGCTGCTGAGTAATGGTAAGAGGGTTGATGGTAGGTTACCTGAGGAGCATAGGCCAGTTACCATGCAGGTTGGCGTACTACCCAACGCCAATGGGAGTGCCCTAGTGGCCTACGGCAACACAATAGTCTTAGCCGCCGTTTATGGGCCTAGGGAGCCTATACCACGCTACATAACGGCACCTGACAAGGCGGTGATTAGGGTTAGGTACCACATGGCCCCATTCAGCACTGATGATAGGAAGAACCCGGCCCCAACTAGGAGGGAGATTGAGATCAGTAAGGTGGTTAAGGAGGCCCTTGAGGCTGTTGTCTTCCTAGAGCAGTACCCCAAGTCAACCATAGACGTCTTCCTCGAGGTTCTCCAGGCTGATGGAAGCACCAGGGTGACGTCCATAACGGCCGCGTCGTTGGCGCTGGCGGATGCGGGGATACCGTTAAGGGACCTGGTGATTGGGGTATCCGTGGGTAAGGTGGGTGACACAGTCATAGTGGACTTAAATAAGCTTGAGGATAACTACGGAGACGGCGACCTACCCATAGCCATAGCCTACAGGAAGGGTTGGATACTGCTGATGCAGCTTGATGGTGTTTGGAAGCCTAGTGAGGTTAAGAGGGGCCTTGAACTTGCCTTCAAGGCGGCTGAGAACATATACAGGATCATGAGGGAGACTTTAAAGGGCAAGTACATGATGGTGGTTCAGCAATGAGCTACCCATTCGAAATAATACCATCACTGAGGAGGGAGACGTTAAGGAGGCTGATAAGTGAGGGTAAGAGGCCCGACAATAGGCAGTTGCTCGGTATGAGGGACTTGTCGATAAGGGTTGGTGTAGTTAAGACAGCTGACGGTAGTGCCATAGTTAACCTGGGCAACACCAAGGTCATAGCCGGAGTTAAGTTTGAACTGGGTAAGCCCTTTGAGGATACCCCCAATGAAGGTAACCTAATTGTTAACCTGGAGACCCCGCCATTAGCTGCACCAACATTTGAACCTGGCCCACCCGACGAGAACGCCATTGAGATCGCCAGGATTATTGATAGGGCTCTTAGGCACAGTAACTACATACCACTGAGGGACTTGGTGATAATACCGGGTAAGTCCGTCTACACGATGTGGATAGACATATATGTCCTAAACCACGACGGAAACCTAATAGACTCATCGATGTTAGCCGCAGTCTCGGCAATAGCCAATGCCCAGGTGCCGAGGGCTATAATTGACGGTGATAATGTTAAACTGGATAAGTCAACGAAGGTTCAGCTTAACGTTAACCCCCAGAACATGCCACTGACGGTGACCTATTACAAAATAGACAAGTACCTAATAGTTGACCCAACCCTGGAGGAGGAGGTCATGAGTGATGGTAGGTTCACCGTCGCCTCAGATGGCGAGAACATAGTAGCCCTCCAGAAGGGTAGCGGCTACTTTACGCCTGAGGAGGTTGACTTAATGATCAACAACACGATAAGCATTGTAAAGGATCTTAAGATTAAGGTGCTTGAGATGGTTAAAACCCCAGCCGGGTCTCTAATGCTTTAGGGTCATTATTAAGAAGTTTTTAACTTAAATTTTTAAAATACTAGATATGTTAAGTTAGTTATCGTGTTTGGGCTATGTCATAATTTAAATATCTTAACTTAGAACAGTAGCCGACGAAACCTACTATTTCTTGACTATATCGTTAAAGGTGGCGATGGTCATATCTGATGGAACCTTGGCTATATTGCCTATCCTAGTCATGATAAGCACCTTAATACCCTTACTGACCGCCGCGTCAACGAGTCTCTGGGTTCCGACACCATCAAAAACTATCGCATATGCGTCATTGACCTGTTGAAGTGTATCCAACAGATCCCTAACGGGCACCCTCCTCAATGCATTCCAGTTCTTATCGTAAATAATAGCCTCCAGTGTACCGACCAGTTTACTCACCTCATCAATTACATTTGGCGGTAATTGAGGTGGCTGCTGGGTAACCTGAGCCTGCTGGGGTGGCTGGGTGGCCTGTGCCTGTTCAGGCTGTTGAGCTGTTCCGGTTACCTGCACCTGTGCCTGCTCCATCTGCCTCCTACTCTCCTCAATCACCTGCCTATCCCTCTTACTTAATTGGTTTAGGTATTCCTCAACTGGTATCTTGTTTCTAAGCGCCTTGGCTATCTCCTTGGCCGTCAACTGCTCAACCTCCTTACCAGGCGGTGCCCTAGCCACGTAATCTATGTCAGCTACCTTAAGCAACTCCCTAAGCACCATTTCACCACCCCTATCACCATCAGTGAAGGCTATGGTGGTCTTCTTACGGCTTAACTCAACAACAGTCTTAGGTATGCCACCACTAGCCCCCTCTATGGCTATGACGTTCCTGTAGCCATGCTTAACGAGGTTTACCACATCAGCCCTACCCTCAACGATTATTATGGTGTCTGATGTATCAACATCCGGCCCAGCCGGTAAGCCCTCCGGGCCATATGAGATTACTTCACTCTGCTTAACCTCACTAAGTAGCTTATCCATAAGCTCCTTAGTGTCCGGTATGGTCTCCCTCTCAATAAGTTTAATAAGCTCCTTAGCCCTATCAATTATTAGCTTACGCTTCTCGCTCCTCAAATCCTTAATTGTGTTGACCTGGAACTTGGCGTTGTAAGGCCCCACCCTGTCCACTGTTTCAAGCATTGCCGCTATTAGGGCTGTTTCATAGTAGTTTAGGTTTGAGGGTACGTAAACCTTGCCAACGGTCTTATCACCCTTATGCTCAACCTCAACCTCAATCCTACCTATCCTGCTGGTATTTTGAAGTTCCCTAAGGTCCAGGTCAGGGCCCAGTAGACCCTCTGTTTGGCTAAATAGGGCACCTATTATGTCTGGCTTATCCACGGTGCCCTGCACCTCGAAGTTCAACTCTATCAGGTACTTGGCCGCTATGGTTAATGCACCCATTAACGCCACCCAGTGGTAACCACGCCAAACAGCCACCTTATTAATGTTTCCAACGGTTACGCGTAAACCACCAGCCCATGGTGCATGCATTCCCACTTTAACGTAACCTTAAGTGTATGGGGAACCACTAATTCACCTTCTCAACGTACTTCGTTAACAGTCGGTTGAACAGAGGGCTCAGCGCCATTAAGAGGGGATGGCGATTGGCTACGAATAGCCCAATGCTTTCACTAAGATTGTACTTAAACATTTTCACCCTACCCGGCACTCGTGGTCATAGGCGTTGACTTTGGATTCCATGCGTGTGAAGGGGGAGCAAAGGGGCCCTCTAACCCTTCATAGGCCTGGCTCCCCAGGTCTCCGGGAGGAGTCCCCGGTTGAGTCATTACTTACCTGTTTTTAAATCTTAGCCTCAGTAAGTTTAAAACACGGTCACTAACCCTAGGCTTGGTGATTAGGCGCGTTGGTCCTGACTTGTGATGATAGACGGACGGAATGATCAACATTAGGATTGCGCCTAATCTTTGGTGGTTAGCATTTTTAAACAGTGGGCTGTATCTCAAGTAATGAATGTACAGTCTGTCAAGGCTTTAGTGCTTAGGTTTCAAAGTGGTGAGGTGGTTGTTAGGCTGGATGTGGCTAAGTCACCCATAACGGCAACTAGGCTACTAAGCATATTACCCATTTCAACACCCTTCACCAGGATAGGCTCTTTGATAACAATACCCCTAGACCTGGGTTCGCTACCGGAGACCTTTGAGGTTAAGGTTAGGAGGGGTGAGTTGTGCTATAGGCCGAACACAAAGCAGTTGATACTGGCCACTGAGGATGTTCAAATAGGCAGTAGGGTAAACCCCCTCGGCATGGTGGTTTCCAACATCGACCTATTGGACTCCGTCAAGCCCGGCATAGTGACGATAATACCGGTCAGCGCCGAGGGTAAGCAGAGGCCTGGCTAGTGATGACGAGGGTGAGCCCACCTCCAAGGATGTAGATGGAGGTTGTACGTAAAACACTAAACCACGGGTTAGGTATACTTAGCGTGGTTAAGAACGTGGTATTCTTCATGGAGATGCACCAGCCCAGGAGGCTTAATAGGCTCCTCCACTACCAATCGCCAACGGAGCCCCTTGAGATGATGTTCGACGATGAGTTGAATAGAATTATACTTAGCAGGATTGCCGTTAAGTCATATGGTAAGGTGCTTGACCTGCTTAGGCAGGCGAATAAGGATTACGGCTACAGGTTCAGCGTTAGCATAACCGGCATCCTAATTGAGCAGTTGAGGAAGTGGGAGCCGTGGGTTTTGAGTAAGCTTGTGGAGTTGATTAAGGATGGTGTGGTCGAGCCTGTTGCCGAAACCTACTACCACTCACTGGCCTACCTAATAGACGAGGGTGAGTTTAGGGAGCAGGTTACAATGCAAGTCAGGTTAATAGAGGAGTTAACGGGCAGAAGGCCCATCACCGCCCAGAACACGGAATTCATGTACAGCGATGACGTGGGTAGGGTATTCTCCGAGATGGGCTTCAGGGTTGTGTTAACTGAGGGTGTTGAGAGGGTTCTGGGCTTTAGGCAGCCAACGTACCTGTATAGGGGCCCGGGTGGCATTATGCTGTTGCTTAGGCACTACAGACTCTCGGACGATGTTGGGTTTAGGTTCACTAACAGGTCATGGGACCAGTACCCCCTAACCGCTGATAAGTACGTTGCCTGGTTAAACGCAACCAGTGGTGACCTAGTCATGATCGGCCTTGATATGGAAACCTTCGGCGAGCACATGCCTGAGGAGTCAGGTATCTTCGAGTTCCTCAGGTGGATGTTTAGGCATGCATACGAGTCTAACATCATCTTCATAACCCCAGGCGAGGTTGAGAGCCATGTGTCGAACTCATATGAGCTCAACATTAATGAGCTTATATCGTGGGCTGACGTTGAGAAGGATGCATCAGCCTGGATTGGCAATGAAATGCAGTGGATATCCTTCAACCAACTGAACATGCTTTATAGGCTAGCCAGGGAGCTGGATGACGGATACCTGATGAGGTACGTTAGGCTCCTTATGGTTAGTGACCACTTCTACTACATGTCCACGAAGCACGGTGCACCGCAGGACGTCCACAACTACTTTAACCCGTATTACAGTCCATATAAGGCCTACACGCTCTACCAATCGGCAGTACATAGGTTACTCAACTACATGGTTAGGGTTCACGGTAACGCCTCCGTTATGAAAAGACTAGCGTCAATTAAACTACCCAGCGAACTGGCGGCATGGGTTAAGGGTGAGTCCTTCAGTAAGGCTAACTGCCAAAACGCCCAATACACAGCCAGATTAATAACCATCAACCACCCTGAATTAAGCAAGGACTGCCTCCAATAGTGTTTTGATTTGGGGAGTGTGGTTTTTACGCTGGTTTTTGGGTTTGTTGCTTATTTATTGCATTGTATTTTGTGTTAGTGATTTGTATGGTGCTGTGTAGTTTATGATCATCCCCATTGGCCAGTAGTATGTTCCTGTTTGGTAGCTTACCGCATATGTGCCTATGAATGCCGTGTACGCATCCCACGTCGACGAGTACGCCCTATCTATTTTTACTGTGTAGTTTTCGTAGAATGTGCTTGATGATGTGGGTTGCGAAGCAAAGTAACCTAACATCCTCAGCCGTCGTCACGCCCAGTGAAAATATACCATTTCGGCAACGTTATCTTATAGTTGAAGATGCCGTTGAACATTGCCTCCACCGGCCCATTTCCAGTATCTAAGCCCGCTATCAAGTACGGTGTATTGCCCCTGGTAGCTTGGTGATGTTAGGCCAACGCCACTGTATAACCGGCGATTAGCTGTGATGAATTGTAGAGCATCCAAGCCGTGTATGCTAGTGGGCTTCAAAGTAGGCGTATAGGAAGCCAGGGCTATTAACAGTGTAGTGAAGTACGCCACCTGATAAGATTTGGCTTGGGGCTGGCGCACTTGAGTTAACTTGAGTTAAATTGTAGTTCAGCAGTATCGATTGGTTGGCTTGTGTTTGTGGTTAGGTTAATGTTCATGTTTTGGTTGAAGCTAACCACCGGGCCAACTGAGCCGGTGCTGAAAGTCTCATTAAGCACTCCGTATAGCCCGGAACCAGACTGCACATAACCAATAGATGGAGTAAGGCCATTGCCCTTTAACGCTACGCTGTATAATCCTGACTCGGTTAACACATTTTGGCTCCATCTATGAAGAACTGAACCAACGGCCACTCAAACACCTTATAGTCTACGAGGTACCACCATCCACCTAGGTGAGCGTTATTCTCAACGTAGTAGAGCTCACTACCGTTGCAGTTACCAAGGTACGCGTAGCCATACGGGTCAAAGCCGGGCTTTGCTACTGGCGTATCGTTAACTACACCAGTTGAATTGACCCTAATGAGCTTAACCTTGACTGGTTTAACCAAGCCTAAGTTAACAATCACCACAATGCTTATTGGCCTACCCTCGATTACCCAATTTGGATCGTAGGGTATGGTGACTACGGCGGTCCAAGCCTCACCATTAGCAATCCTGGTTACGAAGGCTATTAAACTGGGCCAAACGTAAGGAGAGTAGGCAATGAAACAAGAGGCAATCGGCTTAATGATGCTTAGGTTCATCGAAACCGAGCCGAAACCACTCAAGTAACCGGCAATTGAGACGCCGAGCCTATTCAATGCGGATAGGCTAACAGTGAAGTTAATGGGTGAACCATTGATGAGAACCTTGAAAACCAAGGTAGGTTGGTTACTCAGTGAGTATATTGAAGTACTCAACGGAGCCAAAACCCAAGTCAACAACCTTAAACAAGCCACGTGAAGACAAGGCTGAGTAAGCGTAAAAATAACTCATAAATATGGAGACTAATGCAAGGGCAGTAAGTAGAATCAAAATTACGGCCAACAAACCACCAAAACAGCGCAAAAACACAACACTTCAAAGCCTTACCACAAAAACCAAAACACACTCAATTAACAATGCACAAACGCAACCTTAATGTTAACCTCCTCACCTTAATAAGGGTGCAATGCCTTGGGCTCAGTTAGAGATGGGGCTTGGTAATAAGGATTGGCTCTAAAATTGAACATAAAGTTATAAAGGGGGTTTGTGGGAGTCTGATATGGGGTTGGTTGGGCCGGAGGAGAGGATCCTAGTTACATTATTTATGCAGTCCGCCGTTAACGAGGGGAAGGCCATAAGCGTCGAATCACTGGCCAAGATGATTAACAGTGAGGTTGACGCTGTGAACAGGGTCGTGGTTACATTAGCCAGTCAGGGGTACGTATCGTTGAAGGGTAACCTGGTTTTCCTAACTAACAAAGGGTTAATGAGGGTTTTAAGCAGATTCTCGTAGTGAGGGATTTAACGTTAACGGTATTCAATATCCTTGGTTTTTCAACTTAGGTAAATTTAAGCTGGCCATTATAGATTTATAAGTTCAGGCCGAGGTTGCGTTAACCATGGTTGAGTGCCAGGTGGATAGGTGTATTGGCCAGCAGGTTGAGTTAACGAGGGTTTACTTCAGGGGTGTTTTAAACTGCCTATTGAGGGGTATTGCCGATAGGATAATTACCATTGATAATGGGCAGCAGTTCACGTGGTTCACCTACGTTGAGGTTAGTGATGCCGGTAGGTTGAAGGAGGTTTCTTCGTATATCCAGGATTGCCTAGGCAAAATCAGGAACACTCCCCTTGGGCAGTTTATGAATGGGTTAAAGGTTCTGAGTGCAGAGGGTCAGCAACTGTTTCTATTTGATAAAGAGGTTATAGCAGTTAAGGTGTTCCTGGCGTCTTAAGTCTCCTTAACGTATACATTCATCATTGGCCTGAAGCCGTACTTCCTGTAGAAGGCGACTGATATCTGGTTTTGGGCTGGGAATTCAGCTGATATTACATGTGCCCCCATCTCCCTAAGCATCTTAATAGCCTCATCCATCATCATCTTGCCTATGCCCCTCCTCCTGAACTCGGGCATTACGTAGAAGTCCATTATGACGCCCTCCATGCGTGGTTCATAGAATAACCTCTCCCTAACCTCAGATACGAGAACCCCAATCACCCTCCCATCGTCTGACTCGGCCACCAGCAGCAGCCTATTCTTATCGTTCATGAAGCCACTCAGCCAATTCCTAACCTGCGTGTAAATGTCGTCCCTGACCTTGAGTAATGGGTCAAACTCACTGTTAAGCCTCTTCAACCTAACCACGAGCTCAACAATGCTGTCTAAGTCCCTTTCCCCAGCCCTCCTAACCTTAACCACTAGCCTCACCTAACAAATTCAGCTGGGATCTCCCTTATAAGTCCCTCCCTCATTAACCTCTCCATTGATGCCCTAGCCTTAGCTATTATCTCCCTAGCCCTCTCAAGCTCCTCCCTATAAGTGGTGCTAACCCTAGCCAAACCCTCATTAACAATCTCCACGGCCGCAGCCGCAGCTGCCCTTGGGTAGACCTCCCACTCCTCCATCGTGGGTATTATGTAGTCCTCGCTTATCCCCCTCTCCTCAGCGTACTTGGCTATTTCCCTAGCTACGGCCACAATGACCTCGTTGCTTATTGCCTTAGCCCTAACGTCAAGGGCCCCCCTGAAGACTGATGGGAATATTAGGCTGTTGTTTATTTGATTGGGGAAGTCGCTCCTACCCGTGGCCACTACCCTGGCCCCAGCCTCCTTAGCCTCCCATGGCCATATCTCCGGGACTGGGTTAGCTAGGGCGAAGACTATTGCATCCTTATTCATTAGCCTAATCCAATCCTTCTTAATGATGCCTGGGCCTGGTGTTGATGCCGATATTAAGACGTCGGCCCCATTCATGGCCTCTTCAATGGTCTTAAGCTTCTCTTTATTTGTCTTAAGGGCTAGATTGTACTTCCACGGGTTGTTCAGCATTAACCTATCCATGTCCTCCCTATCGGCATGCAGTGGCCCCTTGCTGTCTATGAGGATCATGTTCTCGTAGGGTACACCCGCCGTGTGGAGTACCTCGGCCGCCGCTATATTTGATGCCCCAGCCCCGAACAGGACTATTCTAACGCTGGTTAGCTTCTTACCAACCACCTTAAGCGCATTGTAGAGTCCAGCTAAGATTGCACCTGCTGTCCCCTGCTGGTCATCATGCCACACAGGTATGTTAAGTTCCCTTCTCAATGTCTCAAGCAGGTAGAAGCACTTCGGTGATTCAATGTCCTCTAGGTTTATGCCGCCGAAGGATGGTTCAATAGCCTTCGCCACAGCCACGAACTCCTCCTTTGACTTAACCCTAATGGGTAATGGAATGGCATCGACACCGCCGAGGTACTTGAATATGAGTGCCTTACCCTCCATTACGGGCAGGGCAGCCTCAGGCCCGACATTACCTAAACCCAGGACCCTTGTTCCATCCGTCAGCACGGCTATGGCGTTCCAACGCCATGTTAATTCGAAGGATAAGTCAGGGTTCTTGGATATTTCAAGTGAAACCCCGGCCACGCCGGGCGTGTAGTATATCGAGAAGTCCCTTAAGCCCTTAATGGGTACCTTAGGCATCATTGAGACCTTACCGCCGTAATTCCTAGCGACCTTAATCGAAACCTCATACCACTTCTTTGTTCGATCCTCACCAGCGTTACTCATAACCACCTTAATGAGATGGGGTATTTATGTATTTCGCCTATCAACGTATTGAAAATAGCCTATTTAAGAAATTTATAACCAATTACTTTTAACTAATGGAGAATAATCATGAACTAATGCCTAATTTATCTTTAGCAGTTTGCATCAATCACCCGGTATTAATCTATAGAAGGTAATTGATTTAGCGGTGATTTAGTGGTCAGGCGCTAACCCTCTACATCACCCCCCTTAATGTTTAATGCGGCACCTAGCGCCTTCTTAATGTCATCAATATTAACAGGTACTATACTGCCCCTCGATATTGTGAAGTAGAACCAATCTATGGCATGAGGCAGCCCCTTAAGTCTCTTAACCCTAAGTCTCCTAACCGGTATACCCAATTGGGCTAAGTTGGGGTCCAGTTCAATCTCAATAATACCGTCGAATACGTACTCCATGTTATCGATGATGCCGCTAATATCCTCAGTGGTTGTGTGAGCAACAATAACGCTTAACGTGCCGTATCGCCTAGTAATCATTTTAACCTCCTTAAGCAGTAGGAGGAGACTCCTTGGATGACCCCCTTCCCGCCCTTTTGAGGGGCGGGGTTTTTCATTGTGGGGGTCTTGTCCGTTACTCCCTCTGCGGGGTTAATGGTTTCGTTCTTGGGGTGGTGGTAAGGGTGGGGTATCGCCCCACCGGCTCATCTAACGTAGGGAAAACCCCCTTCCGGGGGCACCACCCCAAGCACTAAAACTTTAGCAGAACTAGTCTTTATAAAGCTATCGCCGAATCCCCACATAATGGGACAACCCTGCCATAAATGGTAAGGCTTGTCCTATGTCAACGTTGGCGAGTAGGTCGTTTATGGAATCGATCACAATACCCCTCGCCTTAACTTGGGGTAGGTTCGTCTGTATAATGTTTAAAAGTTGCCTTGAGTCAAGTTCAGTTACGTTACCCACAACGCTAGGTATCGACTTACCTGCCGGTTCACCTAGGTTAAAGCCGTCAACTATGAAAAGTCTCGCCTCATAATCACTAAGCTCGCTCTTAATCGAAACCGGGTCATCATCAAAGGTTACATACAGGACTGGGTACCTGGACAATATGCCCCTGGCAATCTGCTTAACCATGAATGTCTTACCCATTCCCAAGTCCCCCCTCACGAGAATCAGGTAGCCGAATGGTATGCCGCCTGGTATTAGTTGGTTTAATGGGTCTATTTTAAGGGTCTCCATCTAGTCACCCTTTGCCTGAGCTTAATAAATATATTATGTATTTTTAATTAAGCCCTCCTCCTCGCATTACCCCTTTAGCCGCTCAGGGTGTTTACCCTCTTAACTAGCTTCATCTTTTCCAGGGCCTTAAGTTTAGGTATAGTCTTAGGTAGTACCACCTCATCGCACATTACTATTGAACTGACTTTACTATTGAACAGCTCCCAGTCAACATCACTACTGAAGGTGAGTCTCTTAATGCCCCTAAAGGCCACTGGCGAGTCCAGGTTCTCCAGGTCCTCCCTTGTAACCGTTAACTCATCCACGTTGGATATGACCTTAACCCCTCTGGCCCCCTCCATGAATGCCTTACCTGACTCAGACACGATCTGGGATATCGATGTAACAGCCCTACTTGTCACATCAGCCAACGATAGGAAGGCCCTAAGTGACATGTTAACTAACTCCCCAATGGTCACCCCCATCTCCCTAGATAGCTGAAGCGCCTTATCGTAAAGCTCCTTATCCACACCCTTAATCGTGACCTGCCTCTTCTCACTCTCCCCAGAGCCAGCACTACCAGTCTCACCATTACCCATAGGTAAATCCAGTACTACCGGTTTTTAAGGATTACTACGCATACCACGCTCAACCTGGCGTAAGGTGTAGTAAGTTATCCCTTGAAGTTAAATCATAGCCTACGTGTTAAATATTAAGCTCAGCTCCATTGGCATTAGGAAAGTTGTTGCGGGGGTTGTTTCCCACTAGCCAAGTTCATTAAGTTCCCTCCTAATCTTCTCAACAAGCTCCCTCCCCTCCTGGTCTAGGTTTAGGGATTCTATGATCTCGATCTCTGATTTCATTAACCCCTTCAATGCGATTATGGCCTCCCTCCTACTACTGAAGGGGCTCACATCCCTATCTAGCCCATTGTGGGCATACCTATGGACCCCCAGCATGGCGGTGGTTAGGTTAACGATCCCCCTACAGCCAAGGTTCTCAAGATCCCTTGAGACACCGACCAACCCAGTGGTAGGTGCAGTATACCCTATTCTCAGATACCACTTCACCTCATCCTCCCTACCCTCCCGCCTCTTCCCCTCAATTATCTTATTGAAGTTGGACACTACTAGGGAGCTTAGGAGGGCCTTCCAGGATAGGAAGAGTTTACCCGCCGAGTTACGGCTATACCCCTCCTTCAGCATCCTAATGCTTAAGTAAAGCTCCTGCAGGGCCTCAAGTAACCTTAACCTCGAGTACTTCTCAGGTTCCCTGGTGAATTTCGGCAACTGCGACTCCACGTTAATTTCTACAGTTTTAACAACAAATAAAACATAAAAACAATAAATAAACCTTAGTGCGCTTAAACCTTAACCAAGACTAAGGGCTGCATTGCGAAAAATTGATGATGCAAATTATCAATGGCTAGACTTAATCCACCGTTGCAATGTAGTTAAGGACATGTAAACCATTAATGACCCTCCTTTCCCATCCCCTTTCTGCCTTTGTGGGGTGGGTTTTGGGTGTTGGTGGTTTGGTGTTTGGATTGACGCCCCAGGAAGGGGTTTACTTCCCTTACAGATGAGCCAGTGGGTCGATAACCCACCCCTACCACCACCCCAAGAACAAAACCACCAACACCCAAAACCCACACTAAAGAACAAGACTTAACATTATTATCACCTAGGATTTGTGAATCTCATGTAACCCGCATTCAGCCCCATATTTATCCATGGATTGGCTTAACAGGTTGATTACTAGCTCCCTGACTTCGCTCATTAATGAGTTGTCACTGTTAATCCCTGAGACAGCCTCCATGAGCATCCTTAAACCCTCACATTCCATTTTATCGTAGGGCCTTCTCGACACCATAGACCTATACCTAGCCATAGCCTCCTCAGCTTCTTCCCTTCTCCCAATTCTCATGGCGGCTATTGCTAGGCTATGCCAGGTATAGGCGTAATTGGGATCCTTCATTGCCGATTCCTTAAATAACTCATAAGCCAACTCATACATACCTAACTTCAATGCGCACCAACCACCCCATAATAGGTTGCTGGGGTCGTTGTGCCTTAGATGTAGCTGTAGGGCTTTCTTATATGCCTTGTTAGCCTCTTCACGTTGCTTTGTCATTTCAAGACATATCGCTAATCCATGCCATGCGCCTGGATTGTCGCTGCTGCATAAGTTAAGGTACTTTTCGTAAAGTATTTTACCTATGTCGTATCTTCTTAGGCATATTGTTGCTTCAGCTAGCTTGTATAGTGAGGTGCATGTTGCATCCATGTTTATGAGTAGGATTTTTGTCCTATTTATAAATTTTACCCTACTTAGTGAAACCAAGCATTAGACCTCCTCCGGTTCCTCATACCACTTAACCCTCTCCCCTATTATCGACCTGAGGCGCCACCTTATTGACTTGGGGGCGCTGTTAATCTTACCTAAAAGGTCATTTACCTTGCCTATTACCTCGCCTTTAATGCCCTCCAGTTCCTTACTATTCACTAGGTACTCCGTGACCCTACTTAGGTTGACTATTGTCGTCTTATAAAGTCCCCAGTCGTTTGACGTTAGTTTAATTATCCTGTTGATGTCTAGCTCCTCTGTGGTGTCCGTGTTGCCTAACCTGAACTTGAACAGTAGTGTTATTAGGTCTTTGATGTCTCTTTCGCTTATTCTCCATATCTGGAGTTTCGTCATTAGTAAGTCGCTTGGTGGTATTGTTGGTTTGAATAGTTCAAGCCTATCCCTGAGGTTTATTGTGTGGCTCTCCCTGAAGACATCCAGAAAGACGTCTATGCGTGCCCCACTGGCTGGATCCCTGAACATTAGCCTCTCGTAGCCGTGCAGTGCATTAAACCTCCTGTCGGGTTCCATGCCAATGCCCTCCAGCACCTCGGTGAGTCTACCCGAATCCTTGGCGTGGGCTACTAGGTCTATGTCTTTAGGCGTCCTAGCCAGGGGTGGCACCTTACCGTATACGTCAGAGGCCAGCACATACACTGCGACACCCCCAAGCAGCCTAGCCACTATGCCCCTGCCCTCACACTCATTAACTATCTTCAGGCCAAGTTCAACTGTCCTTGGTTCCTCCGGCACGTTCTACATTTAACCTAGAGGCTTTTAACTATTATTACAGTTACCTGAGTTCCACGTCGCTTAGCCCGTAGTTGCGTAGGAAGGTTTCCAAGTCAGCCTCCCTGGGTAGGTTCTCCTCATCACCCCTAACCATGACTACCATGGCCGCTGCTGCTGATGCCCTCAATATCGACCTTGAGGGTGGGTGACCCTTGAGTATTGATGCTAGGAAGACGCCTGCGTAGGCGTCTCCTGCGCCTATGGGGTCCTTCACCGGTACTTGAAATGCCTTAGCCTCAACCACCTCCCCATCCCACTTGGCCATGGACCCCCTTAGCCCCATTTTAAGCACAACCCTGCTAATGCCGAATCTACCCTCAGCCTCCTTGAAAACCACCTTAGGTTCCCTTGTGCCGAAGAGTAGCTCGGCCTCGTTTTCATCCAGGAAGAGCACGTTGACCATCTTCAAAACCCCCTCAACAGCCTTAACAGCCTCCTCTAGGCTTGGCCATAGTAGTCTCCTTATGTTGACGTCGAAGGAAACCATTACATTGTGCCTATTGGCCATCTCCATGCCCCTGATCACAGTTTCCCTAGCGGAGTCGCTTATGGCCATTGTTATGCTCGTTGTGTGGAAGACCCTTGAACTAGCTATGTAATCCTCATCAAGGTCACCCGGCGTCATGGCTGAGGCCGCTGAGCCCCTCCTGTAGTAGAGCACTGTGCTAACCCCTGGTATTGGGTAGCTCCTTTGGACGAAGTATATCCCAGTTGGCCTCTCAGGGTCGAATTTAACCCTGGAAACGTCGACGCCCTGCCCCCTAAGCCACTCGTATATGAAGAGGCCGAACTCATCGCTGCCAAGCCTAGTGATTAAGCCACTCCTTAATCCAAGCCTAGAGACCGCAACGCAGACGTTGGCCTCCGAGCCCGCTGAGTGTTTCTCAAAGTAGGTTACGTGCCTCAGTGGCCCCTCGGTCACGGCGTTAAACTGGACCAGGGGTTCGCCTAGGGCTACCAGGTCCAGCATAATTCAGGTTGGTTGAGCTGGATAATAAGCTATGCTGCCCATTCAGCTAATGCGGCTTACTGGACTCAACTTGGCTTATCTCCGCCAGTCAACACCTGCTCCATTATGGCGTGTATTCTATCCAGTCCCTGCCCCTTGACGGCGCTTACGGGTATTGGCTCAGGTATCATGCCTATGCTCCTAATGATCCCACCTATCCTAGTCACCAACTCGGAGTCACCCCTGGTTTCGAGGTAATCGGGCTCCTCAATCATGTTCTCAATCTCCTCAATCTCCTCCTCAGTCAGTAGGTCGGCCTTATTGAGGACGTTAACCTGGGTCTTCTGAATCCTTAACTGGACTGATAGGGAGAGGAGTAGGCTTGAGGCTAGGCCCAGCATCGTCCTGGCGTGGACGGAGTCTATGACGAAGATGACCATAGACTTGTCCATGGTTAACCTATTAACTATCAGGGGTCCAGTATCCCTGAAGGCGAACACCTCCAGTTGACCGGGAGTATCCACTATCAGGTATGTTGGGTCCAGTTCACTTATCTGTTGCCTAAGTTCATCAATCTTGGTTATCATCAGGTCCACGGCCGCTATCAGTGAGGCATTGGGGCCTAGCTTATACTTCCTCATAATCCCCCTAGCCGACACGTAATCCCTAATGTCAATGTCGGGTGTGTAGGGTAGGTACTCGGCTGCAGGGTCTAGGTTAAGTATCCCCACGTAGTTGTCCTGGCTCTCCAGGTAGTCGGCTAGGGCTGAGGTTAAGGTCGACTTCCCTGAGCCAGCCGTCCCGGTTATGAAGACCGTCAGTATGTTAACCACCCCTCCTACTACTCTTGATAACCTGGGCGAGTTTCCTAATAAGGCTTCTCCTATTGTAACCCTCAACCTTATAAACGTGGATGCACCCTGCGTGATCCTCCTCAAACCAATGCCTAGGGTGCCTCTTCTCCGGGTGAACCTCATACCTAAGCCCAAGCTTCAATGCGGCGTTAGCCAATTCGTCGAGGGTGGGCTTCTCCACGGCAAGCTGCCTAGGTACAACCCTTCCATTGCTCCTACTGACCGTTGAGTCTATGTTAATCCTCCACACGACCCAGTAATCCTTCTTACCCATCCCTAGCCTTAAATGGCTGTAATGGGTATTTAAACTTGATTAACCCTCGCTTAGGAAGCGCCATGAAAGCACTATGCCCATTGTTGAAAAGATCATGGCGAATAACGCCAGGTAGAAGAAGTCCATTGGTATGCTGAATGCCGATATACCAAGAAGCAAGCCCCTCGTAATATCGTTAACGTAGGTGAGTGGGTTTATGTAGGCAACAGGCCTAAGCCACCAGGGCATCATCTTTATTGGGTAGAATGAGTTGCTGGCGAACATGAGAGGCATGTTGAGTAGGTTTATTATGGCCATTTGGGATTGCCAGTTCGTTGAACGGAGGGCGAGGGTTAGGTATAGTGCCGAGAAGCCCAACGCCAGTAGCGTTAAGGCTGCGTAAACACCAACTATGCTTAAGGCAAACCCTAGGGGGGTTAGGCTGGTGTTGAACTTCATGCCGAGTAGCGTGGCTATTATAAGCACTATTGTGGCCTGGGCAAGGGACCTTAGCACCGAGTTAAGCACCTTACCCATTATTATACTGCCCCTAGGCACGGGCGTGGTGAGTAGCTTATCCAGGACGCCCAGTCTCCTATCCCACACTATACTCATGCCGCTGTTCATCGCCGTGAAGAAGGTTATTTGAGTAACCATTGAGGCCGCTAGGAATGAGAAGTAGTCCGTGGTCCCGAATGTTGACTTTAAGTAGGCCTGGGCTATCTGGTCAATAATCTGCTTAGGTATGTTTAGCCCCGGTATGTTTATGCTACCATTGGTGAATATTGAGGCCATGTTCATTGACTTGCCGAAGAAGGCCAGCCAAACTATGGGTTGGATCAGTGTTACTATAAGCACCACTGGGGCCTTATACCACTTCTTAAGTTCCCTATTGGTTAGGGTCCATAAGCCATGTAGTGGGTTACTGGCCATGGCAATCACCTCCTGGCGGTCCTCACAATTCTCCTCATGGCCATCACCTCCTCTCTACTGCCCCACTCATCCCTTAGGCTATGGCCCGTGTACTCCATGAAGACCTCATCCATCGACGGCTCCTTTATGGCTATGCTAGTCACCCTGATGCCAGCCTTACTCAACACATCAAATATGAGCGGCGCCGCCTTACTGCCGTCATTAACCTTAAACCTGATGAAGCCCTCAACAATCCTGACGTCACTTAAGCCGTCAATACTTTGAAGAACCTTAACGGCAGCCTCCGGGTTACCCGCCACTTGAAGCATAACCACGTCGCCGCCCACAGTCTTCTTCAAATCCCTTGGGGTGCCTATAGCCAGTATCCTACCGTGGTCAATTATGGCTATCCTATCGCAGTATTGGTCAGCCTCCTCAAGGTAGTGGGTTGTGACGAATATCGTGGTGCCCAGCTGCTCCTTAAGCTTAAACACGTATGACCATATGGCGGCCCTGGTCTGGGCGTCGAGGCCTAGCGTAGGTTCGTCGAGGAATAGTATCCTAGGCCTATTAATCAAACCCATGGCTATCTCAAGTCTCCTCCTCATGCCCCCTGAGTAGGTTTCAACCTTCCTATCCGCGGCGTGGGACAGCTCCACAAGGTCAAGTAACTCAGCGGCCCTTTCCTTGGCTTCCCTCTTCGGTATGCCGTATAGGCCGGCTATCAACATTAGGTTCTCCCAACCGGTCAAATCCTCATCACTGGTGAAGTCTTGGGGAACTACACCAATTACCTCCCTAACCTTAGCCGGCTGCTTAACGACATCGTAACCACCCACTAATGCCGTGCCCTCGGTGGGCCTTGTTACAGTGGTCAACATCTTTATTGTGGTGGTCTTACCTGCCCCGTTAGGGCCTAGGAAGCCGAATACCTCACCGTACTTAACCTCGAAGTTTATGTGATCCACCGCCAGTATTGGGCCATAACGCTTAGTTAGGTTTATTGCCTTTATTGCCGAATCACCTAGCATGGTAATCGATATCGGTACTGTATGCTCATTTATAAACGTTACGCTGCCAGTAGTTCCATTAAGCCGGCGCCCTATGAAACTTCCTCATTCTTAATTCCCCCACCGGGTCCAAATAGTTTAACATCCCTTATCCTCATTCTAATGTTGCTGTCGATCCAGTGCCAGTACATTACCCTCGGTTCACCATACCTATAGCACAACACAGCCCTGTAACTACCCCTATATAGCGTTGGGAAATGCACTATGCCTAGCCTCGTGTTTATCATGAAGCCCAGCCTCCTCGACAGTTTAATTAACCACGTTGACTGTTCATGTATGATGGTTAGGTTGCCGTCTTTATAGGCCTTCATTAAACCACCTAGTATTGGCCTTATCTCGTTAATCACGGCGTTAGCCTCATCAACCGTGAAGGCGTGTTTATGCCTACCCATGGGTCAGCTTTGCCACCTGCTTATTTAAGCGTGATCTGCCAGTTTTCTACTGGGCTTATAGAGAGGTGGCTGAAAGTATTAGCATGGGCATCCCAAGGTGAGCCATACCAGCAACACTTATTACTCCTAGCCAAAACCCGCATTATGCTTAACGTTACGGATAGGATGATAGTGCTCCCGGGGGATTTAATTGGAGTGAGGAGTAGCGATTACGTGATCGTTGGGTCCGTTTACTGGGAGGGAGATAGGGCCTACGCCGCCACAGTGGCGATGATTAACATTAAGGGTGATGTTAAGCCCATGGAGGTTCAGGTAATACCACTAAGCGGAACCTATAAGCCGAGGCAGGGTGATGTTGTGATAGGGTATGTTGTGGATATACTGGTCAATGGCTGGGAGGTTGACATTAAGTCACCGTACTCAGCCTACCTACCTGTGGGTGAGGCCACCCTAAAGCCTGTTGACGTGGTGACCGCCGACCTAAGGAACATCCTGAACATTGGTGACGTGGTCCTGGCTAAGATAAGCGACTTCAACCTGGCCAAGGACTACCCAGTGACCTTGACGATTAAGGAGTCTAGGCTGGGTAGGATTGAGGATGGAACCATCGTTGAGATAGACCCAGTCAAGGTGCCCAGGGTTATAGGTAAGAAGGGGTCCATGGTGAACATGTTTAAGGATGAGTTGAACTGCGACGTAACAGTGGGACAGAACGGCAGGATATGGGTTAGGTGTAGGAATAGGCGTGACGAGGTCTTCGTCTCGCAGACTATTAAATTCATAGAGAGGGAGAGCCACCAGGGTGGGTTGATGGATAGGGTTAAGGCAATTATACAGAGCTACAAATCCACCACAACCGGGTCAACCCAGTAGCCGTGTGAAAACTCATGCGGCTTGTTTTTGAGTGTACCTAGGCCTGCTACCTAACTCTCATTATCTTCCTGTAGCCTGCCACGTCCCAAACCTCAACCTGCACCCCAGGCTCAAGCTTACCCTTAGCCTCCTCCTCAACGTAACTGCTGGGTATTTCGAAGGTTTGGTAGTTCCTTAGGTCCATTAACTGTATGTTATCCCCAGCCACTGATATTACCTGCGCCGTGAACTTCTCGATAACAGGAACCTCCACGGCTGCGTCTGTTGGGACAACTATGGTCCTCTTAACCCCGTCAATGACGCCTATCCCAACTATCCTAGCCTTAGCGCTGCCGTGCTTACCTGTCTTACTCTTCTCAACCTCAACAACCCTGCAGGGCACATTATCTATCATTATGTATGACCCCTCCTTAATATCCCCCGCAGAAGCAGTCCTAGTGGACATATACCCACCCAACGCACCCTCCTAATTTAAACTTTAAGTAATTGCAGCCCCTCTGTGGTTGGTGGTTTAAACCAGGCTTCTCAGCGTCTCCCCACTAGTCGCCTAGGGCTCACAGCCCTACGGATCTCGGGAACCCAAGGGCACAATAAGGTGTTAAGGCTTGGGTTTTAAACCAACTACCTCGCAACGCTAAGAGGCTTAGACGCCAATGAATGCAATGCGGCAAATGATTACGAAAACTGGGTAGCCCTGCATAAGCCGCCTCTACTTCACCATAACCCATACCTAGTACCCATGTCTTCAATGAACCTCCTGGCTTGGGCAACCTCATCATCAAGCCTGTCCCTTATATCACCACCCCCGACGTCAATGGCTATGTAGCCCTTGAAGTTGAACTTCCTCAACTCCTCAAAGACGGAGTCCCAGTCCACAACACCCCTACCTGGGCTCCAGTGGTAATTATCCCTACCATCGTTGTCCGAAGCGTGGACGTAGAATACCCTATCCCCAAGCTTCTCTATGGATAACGGTATAAGTTCCTTGGCCGCGTTAAGGTGACCTATGTCGAGTACAGCCCCAAAGTTATCCATACCAACCTCATCTATTAGCCTAAGCATGGCATCGCTATTGGCTATGGTTTCACCAACCCTAGGCTCGATGGCAAACCTTAAGCCGTGGTCAAGGGCTGCCTTGGAGCATTCCCTCATGACTTTAACCAGCATGCCCCAGAAGCCCCTCCACGAGAAGCCAACCGGTATCTTAACCCTGTACCTCTCCGCAAAGACTATCCCGGTTGAGTATGGTTTACTACCGATGAACTCAATGGGTGGGGTGAAGGTGTCCGTCTGAGTTAACCCAGCGTTGAAGAAGGTGGCCAACTCCACACTCCTCCTAAACAACTCAAGCCCCTTCTCCCTAACACCATCAATGGGTGAGAGTAGCTGGGGGAATATACCAGCCACGTTAACAACCCTCAGGCCGTTGGATTCCACGAAATCCCTCAACTTAACCCTCTCCCCCTCAACAGCCTTCAGGTTATCCTCACCGTAAACCTCAATTTCAATAGCCCTAAAGCCAAGCCTAACGGCATCCCTTATGAAGGAGTAGAAGTCCTCTATGCGCGGTGGGTAACCATACTTGGTTATTGCGTATAACCAAGCCAAGTTAACCCTAGGCTCACCCATAGAGTCACTATCCCCTTCAAAGATTATAAGCATTTAGGTTAATGCTTAAAAGCAAATAACCTATATTTGGCAAATGGGGTCCTCCTCCGGAAAATCAATTAACCCTAATGTAAAGGGTGTTAAGGTATGTATTATAGGTGCAGGTAGTAAGGCATTCATATCCAGCCTACTAAGGGACTTTGCCCTAACACCCAGCCTACATGGAGTTACCTTAACGTTAATGGACATTGACGAGCATAGGTTGGCCAGGTCCTATCAACTGGCCCTAAAGTACTTCAGCGAGTTGAAGGTTCCCATAAATGTTGAGAGGACTATGGATACTAAGGCCTGCATTGAGGGCTCATCCTTCGTACTTAACCTGGCCTTCGCAATAGGGTACGACCACTGGGGGGTGATGGTTGATGTCGCCGAGAGGCATGGCTACTACAGGGGTGTTGATGCAACGGAGTGGAATATGGTGTGCTGTTACCCAACCTTAATGGGCTATAAGCAGTATTCAGTAGCCCAAAACATAGCCAGTATAGTTGATGAGGTTGCCAGGGACGCGTGGATTATTCAAATCTCAAACCCGGTCCTCGAAACGACAACCCTAATACACAGGCTCTACCCAAAGCTTAAACTGGTGGGTTACTGCCACGGGGCCACCCACGGCGTTGAGCAGTTGGTTAACAAGGCCCTTAAACTGGATATGGGTAAGGTTGAGTGGCAGGCCGTTGGGTTAAACCACGTAGTCTTCCTAACCAGGTTCAGGTATAATGGCGAGGACGCGTACCACCTCATCGACGAGTGGATTGAGAAGAGGGCTGAGGAATTCTGGGCCAATTACGTATTAGGGCCGTGGGAGGAGACGCTGAGCAGGGCTGCCGTGGACATGTACAGGACCTATGGGCTGTACCCACTGGGTGATACGGCCAGGAGCGGCACATGGAAGTATCATAGGGATCTTAAAACCAAGATATACTGGTACGGTCCAGTGGGTGGTGTTGACTCAGAGGTTGGTTGGGGTATTAGGATGATTCTCAACCAGGAGAATGAGAGGAGGCTTGAGGAGGCGGCCTTCAACCCAAGCATCAAGGCCACCGAGGCTTACCCACCCACCAAGAGTGGGGAGCATATTGTTGACTTCATTGATAGTGTACTTAATGGCGTTGAAAGGAGGATAATACTCAACGTACCGAATGAACTAGGCATACTACCCAGGCTCCCAAGTGATGCCATAGTGGAGGCCCCAGTTTACGTCGCTGGAAATAACATCAGGCCTGAACCCATAGTTAACGTACCCAGTAGAATGTACCCCTACGTATGGTACCCTAGGCTATCAGTAACGGAAAGGGCTCTTGAGGCTTACCTGGCCGGTAGTAAGGAACTCCTAATAGAAGCGCTTATGCATGACCCAAGGACTAGGAGTAATGAGCAGGCCAGGGAGGTTATTGAGGACCTGCTTAACTTACCATTTAACAGTGACCTTAAGGCCCATTATAAGTGAACCCAACTTTAAAAATTAGGGTTAGGTATTTTTAGGCTTGATGTAGGGTATTGCGCTTCTTAACATACACCTACATGCGCGTTAGTAATCAGCTTAGTTAAAGCTGGGGTAGCGATGAGCCTAGGCAGCCTAAGCCTAAGGCCATTAACAGTCTCAGTGGCCTTCATCAGCGGACCAAAGGGTGGTACGGGTAAGAGCACCATAGTGGCAAACATGGCCTCCATGATCGATGAACCAGTGGCAATACTTGACCTGGGCTTTGACGGTAATGTAACCGCCAGCATGCTTCATAAAGTTGAGTACACTGATGATAACACAGGTTTCATAGACTACGTGGCCTACGGATCAGAGTTCAGTCTACTTGAATCCAAGGAGGAGCCCAACGTCAAGTTAATACCACCTGGTTCGTTTAGGAGCCTTAAGATACCTAGGTTAATGTTCTCAATACCACTTGAAGCCATGGCCAACAGGATCTCCAACATGGTTGCCCTACTGGCTAAGAATGGTTTATCAATACTGCTAATAGACCTACCGTCAAACCCAAGCTTCCTCGGCCCACTATACCCCCTCCTAATCTACTACAGTGACATAGTTAACGTAGTCACTGAGCCAGGCCATGTTTACTCAAGCATACTGAGTGAGCTATACAAGTGGCTGGTTAAGGTCGTTGATGATGAGACGGTGGTTAACGTCATCGTGAATAAGTACCACGAGTACTTCAATGGTTACCCAAAGGAGGCTAATAGGTATGTGATAAGGGGTAAGGTGTACCTGGTTAGACTCGACCCAGCGGCCATGGCGCTTACATTGAAGGGGGAATTGGCTGTTAAGTACAAGGAGGCCTTCCTCTTCAGGAAATCCCTAGAGGAGTTGACTAGGGATATTGTTAACCAGGTGAGCATGTACATGGGGGTGGTTAGATGATTAAAGATATCGACAGGATTAGGAGGGTAATAACTGAGGATGATGATAAGCCACAGCAAGCCATTCAACCAGTACCAGTTAAGAGGAGTAAGACCGACATAGCCATCGAACTTCTCGAAAACTTCACAGAAATATTCGGCGAGGATGATGAACTGGTGACCAAGATACTGGATAAGGTCACAGTGGACGACATATGCA